>PJUA01000122.1_pt1 | contig 76141 bp, 55 predicted proteins | sample 1512151 | NCBI WGS metagenome assembly PJUA01 (sample SAMN08177678, study PRJNA422409) | Soil metagenome, whole genome shotgun sequencing project. | isolation source: Soil enriched on filter paper: beechwood xylan treatment | place: USA: Madison | collected 2015-01-15 | reverse complement strand
GGCGTGGGAGTCGGCGTCGGCGTGGGGGTAGGCGTCGGGGTCGGCGTCGCCTCGATGCGCGACGGGTCCACGACCCCCCAGAACGCGGGCTTGGCGCCGAGCGTCCCGTCGAAGAGCAGCGGCGCGGCACCGGCGCGCAGCCACGTGCGGCTGTCGTCGAGCCCCCAGAGCGTGACCGAGGTCAGCGACGACGCGTGCTTCTTGAGCATCGCGAACACGTCGCGGTAGTAGTACGCCTGCTCGAGCAGGCGCGACGCGGGCGGGGTCGCCCAGGACTCGCCCGACGACTTGTACGTCGAGACGTCGAGCTCGGTGACGGCCTGCGTCACGGGCAGCGCCTCGAACGCGCTGATGGTGGCCTCCATGCCGCTGATCGACCGGCCGATCTCGACGTGCAGCTGGTGGCCGACGCCGTCGACGGGCACGCCCTGCGCGAGCAGGGACTGCACGAGCGACAGGTAGGGCGCGCGCTTGTTCGAGAACTCGGTGTTGTAGTCGTTGATGAACAGCAGCACGTCGGGCCCGAACGCGGTGCGCGCGTAGCGGAACGCGTCGGCGATGTACGACGGCCCGAGGACCCGGTACCACTCGCTGCGGCGCAGGCCGTCGGACTGGTTCTCGTCGATGACCTCGTTGACGACGTCGAACGCGAAGATCGGGTTGCCCGCGGTGCCGTACTCGCCGTACTTGGTGCGGAAGTGGTCGGCGAGCGTCTGGATGTGGGTCTGCAGTCGCGAGCGCAGGAGCGCCTGGTCGGCGGTGCTGGTCGTGAGGCTGGAGCCGTCGGACTTCTGGAAGAACCACGCGGGCGTCTGCTGGTGCCACAGCAGCGTGTGGCCGTAGACGTCGAGGTCGTGCGCGACGGCGTAGTCGACGACCTGGTCGGCGCCGGCGAACGTCCACGTGGTCTCGGTGGGGTGCGTGGCGTCGGGCTTCATGGCGTTGCCGGGGGTGACCTGGCCGAAGTGCCGCAGCAGGACGTCGGAGCGGGCGCCGAGCGTCTCGGGGGCCTCGATCGCGGCGCCCACGGGGAAGCTGCTCGCCCAGACGTCCTTGATCCGGGGCAGGGTCAGGTCCGGCGTCAGCGCGGTGCTGGTGACGAGGACGTCGTCGACGAGCAGGTCGGTGAGCGACCCGGTGGTCTCGACGTAGAGCGACGCCGTCGTGAACGTGCCGGGCGTGTAGCTCGCGGTGAGCTGGGTCCACGCGCCGGAGGTGACGGAGTTGTTCGTCGTGATGGTGTCGTAGGACGACACCCCCGCGTTGTCGCGCTGGGCGGACAGGCGCACACCGGCGCTGCCCGACGACCCGGACGGGAGCCGCACCCACACCGACACCGTGTACGTGGTGCCGGGCTCGAACAGCGTCGTGACGTCGCGCGTCGCCCCGTTCCAGGACGCCGTGCGCCCGGTGACCTTGAGGCTCTGCGTGCCGCGCGGGTTGTCCGTCGACGTGAGCGCGACGGCTGCGGCCCCGCGTCCGCCCCAGCCGCCGAGCCCCTGCTCGAAGTCGGACGCGAGCACGGCGACGGCCGCGGCGGCGGCGGGCTGCGCGCGGACCGCGGCGACGAGCCCGGTGAGGACGAGGACGGCGGCGGCGACGAGCGCGGTCGTCGTCCGCAGCGCGGGGCGCGCGGACGGGTGCGGCGACGGGCGCGGCGCGGTGCGGGCCCCGGGGTGGACCATGGCGGTCGCTCCTTTGCGACGGGCGGGGTGCGGGCTCGCGTGACGCTACGGAGGGGTCCGGACGACGGTCCAGGGGTGAAGCGTTTCGACGCGCCGTCGCCGCAGGTCGCGACGTCGCGGGCCGACGCCGCGGGGCCTCGGGCGGCGCGCCCCGGGAACGGCCGGGCAGCACTGCGGGCGACGCGCCTCGATGCGCGCCGCCCGCAGCGGTGGTGCCCGCCGACGACGTGGTCGCCGGTCGGACGGGGAGGCCTCGCGGCCCGCGGTCAGACCGCGTGCACGATCTTCTCGGTCTGCTCCTTCGCGTCGCCGAACAGCATCGCGGTGTTGTCCCGGAAGAACAGCGGGTTCTGCACGCCCGCGTACCCGGTGGCCATCGACCGCTTGAACACGACGACCTGCTTGGCGTGCCACACCTCGAGGACCGGCATGCCCGCGATGGGCGAGCCCGGGTCGTCGAGCGCGGCGGGGTTGACGGTGTCGTTCGCGCCGATGACGAGCACGACGTCGGTGCTCCCGAAGTCGTCGTTGATCTCGTCCATCTCGAGCACGATGTCGTACGGCACCTTGGCCTCGGCGAGCAGCACGTTCATGTGACCCGGGAGGCGGCCGGCGACGGGGTGGACGCCGAAGCGCACCTCGACGCCCTTGTCGCGGAGCTTGGAGACGAGCTCGGCGACCGGGTACTGCGCCTTCGCGACGGCCATGCCGTAGCCGGGCGTGATGACGACGCGCTTGGCGTCGCGCAGGATGTCGGCGACGTCCTGCGCGGACATCTCGCGGTGCTCGCCGTAGTCCTGCGCGGTGCTGACGACCGTCCCGCCCTCGGCCCCGAAGCCACCGAGGATGACGCTGATGAACGACCGGTTCATCGCCCGGCACATGATGTAGCTGAGGATCGCACCGGAGGACCCGACGAGGGCGCCGGTGACGATGAGCAGGTCGTTGCTCAGCATGAAGCCCGCGGCCGCGGCGGCCCACCCGGAGTACGAGTTGAGCATCGAGACCACGACCGGCATGTCGCCGCCGCCGATGGACGCGACGAGGTGCCAGCCGAGGGCCAGCGCGACGACCGTCATGACCAGCAGCGGGACGATCGACGGCGAGGCGACGAACCACGCGCCGACGCCCGCGCTCGCGACGAGCGCGAGCAGGTTGAGCGTGTTGCGCCGCGGCAGCATGAGCGGCGCCGACGCGATGCGGGCCGACAGCTTGAGGTAGGCGACGATCGAGCCGGTGAACGTCACGGCACCGATGAGGACGCCGAGGTACACCTCGACGAGGTGCACGGGGTCGGCGGGCTCGGTCAGGTAGGAGTTGAACCCGACGAGCACCGCGGCGAGGCCGACGAAGCTGTGCAGGATCGCGATGAGCTCGGGCATCTGCGTCATCTCGACGCGTCGTGCCTGCCACGTGCCGACGACGACGCCGACGAGCAGCACGAGCGCGATGAGCAGGGCCGTCACGACGACCTGACGCTCGCTGGAGTCGAGGCTGAGGGCGACGGTCGCGGCGAGGGCCAGGCCCATGCCGACCATCCCGAAGAGGTTCCCGCGGCGCGCCGTCTCCTGCCGGGACAGCCCGGCGAGGGACAGGACGAACAGCACCGCGGCGACGAGGTAGACCGCCTGCGCGACGGACGTGAGCATCAGGCGTCCTTCCGGAACATGCGGATCATGCGGTTCGCGACGAGGAAGCCGCCGAAGATGTTGATGCTGGCGACGGCTGCCGCGACGCACGCGAGCGTCGTGACGAGCCAGTCGTCGGAGCCGATCTGCAGGAGCGCGCCGACGAGGATGATCCCGGAGATCGCGTTCGTCTGGGCCATGAGCGGCGTGTGCAGCGAGTGGCTCACGTTGGAGATGACGTAGTACCCGACGAACACCGCCAGCACGAACACCGTGAAGTGCCCGAGGAACGCGGCCGGGGCGAACGACAGCCCGAGCGCGACGACGACGGCGGCCAGCGCGAGCGAGACGGTCCGGCGCTGGCGGCGACGCTCGGCCGCGGCGTGCGCGACGGCCTCGGCGGCGGCGATCTCCTCGAGGCTGGGCGCGGCGTCGGCGGGCGGCGGCATCGCGGCGGACACCGCGACGGGCGGCGGGGGCCACAGGACCTCGCCGGTGCGCGTCACGGTCATGCCGCGCTGCACGGGGTCGTCGAGGTCGAGCACGAGCTCGCCGTCCTTGCCGGGCGTGAGCAGCTGCAGCAGGTGCACGACGTTCGTGCCGAAGAGCTGCGACGTGTGCTGCGGCAGCCGGCCCGCGAGGTCGGTCCAGCCGAGGACGACGACGCCGTTCTCGGTGACGACGCGCTCCCCGGGCACGGTGGCCTCGCAGTTGCCGCCACCCGACGCCGCGAGGTCCACGACGACGCTGCCGGGACGCATCCCGGCGACCATCTCCGCGGTGATCGTCCGCGGTGCGGTGCCGCGCACGAGCGCGGTGGTGATGACGATGTCGGCGGCGGCGGTCTCGGCGGCGTACACCGCGGCGGTGGCCGCCTCCTGGTCGTCGGTGAGCGCGGAGGCGTACCCGTCCGCGCTCACCTGCTGCTGGGCCGACTCGGCGCGCACGAACGTCGCACCCATCGACTCGATCTGCTCGCCGACCTCGGGGCGGACGTCGAACGCCCGCACCTGCGCGCCGAGGCTGTCGGCCGCGCCGATCGCGGCGAGCCCGGCGACCCCGGCGCCGATGACGAACACCTTGGCGGGCGGGGTCTTGCCGGCGGCGGTGACCTGCCCGGCGAACATGCCGCCGTACTCCTGCGCGGCCTCGACGACGGCGCGGTACCCGGCGACGTTCGACAGGGTGGACAGGACGTCGAGGCTCTGCGCGCGGGAGATGCGCGGCACGGCGTCGAGCGACAGCGCGGTCACGCCGCGCGCGGTCAGCGCGTCGACGAGGTCGGCGCGGCCACCGGGGTTGAGCATCGCGACGAGGGTCGCGCCGGGTCGCAGCGCCGCGACCTGGCTGTCGTCGGGGGCGCCGACGGCCGTGACGACGTCGGCGGCCCAGACCGCTGCGGCGTCACCGATCGTCGCGCCCACGGCCTCGTACGCCGCGTCGTCGAACGTGGCCGCGGCGCCGGCGTCGTGCTCGACGAGCACGTCGTAGCCGAGCGCGCGCAGCTGCGCGACGGTCTTGGGCGTCGCGGCCACCAGCCGCTCGCCGGGCCGCGTCTCGCGCGGCACCCCGATGGTCGTCACTCGTAACCTCCGTCGGTTCGGGCGACCGGGAGACCGGCCGTCAGGAGAGACTATCCGGGAAAGCGCCTTCCGACGAGTGACCTAGGTCATGGGTCCGACCTCGGGATCCCGGCGACGCCACCGGGATCGCAGGTGGGGAGCGGAATCGGCGCACGCGGGACGCCACCACCGGCGTCAGGCCCGATCCGCGCCTCAGACGCCGGCGGCGCGCTGCGTGGACTCCCACGCGGCCGTCGTCCGGCGCAGCTCGCCCTCCGCGTCGAGCCCGGCCGCCGCGGCCTCGGCCACGAGCGCGAGGAGCCGCTCGCCGAGCGGGGCGTCGGGGCCCGCGTCGGGCAGCGCGACCGCGTGCCCCGCCCGCTCGGCGCGGGCCACGAGCTTCTGCGCGCGCGCCAGCGCCCCCAGCCCCAGCGGGACGCCGTCGAACGCGGACTCCCGCTGCTTCTCCGCGCGCTTGAGGCGGTCCCACGCCACGTGCTGACCCTCGGCGTCCGCCGCCGCGACCGCGTCGCCGAACACGTGCGGGTGGCGGCGGACGAGCTTCATGACGAGGTCCGCGGCGACGTCCCGCACGTCGAACGGGTCGTCCGGGTCCTCCTGCGCGAGGCGCGCGTGGAACACGACCTGCAGCAGCACGTCGCCGAGCTCCTCGCGCAGCCCGGCGCGGTCGTCGTGCTCGATCGCCTCCGCGAGCTCGGCGACCTCCTCCAGGGCGTACGGCACCAGCGAGCGGTGCGTCTGCTGCGCGTCCCACGGGCAGCCGCCGGGCGAGCGCAGGCGGTCCATGACGGCCACGAGCGCCGCCAGGGCGTCACCGTGCCGCGCGAGCAGGTCCACGGCGACGTCGTCGGCCGACCCGCCCGCGGGCCGCTCCGTCGTCCCGCCCGACCGTCCGGACGCGTCCGTCGTCGGCACGGTCGCGCCGACCGGCACCCCGGCGCGGGCGTCGGTGCCGTCGGCGGACGGCACGGTCAGGGCGCCGACGGGCTCGGCTCGGGCGCCGGCTCGGTCCCGTCGGGGGCGGCACCGTCCTGCGGCACGACGATCCACGGGCGCGTGGTCGGCGCGACGAGCGTGTTGCCGTCCTCGACCGTGCCGAACCGGGGGTTGACCTCGACGTCGAGCGCGGAGATCCGCTCGGTGACCTCCTGCGACACCGCGTCGGCGTCGGGCAGCTCCTGGATCTTCGACAGCGCGATCGAGTACCGCGCGACCGCGACCGACGCGTCGGAGAACGTCACGTCGGCGTCGGGCGTCTGCTGCGTGACGACCGAGTCGAGCAGGGCCTCGGCGTCCTCGTCGGACACCCCGACGCCGTGCTCCGCGGCGACCTCGACGATCGTCGGCTCGTGCACGAGGACCGTGAGGACGTTCGTCGCCGACACGTCGTTGAGGTACGGGCCGAGCTCGTCGATCGCCGACCGGAGGTCGGAGACCGGGACCGCGGTGCCGTCGACGACCGCCGCGGCTCCGGGCTGACCCGCGCAGCCCGCGAGCACGAGTGCCCCCAGACCGCCCACGACGAGCGCACGGACCTGTCGTCCGCCCGCTCCCGCACGCCTCTGCACCGCCACCTGGGACCTCCCGCGTCGTCGCTCGTCGATCGGCGTCATCGTAGGCCGTCCGGCGGTACACCTCGCACGCAGCCTCACGTCCGGCCCTCCCCCGGCTGGGGCGACCAGGGTGCTACAGATGACTTTCCCTTCCGGCAAGTCATCTGTAGACTTGCCGACATGGAAAACGACTTCGGCGACGACGGCACCACGTCCCGCCCCTCCCCGGCCGAGGCCCGCCAGGCGCTGTCGGAGCTCGCCGCCGACCGCGCGACGCTCGCCGCGCGCGTCATCACGCCCTGGTGGTACCACCCCGCGCTCGGCGGCATCGTCGCGCTGACCGTTGGCACGCAGGCCCTGCCGTTCCCGGCCTCGGCCCTCACGCTGCCCGTCGCGCTCTTCGCGCTGCCCACGCTCGTCGTCGTCTACCGGCGGCGCTACGGCGTGTGGATCAGCCAGCCGACCGGCCCGCGCTCGCGGCGCGTCTTCCGGGCCCTCATGGTGGTCCTCCTGCTCGCCTTCGCCGCCGCCCTGGCCGTGCGGTTCACCGGCGTCGCCTACCACTGGGCGCTCCTGCCCGCCGTCGCGGGCTTCGTCGCGGCCGTCGTGCTCGGCCCGTGGTACGACGACCTCGTCCGGCGCGAGCTCGGCGCGACGCAGCAGGAGGCGCGGTGAGCACCGGTCCCGCCCCCGCGTTCGACGAGGTCATCCACTCGCCCGTGCGGCTGCGCATCAGCGGCGTGCTCCGGCGCGGCGCCGAGCTCGAGTTCGCCGTCCTGCGGGACACGCTCGGCCTGACGGACACCAGCCTCTCGAAGAACCTGCGCGTACTCACCGACGCCGGCTACGTGACGGTCCGCAAGGAGCGGTCCCCCGCGCGCGCCGACGCCCGCCGCCTCACGTGGGTGACACTCACGCCCGACGGGCGCCGCGCCGTCGACGCGCACCTCGCGGCCCTCGCGGAGATCGCCGGCGGCTGAGCCCTCGCGCCGGCCGCTCCGGAGCCCTCGGCGACGTGACCGGCCTACCGCCCGGCCGTCCCCACGCCCGCCGCGGCCGACACGTCACCCAGCACGACCGCGTCGACGAGCTGGCGCGCCCACACGAGCAGCTCGCGCCCGTGCAGCGGACGCCCGCCGATGCGCGCGGTCGTCGGGAACGGCACCAGGACGGTCCGCGTGGCGGGCTTGAGGATCGACCCCGGGTACAGCCGCTTGAGCCGCAGCTGCGCCGACTCCGCGAGGTCGACGGGCGCGAACCGCACGAACTTGCCCTGCGCGGTGACGTCCGTGAGCCCCGCGGACCGCACCTTCTGCCGGAACTCCGCGACCTCGAACAGGTTGTCGACGGCCGCGGGCACCGCGCCGTACCGGTCGGCGAGCTCGGCCCGGACCTCGCCCAGCGCCGCGGCGTCGGCCGCCGCCGCGATCTTCTTGTACGCCTCCAGCCGCAGCCGCTCGTGCGCGATGTAGTCGTGCGGGATGTGCGCGTCGACGGGCAGCTCGATCGTGACGTCCGGGAGCTCCTCGGGGACGTCGCCGCGGAAGTTCGCGACGGCCTCGCCGACCATGCGGATGTACAGGTCGAACCCGACGCCCTCGATGTGCCCGGACTGCTCCCCGCCGAGCAGGTTGCCCGCGCCGCGGATCTCCAGGTCCTTCATCGCGACCGCCATGCCCGCGCCGAGGTCGGTGTTGGCGGCGATCGTCTGGAGCCGGTCGTGCGCGGTCTCCGTGAGCGGCTTCTCGGGCGGGTAGAGGAAGTACGCGTACGCACGCTCGCGCCCGCGGCCGACGCGCCCGCGGAGCTGGTGCAGCTGCGACAGGCCGAGCAGGTCCGAGCGCTCGAGGATGAGCGTGTTCGCGTTCGAGATGTCGAGGCCCGTCTCGACGATCGTCGTGCAGACCAGGACGTCGAACCTCTTCTCCCAGAAGTCGACGATGACGCGCTCGAGCTGGTGCTCGTTCATCTTGCCGTGCGCCACCGCGACGCGGGCCTCGGGCACGAGCTCGCTGATCCGGGACGCGGTCCGCTCGATCGAGTCGACCTTGTTGTGCACGTAGAACACCTGGCCCTCGCGCAGCAGCTCGCGGCGCACGGCGGCGGTGATCTGCTTCTCGTCGTACGCGCCGACGAACGTGAGCACCGGGTGCCGCTCCTCGGGCGGGGTCGCGAGCGTCGACATCTCCCGGATGCCCGTGACCGCCATCTCCAGGGTGCGCGGGATCGGCGTCGCGCTCATCGCGAGGACGTCGACGTTGGTGCGCAGCGCCTTGAGCGTCTCCTTGTGCTCGACGCCGAACCGCTGCTCCTCGTCGATGATGACCAGGCCGAGGTCCTTGAACCGCACCTGGCCCGTGATGAGGCGGTGCGTGCCGATGACGATGTCCACCGACCCGTCGGACAGGCCCTCGACGACCTCCTTCGACTCCTTGTCCGTCTGGAACCGCGAGAGTGCCTTCACGGTCACGGGGAACGCGGAGTACCGCTCCGAGAACGTGTCGAGGTGCTGCTGGACGAGCAGGGTCGTGGGGACGAGGACCGCGACCTGCTTGCCGTCCTGCACCGCCTTGAACGCCGCCCGCACGGCGATCTCCGTCTTGCCGTAGCCGACGTCGCCGCAGACCAGGCGGTCCATCGGGACCGACTTCTCCATGTCGGCCTTGACCTCGTCGATCGTCGCGAGCTGGTCGGGCGTCTCGACGTACGCGAACGCGTCCTCGAGCTCGCGCTGCCACGGCGTGTCCGCCGCGAACGCGTGCCCGGGCGTCGCCATCCGCGCGCTGTACAGGCGGATGAGCTCCGCAGCGATCTCCTTGACCGCCTTGCGCGCCCGGCCCTTGGTCTTCGCCCAGTCGCCGCCGCCCATCCGGTTGAGCGTCGGCGCCTCGCCGCCCACGTACTTGGTCACCTGGTCGAGCTGGTCGCTCGGCACGAACAGCCGGTCGCCCGGCTGGCCGCGCTTGCTCGACGCGTACTCGATGACCAGGTACTCGCGGGTCGCCGCGTTGGCGCCCGTGCCGATGGTCCGCTGCACGAGCTCGACGAACCGGCCCACGCCGTGCTGCTCGTGCACGACGAAGTCGCCCGGGCGCAGCTGCAGCGGGTCGACGACGTTGCGCCGCCGGCTCGGCATGCGCCGCATGTCCCGCGTGCTGCTGCCCGCGCGACCCGTGAGGTCGGCCTCGGAGAAGACCGCGAGGTGCAGCGGCTCGGCCACGAAGCCCGGACCCACGGGTGCGGGCACCACGAGGACGACGCCGCCCTCGGGCTGCTCCTCGACCGACGTCACCAGGCGCGCCGGGACGTCGGAGGCCTTGAGCTGCTCGACCATGCGCTGCGCGGGCCCGTGCCCCTCGGTCGCCAGGACGAGCCGCCAGCCCTGCTGCTGCAGCGTGCGCACGTCCGCGACGGCCCGCGCGACCTCGCCCCGGTAGCGCTCGACGTCACGCGCGGCGACGACGACCGTCCGGCCGGTCGCCGCGAGGTCGTCCGCGTCCCACGCCGGGCCGCCCGCGAGGGGCGTCCAGCCCGGCGCGCGCGCACCGGCCACCCCCTCGCCCGACGCGTCGGAGCCGGGCGCGCCCGCCGCCACCGTCGCGTCCGCGTCGAGCGTGAAGCCGCTGAGCGTCCACCACCCCAGACCGCGGACGGCGGACAGCGCCCGGACGTCCGCGAACGACGCGAACGACGCCGCCGACAGGTCGAGCGGCGTCGCGGCACCCGCCGCGGCCGACGTCCACGCCGCCTCGAGGAACTCCTGCGTCGTCGCGACGAGGTCGTGCGCGCGGCGGCGGACCCGCTCGGGGTCGACGACGACGAGCAGCGCGTCGTCGGGCACCAGGTCCAGCACCGGCACCATCCGCTCGACGAGGGCCGGCGCGAGCGACTCCATGCCCTCGACCGCGATCCCCTGCGCGAGCCTGTCGAGCATGTCGACCGCACCCGGCAACCGCTCCGCGAGCTCCGCGGCCCGCGCCCGCACCGCGTCGGTCAGCAGGATCTCGCGGCACGGCGGCGCCCACAGCCCGTGCTGCGCGACCTCGAGGCTGCGCTGGTCGGCGACGGAGAACCAGCGGATCTCCTCGACGTCCTCGCCCCACAGCTCGACGCGCAGCGGGTGCTCGTCGGTCGGCGGGAACACGTCGAGGATCCCGCCGCGCACCGCGAACTCGCCGCGCTTCTCGACCATGTCGACGCGCTGGTAGGCGGCCGCGACGAGCCGCTCGGTGAGGTCGTCCAGGTCGACCCGGTCGCCGGCGTGCACCGCGACGGGCTCGAGCTCCCCGAGGCCGTCGACGACGGGCTGCAGGAGCGCGCGGACCGGCAGGACGAGGACCCGCACGGGGCCCGTCGGGCCGTCGGGTGCCGGGTGCGCGAGCCGGCGGAACACGGCGAGCCGCCGCGCGACCGTGTCCGAGCGCGGCGACAGGCGCTCGTGCGGCAGCGTCTCCCACGCGGGCAGGACCGCGACCGCGTCGTCGGGCAGGTAGCAGCGCAGGGCGGCGGCGAGCTCGTCGCCGTCGCGGCCGGTCGCGGTCACGACGACCAGCGGCCGACCCTTCGCGCCCGCACCCTCGGCACCCGCGAGCGCGGCGAGCAGCGGCGGTCGCACGCCGGCGGGGCCGACGACGTCGAGCTCGCCCCGCGCGGGCACGAGCGAGACGGCCTCCGCCGCGGCGGGGTCGGCCAGGAGGGCGGGCAGCAGGCCGGTGAGGTCCATGGTTCCTTCGCGGGTCGTCCGGGAGCAGGTCCGCGCCGCCGGGTGTCGACCACGGCGGTGGCGACGGGCACGGCCCAGCACGAACGCCCCGGATCCAGGGGATCCGGGGTGCACGACGAGTCTACGAGCCGCCGCCGACACCGCCCGGCGGGTGGTCCGGCGCGCAGTCCGGCGACCGGTCCGGCACGCCGAAGGAGACAGGCGAGGACGTCGGACGACGCCCCGGGGGGCGACCGGGAGGTCAGCCCACCTCGGACGCGACGAGCTCCTCGGGGCCGTCGATCGCCGCGAGCGCCCGGCGCAGGGCCGTGCTCGACGTGTGGACCGTGTACGGGAAGTAGATGACCTCGACGCCGACCGCGCCGAAGTCGCGCTCCAGGCGGTCGCCCTTGGCCGTGCCCCGCCAGTCGTCGCCCTTGAAGATGACGTCGAAGCCGACCGAGCGCCACGTCTCGACCTTGTCGGGCTGCACCTCGGCGACGACCTCGTCGACGTAGGAGATGTGCCGCAGGATCTCCATGCGCTCCGCGAGCGGGATGATCGGCCGGCGACCCTTGGTGAGCTCGAGCACCTCGTCCGCGACCACGCCCGCGATGAGGTAGTCGCAGCGCCGCTTCGCGTGCCGGAGGATGTTGAGGTGTCCCACGTGGAACAGGTCGTACGCCCCGGGCGCGTACCCGACGATGCGTGTCATGCCGAACCTCCTGCGGACGAGCTACGGGAATGCTGCGGCCCGCGCCGTCGAGGACCTGCTTCGGGCCGCCCTGCCGCAACCCGCCAGAGCCGACTGTAGGGGAACCGGTCCAACCCGGACATAGTGCACAGACCGACGTCACCCGCTCGGGGCGTTTTTCACCCACCTGCCCAGGTCGGCGGGCATCCGGGTGGTCGCAGGGCCTCGATCGGCCGGAACGCTGCGCCGACCGGGTTAAAACCACCGAGGTTTCACATTTCGCCCACACCGGAACAGGGCATTCCGGGGCAGGATCGTCGAGAATCAGAGCACCGACCAAGGGTGGTGGCCGCTCGGGCGGAACGATCCCCCGTGCACGTCACGCACGGGTGCACGTCCACGAGAGGGGATCACGCATGGAGCCGGCGGAGTACCTCGCGGCACTGCGCAAGCACTGGCTGTTCATCGCCGTGCTCGGCGTGCTCGGCTTCGCCGCGGGGTACGCGTACTCCACGTCGCTCCCGTCGAGCTTCCGCGCCACGTCCAGCGTCTACGTCACCGTGCCCGAGAGCAGCTCCGTGGGCGAGCTCGTGCAGGGCTCGACGTACGCGCAGAACCGCATCGAGAACTACGCGCAGCTCGCCACGAAGCCGTTCGTGCTCGACCCCGTCATCGACGACCTCGGGCTCGACACGACGGCCCGCGCGCTCGCCAAGTCGGTCGGCGTCTCCGCCCCGCTCAACTCGACGATCCTCGAGATCTCCGCCGTGAGCGGCGAGCCCGAGCGGGCCGCCGACATCGCCAACGCCGTCGCCCAGCAGCTCGCGACCGCGGTCGAGGAGCTCGAGGGCGACACCGCGGACGGCGAGCCGAACGTGCAGATCACGATGGTCGGCGAGGCGACGCCCCCGAACTTCGCGTTCGCGCCCAACACCAAGCTCAACGCCGCGACCGGCCTCGTCCTGGGCGGCGTCATCGGCGTCGTCCTCGCGCTCGCCCGGACGCTGCTCGACACCCGCATCCGCTCGATGAAGGACCTGCGGCGCGCGACCGACACCCCGGTCCTGTCGAGCGTCCGGTACGACCGCAAGGGTCGCAAGAGCCCGCTCGTCATGCGGCGCGACCCGTTCGGCGACCAGGCCGAGGCGTTCCGCCGGCTGCGCACCAACCTGCGGTTCCTCACCATCGCCGGGCCGAGCCGGTCGATCGTCGTCACGTCGTCCCTGCCCACCGAGGGCAAGTCGACGACCGCGATCAACCTCGCGATCGCGATGGCCGAGGGCAACGCCCGGATCCTGCTCATCGACGCCGACCTGCGCCGCCCGTCGGTGCACCGCTACCTCGGCATCGAGGGCGCCGTCGGCCTGACCACCGTCCTCATCGGCGAGGCGTCCGCGGAGGACGTCATCCAGCCGTGGGGCGACGGGTCGCTCGACGTGCTGCCCGCCGGGCAGATCCCGCCGAACCCCAGCGAGCTGCTGGACTCCCCCGCGATGGGCCGGCTGCTGCAGCGCCTGTCGCTGCGGTACGACGTCATCCTGCTCGACTCGGCGCCGCTGCTGCCCGTGACCGACGCCGCGGTGCTGTCCCGCCTGACCGACGGCGCGCTCGTCGTCGTCGGGTGCCGCACCGTGCACCGCAACCAGCTGTCCGACGCGCTGGCGTCGCTCGAGGCGGTCGACGCGCGGGTCCTCGGGCTGCTGCTCAACCAGGTCTCCGCGAAGGCGTCCGGGTCGATCCTCACGTACGGCTCGACGCCGCAGTCGACGGCCCGGGCCTGGTCGCTCACCCACCGTGCCGGTCGCCGCGGCGCCGGACGCCAGGAGCCGGTCGGCCCGACCGGACCTGCCGCGACGACCCTCCCCGCCCTGCCCGCCGCCCCGGCCGCACCGGTCGACGCGCCCGCGGGCCGCGCCGCCGAGGGTGCCGAGCCGCGACGTCGGGACGCTGCGGCCCGCCCGGCCGCGCCGGGCGCCGACCGGGCCCCCGCGCCCGACCTCGCCGCGCTGGAGGAGCTCGCGGACCTGCCCGAGCCGCGGCCGCACGTGCAGGAGCGCGGCGCGCACGCCTCCTGGCTGTGACCCGATGACGACCCGGCGTCCCCGACCGCGCGGCGGTGCCCCGTGAGCCCGCGCACCGCGCCCGTGAGCAGCGCGGCCGTGCGCGCGGCCGCGCGCGTCCGTGCGCACGCTCCGGTCGACCCCGCCGGGACGTCGGGAGACCCGTCCGGCGCAGGTGCGTCGGGGCACGCCGGGGCGGCGAGGGCGTCCGGCGGCGTGGCCGTCGCCACGCGACCGGGCACGCGACCGGGCACGCGGCCCGGCACGACCCCGTCCGGGACGACCCCGCCCGGGACGGGCGGGTCGACGGCGAGCGGCCCCGCTGCAGCCCTCTCCGCGCGCCCGGTGCGGCAGTCCACGCGGCTCGTCGCGATGGGCGCGATCGCCATGCTCACGCTCAACTTCCAGCTCATGGACGCGTTCACGACGGCCATCGTCGTGCCGATCGCGCTCATCCCCGTGTGGTGGTCGGCACCGCGCAAGTACGTCGGCGCCCCCGGGCTGTTCGCGCTCGGCGGCCTCGCGGTCGCGGCCGGCGTGTGGCTCACCGCGGTGTCGTCCGCGACCCACGCGATCAGCCCCGTCGTGCTGCGCGCGAACCTGCTGCTCGTCATCGGCGGGTTCTGCGGCATCGGGCTGCTGCTGTGGGCCCGGACGGTGCTGCCCCTGCGGACCGTCGCGCTGTCCGCCGCCGCGGGGCTCGTCCTGCGGGTCGGGCTCGAGCCCATCAACCCCGCGAACCCGTGGAAGTACAACTTCTCCTACGCGGTGACCGTGCTCGCGCTCGGCCTCGTCGTGCGCCGGCGGCCCCGGCCGGTCGAGATCGTGCTGCTGCTGGGCCTGGCGGGCCTGTGCATGGTCAACGACTCGCGCTCCGCGTTCGCGACGCTCGTGCTCGCGGCGCTGCTCGTCGCGTACCAGCTGCGGCCCGCCACGATGGGCCGCAGGGCGAGCGCGTTCGCGACGATCGCGCTGTTCGCGGGCATCGCGGCGTGCGTGTACTCGGTCGGCACGACGCTGATCCTCGAGGGGTACCTCGGCGAGGCGACGCAGGAGCGGTCGCAGGCGCAGGTGCAGGCGTCCGGGTCGATCCTGCTGGGCGGGCGGCCCGAGTGGGGGGCCAGCACGGCGCTGTTCGAGTCCCGGCCGATGGGCTTCGGCGTGGGCGTCGTCGCGAACCTCGACGACATCCTCGTCGCGAAGTCGGGCATGGCCGAGCTCAACTACGACCCCAACAACGGGTACGTCGAGAACTACATGTTCGGCAGCGAGATCAAGCTGCACGCCGTGATCGCGGACCTGTGGTCGAACTTCGGCTTCGCGGGGATCGTCCTCGGCGCGTGGATCCTCGTCCTCGCGATCTGGTCGATCGCGAGCGCCGCGGCCCGCCGGGTCGCGTCCGGCCTGGTCATCTACCTCACGTGCGTCATGCTGTGGAACTTCGCCTTCGGGCCCATCTACAGCTCGATGCCGATCATCGTGCTCGCGCTCGGCATGCTGCTGCTCCCCCGCCAGGGCGTCGACGCCGGTGCCGCGACGCTCGACCCGCCGTCCCGGCCGGCCGTCGAGCCCGCCCCCACGACGTCGCAGGACCGGCACGGCCGGCACGACCGGCACGGCCACCGCCCCCGGCCCGGCACGCACGCCCACCCGGACCGCACGGCCGACCCGGAACTCTCGCACCGCCCGACCTCAGCCAGCCGACCGGGCGCACCGCGCGACCCGGCCACGACCTCGGAAGGGCGCTCATGACGCTCACCGTGCTCGAGTCGTTCCCGGCGCCGCGCCGCACGACCAACCCGTACCTCGCCCAGCTGCTCGTCGAGCTCCCGGCGGACGTCCGGGCGGTCACGTTCGACTGGCGGACCGCGCTGGTCGGCCGGTACGACGTCTTCCACGTGCACTGGCCGGAGAAGCTGCTGCGCGGGGCGTCGCGGGCCAAGACCGCGGCCCGGTTCGTCACGACCGCCGCGCTGCTGGCCCGGCTCGCCGTCACGCGGACGCCGGTCGTCCGTACGCTGCACAACGTCGACCCGCACGAGTCGGGCTCGCGGCTCGAGCGGTCGATGCTGCGCCGCATCGACCGCCGAACGTCGGTGTTCGTCCGGCTCAACGGCACGACGCCGCTGCCGGCAGACGCCCGTCCCGGCACCCCGCTCGTCACGATCCCGCACCCGCACTACCGCGACTGGTTCGCGACGTACCCGCGGGGCGAGGCCAGGCCGGGCCGGATCCTGTTCTTCGGGCTCGTACGCCCCTACAAGGGCGTCGAGGAGCTCATCGAGGCGTTCCGCGCGCTGCCCGGCGCGGACCTGGAGCTCCGCGTCGTCGGCAGCCCGGAGACCGACGAGCTGCGCCGCACCGTCGAGCAGCTCGCCGCCGCGGACCCGCGCGTCGACCTGCGCCTCGCGTACGTCGACGACGACGTCCTGGCCGCCGAGATCGGCGCCGCGTCGCTCGTCGTCCTGCCCTACCGGCGGCTGCACAACTCGGGGGCCGCGCTGCTGGGCCTGTCGCTCGACCGTCCCGTGCTGGTCCCCGCCGGCGCGACGTCGGCCGAGCTCGCCGCCGAGGTCGGCGACGCCTGGGTCACGACGTTCACGGGCACGGTGACCGCCGACGACCTGCTGTCGGCGCTGGCCCGCACGTCGGCGCTCGACCTGGGGCAGGACCGCCCCGACCTGGCCGCACGTGACTGGCCCGGGATCGCCGAGGCGCACGCCGCGGTGTTCCGGGAGGCGTACGGTCGCAGGGGACGTCGGGCGCGCGCCGAGCGCGGGTCGCACGACGAGCCCGCGCTGGTCGCCCAGCGGACGCCGTGACCCGGTCCGTCCCGCCGGACGGCCGACCCGCACCGGTCCGTCCCCGCTCGCCCAGGCACGCGCCACGTGAAGGAGTCACCCGATGAGCGTCACCCCGGCGACCGCGACCCGCACCACCGTCGAGGTGGTGTTCCGCGCCGAGCGGGACGTCACGTCCTGGGCCGACCGGCACGCGCGCGGCGAGGTGCCGGGCCGCTGGCCGTACGGGCTCGACCTGCTCGCCGGCACCGGCGCCGCCGTGACGACCGTGAGCCTGCCCGAGCCGACGCGGGCCGACCGCGTCCGGTCGCTCGTGCGGTCCGCGGTGCGCCGCGGCGGCCACGGCCGGGACGTCGGCATCGCGTGGGACGAGAACCTGGCCCGCCGGATGCTCGTCCTGTCGCCGCACGCCCGCATGTACGCGGGCACGATCTGGCTGACGGACGCGCTCGAGATCGACCCGTCGTCGGAGCGCGTGCGCGGGGCGCTCGACGTCCTGCGCCGCATGGACGGGGTGTTCGTCAACAGCCGCGCGCAGGTCGAGCCGCTGCAGGCGGCCCTGGGCGCGTCCGGCCCGGAGGTGTCGTTCTTCACGTTCGGCGTCGACCACGAGTTCTTCGCGGCGCAGCCGCCCGCCGAGCGGCCGCTCGTCGTGAGCGTCGGCGGCGACCGGGACCGCGACCCCACGACGCTGTTCGCGGCGCTGTCGCGCGTGCACGAGGCCCGGCCCGACGTCGAGATCGTCGTGCAGAACTCGTCCGACGTGCCCGCGCCGGCGGGCGTGACGAAGGTGCCGCGGCTGTCCCACACCGAGCTGCGCGACCTGTACGCACGCGCGTCCGTCGTCGCGCTCGCGACGCGGCCCAACCTGCACATGTCGGGGCTCACCGTGAGCCTCGAGTCGATGGCGACCGCCCGGCCCGTCGTCCTCACCGCGACGCCCGGCCACGAGGACTACCACCGGGACGGCGAGACCGCGCTGCTCGTCGAGCCGCAGGAGCCGACCGACCTCGCCGACCGCGTCATCGGGCTGCTCGACGCGCCCGACGACGCCGCCGCGCTGGGCCTGCGGGCGCGGCGTGCGGTCGAGGAGCGGTTCACGAACCAGCACCTCGTCGACGGCATGGCCCGCGCCGTCGGGCTGGTCTGACGGCGCGGCGGGCCGGGCGGCCGCCGTCCGGCCAGGGGCGCCCGCGGCGTCGCGCCCGGGTGGTCGCGGTCGCGTCGCTGCTGGTGGTCGTCGCTGCCGCGCTCACCGCGGACGGCCTCGCGCGCGGGCGGGTCGAGCGGGCGCTCGCCGAGCACCTGCGGACCGAGCACGGCGCGCAGGGCGTGCGCGTCCGGGTCGACCAGGTCGGGATCGCGCCGGTGCTGGCCGCGCGAGGGTCGCTCGCGCGGGTCGAGGTCCACGCAGACGCCCTGTTCGGCGCGCACGCGCCGCGGCTGCGCGACGTCGACGTCGTCGCCGAGGGCGTCGGGGTCCGGCGCCCGTACCCGCTGTCCCGCCTCCGCTACTCCGCCCTGCTCGCCGACGACGACCTCGGCAGGGTGCTCTCCGAGCGCTCCGGCCTCGCCGTGACCGCGCGCAGCACCGACGGCACGACGCACCTGCTGGTCGACGGCGCCGACGCCGCGGAGATGGAGCCCGGCACGTGCCCGGGCGGGGCGCCGTGCCTCGTCACCGAGTCCCTGCCCGGGGCTCCGGGCGGTGCCGACCTGGCAGCGGCGGTACCCGTGCTCCGGCTGCAGGTGCTGCCACCCGAGCTGCTGCTCACGGGTGTCGACGAGCTCGACGTCGTCGAGGGCGGCGTCGTCCTGCGCGCCGACGAGCAGGTGCCGGTCGACGGTCGCATCTTCGTCGAGGAGCCGGAGGCGTGGTGAGCCTCCGGCGTGCGCGGGGACGTCGGCCGCCCGCGGGCGGGGCGCGGACGGCGGTCGCGGTCAGCGGCGAGGGCGCAGGCGGCGCGTGACGGCGCCCGTGAGGGTCCCGGCGTAGCCGCGCAGGATGACGAGGTCGGACCTGCGGACGCCGTAGAACGACAGCATCGACACCCCGAACAGCCGGCGCAGGAAGTACTGGTTGAGGCCCGACGAGACGACGTAGCCGAGCACCGTCGCCCACGCGGCACCCATCGCGCCGTACGTCGGGACGAGCAGCACGAGCATCCCGATGTTGAGCACGCACGCGATGACGAGCGCGATGCTCCGCAGCCCCGGGCGTCCGCGCGCGCTCAGCCCGGCGCCCGCGATGGAGCCGGGCGTGCTGATGACGACGGCCACGAGCAGCAGCCACGCGATCGGCACGGCGGGGCCGAACTCCGCGCCGAACAGCAGCGGCAGCCACCAGATCATCGACACGCCCAGGACGACCGCGACGACGGTGCAGATGAGCGTCGAGATGCGGGCCGCTGCCGCGAGGCGGGAGTCCTCGCTGCGGTGCGCGTCGGTGACGAACGTGACGTCACGGACCGCGCGGTGGATGACGAGCGGGAGCTCGCTCACGTTGACCGCGACGACGTAGAGGCCGAGCTGGTAGGCGCTGCTCAGCGGCGTCATGAGCGTCTGGTCGACGCGCGACAGCAGGATCCCGGAGATGGTGCCGATCCACAGCCGCAGGCCGTAGCCGGTCAGGGCCCGGGTCGACGCGACGTGCTCGGTGTCCTCCTCCGCGGGCGGCAGCCGCCGCGGAAGCGTGACGTAGGCGAGGGCGCCGAGGACGGGCATCGCCGCGAGCACCACGGTCGCCGTGAACGGCGTGAGGTTGTCCGTCAGCCACAGCGGGACGAGCACGAGCAGCCGCAGCGTCGACGCGAGGACCTTCTCCCACGCGACCATCGCCCACCGCTGCAGGCCCGACGCGATGCCGCGCAGGACGCCGAGCAGCAGCGTCGGCAGGACCGCGAGCGACGCGACGGCCATGAGGTGCTGGATCTGGGTGTCGCCGCCCGACAGCCACTCGCGCGCCGCGAACACGGCCGCGGTCGCGAGCAGGCCCGCGAGCACGACGATGAGCGCGCCGTTGCGGGCCGCGGTCCGGACGAGCCGCGGGTGCCGCGCGACCGCGTACGACACGGCCTCGGGCACCCCGAACGTCATGAGGGCGATCGCGAGGCCGAGCGGGGCGGTCGCCGCGGCGACCTGGCCGCGGCCGTCGACGCCGAGCGCCTGCGCCAGGATCGGCCCGCTCGCGAGCGCCACCGCCGGCGGGAACAGGTTCCCCGCCAGGGTGATCGTCATGCTGCGGGCGGTACCGCCCTTCGCCGTCGCGCGGTCCTCCACCGCCTGCCCCCGGGTCTCTGAGGTCACGACGCGCCCGGCACCTTCCCCGAGCGGACCGTGCGCCGACCGTCGCGTGCGTACTCCACGTACACGGTGCCGTACGCGCCGGCGATCATGCCGGTGCCGCGCGCGTACGTGCGCCGCCCCTTGGCCTGGTGCGCGAGCGAGCCGGTCACCGTGCCGAAGGCGAGGCGCGCCGCACCGCCCGCAGCCCGGACCAGCCCCTGGCCCGTGATGCGCGCGCGGGCGACCGTCCGGCCCAGCGCCCCGTCGGCGAGCACGACCGACGTGCGGCCCCACGTGTTGCCGTTGCGGTACGCCCGGGCGAGCACCCAGCGTCGCGTCACGCGGTCCGGCGGGACGACGTCCACGACGACGGCCTCGTCGCACCACACGAGCCGGCCGCCCGCCTGCGCGAGCTGCCGCGTGAGGAGCTGGTCGGAGCCGCCGGACAGGCCGAACCGCTCGTCGAACCGCAGGCCGAGCGCGCGGACGCGGTGCAGGTCGAGCAGCAGGTTGTTCGTCGCCGCGACGTCGGTCACGGTGCCCGTCGGCAGGCGGCGGCGGTCGAAGAACCGGCCCGCGGTGACCCACGCGTCGGGCTCCTGCTCGTACTCGGAGACGACCGGGCCGACGACGGCCTCGGGCCGGTCGAGCAGGTAGGTGTCGACCAGCAGCCGCAGCCACGTGGGCACGGGCCGCTCGTCGTCGTCGATGAACACCAGCACGTCCGCGTCGGCGCACTCGTCGAACGCCCGGTTGCGGGCCGCGGCGATGCCGGGCTCGGGCTCGTGCGCGTACCGGACGACGGGACCGCCGTCGGCCGCGGACCGCCGGGCGAGGTCCTCGACGACGTCCCGCGCGCCGCCCTCGGGGTCGTTGTCGACCACGAGGACCTGCGCGGGCGGGTCCAGCAGCGCCGCCTGCTCGACGAGCATCGGCAGCGCCGCCCGCAGGTCGTCCGGGCGCTTGTACGTCAGCGCCCCGACGACCGTGCGGGGATCCGACCCGGGCGCACCCGCCCGGGTCGAGGGCCCCTGCTCCTGCGACCGCACCGCGGCGCCCGTCGCCGGGCCGCCTTCACCGTCCACCGTCATCCGTCCCCCCTGCCCCCGCAGCTCCCCCTGAGCCGCGATCATGGCACGACCGGCCGCGCCACGAGCTCGCTCCAGCGGGCCACGAGCGGCAGCGTGGTCGTCGTCGCCGAGGTGTACACCGACAGGCCGATCCCGCCCGCGACCTGCAGCGCCGCCGTCGTGCTCGTCCCGGACAGCGTCCACGCCGTCGGCTCGGGCGAGCCCGCGGCCCAGACCTTCGCGCGCAGCGTCGTCGTGCCCGTGCCGGTCACCTGGAACCGCGTCGAGAGCGTCTGCCCCGCCGTGTAGGTGAGGCCCGGGACGTTGACCTGCGCGACGGTCGTCGTCGTGCCGGCGGAGATGCCGACCAGCGACGCCCGGACCACGCCGGTCGACAGCATCTTCAGGCGCAGCCGGTACCCGTCCGTCGTGCCCACGGTGCGACCCGCGAGCTCGAGGTCGGTGCCCGCACCCGTCGGCATGACGTCGAGCGCGACCTTGGCCGTCAGGTCGGTGCTCGTCGAGGAGACCGGCAGGAAGGACGACAGCCGGAACCCGGCGCCCGTGACGCGCATGACGCCCGCCCCGGAGCCGACCGAGAAGTTCGCCGCACCGCCCGCGACCGTCCACGCGCCGCCGGTGTCCGCCGAGCCCCAGCCGCCCGTCGCCGTGCGGGCGAACGGGTCGAGCGCGAACGGGGCGTCCGCGAGCGGGGCCGCGATGCTGACCTCGCGGGTCGTCGTGCCCGTGTCGCCGTCGTCGTCGGTCGTGACGAGCGTGATCGTGTACGTGCCGTCGGCGGCGTAGGTGTGCGACGCCGTCGCCCCCGTCGCCGTCCCGCCGTCGCCGAAGTCCCACGCGTAGGACGCGATGGTCCCGTCGGCGTCCGTCGAGGCGGACGCGTCGACCGCGACGACCAGGTGGTTCGGGGTCGCGGTGAACGCCGCGACCGGGCCCTGGTTCGGGACCGGCGCCGCGACCTGCACCTCACGGGTCGTGGTGCCCGTCTCGCCGTCGTCGTCCGTGACCGTCAGCGTGACCGTGTACGTCCCGGCCGCCGCGTACGTGTGCGACGCCGTCGCACCCGTGCCCGTGCCGCCGTCGCCGAAGTCCCACGCGTGCGCGGTCAGCGTGCCGTCCGCGTCCGCGGAGGCCGAGCCGTCGACCGCGACCGTGAGGTCCGTCGCCGTCGCGTCGAACGCCGCGACGGGCGCCTGGTTCGGCGCGACGACCGTGACCGTGGTGACGTGCTGGGCGCTGCCGCCCCGGTCGTCGGTGACCGTGAGGGTGACCTCGTAGTCGCCGCCCGCCGCGTAGGTGTGCGTCGCCGTCTTGCCCTCGCCGGTCGTGCCGTCGCCGAACGTCCACGCGTAGCCCGTGAGGACACCGTCGGGGTCGGTCGACGACGTCGCGTCCGCCGAGAGCGTGAGGTCGGTGGCGTCCGTGGTGAACGCCGCCGTCGGCAGCTGGTTCGGCGCGAGCACCGACACGTCGTGCGTGACCTGCGAGGTCGCGCCGTCGTCGTCCGTGACCGTCAGGGTCACCGTGTAGGTGCCCGTCGCCGGGAAGGTGTGCGACGGGGCGACGCCCGTGCCGGTCGTGCCGTCGCCGAACGCCCACGCGTAGCCCGTGACCGTGCCGTCCGAGTCGGCCGACGCAGCGGCGTCGAACGCCACCGCGAGGTCCGTGGGCGTCGCGGTGAAGGCGCCGACGGGCGACTGGTTGGGCAGCTGGCCCGTCTTGCCGAGCGACCAGTGGTTCGCGACCGTCTGGGCGTCCAGCACGGACGAGTAGACCGCGACCTCGTCGATCGTGCCCGCGAACCACGCCTGCGGTCCCCAGGTGGTGTCGCCGAAGATCCGCCAGTAGCCCGAGTAGGCCTGCGCACCGGTCGCCGGGTGGGTGCCCACGAGGGCGCCGTCGACGTACAGCTTCATGCCGTCGGGGCCCTGCGTCGCGACCATGTGGTGCCACTGGTTGTTGTTGTACGACGCGGTCGTCGTGATCGTGTTCGCCACGCCCGTGTAGGTGCCGAACGTCAGCCGCCCGTTCGTCTCCATGTAGACGTGCCGGTCGTAGTTGCTCGACGTGCCGGTGTCCCGGTCGCCGAAGCCGATGAGCTTGCCGCCGTTCGTCGTCGACGTCTTGAACCACAGCTCCTCGCTGTAGACCGACGGACCGGCGACGAGCTGCGTGCTCGCGACGAGCGTGTTGCTCGTGCCCAGCGTGCGCACCGCGTTGTTGCTCACGCCCGACAGCGCGCCGCTCTGGCTGCGCAGGAACGTGCCGCGGTAGGTGCCGGTGACGCCGTACTGCCCGGCGTCGGCGGCCGTCGAGCCCGAGCCCTCCGACAGGCGCCAGAACAGCTCCGCACCCGCGTTGTACACGGCCTTGCCGTACGCGTCGGCGGGGACCGGGGGCTTGACGACGGTCCGGCCGGACGCCGTGTAGTGCGACTCGACCTGCGCCTGCGTCAGCGGAGCCGGGTAGAGCGCGACGTCGTCGATGCTGCCCGCGAGGAAGCCGCTCGTCGGCTGGTTCGTCCAGCTCCCGAGGTTGTCCCCGCCGACCCGCCAGTACCCGGTGTAGGCCTGCCCGAAGGTCGTGTCGCCGCGCTGCGCGACGCGCCGCCCGTCGACGAACAGGCGCATGCCGTCCGAGCCGAGAGAGGCGACCACGTGGTGCCACTGGCCGTCGTTGTACGACGCCGGGCTCACGACGGTCCGGACCGCGCCCGGGTAGACGCCGAAGATGATCTTCCCGGAGTTGTCCATGTAGACGTGCCGGTCGTAGCTGCCCGACGTCCCCGTCTGCAGGTTGCCGAAGCCGATGATCTTGCCGCCGCGGTTCGACGTGGTCTTGACCCACGCCTCGACCGCGAAGGAGTCCGGCCCCTGGACCGGCGTGCTCGTCGCGGCCGACCCGTTGGCCGTGCCGTCGAACGTGGACGCGGTGTTGGTGTCGCCGTTGATCGCCCCGGCCGCGCCGCGGGTCACGCCCGTGCCGGCCGTGAGGTCGTTGAACCCGGCCCAGTCGAACACCCCGGGCCCGCTCGGCTCGCCGAACCGCCACAGCGAGGTCGCGCCGTCCGCGACGACCTGCTGCGCGTACGCGCTCGCCGAGCCCTCGTCGGAGACCGTCACCTGCACCTGGTCGGTGATCGCCGAGTTCCCGAACGGGTCGACGGCCTTCACGCGGTAGGTGTACGTGGTCCCCGGCGTCAGGCCGGTGTCCATGAAGCCCATCTGCGGGCGCTTCCAGACGACCGACCCGGCGGTCACCGTGTGGATCACCTGGGCGTTGCGGGACACCGTGTACGTGAGGTTCTCGTTGTCACGGTCGTAGTTCGCCGGCCAGCTCAGGCGGACCGTGCCGGCCTGGAACGAGGCGGCCGACAGCGGCCACGTGGCCGACGCGAGGCGGGGCCCCTGCTTGTTGGGCGCGATGTCCGTGCGCGCGAACCGCGCCAGCCCCTGCTGGCCCTTGTTGTTGACGATCGTGAACTCGCCGCCGTACAGCAGGTACTCGTCGTTGCCCGTGACGGTCCACGGCCCCTGGCCCTGGCCCGTGTACGAGCCGCTGTTGAGGTCCGGGTACCAGTTGAGCAGCGTCGGCGTCGGCTTGCCGGCGTAGTTGTAGTAGCCGTACGGGTCGGCCGTCGCGGTGCCCGTCACGGCCTTGCTGAACGCGAGCCCGCGGTAGAACGTCCACGGCTCCGTCTGCGGGAAGCCGCCGATGTTGCCGCAGTAGTGCGGGTGCCCCGCGACGTACACCGCGTCGCCCGGGCCGGGCCAGGCCGCGTACGTGTCGCCGTGGCAGTCCTCCACCCAGACGAGCTCGCCGCTGGCCCAGTCGCCGCGCGCCGTGCCCTCGAGGTTCCCCGTGCTGCCGAAGACGTAGCCCGTGACGTAGAAGCTCGTCGCGTCGGTCGTCAGGCTCGTGATCGACGCCTGCGTGGACCCGTTGCGGATGAGGCCGTTGATGGCCAGCGGCAGGGTCGCGCCCGTGACCGCGTCGACGCGGGCCAGGCCGTAGCCCGGGTTCCCGCTGCCGTTGAACGTCGAGAAGCTGCCGCCCGCGATGACCTGGGTGCCGTCGGGCGACACCACCAGCGCGCTCACCGAGCCGTCGTCGGCGCTCGGCGCCCACGGCAGCAGCGAGCCGTCCGCCGCGGAGAACGCCGCGACCTTGTTCCGGGCCACTCCGTTCGCGCTCGTGAACGCCCCGCCGACGTAGACGGTGCTGTTCGTCGCGACGATCGTGCGGACCTGCGAGTCGACGCCCGGAGCGAACGACGACACCAGCGCGCCCGTCGCGGCGTCGAACGCGGCGATCCGGTAGCGCGCCTGTCCCGCGATGCTCGTGAAGCTGCCGCCCACGTACACGCGCGACCCGTCGGGCGAGACCGCCACGGTGCGGACCTGCGCGTTGGGGTTGGGCGCCCAGCCCGCGTCGAGGACGCCCGTCGTGACGTCGTACGCGAGCAGGTTCGCGCGGGGCACGAGGTTGGTGCCGGCGGCCGAGCCTGCGGGCCGGGCGTTCGCGAAGTCACCGCCCACGAAGACCTTCGACCCGGCGATCCCCTGCTGCCAGACGACGCCGTCGATCTGCACGGTGGGCAGCGAGTCGGCGGCGACGGTGACGGGGGTCCCCTCGAGGGGCACCGTGTCGGCGGCCGCGGGGGTCGCGAGCGTCACGCCCGCGAAGGTCAGCGCGGCGGCTGCCAGGACGGCGGCGGATCGGGCGGCAAGTCCACGGGGACGAGTCATGGGGGCACCTCGGGACGACGGGTCACGCGAGGCAGGGCGAGCCACGCGAGCCGATCGTATGCAGCGCAAAGTCCCCGTAAGCGTGAGGAACCGGGTGAACTGGACGCGCATCCGGGTGAATCGGACGAAACGGTTCGGACGCGACGGTGCCCGCCGTCCGGGCAGGGCCGGACGGCGGGCACGCGGACCGCTCGACGAGGGTGCCGTCAGGCGACGACCGGCTTCGCCGAGAACTGGCTCCAGCGGGCCGTGAGCGGCAGCGTCGTGGTCGTCGACGACGTGTACACCGACAGCCCCACACCCCCCGCGACCTGCAGGGACGCCGTCGTGCTGGACCCGGTGAGCGTCCACGCGGCCGGCTCGGCAGACCCTGTGGGCCACACCTTGAGGCGCAGCTGCGTGGTGCCCGTGCCCTCGACCTGGAACCGCACCGAGAGCGTCTGACCCGCGGTGTACGTCACACCCGGGACGTTGACCTGCGCGACGGTCGTCGTGGTGCCGGCGGCGGTCCCGATGATCGACGCCCGCACGACGCCCGTGCTCAGCATCTTGAGCCGCGCCCGGTAGCCGTCGGTCGTCCCGACGGACCGGCCGACGACCTCGAGGTCCGTCCCGCTGCCCGTCGGCATGACGTCCAGCGCGACGTCCGCCCGGACGTCGGCACTGGTCGCCGACACCGGCAGGAACGACGAGAGCCGGAAGCCCGCGCCCGTGACGCGCATCGCGCCGACGCCGGAGGCCACGGAGAAGTTCGCCGCGCCTCCCGCGACGGACCACGCGCCGCCCGTGTCCGCCGAGCCCCACCCGTTCGCGACGGTCCGCGCGAACGCGTCGGCCGCGAACGGCGTGTCCGGCGGCGGCGTCGTGACCGTGACGTCCTGCGACGTCTGGGCGGTCGCGCCGTCGTCGTCCGTGACCGTGAGCGTCACCGTGTAGGTGCCGTCGGCGGCGTACGTGTGCGACGCCGTGGTGCCCGTCCCGGTGCCGCCGTCGCCGAACGCCCAGGAGCGCTGCGCGATCGTGCCGTCGGGGTCGGACGAGCCGGCGGAGTCGACCTGGACGCCGAGGCCCGCGACCGTCGTCGTGAACGCCGGGACCGGCGGCTGGTTGGGCGGCGGGGCCGTGACGGTGACGTCGTGCGCGACCTGCGCGGTGTTGCCGTCGTCGTCGGTCACGGTGAGCGTCACCGTGTAGGTGCCGCCGGCTGCGTAGGCGTGCGACGCGGTCGCACCGGTGCCGGTGCCGCCGTCCCCGAAGGTCCACGCGTACGACGCCACGGTGCCGTCCGGGTCGGTCGATCCGGAGCCGTCGACCGCGGCCGTCAGGCCGTTCGTCGTCGACGTGAACGCCGCCACCGGGGGCTGCTCGGGCGCCTCGCCCGTGCGGCCGAGCGTGTTGTGCGCCGCGACCGTGCCGGCCGTGAGGGCGAACGGGTACACGGCGACCTCGTCGATCGCGCCCGCGAGGTTGTTCGACGCCGGTGCGTTCGGCCAGCCGCTGAGGTTGTCGCCGCCGATCCGCCAGAACCCCGTGAAGTTGCGGCCCGAGCGGTTGTCGTTGCGCGACGCGACGAGCGCGCCGTCGACGTAGAGCGCCATGCCGTCCTGGTCCATCGTGCCGACCAGGTGGTGCCACTGGCCGTTGTTCACGGCGGCGGGCGAGCGCACGGTGCGGTTCTGGCCCGGGCTGGCGCCGAACTGCACGCGGCCCGCGCTGTCGATGTAGAGCTGGCGGTCACGCGTGCTGCTCGTCCCGGTCAGGCTCGTGGAGTTGCCGAACCCGACGACCCAGCCGCCCTGCGTCGACGTGGTGCGGACCCACGCCTCGACGGACAGCTCGTTCATGTTCTGCTCGCGCTGCGGCGCGACGACGCGGCTGGTCGTGTTGCCCGCGAACGTGGTCGCCGTCGTGGTGTCGCCGGCGATCGCGCCCGCCGTGCCGCGGGTCAGGCCCGTGCCGGTGGTCGCGTCGTCCGTGCCGGCGGTGTCGAGCGCGCTCGTGCCGCCCGACTCCCCCAGCCGCCAGTAGTGCGACGCGCCGTCGGCCATGACGGCCTGCGCGTACGGGCTGACCGCCCCGGTGCCGTCCACGGTGACGCTCACGCCGGGGCTGGTCACCGAGTTGTTGTACGGGTCGGTCGCCCGGACCGCGTACGTGTAGGTCGCGCCCGGCGTCGCCGAGGTGTCCGTATAGCCCTGCGTGGGCCGCATCCAGATCTGCGACTGCCGCTCGACCGACCCGACGGCCTGGCCGTTGCGCAGCACCGTGTAGGTGAGGTCCTCGTTGTCGAAGTCCGCGTTGGCGGTCCACGACACCCGGACCGTGCCCGTGCCGATGGAGCGTGCCGTCGGCGTGAAGTCGGCGCCCGTGAACCGCGGGCCCTGGTCGTTCGGCGCGATGGTCGGGACCGCGAACCGCACGAGCCCCTGCTGCCGGCGGAAGTTCACGTTGAGGAACTCGCCGCCGTACACGATGTACCGGTCGTCTCCGGTGACGGCCCACGGCCCCTGGTTCTGGCCGGTGTACAGGCCGGTGTCGAGGTCGGGGTAGAAGTTGAGCATCTCCGGCGCGGGCGTGCCCTCGAAGTTCGTGTACCCGAGGTGCTCGCGGCCGAGCTTGTGCAGCGGCTCCTTGGTGTAGGCGTCCGCCCGGTAGAACAGCCACTCGTCGTTCTGCGGCGTGCCGCCGACGTTGCCGCAGTAGTGGTGGTGGCTCGCGGCGTAGATGACGGGCCCCTGCGCGTGCACCGCGTAGGTGTCGCCGTGGCAGTCCGCGATCCAGGTGATCGCGCCCGTGTCCCAGTCGGCCGCGAAGACGCCCTCGAGGGTGCCGCCCGAGCGACCGAACGTGTAACCGACGCCGTACATGTTGTCGGCGTCGCCCGTCAGGCCGAGGATCGAGCCCGCCGAGCCGCCGTTGCGGATCTGCGACGTCGCCGGGAACGCGAGCGCGGCGCCCGTGACGGCGTCCACGCGGGCCAGGCCGTCGGGGGCGGCGGTGCTGCCGTTGAACGACAGGAAGTTGCCGCCGACGATGACGGTGCTGCCGTCGGGCGAGACCGTCAGGGCGCTCACCGAGCCGTCGTCGACCGTCGGGTTCCACGGCAGCAGCGCGCCGTTGGAGGCGTTGAACGCGGCGAGCCGGGTGCGGCTCGAGCTGCCGGCCTGCGTGAAGATGCCGCCCGCGTAGACCGTCGTGTTGGTCGCCGCGAGCGCGCGGACCTGACCGTTCGTGCCGGCGTTGAAGGTCGTGATGAGCGCACCGGTCGCGGCGTCGAACGCGGCGATGCGGTAGCGCGCCGTCCCGCCGACGCTCGTGAAGTTGCCGCCGATGTAGATGCGCGACCCGTCGGGCGAGCGCACCACGGCGCGGATCTGCGCGTTCGGGTTCGGCGCGAAGCCGCTGTCCATGACGCCGGTGCGCACGTCGAACCGCAGGAGGTTGGCGCGGGCCACGTTGCCGACGCCCGCGGCGTTGCCCGCCGGGCGGGCGTTCGCGAACTCGCCGCCCGCGTAGACCCAGTTGCCGCTCATCGCCTGCTGCCACACGACGCCGTCGATCTGCACGGTGGGCAGCGAGTCGGCCGCGACCGTGGGAGGCAGGCCCGCGGGCGGGCTCGTGTCGGCCTGCGCGGGCAGCGCCCCGACGACGAGCCCGGTCGCGACGAGCGCGACGGCGGACAGGACGGCCCACGCACGGGCGACCGGCGACCGGTCGGTGACAGGACGTAGAGACATGGCGACACCCCGGGGCGCTCGGACAGTGGGCGAACGCGCACGATCCTACGAGCGGGAAACACACCAAAACAGGACAGTCCGGGTGAAAACCCCAGTCAGAGGGGGTGATACTCGGACGCACGTCCGGCCCGACGTGGACGGCCGCGGCCGCCGCGAGCAGCCGTCCGTCCCGGACGGGCACCGGGCCTGTCCGGGACGGCGGCGCGTCCGTTCAGGCGGCCGGTCCGGCACCCTCGAAGAGCACGGTGGTCACCGTCGGGTCGTAGCTCACGGTGACCTGCAGCCGGTCGCGCTGGTCGGCCGGGACGTTGAACACGTACGCGCCGGTCGCCGTGCGGCCCACCGCGAGGTCGCCCGACAGCACGCTCGCGCCCGGGCCGCTCAGCGGCTCCGCCGGCGCCAGGTCCTGGCCCGCGTAGAGGTTGACGACGGTGCTGTCGAGCGAGACCGGCGCACCCGTCCCGTTGGTGATCTCGACGGTCACCCGCACGGCCGGACCCGCGACCTCGCCAGGCCCCTGCGCCTCGCCCGCGACCGACTCGACGCGCACGAGCCGCGCGACGACGCCCGAGTCGAACGGCGCGCTCTCGTCGAGCCCGACGGCGGGCTTGGTCTCGGGCGCGAAGGGCGCCGCGGGGTCGGCGTCGTCGGTCGCGCCACCGCCCGGCTCGCCGGGCGCGGGCTGCGTGGGCGTCACGACGGGCTCGGACGCGTCGGCCGACGCGGACGGGTCCGCCGACGCCGACCGCGAGGACGACGGCGACGCCGCACCGCCCGGGCCGTCCGCGTCGCCGGTGCTGCTCGACTGCGCGACCGCGGCCCACACGACCCAGCCGAGGATGAGGACGACGACCGCCGCGAGGACGACGACAGCCCACCGCGGCACCCGCCGCGCAGGGCCTGTCGGGCCGTCCGGGGTGGTCGGGACGAGCTCGCTCACGCCTCGCCGCCCCTCGACTGGCCCTCGGGGCGCCGCAGCGTCCGCATCTCGGCGAACCACGACCGCAGGGCCAGCGCGAGGTACCCGGCGGTCGCCAGGCCCAGCAGCGCGTAGACGACACCGAACAGCGTCACCGCCCCGTAGAGCGCGAACGCGAGGCACAGCACGCCGTAGTCGGTCGGCGCGACGACCAGCGACCGCAGCACCGACGGGCGCTCGTCACCGGCGGTCGCCCGCATCGTCGTCCCCGCCTGCCGGCGCAGCTGGTCGTTGAGGATCATCGCGAAGAACAGCACCGACCAGACGGCCGAGTACGCGAGCGGGACGAGCAGCCACGCGTCGGGCACGACGTCCGCGCGGTACAGCCCGACGACGAGCGCGAGGTGCAGGCTCGACACCTTGACCGCGTCGATGATGTGGTCGAGCCACTCCCCCGCGATGCTGCCGCCGCCGCGCAGGCGCGCGACCTGGCCGTCGGCCGAGTCGAACGCGTAGCCGACGAGCAGCAGGAACGCGACGAGCACGCCGGTCCACCACGCGACGGGTGCGAGCGCGAGCACCGCGATCGCGGAGAACGTCCACACCGCGCTGATCGCGGTCACCTGGTTCGGCGTCAGGCCGGCCCGGTACGCCCACGCGGCGAGCACGCGGCCCGCGCGGCGGTTGACGAACCGGGAGTACGCGGGGGCCCCGCGGGCGCCCTTCTGGACGGAGCCGAGACGCGCGAGGGTCTGCGCGTACGTCTCCGCGGCCGGGGCGCTGGTGGACGCAGGCACGGGGTCCTCCTGGTGCAGGGTCGTCGTCATGCGGCACCGTCCGGGCGGGCCGGGACGGGGTCCGAGGGGACGGTCCGGGTCGCCGGGTCAGGCGACGGTACCGCCGTGGGGGCGGGCGTGGGGCGTCGGCGGCCCGACGGACGCCGCCGGCCGCGGAAGTCACCCGCGGCGAGCCGGCGGCACAGCCGCTCGTACCCGTCGGCGACGTCGTCCCAGTCGTAGTCGGCGGCACGCCGCCGGGCGGCCGCACCGCGTGCGAGCGCACCGGCGGGGTCGGTCTCCGCGTCCTCGACGAGGCGGGCGACGTCGTCGGGTCCGGCGAACCAGCGGCCGGCGTCGCGCAGGACCTCGCGGTTGAACGACACGTCGAACGCGACCGTGGGGGCGCCCGCGCCGATCGCGCGCAGCAGCGACGGGTTGGTCCCGCCGACGCTGTGCCCGTGCAGGTAGGTCAGGGCGTGCCCGTAGAGCTGGTCGAGCTGCTCCTGGTCCCAGACGCCGCCGAGCAGGCGGACCCGGTCGTCGGCGGCGGCGTGCACGCGCCGCGTGTACTCGTCCGCGTACGGCGCCGAGCCGACGACGACGAGGGGCAGCGTCGCGCCCGAGCGCCGGTACCCCTCGACGATCACGTCGACGTGGTTCTCCGGCTCGAACCGGGCGACGACCAGGTGGTAGCCGCGCGACGTCAGGCCCAGCCCGGCGAGCTTGTCGGTGCCGAGGCCGTCGAGCAGCGGCGCCCCGTAGGCGATCTGCTCGGTGGGCGCCCCGAACTCCTCGGTGTAGTAGTCGGCGATGCCCGCGGCGTCGGCGATGAGCGCGTCGGACCAGCGGACCGCGAGCGCCTCGGCGGTGCGGTAGTACCGGCGACCGGCACCACCCCACTTGGCGCGCCGCCACTCGAGTCCGTCGACGTGCGTGGCGACGGGGATGCGCGCGGCCCGCAGCGCCGGCAGGAAGACCGCGTTCGCCGCGTTGAAGACGACGGCCGCGTCGTGCCGGTGGGCGACCTGGTGCCCGACGGACAACGCGGTGTGGCTGAGCGTCTCGAGCGAGCGGCGCCGCAGCGCCGGCAGGTGCACCAGGTGCATCCCCCGGTACGCGGGCACGCGGTCGGCCGGGTCGGGCGTCCGGCAGTAGACGAGGACGTCGTGCCCGCGGTCCGCGAGCCGGGCGCCGACCTCGTCGACGCACGTCTCGAACCCGCCGTACCGGGCGGGGACGCCGCGCGTGCCGATGAGCGCGATGCGCAGCGGCCCGTCGTGGGAGCGGGTCATGGGCGTCCTTCCGTCGTCCGCGCGCGGCCGCCGACGCGCCGGCGGTGCCGGGTGCGGGGCGGGTCTCGCGCACGGGTGTCGAGCATGGTCCGGCGACGGCCCCGGCGGCTACCGCCGTCCGGGTCGTCGCCGGCGTCGAGGTGGGTGTCCGGCACGTTCCTGGCCGGGCCCCGCGGTGGGTCAGTAGGCGCCGGCCCCCGTGACGACGGCGCGGAACGTCTTCCACAGGATCATGAGGTCCATGGTCACGGACCAGTTGTCGACGTAGCGCAGGTCGAGGCGGATCGCCTCGTCCCACGGCAGGTCGGAGCGGCCGCTCACCTGCCACAGGCCGGTGATGCCGGGCTTGACGCGCAGCCGCTGGTGCACCGCGTCGTGGTAGGCGAGGACCTCCTCGCGCAGCGGCGGGCGCGGCCCGACGAGCGACATGTCGCCGCGCACGACGTTGAAGAACTGCGGCAGCTCGTCCAGGGAGAACCGGCGCAGGACGCGGCCGACGGGCGTGACCCGGGGGTCGTGCGCCATCTTGAACAGGAGCCCGTCGCCGTCGCTGCGCGCGAGCAGCTCGGCGCGGCGCCGGTCGGCGTCGCGGTACATGCTGCGCAGCTTCCAGATGGTGAAGTCGCGCCCGTCGACGCCGACGCGCGTCTGCCGGTAGAACGCCGGGCCCGGCGAGGTGAGGCGCACGGCGAGCGCCGCCGTGAGGATCACGGGCGCGAGGACGGCGAGCGCGCACAGCCCCAGCGCCCGGTCCATGACGGCCTTGGCGAGCATGCGTCGGCGGGGGGGCTCGATCTCGAGGCGCAGCAGCGACAGGCCCGCCGTCGGGTGGACGCTCACGCGCTCCTGCGCGACCTCGACGAGGCCGGGGGCGACGACGAGCTCGGCACCGGCACGGCGCAGGGCCCACGACAGCCGGCGCAGCGCCTGGCCGCTGAGGGCGTTGCCGGCGACGACGACGACCGACACCGCGTAGTCGGAGACGACCTGCGGGACGTCGGCGAGCGCGCCGAGCGTCGGGACGGGGACCGCGGGGACGGCGTCGGGCACGACGTCCGACAGGCACGTGCCGATGACGAGGTAGCCGTGGTACGGCGCGAGGCTGAGGTCGTCGACGACGTCGGTCACCGAGGCGGTGTCGCCGACGACGATCGTCCGCATCATGGCCTGACCGCGGTTGCGCTTGGCGTGCAGGAACCGGCGGTGCACGTAGCGGGCGGCACAGGCGGTGGCCGCGACGACGGGGACGCCGACGAGGACGACCTCGCGGGGTGCGGTCAGCGGCGTGAGGTACGCGAGGGCCATGACGAGGCCGGCGATGAGGACCGACGCGCGCAGCACGACCTGGAACTCGTCGGGGCCGTCGCCCATGTTGTGCCGCTCGTACCCGCGCATGAGGCCGACGATCGCCGGGAGCGCGACGGCGCACACCGCTCCGAGCAGGAGGACGGAGCCGCGGTCGGCACCGCCGAGCAGGGCCGCCACGGCGACGCCGGTGCCGGCGACGAGGGCGTCGAGGCCGACGGTGATGCGCTGGTAGGCGGTCGCGCTCCGGACCCAGGGCAGGGCGCGCAGCGCGTCGTCGCCGGAGTTGTGCTCGGTGGCGCGGCGGACGAAGGGCTCGGGGGACGCCCATGACCTGCGCGGGAACTTGGCGGGCCGGCGGCGCTCGAGCCACGCGTCGGTCTGCTCGGACCCGTGCCCGGCGGTCAACGTCATGAACACCCACCCCCCTCGTGCGAGAACTGTGGATGAACGTATTACGCCGCGTATGTCGGATTCATCCGCCATGACTGCTTTTCACCCATGCGCCCTACTGTGCGGTAACTCACACCGCACCCTCGGGGTCAGTGCGCGCGCAGCAGCCAGGCGTCGGCGGCGAGCCGCCCGTCGACGTCGGGGAGGTCGGCCAGGACCGTCGCCGCAGGTCGGCGCGCGTCGAGCAGCCCGACGAGGACGTCGGCGACACGCTCCGGGTCCGCCGCGGGGTCGACGACCGCGTGCCCGTGCTCCTCGAGCCACGCGGCGAGACCCGTCTCGGTGGTCGCCAGGACGGCGCAGCCGTGCGCGAGCCCCTCGACGACGGGCAGGCCGACCTGCTCGCGCCACGTCCGGGTGCGCTGCGACAGCAGGACGGCCACCGACGCCTCGCGCTGCAGCGCGTGCACGCGCGCCCGCGGCGGGTCGACGACGACGCTCACCTCGGGACGGTCCGCGGCGAACGCGTGCACGGCGTCGGCCAGGGGGCCCGTGCCCACGAGCGTCAGCCGGGCCTGCGGCCGCGCCCGGTGGACGTGCGGCCACGCGGCGAGCAGCTGCGGCACGCCCTTGCGCTCCTCGAACGCCCCGACGAACAGGACGGCGTCCGGGTCGGCGGCGTCGAGCGGTCCGCACGTGCACGCCGTCGGGAGCGCGGGCAGCAGGACGTGGTCGGCGCGGCGCAGCAGCGACGGCACGAGCGCCCCGTACAGCTCCTGCGCGGCGGGCGTGCCGAGCACGATGCGGTCGACGCGGCGTGCGACGGCCGCGATGAGGCGCGCGTCGAGCCAGCGCCGGACACGTCCGGGCAGCCCCGGGCGCGCGGGTGGGCGGAACGGGTCGTCGTTCGCGATCGCGTAGGTGACGACGAGCGTCCGGCGACGCCGGACCAGGCGGGCGACGTCGACGGCGGCGAGCGCGAGCGCCGTGCGGCGCAGGCTCGACACCATGAGCGGCTCGTTGACCTCGAGCTCGCGGACGTCGGAGCGGGCGAGCACCCACGCGGCGCGCAGCGGCCCGGCCTCCACGAGGTCCAGCCCGCGAGCGAGGTCGGAGTCGAAGTCGTAGCGGCGCCGGCGGTAGACGATCGAGGCGGGCGCGAGCTCGTGCGCGCGCTCCAGGTGCGCGGTGCGCAGCGTCTCGTACAGGCGCACGCGGGGCAGCGCGGTACGCGCCGGGGGGCGGCTCGCTGTCGTCATGCGCGGGCGTCTCCTCGCTCGTCGGGTGGGCCCGGGTGCCGTCCGGCCTGCGGTCTCACCCGCCGCGACCTCCGACGTCGGGTGCCCGACAAGATAGCGTTCGTGCGTGCTCGGGATCGTCGTCGTGAGCTTCGGCTCCGCCTCGCTGCTGCGCGCGAACCTCGCGGACGTCGACGTCACCGCCCTGCGCCGACCGGCCGTCGTGGTGGTGGTCGACAACTTCCGGGGGCCGCGCGAGCGCGCCGACGTGCGCGCGGTCGCCGCCGAGCACGGGTGGCAGCTCGTCGAGAACGCCACGAACGCGGGCTTCGGCGCGGCGGTCGACGCCGGCGTCACGCGCGCGGCGGACCTGGGCTGCACCGCGGTCGTCGTCCTCAACCCTGACGCGCGCGTCGAGCCCGCCGTGCTGGACGCGCTCGCCGACCAGGTCGCGGCCGCGCCCGACACGCTCGTCGCGCCCCGCATCGAGCGGCCCGACGGGCGACCGTGGTTCACCGGCGGCGACCTCGATGTCGCGGCCGCGCGCACGCGCAACGTCGAGGCCCCCGCGCACCCCCGCCGGGAGGGCTGGCTGTCGGGCGCGTGCCTGGCGGCGGACGTGGCGCGCTGGTCGCGGGTCGGCGGGTTCGACGACGACTACTTCCTCTACTGGGAGGACGTCGACCTCTCGGCCCGCTGGACCGCCGACGGTGGCGCGCTGCTGGTCCGTCAGGACCTGGTCGTGGTGCACGACGTCGGCGGCACGCAGGAGACCGCGGGGTCGCGCGCGAAGTCGCCCGTGTACTACCGGTACAACTGCCGCAACCGGCTGGTGTTCGCGGCGAAGCACCTGCCGCGGTCGGACGTGCGGCGGTGGCTGTGGCGCACACCGTCCTACGCGTGGCAGGTGCTGCTGCGCGGCGGGCGGCGCCAGCTGCTGCGCCCGGTGGCGCCGGTGTGGGCCGTGGTGCGGGGGTCGGCCGAGGGCACGGGGTGGGCGGTGCGCGCGCTGCTGCGCCCGGCCCGTCCCGGCGCGGGTGCGGGCAGCACGACGAGGGCAGGGGCTGCGGCATGAGCGGGTACCGGGTCGGGGTGGACGCGCACGTCCTGGACGGCAAGTTCCAGGGGTCGCGCACGTGGGTGCTGGAGACGCTGCGCCGGGCCCCGCTGCTCGCGCCCGAGCTGACGTTCGTCGTGTACTCGGGCGACCCGGACCGGTCGGCCGCGCTCCTGGGCGACGTCCCGGTCGAGCACCGGCTGCTGCCGCCGGGCGGGCCGGTGGGCCGCAACCTGCGGTTCTGGCCGCGCGCGATCCGCCGCGACCGCCTGGACGTGCTGGTCACGCAGTACTTCAGCCCGCCGCGGTGCCCGCGCCGGCAGCTCGTGGTCGTCCACGACGTGCTGTTCGAGACGCACCCGGAGTTCTTCGGGCGCGCGACCCGCTGGCGCAACAAGCTGCTGGTCGGCTGGTCCGCCCGGCGGGCGGGCACGGTCGCGACGGTCTCGGAGTACTCCCGCGAGCAGATCGCGCGGGTGTACGGCCGACCGTCGCAGGAGATCGTGCTCGTCCACAACGGCGTGGACGTGCCGCAGACCGCGGGGTCGGGGACGCTGCCCGCGCAGGTCCCCGCCGGGACGCGCTACGCGCTCATGGTCGGACGGCTGGAGCCGCGCAAGAACCTCGCGCTCGCGCTCGAGGCCTTCGCGCGCGTGGCGGACCCGGACGTGCGGCTCGTCGTCGTGGGCCGGGACGACTTCGAGGACCCGCGGACGCTGGCGCTGCTCGCGGCCGAGCCGCGCGCCGTGCACCTGTCCGACGTCGCGCAGGACGAGCTCTGGGAGCTGTACCGGCGGGCGACGGTGTTCGTGTTCCCGAGCCGCGGCGAGGGCTGGGGCATCCCGGTGCTCGAGGCGCTCGCGGCGGGGACCCCGGTGGTCGCGTCGGACGCGACCGCCATCCCGGAGGCGGGCGGCACGGCCTGCACCTATCTCGACGTCGCGGCGCCGGGTGCGCCGGCGGCGCTCGCCGACCTGCTCGAGGCGGCCTTCGCGGGGCGTCTCCCGTTCGACGCCGCGGCCGCGCGCGAGCACGTCGCCGCGTTCGGCTGGGACCGGTCCGCGGGGGAGCTCGTGACGGCGCTGCGCGCCGCCGTGGGGGTCCGTCCCACGCCCGCTCGCTGAGCGCGAGCGCCCCGGCCCGTCGCCCGTGGAAAGCGCTTCCGTCCGATGCCTGGTGCTATGGGCGATTCGCGACGCACTTGTGACATAACCCACAGGCGCAATTTGTCTACCGGGGCAATCCGGACAACCCTCCACGACCGCGCAGGTCACGCTATGTCGGACGTTGTCGGACGGACGTCCAAGACATAACGGCTGACATAAGACCGGGACCTCGAGGCCTCAGTTCCGCCATTTTCCGCCGATACCTTGGGTATGTCGCTTCCACCGCGGGTCTGGCCCCCCGCGGCCCTCCCGGGCCCCCGCCCGGTCCGCCGACCCACCCGGTCGGCGGTGCGCGCGACTCTCTTACCCCCGAGGAGCTCTCGCATGTCTTCCGCACGCCTGCACGCCCCCACGACAGCCCGGCGCACCGCCCTCGCCGTGCTCGCCGGCGCCCTCAGCGCCGGCCTCGTCACCGTCGCGCTGCCCGCCCAGGCCGCGACCGCGCCCGACTACACGACCACCGCCGAGTCGCTCGCCGCCAACGTCGTCGCCCCCGCTGACGTCGCCGTCGACGCCTTCGGCCGGCAGGTCTCGGGCAGCTGGGGATCCGCCACGACCGGCGGCGCCTGGACGATCGCCGGTGGCGAGGCCACCGACTACTCGGTGACCAACGGCGTCGCGACGATGTCGGTGCGCAAGCCGGGCTGGCAGCTCACCTCCTCGCTCCCCTCGGTCCGCTCGACCGACACCGACCTGCGCGCGGCGCTCAGCCTCGACAAGGCCCCCGTCGGCGGCAGCGTCGACTTCGACGTCACCGGCCGCGCGGTCGACGCGACGTCCGGCTACCGCCTGCGCAACAAGATCCTCGCCGACGGCAACGTCCGCTCCTCGCTCATCAGCGTGAACGGCAAGACCACGACGACGCTCGCGTCGGTCACGCAGCCGGGTCTGGGCTTCACCGCCGGCAAGCAGCTCCAGGTCCGCCTGCAGGTGACCGGCACCGCGCCGACGACGATCCAGGCGAAGGTCTGGACCGTGGGCACCGCCGAGCCCGCCGACTGGCAGGTCTCCGCGACCGACACCACCGCGCCCCTGCAGGTCGCCGGCGGCATCGCGTTCGGCGGCTACACCGCCTCGTCGCTGACCAACGCGCCCCTCGCGTTCCGCGTCGCCGACGTCAAGGCCACCGGCACGCAGGCCGCCGTCCCGCCGCCCGCCGTGGTCGGCCCGGCCGGCACCTACGTGCCCAGCGCCACCACGACCGGCGTGCCCAACGGCACCAAGCTCACGGTCCACGACGGCGACCTGACCATCAGCACCCCGAACGCCGTCGTCGACGGGCTCGACGTCCGCGGCTTCGTCAAGGTCACCGCGCCGAACGTGACGATCAAGAACTCGATCATCCGCGGCCGCGCGACCGACAAGCAGACCGCGCTCGTGTCCAACACGCTCACGACGGCGTCCGTCACGGTCGTCGACAGCGAGCTCTACAACTCGGCGCCCGGCCCGTGGGTCGACGGCGTGCGCGGCTTCAACTTCACCCTCAAGCGCGTGAACCTGCACGACGTCATCGACATGGCGCACATCTACGGCGACAACGTGACGATCGAGGCCTCCTACCTGCACGACAACCTGCACTACGAGGTCGACCCGGCGCAGAACAACACCCCGAGCCACGACGACAGCATCCAGATCCAGAAGGGCAACAACATCCGGATCGTCGGCAACAACATCTCGGGCGCCTTCAACACCGGCATCCAGTTCACGCAGGACCAGGGCATCGTCTCGAACGTCACCGTCGACAAGAACACGCTCGACGGCGGCGGCTGCACGATCAACCTCGCCGAGAAGGGCAAGGGCCCGTTCCAGGGCGTCAAGGTCCTCGACAACACCTTCGGCCGCACGACGAAGATCTTCAACTGCGCGATCATCTCGCCGACCACGACCGTGGTGACGAACTCGGGGAACTACTTCACCGACGGCGTCGTCGCCAGCGTCCGCAAGGGCTGACCCGCCCGCTGCACCACACGGAGCCCGTCCCGGCGATCCCGGGACGGGCTCCGTCGCGTTTCCGGCCGGTTCACGTCCGGCGGGTGAAGTGGTCTCGACATGCGAGAACGGTTGCCCGACGGTCCCGATGCAGGTCACGAACGGGTAACGGGCAGTCGGACGCATGTCCGGCTCGCCTCGATTCCACCGAATGGGTGTTTCTCCTATGCTCGGCGTGCGCGGAGAAGCCGGGCATGCCACCAGGTGATGCAGCAGTACCGGGCGCCGCGCAGGCCCAGCCGGCCCTCGTCGAGTGGGAGACACCACCCGCCGAGGAGCCGACCGGATCGCCGCTCGACGCCCTGGCCCCCACCCTGGAGACCGCCCGTGCGAGGACGACACAGCGAGACGCAGCACCACCAGACCCGCCGGGGCGCACGCCGCCCCCGGGCATCGGCGCCGACCCGGCGACTCACGACCGGCATCGCCGCCGCCGCTGCTCTCGCCGTGGCCCTCGTCGTCGCCGTCATCGCCCCCGCGCAGTCCGCGCCCATCGGCGTCTACCGGCCCGTCGCGCCGCTGCGCGTGCTCTCCGGCACCGCGCTCGCCGCCGGTGGCACCGTGACGGTGACGCTCCCGTCCGTCCCCGCGGGCGCGACGACCGCGACGCTCCAGGTCACCGCGGCCCGCACCACCGAGAGCACCCAGGTCGCCGTGTGCCCCGGCCGCACCGTGACGGCCGACTGCACGGCCGCCCCGGCCCTGGTCGTCCCCGCCGGCGAACCCGGCTCCGCGACCGTGTCCGTGCCCGTCAGCGCCGCACAGCCGACGGTCACCCTGCAGGCGAGCGCCGACGCGCGCGTCTACGCCGACCTGCACGGCTTCGGCGTCGACGCGTCCAGGGGCACGTCCGCCGAGGACTCCCTCTACCTGCCCGTCGACCCGCACCGCGCCGTCGAGACCGACGTCTCCGGCCGCGGCACGACGACCGTGACGCTGTCCGGCGCCCCCAAGGGCGCGACCGCCGTCGCACTGCGCCTCACCGCCACCGGCAGCACCGCCGGCTCGTACGTCGCCGTCTGCCCCACCGGCCAGACGAGCGCCGCGTGCGCCGCCACCTCCGTGCTCAACCCGCTCCCCGACCGCGCACGGCAGGCGTCGCTCGTCGTGCGCCTCGGCAGCGGCAGCACCCTGCAGCTCTACAACCAGCAGGGCGACCACCACGTCGCCGTCGACGTCGACGGCTGGTACGTCGCGCGCGCCGTCAGCAGCACCGGCGGCAACCTGCAGACGCTCGACGAGCCCGACGCCCTGGCCGACAAGGTCGTGAAGTCCGGCAAGAGCTCGACGCTCACGCTCGCCGACGTCCCCGCCAACGCGACCGCCGTCCAGGTCCGCCTCACGGCCAAGGGCGCCTGGCGGCCCACGACGCTCACCGCGTGCCCCGGCTCGACGCCGTCCGACGGGTGCCGCGAGACGTCGTTCCTCGTCGCCTCCCCCGACGCCCCCGCGCGCAACCAGGCGCTCGTGCCGCTCGGTGGCTCCGCCCGCAACACCATCACGCTGTCGTCCAGCGACGCGAGCGTGCGGGTCAGCCCCGAGGTCGTCGGGTACGTAGTCGGCCCCGGCGGCGTCACCGTCGCACCGCCCACGTCGACGCCGCGGCCCACCGCGACCCCGACGCCCACGGTGACGCCCACCCCGACGCCGACGCCGACGCCCACGCCGACCGTGACGCCGACCCCGACGGCCACGCCCAAGCCGACCGCGACCGCGCAGCCCAGCAGCACCCCCACCGCGGCGCCCGGCAACGGCAGCGGGAGCGGCGGCGGCGCGGCCCCCGGCAGCGTCAAGCCCGGACCGTCCAACACGGGCGTGCCCGCCGGGACGGCGCTCACCGTGCACGAGGGCGACCTCACCATCACGACACCCGGCACCGTGATCGACTCGCTCGACATCCGCGGGTTCGTCAAGGTCGCCGCCGCCAACGTCACGATCAAGAACTCGATCGTCCGCGGCTACGCCACGAACATCCAGCGCGCGCTCGTCTCCAACACGACCAGCGGCGCGAGCGTCCTCATCCAGGACAGCGAGCTCTACGCGCAGGCACCGTCGGCGCACATCGACGGCATCCGGGGGTCCAACGTCACCGTCCGTCGCAGCAACATCCACGACGTCATCGACGTGTTCCACCTGACCGGCGGCAACGTCACCATCGAGTCGTCCTGGCTGCACGACAACCTGCACTACGAGAACGACCCCCTGCAGAACAACACCCCGAGCCACGACGACACCGTGCAGATCCAGATCGGCTCGAACATCGTCATCACGGGCAACACCATCGAGGACGCCACGAACAGCGGCATCCAGTTCACCCAGGACCAGGGCGTCGTCTCCAACGTGACGATCACCAAGAACTGGGCGGGCGGCGGTGGCTGCACCATCAACTTCGCCGAGAAGGGCAAGGGCGCGTTCCAGGGCGTCGTCATCACCGACAACGTCTTCAGCCGCGACACCCGCGTCCCGAACTGCGCGATCATCGCGCCGAGCACGACCACCAAGGTGCTCACCGTCGCCCGCAACGTGTGGACCGACGGCAGCCCGGTGAGCGTCTCCAAGGGCGACTGACCGCCCGCGGGCGGACGTGACGGAGGGCCGGGTCCCCACGGGGATCCGGCCCTCCGTCACGTCGTGGTCGAGCGTCGTGCAGTCGCGCTCAGGCCGTGGCTCAGGACTTGGTGTGGAAGCGCAGCTGCGCGCGCTCCAGGCCCTCCGTGACGACCGACTCCACGGCGTCCGCCGCCGCGTCCAGGAGCCACGGCAGGTCCTTGAGCTCCGGCTTCGCGAAGTCGCGGAGCACGAAGTCGGCCGGGTCCATCCGGCCCGGGGGCCGCCCGACGCCGACCCGGACGCGCACGTAGTCCTTCGTGCCGAGCGCCTTCGACGTGTCGCGCAGGCCGTTGTGGCCGCCCTCGCCGCCGCCCCGCTTGAGCCGGACGTCCGCGAACGGGATGTCGAGCTCGTCGTGCACCAGCACCACGCGCTCCACCGGCACGTCGTAGTAGCGGGCCAGCGCCGCGACCGGGCCGCCCGACACGTTCATGTACGTCGTCGGCTTCGCCAGCACGACGCGGGGACCCGGGACGCCACCGGGGAGCATCCCCAGCCGCGCCTCCGCGACCGACGCCTGCGGCCGCCGCGACAGCACGCCGCCGCCCTTGCCGCCGAACGACGCACCCGTGCGTCGCGCGAGCTCGTCGAGGACCATCTGGCCCACGTTGTGGCGGTTGCCCGCGTACTGCGGCCCCGGGTTGCCGAGGCCGACGACGAGCCACGGTCCGTCGGTCATGGGGTGCTCCTGGTGCGGGTTCGGGCGGGCATCGGGCGGCGTCGGGCGGCGTCGGGCGGCGTCGGGCGGCACGGTCGGGCGCAGCGTTCAGGCAGTGCCTCGGCACGTCGCGATCATGCGGCGCGGTCGGCGCAGCGGTCGAGCGGCGCGGTCGTCACGCGACGACGCCCGGCACCGCAGGAACGGTACCGGGCGTCGTCGACGTGCGGGGAGGTCAGCCCTCCGAGCCGGACTCCGCGGCGGAGGCAGCGGACTGCTCGGCGGCCAGCTCGGCGGCGGCCTCCTCGGCGGCGACGTCGTCGGCCGAGACCTGCGGCAGGCTGACGGTCAGGACGATCGCGTCGGCGTCGGTGACGAGCGCGGCGCCCTTCGGCAGCGTGACGTCGGCAGCCTTGACGATCGCGCCGGCCTCGAGGCCCGCGATGTCGACCTCGACGTTCTGCGGCAGGTGCGTCGCCTCGGCCTCGAGGGCCAGCGCCTGCGTCTCGACGACGTGGATCGTGCCGGGAGCCGACTCGCCGACGACGTGCACGGGCACCTCGACGGCGATCTTCTCGCCCTTCTTCACGATGAGCAGGTCGACGTGCTCGATGACGTTGCGGACGGGCTCGACCTGGACGTCCTTCGCGATCGCGAGGGTCGACTTGCCGTCGAGCTCGATCGAGAACAGCGCGTTCGCGTGCTTGACCGCGAGCATCGTCTCGTGGCCCGGGAGGGACACGTGGACCGGGTCCGAGCCGTGCCCGTACAGGACGGCGGGGATCTGGTGGGCACGGCGCAGGCGGCGCGCGGCACCCTTGCCGAACTCGGTGCGGGCGGTGGCGACGAGCTTGACCTCGGACACGGTGACTCCCAGGAGCAGGGCGCCCGCGACGAGACGCGGACGACGGCGATGATGTGGTGGCGGTGCCGTCGCCGGAGCGGCGGCACGAGAACGGCGTAGGTGGTGGCCTCGACGCGGGGCGCAGGACGGGCACGCGGAGGCGTGCGCCCAGTCGATCACGGAGCTGGTGCGGCCCTCGACCCGTGGGAGGCACCTGCACCCCACCTGGTCGATCCTGCGACCGCCCGACGTCCCTCGCCGAGGCAACCTGACGATCTTACCCGCAGCAGGGACCCAAGCCCAACTCCCCGAGGTCCCGGGGACGGGCCCGGTGACCCTGGTACGCCGACGGCCCGGACCCGCCGCTCGCAGGTCCGGGCCGTCGGGGCAGGTCAGGCGTTGCCGTCGAACAGGGAGGTCACCGACCCGTCGTCGAACACCTCGCGGATCGCGCGCGCGAGGAGCGGCGCGATCGACAGCACCGTGAGCTTGGGGAAGCGGGCCTCGTCCTCGATCGGCAGGGTGTCCGTGACGATCACCTCACGCGCACCGCTCTCCTGCAGGCGCTCCGCCGCCGGGTGCGACAGCACGCCGTGCGTCGCCGCGACGATGACGTCCTTCGCGCCCGCCTCGAGCACCACGCGCACCGCGCCCGCGATCGTGCCGCCGGTGTCGATGAGGTCGTCGACGAGCACGCACGAACGGCCCTCGACCTCGCCGACGACGCGGTTCGCGACCGTCTTGTTGGGGCTGCGGATGTCGCGCGTCTTGTGCACGAACGCGAGCGGTCCCCCGCCGAGCTTCGCGGCCCACTGCTCGGCGACGCGGATCCGGCCCGCGTCGGGCGAGACGACCGTCACGTTCGAGGTGTCGACACGCGTGCGCACGTAGTCGATGAGCGTCGGCATCGCCCACAGGTGGTCGACCGGCCCGTCGAAGAAGCCCTGGATCTGCGCGGTGTGCAGGTCCACGCTCATGAGGCGGTCGGCACCGGCGGTCTTGAACAGGTCCGCCAGCAGGCGGGCGGAGATCGGCTCGCGGCCGCGGTGCTTCTTGTCCTGCCGGGCGTACCCGTAGAACGGCGTCACCACCGTGATCGTCTTCGCGGACGCCCGCTTGAGGGCGTCGACCATGAGCAGCTGCTCCATGATCCACTGGTTGATCGGCCGCGCGTGCGACTGCAGGACGAACGCGTCCGAGCCGCGCACCGACTCGCCGAACCGCGTGTAGATCTCGCCGTTGGCGAAGTCGTACGCCGTCGTCGGCACGAGCTCGATGCCGAGGTGCTCCGCGACGTCCGTCGCGAGCTCCGTGTGCGCACGGCCGGAGACGAGCACCAGCCGCTTCTCGCCGTCGTTGGTGACGATGCCGGTCATCGAGCGGAGTCCTCCGTGGTGGTGCCGGCCGGGTCGGCGAGCGGGGCGGGCTGGTCGGGGAGCTGGGGCGGCGGGGTCTGCCGGGGTCCGCTCGCGGCCTGCGCGGCACGCTCGCGCTCGGCACGGGCCTGGGGCGACAGGTCGCCGTCCTGCCCGGCCGACGCGCGGCGGGCCGCGTCCGCGGCGGGCGTGCCCTCGCGGGCCCGGGCCACCCAGCCCTCGATGTTGCGCTGCGCGCCGGCCGACACCCCGAGCGCACCGGCCGGCACGTCGCGGCGGATGACCGACCCGGCCCCCGTGTACGCGCCGTCGCCGATCGTCACAGGCGCGACGAACATGTTGTCCGCGCCCGTGCGGGCGTACGAGCCGATCGTCGTGTGGTGCTTGTTCACGCCGTCGTAGTTGACGGTCACCGACGCCGCACCGATGTTCGTGTGCTCGCCGATCGTCGCGTCGCCGACGTAGGACAGGTGCGGCACCTTCGAGCCCGTGCCGATCTGCGCGTTCTTCGTCTCGACGAACGTGCCGATCTTGCCGTCGGCGCCGAGCACCGTGCCGGGACGCAGGTAGGCGAACGGCCCGACGGACGCGCCCTCGCCGATCACCGCGAGCGACCCGTGCGTCCGGCTCACCGTCGCGCGCGGCCCGACCTCGACGTCGGTCAGCGTCGTGTCCGGTCCGACCGTGGCGCCCTCGCGGACGACCGTCGCACCGTGCAGCTGCGTGCCGGGCAGCAGCGTCACGTCGCGCTCGAGCTCGACGTCCACGTCGACCCACGTCGTCGCGGGGTCCACGACCGTCACACCCTCGCGCATCCAGTCCTCGAGGAGCCGGCGGTTGAGCTCGGCCCGCAGCCGCGCGAGCTGCACGCGGTCGTTGACGCCCTCGACGAGCACCGGGTCGTCCGTGCGCAGCGCGCGCACGTGCCCGCCGCCCGCCCGGGCGATCGCCAGGACGTCCGTCAGGTACACCTCGCCCTGCGCGTTGTCCCGGCCGAGGCGGCCCAGGCCGTCGCGCAGGACCGCCGCGTCGAACACGTAGATCGAGGAGTTGATCTCGGTGATCGCCCGCTGCGCGTCGTCGGCGTCCTTCTGCTCGACGATGCCGAGCACGTCGCCCGTGCCCTCCTCGCGCAGGATGCGGCCGTAGCCCGTCGGGTCGTCGACCTCCGTCGTCAGCACCGTGACCGCGTTGCCGTCGGCGTGGTGCGCGGCGAGCAGCTCGCCGAGCGTGCCCGCGTCGAGCAGCGGCACGTCGCCCGCGACGACCACGACCGCGCCGTCGAGCAGCACGCCCGCGGCGGCGCCCGGCTCGGGCCGCGCGTCGTCGGTGTCGACCGACCGCGCCTGGGCCGCCGCGTCGAGCGCCGACATCGCGACCTGGACCGCGCGCCCCGTACCGGGGATGTCGTCCTGGTCGGCGAGCAGCGCCTGCGGGTCGACCTGCGCGACGTGCGCGGCGACCGCCTCGCGACCGTGCCGCACGACGACGACCACGCGGGCCGGGTCGAGCGCACGCGCCGAGGCGAGCGCGTGGCCGAGCATGCTGCGGCCGGCCAGGGTGTGCAGGACCTTGGGGGTTGCCGAGCGCATTCGTGTTCCCTCACCTGCGGCGAGGACGACGACGGCGGCTGGGCGGGGATACGTCACCTGGGGGTGCTCCTCGCGGGGTCTGCCCGGAGGTCTCCGGGCGGTGGAACCGTGCGCACCAGCACTCTACCGCCGCGCCGGGGCCCCTCCCGTCGCCTCCCCCGCGCGGGGCGGCTGGCAGACTGGTCCGCCGACGGCGCCGCCTGACCGCGCCGGTCCGCCCTGGTGTAACGGCAGCATGCAGGCCTTTGGAGCCTTGCGGTCCAGGTTCGAATCCTGGGGGCGGAGCCGCTCGCGCGGGGCGACCCGCACGGCGGGCGGGACAGGTGAGCCCAGGTTCGAATCCTGGGGGCGGAGCCGCTCCGCGGACCCCGCACGGCATGATGGCCCCGTGGCATCGGAGACCAGGCGGCCGCCCCGCTCGCGCATGACGGGGACGCAACGGCGTGCGCAGCTGCTCGACGTCTCGCGCCGCCTGTTCGCCGAGAAGGGCTTCGACGGCACGAGCATCGAGGAGATCGCGTCCCGCGCGGAGGTCTCGAAGCCGGTCGTGTACGAGCACTTCGGCGGCAAGGAGGGGATCTACGCGGTCGTCGTCGACCGGGAGATCCAGGCCCTCACGGGCGCGCTGACCGGTGCGCTGGAGGGCGGCGGCCACCCGAAGGTGCTCGTCGAGCGGACGGCGCTCGCGCTGCTCAGCTACATCGAGGCGTCGGAGGACGGGTTCCGGATCCTCGTGCGCGACTCGCCGGTCGCGCAGGCCACGGGCACGTTCTCGAGCCTCATCGGCGACGTCGCGTCGCAGGTCGAGCACCTGCTGGCGGACCAGTTCCGGGGGCAGGGCCTGGACCCGCGGACGGCGCCGATCTACGCGCAGATGCTCGTCGGGATGGTCGCGCTCACGGGTCAGTGGTGGCTCGACGCGCGGCGCCCGCGCAAGGCGGAGGTCGCGGCGCACCTGGTGAACCTCGCGTGGAACGGGCTGTCGGGGCTCGAGCGCCGGCCGGAGCTCACGCGGCAGTCCGACGCCCTGGCGTAGCGACACGCGCGGGTCCCAGGGTCGTTGTGTCGACGTCGAGTAATCTCGCCAGCATGGCGCCGGGGACGGCTCCCGCGGAGCCGGGAGCGCAGGACGAGGTCGACCGGATCGTGCTCGCCTGGGAGCGCGAGCGGCCGGACCTCGACGTCCGCCCGCTGACGGTCCTGTCGCGGGTGAGCCGGCTGGCGCGGCACCTGGACCTGGCGCGCCGGGGCGCGTTCGCGCGGCACGACCTGGAGACGTGGGAGTTCGACGTGCTGTCGGCGCTGCGTCGGGCGGGTGCGCCGTACCGGCTGTCACCGGGGGCGCTGCTCACGCAGACGCTGGTGACGAGCGGCACGATGACGAACCGCATCGACCGGCTCGTCGAGCACGGCCTGGTGCAGCGGCAGCCGTCGCCGGACGACCGGAGGGGCGTGCTCGTGCAGCTCACCGACGCGGGGCGGCAGCGGGTCGACGCGGCGTTCGCCGACCTGCTGGACGTCGAGCGCGGGCTGCTCGGGGACCTCGACGAGTCGGACCGGCAGCGGCTCGCGGACCTGCTGCGCGAGGTCGTGGCCCCGTTCGACGCGTGAGGGCATGACGGCGGCCCGGCGGGTCGCCGCGGACGGTGCGCGCGGGCTGCTGCTCGCCGCGGTCATGCTGTATGCGCTGAACCTGCGCGCGCCGATCACGGCGCTCGCGCCCGTCGTCGACGACGTGCAGGCCGACCTGGGGCTGTCGGCCGCGGGCGTGGGCCTGCTCACGGGTGTGCCGGTGCTGTGCTTCGCGGTCGCGACGCCGCTGGTCGCGGTGCTGCTGGCGCGGGCGGGCACGACGCGCGTCGTGACGGCGTCGCTCGTGACGGTGCTGGTGGGGACCGTCCTGCGGTCGGTCGACGGGTTCGGCACGGCGCTCGTGGGGACGGTCCTCATCGGGGTGGCGATCACGGCGGGGAACGTCGCGGTGCCGGTCGTCATCGGGCGGGACTTCCCGTCGGCGGTGCCGCGCGCGACGGGGCTGTACACGGCGGCGCTCAACGGGGGCAGCGTCCTGACGACGACGCTGACCGAGCCGCTGGCGTCGGTCGTCGGGTGGCGCTGGGCGCTGGTGTCGTGGGGCGGGCTCGCGGTGGTCGCGCTCGTCGTGTGGCGGCGGGCGTACGGCGGGCGGGTCGTCGGCGGCCCCCCGGCGCGGGGCGGCAGTGGGGAGGAGGCCGCCGGCGGGGCGTCGGCAGACGGACGAGCGGGCGGAGACGTCGACGCGAGCGGGTCGGGCCCGGAGGTCCCCGACGCGTTGCGACGCCCCGTGACGTGGCTGCTCGCGGTGTCGTTCGCGGGGCAGGCGTTCGGGTACTACGCGGTGAGCGCGTGGCTGCCGACGGTGCTGCACGACGGCACGGGGATGGACCCGACGGCGGCGGGCGGGGCGGCGGCGCTGTTCCAGCTGTTCGGGATGGTCGGCGGCGTCGGTGTGCCGATCGCGCTGTCGCGGCGCGTGCCGATGCGGGTGGTGTCGCTGGCGATCGCGGTGGGCTGGGTCGCGCTGCCGGTGGGGCTGGTCCTCGCGCCGTCGGCCTGGGCGCTGTGGTGCGTGCTGGCGGGGGTGTCGCAGGGCGGCAACTTCGCGGTGATCTTCACGGTCATCGCGCAGACGGCGGGCTCGCAGCGGGCGGCGCGGCGGATGTCGGCGGCGGTGCAGAGCTTCGGGTACGCGTGCGGCGCGGCGGGTCCGAGCGTGCTGGGTGCGGTGCACGTCGCGGCGGGCGGCTGGCGGGCTCCGCTGTTCGTCGTGCTGGGGGCGATCCTCCTCATGGCCGTGGCGGCGCAGCTCGCGCTGCGCTCGGTCCGCCGGGCGGCGTGAGGCCGGTCAGCCGACGGCGCTCAGCAGGGGGTCGAGCAGCAGCATCCCGACGGCGCCCACGGGCACGGTGACGGCGAGCCAGCGCGCGGTGGCACGCAGGGGTCCGGGTCGCCGGCCGACGGTGAGGAGCAGCGCCACGGCGACGGCGCCGAAGACGACCGCGTCGTCGACGTACCCGAGCCGGATGCCGTAGCCGACGACGGCCTCGACCGCCCACACCGCGACGAGCAGCGCCGCGCCGAGCCCGCGCAGGCGGCCGGTGGCCGTGCGCCACAGGTGCCCGGCGAGACCGAAGACCGGGCCGCCGACGACCCCGACGGCGGCCCACTCGACGACGGTGCCGGTCGAGACCCCGAAGCCGCGCAGGTGCGAGGTCGCGTAGTAGCCCGCGACCTGCAGGACGCATGCGAGCAGCCCGGCGGCGACGGCGAGGCCCCGCGTCCGCGAGCGCGCGCCGACGACGAACGGGACGACGAGCCACGGCGAGACCGCGTTGGCGAGGCCCGCGACGGGGTCGGGCAGGACGGTCTGGAGGTATGACGTCGCCGCTCCCCAGCCGAGCCCGAGGACGACGGCGCCGGCGAGGACGGCGAGCGGTGGACGCCACCGCGCGGAGGCGGCGGGCGGGGTGCCCGGGGTGGTCGTCGTGCTGGTCATGGACGTCGATGGTGCGCGGGCCGGGGTGGTCGGCGCGTCGGCCCGTGGTCGGAACGGTCCGTGCGCGGGGTGCTCCCGGAGGCCGAGACGGCGTCCGACCGGCGCGACGGCGGGCGTCGTCCATTCGAACTTGATGAGAATGAGATTCATGTTCTGCTACGGTCCTCGTCGTGACGCAGGAGCGTCGCCCCACCACCCCCGGAAGGAGCCGGTGCCGCGCGCGGCACCTGACGACCCCATGACGCAGACCCTCGCCCGACCCGGCCGCCGCCGCACGGCCCGCGCGGCCGCCGCCGCCCTCCCCCTCGCCCTCCTCGCGGCGTGCGCCGGCACCGCCGACGACGCCGCTCCCGCCTCGTCCGCGAGCGCGACCACCTCGACCGCCGGCTCGCCCGCCGAGGCCGCCACCTACCAGCCGCGGCTCGTCCTCACCTACGACGGCGGGCTGCTCGTCCTCGACGCCGACACCCTCGAGACCGTCGACCGGATCGAGGCCGACGGCTTCCTGCGGGTCAACGCCGCGGGCGACGGCCGGCACGTGATGGTCTCGACCGACGCCGGATTCCAGGTGCTCGACGCCGGGACCTGGGCCGAGGAGCACGGGGACCACGCGCATTACTGGACCGCCGAGCCCGCGCTCACCGACGTCGTCTACGCGGCCGAGAAGCCGGGGCACGTCGTCGTGCACGACGAGCGCGTCGCGCTGTTCGACGACGGCACCGGCGAGGTCACCGTCCTCGACGTGCACGACGTCGCCGGCGGGGACGAGGCGGTGACGCGCACGCACACGACGCCGTCGGCCCACCACGGCGTCGCGGTGCTGCGGACCGACGACTCGCTCGTCGTCTCGGACGGCACCGAGGAGGCGCGCACGGGCGTCCGCCTGCTCGACGCCGATGACACCGAGGTCGCCGCGACCGACGCCTGCCCGGGCGTGCACGGCGAGGCCGTCGCCGCGGACGAGGTCGTGGTCGTCGGCTGCCAGGACGGTGTGGTCGTCGTCGGCACCGACACGATCACCAAGGTCGCGAGCCCCGACGCGTACGGCCGCATCGGCAACCAGGCCGGCACCGAGGAGTCGCCGGTCGTGCTGGGCGACTACAAGTCCGACCCCGACGCGGACCTGGAGCGGCCGACGCGCGTCTCGCTCGTCGACACCCGGACCGCGTCGCTGCGCCTGGTCGACCTGCCGGCGTCGTACACGTTCCGCTCGCTCGGCCGCGGCGCCGACGGCGAGGCGCTCGTGCTGGGCACCGACGGCGCGCTGCACGTCATCGACCCGGAGGCGGGCACGCTGACCCGCTCGATCCCGCTGATCGACGCGTGGACCGAGCCCGACGAGTGGCAGCAGCCGCGGCCTGCGCTGCACGTCCTCGACGGCATGGCGTACGTGACGGACCCCGCGACGAACCAGGTGCTCGCGGTCGACGTCGCGTCGGGCGAGGTCTGGAAGACGGCGAAGCTCGACGTGACGCCGAACGAGATCACGTCGGCGGCCGGGCGGCACGCGCACTGACCTCACCCCGCGGAGCGACCGTGCCCGCGCGACCGGCCTCCTGGTCGGGACGCGCGGGCACGGTCACGTCCGGACGACTGCGCGCGGCCGGCGCGGGGCCGTCCGCCGGACGCGCGACCGACTCGTCCGGATCGTCCACGCCTCGGAGCCGCGCTTGACGCACGACGCGTCGTGGCTACGTTAGGCAAGCCTTCGCTTACTGAGGACTTCCTTACCTTGCGAAGCCGTCGTGTCCGTCGATCTCCAGGGGGCCTCGCGTGCGCGAGCTGCTGTCGTCCGTCACCGCCGACCAGTACACCGAAACCGTCCACCGCACCGTCGACCGGGTCGCCACGCGCCTGCGCACGACGACCCAGCCGTTCTCCGGCGCGACACCGGCCCAGCTGCGCGCGCTCGTCGACGCCGTCGACCTCGACGGCCCCGCGATCGGCACGCCGGCCGCGCTGCAGGAAGTCGACGAGCTCGTCGTCGAGCACGCCGTCTGGTTCCACCTGCCGACCTACGCGGCGCACCTCAACTGCCCCGTCGTGCTGCCCGCCGTCGCCGCCGAGGCCGTGCTCGCCGCCGTCAACCCGTCGGTCGACACCTTCGACCAGTCGGGCGTCGGGACGTTCGTCGAGCAGGCCGTCGTCGCGTGGACCGCACGCCGGATCGGCTTCGCGCACGGCGACGGGATCTTCACGTCGGGCGGCACGCAGTCGAACCTGCACGGCCTGCTGCTGGCCCGGGAGCACGCGCTCGCCGGCGTCCCCGACCGCGGTGCCGTCCTGCCGCGGCTGCGGGTCGTCGCGAGCGCGTCGAGCCACTTCAGCGTCCAGAAGTCCGCGATGCTGCTCGGCCTCGCGCCCGACGCGGTCGTCCTCGCCCCGGTCGACGCGCTCGGGCGCCTCCGGCCCGACGCCCTCGCCGCCACGCTCGCCGGCATCCGGGCGGGCGGCGGCCTGCCGATGGCGGTCGTCGCGACCGCGGGCACCACCGACCGCGGGTGCGTCGACCCGCTCGCCGCCGTCGCCGACGCGTGCGACCAGGACGGCACGTGGCTGCACGTCGACGCCGCCTACGGCTGCGGGCTGCTCGTCTCCCCGACCCGGCGGCACCTGCTCGACGGCATCGAGCGGGCGCGGTCCGTGACGGTCGACTTCCACAAGAGCTTCTTCCAGCCCGTGTCGTCGAGCGCGCTCGTCGTCCGCGACGCCGCCGACCTCGCGCCCGTCGCGTGGCACGCCGACTACCTCAACCCGCACGACAGCGACGAGCCCAACCAGGTCGACAAGTCCCTGCAGACGACCCGCCGGTTCGACGCCCTCAAGCTCTGGACGACGCTGCGCGCGCTCGGTGCCGACGGGCTCGGGACGATGTTCGACGAGGTCGTCGACCTCACCGCCGCGGTCCACCGGTGGGTCGCCGCCGACGACGACCTGGTCCTGGTCGGACGCTCCGACCTGTCGACCGTGCTGTTCCGCTACCAGCCCGACGGCGTCGACGACGCGCGGGCCGACGCCCTCGTCCCACAGGTCCGCGCCGCGCTGTTCGGGTCGGGCCGCGCGCTCGTCGCCAAGACCGTCGTCGACGGGCGCCCGTGCCTCAAGCTCACGCTGCTCAACCCCGACGTGACGCTCGACGACGTCGTCGGCGTGCTCGAGCTCGTGCGCGCGGCCGGTGCCGCGCTCGTCGAGGGCGACGACCTGCTGTCCGCCGACGCGACGGTGGTGGCCCGGTGAGCGCCCGCACGCACGACCTCGTCGGCATCGGGATCGGGCCGTTCAACCTCGGGCTGGCCGCGCTCGCCGAGCCGCTCGGCCTCGACACCGTCTTCCTCGACGGCCGCGACGGGTTCGCGTGGCACCACGGGATGATGCTCGACGGCGCGACGATCCAGGTCCCGTTCCTCGCGGACCTCGTCACGATGGCCGACCCCACGTCCCGCTTCTCGTTCCTCGCGTGGCTCAAGGCGACCGGCCGGCTCTACCCCTTCTACATCCGCGAGTCGTTCTACCCGCTGCGCACCGAGTACGACGCGTACTGCCGCTGGGTCGCCGACCAGCTCCCCACGCTCCGGTGGGGCCGCACGGTCGTGCAGGTCGAGGCCGACGGCGACGCCTACCTCGTGCGGGCGCAGCGCGGCGACGGCGGCGTCGAGACGTACCGCACCCGGCACGTGGTGCTCGGCGTCGGCACCCAGCCCGTGGTCCCGGCGGCGCTGCGCGACCTCGACGGGCCCGTCGTGCACAGCGCCGACTACCTGCCCTCGCGCGACGCGCTGCGCGCGGGCGACAGCATCACGGTCGTCGGCAGCGGGCAGTCCGCGGCCGAGGTCTACCGGGACCTGCTGGAGGACGCCGACCGGCTCGGCTACAGGCTCGACTGGGTCACGCGCTCGCCGCGGTTCTTCCCGATGGAGTACACGAAGCTCACGCTCGAGATGACGTCGCCCGAGTACACCGACCACTTCCACGCGCTCCCCACGGCGGTCCGCGACCGCGTCGGCCGCGAGCAGCGCGCCCTGTCGAAGGGCATCAGCAGCGCGCTCGTCGACGACATCTACGACACCCTCTACCGCAAGAGCGCTGCCGGTCCCGTGCCGACGACGCTGCTCACCGACACCGAGGTCGTCGGCGCCCGGTGGGACGGCGAGCGGTACACGCTGCGCCTGCGGCACGCCCAGCTCGACGCCGTGCACGAGCGCACCACCGCGGCCCTCGTGCTCGCGACCGGCTACGCCGCGCACGTCCCCGCGTTCCTCGACCCGGTGCTCGACCACCTCGACCTCGACGAGCACGGGCGGTTCGCGGTCGCGCGCGACTACTCCGTCGACGGCGGGCGGCGGCGCGTGTTCGTCCAGAACGGCGAGGAGCACACGCACGGCGTGACCGCGCCCGACCTCGGGTTCGGCGCGTGGCGGAGCTCGGCGATCCTCGAGGCCGTCGTCGGGCGCGAGGTGTACCCGCGCGAGCGGCGCATCGCGTTCCAGGAGTTCGGGGTGCCGGCCGGTGCCGCCGGGTCAGCCGTGGGCGACGACGCCGGCGCGCTCGTCGGGGGCGGGCGGTGACCGCCACCGGGACGACCACCGGCGCGGCGCCCGTCGCGGACCTCGCCGTGACGCTCGAGCCGCTCGACGTCGCCGCGCACGCGACCCTCCTGCACGCGTGGCTCACGCACCCGCGCTCCGCCGCGTGGGAGCTCGGCCACCTCGACGTCGACGGCGTGCGCGCCTACCTCGACGGGGTCGCGGCCGACCCGCACCAGCACGCGTGGCTCGGCCGCGTCGACGGCGAGCCGACGTTCCTCGTCGAGACCTACGACCCGGCGCGCGTGCTGCTCGCCGACGTGCACGACGCGCGTCCCGGCGACGTCGGCATGCACCTGCTCGTCGCACCGCCGACGGGCACGCCCGTGCACGGCCTCACGTCGGCCGTCATGCACGAGGTCGTGCGGTTCGTGCTCGACGACCTCGGCGCCGCGCGCGTCGTCGTCGAGCCCGACGTCACGAACACAGCGATCCTCGCGAAGAACGCGGCCGCCGGCTTCCGCGTCCTGCGGGAGGTCGACCTGCCCGGCAAGCGCGCCCTGCTGTCCGTGTGCACGCGCGCCGAGCTCGCCGCGAGCCCTCTCGGAAGGACCCTGCGATGACCACCACCACCGAGCGCCCCGGCGCCGACCGCGCCGCGGTCCTACGGGCCGCCGCGCACCTGCGCCCCGAGCCGATGGCCGTCGCGCAGCGGCACCTCGTCACCAAGGCCCTCAGCGAGTTCGCGCACGAGCGGCTGCTCGCGCCCGCCCGCGACGACGCGCACCCCGACGGCTACCGCGTGGTGCTCGACGACGGCCGCGTCGTCTACCGGTTCCGCGCGCGCCGCCTGGCGCTCGAGCACTGGGCGGTCGACGAGGCGAGCGTCACGCGCGACGTCGACGGCGAGCCCGCCCCGCTGGACGCGACGGCGCTGGTGCTGGAGCTGCAGCCGCTGCTGCGCATCCCCGACCACCTGCTCGCGGTCTACCTGGAGGAGATCTCCTCGACGCTCGCGAGCGGCGCGTTCCGGGCGCACCGCGGCGGGCCGTCGGCTGCGGACCTCGTCGGCGCCCCGCTGTGGGAGGTCGAGCCGGCCATGACCGAGGGGCACCCGTCGTTCGTCGCGAACAACGGCCGCATCGGCTTCGGGCTGGAGGAGCACGCCGCGTACGCGCCCGAGGCGGGTCGGCCCGTGCGGGTCGTGTGGCTGGCCGTGCGCCGGTCCCTCAGCCACCTCGCGCTCGGTGCCGGGCTCGACGAGGACACGTTCTACCGCGCGCAGCTCGGCGGCGCGACCGTCGCCCGGTTCCACGCACAGCTCCGCGACCTGGGGCTCGACCCCGCCGACTACCGCTGGCTGCCCGTGCACCCCTGGCAGTGGGAGCACCGGCTGGCGGTCACCTTCGCGCCCGACGTGGCGCGCCGCGACCTCGTGCCGCTCGGCCTCGGGGACGACGACCACCTGCCGCAGCAGTCGATCCGCACCCTGCTCAACGTGTCCGACCCGACGCGCCACTACCTCAAGGTCGCGCTCGCCATCCAGAACATGGGCTTCCTGCGCGGCCTGTCACCGGCCTACATGCGCGCGACGCCCGCGATCAACGACTGGGTCGCCGACCTCGTCACGTCCGACCCGGTGCTCGCGGGGCACGGGTTCCGCGTGCTGCGCGAGCAGGTGTCGATCGGCTACACCGGCGACGTCTACCACCGCACGCCGCAGCCGAACGCGCACCGCAAGATGGTCGCCGCGCTGTGGCGCGAGAGCCCCGTCCCGCTCGTCCCGCCGGGCCACGACCTCGCGACCATGGCGTCGCTGCTGCACCGCGACCCCGACGGCGCGCCCTACGTCGGGGCGCTCGTCGCCGCGTCCGGGCTCGACACCGCGACGTGGGTCGCGCGCTACCTCGACGCGTACCTCGCCCCGCTCGTGCACTGCCTGCTCGCGCACGACGTCGCGTTCATGCCGCACGGCGAGAACGTCATCCTCGACCTCCACGGGCACGTGCCCGTCGGCGCGTTCCTCAAGGACATCGGCGAGGAGGTCGTCGTACTGACCGACCGGCCGCTGCCCGACGAGGTCGCGCGCACCCGGCAGGTCGTCGACGCCGACGAGGCGGCGCTCGCCGTCTTCACCGACGTGTTCGACGGGTTCCTGCGGCACCTCGCGGCCGTCCTCGACACCGACGGGCTGCTCGACGAGCGCGCGTTCTGGGCCCTGGTCGGCGCGTGCCTCGACGAGCACGAGCGACGCCACCCGGACCTGCACCGGCGCGTCGACCTGCGTGCCGAGCGGTTCGCGCACTCGTGCCTCAACCGCCTGCAGCTGCGCAACACCGCGCAGATGGTCGACCTCACCGACCAGTCGGGGTCGCTCATCTACGCGGGCACGCTCGCGAACCCCGTCGCACGTCGGCGCGACGCGTGACGGCGCGACGCGTGGCGGCGCGCCGCGTGACGGCGTGCGCGACCGGACCCTGCCGTCGCAGGGTGGGCGCATGACGGTCGAGGTCTACCGCGACGCGTGGGGTGTGCCGCACGTGCGCGCCGACGACGACCTCGCGCTCGCGTACGGCCAGGGGCTCGTCACGGCCGTCGACCGCGCCTGGCAGGTCGAGGTCGACCTGTGGCGCGCGCAGGGGCGGCTCGCGGAGCGCCTCGGACCGGCGGGCGTCGACTGGGACGTACTCGCGCGACGCCTGCGCATCGCCGACACCGCCCGACGGGTGCACGACGCGCTCCCCGACGACGACCGCGCCTGGCTCGCCGCGTACGTCCGCGGGATCGACGACGGCCTGCGCGGGCGGCCCGTCGCGGAGGTCGACGCGCTCGACGCGCACCTCGGCGGCAGCACCCCGCGCGAGCCGTGGCCCGCGTGGGGCCCGGTCGGCGTCCTGCTCGTCGCGCACGTGCTGTTCTCGACGTTCCCGCGGCTGCTGTGGAACGACCACGTCGCCCGTGCGCTCGGCGACGACGCCGTCGCGCTGTTCGACGCCGCGGGCGGGGCCGGCGACCCCGGGTCCGGGGGCAGCAACGCGTGGGCCCTGCACGGGTCGCGCACCGCGAGCGGCCTGCCGCTCGTCGCGGGCGACCCGCACCGGCTGCTCGAGCTCCCCGGCGTCTACCAGCAGGTCCGCCTGGCCTGCCCCGGGGTCGACGTCGTCGGGCTCGCGTTCCCCGGGGTGCCCGGCGTGCCGCACGTCGCGCACACCGGCGACGTCGCGTGGGGCGTGACGAACGCGATGGCGCACCACGTCGAGGTCTTCCGCGAACGGCTGCGGCGCGACCACGACGGGTGGCACGCGCTCGGCCCCGACGGGTGGGAGGCCGCGACCGTCCACGAGGAGACCGTGCGCGTGCGCGGCGGCGACGACGTCCCCGTGCTCGTCGGCGAGACCGCGCGCGGTCCGGTGCTGTGGCGCACGCCGCGCGCCGAGCGGCCCGCCGGATCCGACGACGCGCCCCTGCCCGGCGACGACGTCGTCGCGGCGTGGTCCGTCCGCCTCCCCGTCCGTGCGACCGACGACGCGGGCGTCGGGTGCCTGCGCCGCCTGCTGCACGTGCGCGACGCGCACGACGTCGGGCACGTGCTGCGCGACTGGGTCGACCCCGTGAACCGCGTGCTCGTCGCCGACCGGCACGGCACGGTCCTGCGGGTCGTCGCGGGACGCGTCCCCGAGCGCGCGGCGTCGCAGCGCCGACGACCGCACGACGCGTGGTCTCCCGCCGGCCGGGTCCCGCCGTGGGCGCCGCCGGTCCCGCCCGAGCACGTGGCGACGGTCGCGGTCGACGCGAACGAGCGCCCGGCCCGCGCCGAGCACGACCTCGGCGCCCTGTACGCGCCCGCGCAGCGGGCACGTCGCATCCGGACGCTGCTCGACGCCGCGCACGACGCCCACCCGGGGCAGGAGACGGCCGCGAGCACCGCGCGCGTGCACGCCGACGTCCGGCACGACGGCGCCGCGCGGCTGCTCGCGCACCTGCCGCCCGACGACGCGACCCTGTCGCCCGCCGCCCGCGTCCTGCGGGCCCGGCTCCTCGCGTGGGACCGGGCGATGGACGCGGACAGCAGCGGTGCCGCCGACCTGGCGCGCTGGCGCTCGGCGCTCGTGCGGCACGTCGCGGCGCACCCGTCGCTCGCGGCGCTGCACGACGACCACGCCGCGGGCCCGCTGCTCGACCCGTGGTTCGTCGTGCCCGCGCGTGTCGCGGACGCGCTGCCCGCGCTGCTCGACGCGGACCGCGAGGACCCCGCCCGCCTGCGTCTCGACGGTCGCGCGCTCGCGCGGACGGCCCTCGAGGACGCCGCCGCCGAGGCCGCCGCGCAGCCGGCGACGACGTGGGGCGACCGGCACCGCCTGCACCCGCTGCACGTGCTCGACGACGTCCCGGGGTGCGCGTCACCGTTCGCCGTCGACGTCGGCCTGGGCGGCGACACCGACTGCGTCCGCTCGACGTCGTCCACGCCCGGGGTGTCCGACCGGACCTGGCGCGGGTCGGTCGCGCGCTACGTGTGGGACCTGGCCGACCGCGACCGCAGCCGCTGGAACGTGCCGTTCGGCGCGAGCGGCGTGCCCGGCGACCCGCACGCCCTCGACCAGCTCGACGCGTGGGTCGACGCCCGGACGACCGAGGTCGTCACCGACTGGGACCTGCTCCACCGAGAGGACCTGCCGTACCCGGAGGACCTGCCATGACCACCCCCACCACCCCCACCGCCGAGGCGGGCGCGCGCCTGCGCCAGGGCCCGCGCGGCACGGTCGTCGACGAGCGCCTCGTGCCCCGCCTCGGCGTCCTCACGACGACGGTCCTCGACCCCGACGCGGACCTCGACACGCTGCACGCGTGGGTCACGCGCCCCGACACCGGCTTCTGGGGCCTCGGCGGCCTGACCCGCACCGAGCTGCGCGACACGTACGCGTTCGTCGACGGCCTGCCGAGCCACCACGCGTTCCTGGTGCGCCGAGACGGTCTGCCCGTCGCGCTGCTGCAGACGTACGAGCCCGAGCACGACCCGGTCGGCGAGGTCTACGACGTCCTGCCCGGGGACGTCGGCGTGCACTTCCTGCTCGGTGCGCGCGGCCGCCCGACGCCGGGCTACTCGACGCTGCTCATGGGCGCGGTCCTGGGCGCGCTGCTCGAACCGCCGGAGGCCCGGCGCGTCGTCGTCGAGCCGGACGCGCGCAACGAGCGCGCCGTGTCGCGCGCGGTGCGTCAGGGGTTCGAGCTCGGCCCGGTCGTCGACCTGCCGGACAAGCGCGCGCAGCTCGCGTTCCTCACGCGGGAGCGCTGGGCCGCGCTCACCGCCGGGTCCTGACGGTCGACCGAGCGTCCCCGGGCGACACCGCCCCGGCGTGGGTGGATCCGTCCGACCGCGCCGCACAGGATCGGCCGACGGTCAGCCCGCGACCTCCGCCGCCTCGAGCCACGCCGCCTCGAGGTCGTCCTTCTCCGCGGCGAGCGCGCGCAGCTCGGCGTCCAGGGCGAGGACGGCCTCGTGGTCGGTGGCCTGCGCGGCCATCTTGTCGTGCAGGGCCTTCTCCAGGTCCGCGATGCGCGACAGCCGACGCTCGATGCGGGCGATCTCCTTGCGCGCGGCCCGGACGTCGGCGGGCGACGGGCTCGCCGCCCCGCCCGACGCGGGCGCGTCCGGGGCGGCGACGGGCGACGCGGCAGGCGCGGACGCAGCCGCCCCCAGGGCGTCCCGACGCAGGTCGAGGTACTGCTCGACGCCGCCGGGCAGGTCGCGGACCTTGCCGTCGCCGAGCAGCGCGACCTGCCGGTCGCACACGCGCTCCAGCAGGTACCGGTCGTGCGACACGACGACGAGCGTGCCGGGCCAGCCGTCGAGCAGGTCCTCGAGGGCGGCCAGGGTGTCGGTGTCCAGGTCGTTCGTCGGCTCGTCGAGCAGCAGCACGTTCGGCTCGCCGACGAGCAGGCGCAGCAGCTGCAGGCGCCGCCGCTCACCGCCGGACAGGTCCCGCACGGGCGTGCGCGCACGGTCGCGGGGGAACCCGAGGCGCTCGACGAGCTGCGCCGCGGTGAGCTCCTTGCCGCCGACGACGATCGAGCGCTTCTCCCGCTCGACGACCTCGACGACGCGCAGGTCCGCGAGCTCGTCGAGGTCCTCGACGTCCTGCCGCAGCTCGGCGACCTGCACCGTCTTGCCGCGCTTGACCCGCCCCGACGTGGGCGCGAGGCGACCCGCGAGCAGCCGGAGCATGGTCGTCTTGCCGGCGCCGTTGACGCCGACGACCCCGATCCGGTCGCCCGGGCCGAGCCGCCACGTCACGTCGTCGAGCAGGACGCGGTCGCCGAAGGCCAGGGTCACGTCCTCGACGTCGAGCACGTCCTTGCCGAGGCGCGCGGTCGCCATCCGCGAGAGCTCCATGCGGTCGCGCGGCGGCGGCTCGTCGGCGATGAGCGCGTTGGCCGCGTCGATCCGGAACCGCGGCTTCGACGTGCGCGCGGGCGCACCGCGGCGCAGCCACGCGAGCTCCTTGCGCAGCAGGTTCTGCCGCTTCTCCTCGCTCGTCGCGGCGGTCCGGGCCCGCTCGGCGCGGGCCAGCACGTAGGCGGCGTACCCGCCGTCGTACTGGTCGACGCCGCCGTCGTGGACCTCCCAGGTGCGCGTGCACACCGCGTCGAGGAACCAGCGGTCGTGCGTGACGACCACGAGCGCCCCGGACCCGCGCGCGTACCGCTCGACGAGGTGCGCGGCGAGCCACGCGACGCCCTCGACGTCCAGGTGGTTGGTCGGCTCGTCGAGGACGAGGACCTCGTCGTCGCGCACGAGCAGCGCGGCGAGCGCGACGCGGCGGCGCTGGCCGCCCGACAGCGAGGCGAGGTCGGCGTCGAGCCCGACGTCGGACAGGAGCCCGGCGTGCACGGCGCGGATCCGGCTGTCGGAGGCCCACTCGTGCGCGTCGGCGGAGCCGTGCACCGCGTCGAGGACCGTGCCCGTGGTGAGGTCGTCGCGCTGGTCGAGGACGGCGACCCGCACCCCGCCCGCGCGCGTGACGCGGCCGGCGTCGGTCTCCTGGAGGCCGGACAGGACGCGCAGCAGCGTCGACTTGCCGGCGCCGTTGGGGCCGACGACGCCGATCCGCTGGCCGTCGTCGAGGCCGAGGCTGACCTCGTCGAGGAGCGTGCGCGTGCCCAGCGTGAGCGTGACGCGGTCCGCGCCGAGAAGGTGAGCCATCGAGGCGCCAGGCTACCCGCGTCAGTCCGTGGCGCTGACCACCCGGGCTCCGGCGACCGGTCCCGCAGCGGTGAGCACCCGGTCCGCGACGCCCGCCGCGGTGAACGCCGCCGCGAGGACGAGTGCGTGCTGGCGGCTGCGGGCGAGCGCGGCGACGGTCGGGCCGGAGCCCGAGATGACGACCCCGAGCGCCCCGGCGTCCTGCGCGACCGCGAGCGGCTCGACGAGGCCCGGGTCGAGGGACAGCGCGGCGTCCTGCAGGTCGTTGTGCAGCACGGCCCCGAGCGCGCGGGCGTCACCGGCGCGCAGCGCCTGCATGAGCGGCACGTCGTCCTCGGGGTCGGGCTCGGGCACGTGGCGGCCCTGGTGCAGCACGTCGAACTCCCGGTAGACGGCAGCCGTCGACAGCCCGCGGTGCTGCACGGCGAACGCCCAGTGGAACTCGCCGCGCGTGAGGGCGGGCGTGAGCAGGTGGCCGCGGCCCGACCCGACCGCGGTGTGGCCGGTCAGTGAGAACGGCACGTCCGACCCGAGCGCGGCCGCGAGCTCGACGAGCTCCTCGCGTCCCAGGCCCGTGCGCCACAGGGCGTCGCACGCGACGAGCGCCGCGGCGGCGTCGGCGGAACCGCCCGCCATGCCGCCCGCGACGGGCACGTCCTTGACGAGGTGCAGGTGCACCCCGGCGTCGATGCCGACGCGCTCGGCGAGCAGGCGGGCGGCGCGCAGCGCGAGGTTGCCCTCGTCGGTCGGCACGACCTCCGACTGCGGCCCGCTGACGGTCAGCTCGAAGACGTCGGACGGCGTCGCGACGACCTCCTCGAACACGCTCACGGCCTGGAAGACCGTCGAGAGGGCGTGGTAGCCGTCCTCGTCGGGCGGCCCGACGCGCAGCGACAGGTTGATCTTGCCGGGCGCGCGCACCCTGACCTCGTGCTCGGGCAGCGGGGCCACGGGGGTCAGCGTCACGGCTCCACTGTGCCAGGTCCGCCAGCGGTCCCGCCCGCGGGCGGGCGCAGGTGCTCGGCGATGCGGGCGAACGCCGCGATGTCGAGCCGCTCGCCCCGAGCCTGCGGGTCGACGCCCGCGGCGACCAGGGCGGCCTGTGCGGCGTCGGCCGACCCGGCGAGCGTGGCGAGGGCCGGCCGGAGCATCTTGCGGCGCTGCGCGAACGCGGCGTCGACGACGGCGAAGACCTGCTCGCGGGTCGCGGTCGTCGACGGCGGCTCGCGCCGGTCGAGCCGCACCAGCGCGGAGTCGACGTTGGGGACGGGCCAGAACACCGACCGCCCGACGGTCGCGGTGCGGCGTGCGTGCGTGTACCAGGCGGCCTTCGCGGACGGCACGCCGTACGTGCGGCTGCCGGGCGGGGCGGCGAGGCGGTCCGCGACCTCGGCCTGCACCATGACGAGCGCGCGGTCGAGCGAGTCGAACCGCTCGAGGAACGTGAGCAGCACGGGGACCGACACGTTGTACGGCAGGTTCGCGACGAGCGCCACGGGCGGCGGGCCGGGCAGCGCGTGCACGTCGAGCGCGTCGCGCAGGACGACCGTGAGGCGGGCCCGGCCGTCGGCGTCGCGCAGCACGACGGGCTCGTCGGGAGCGGTGTCGTCCGCGGTCAGGCCGGGGACGTGCGCGGCGACCGTGCCCGGCAGCAGGCGCGCGAGCACGGGGTCGATCTCGACCGCGACGACGTCCGCGTCGGCCTCCAGCAGCCCCAGCGTGAGCGACCCGAGGCCCGGACCGACCTCGACGACCCGCTCCCCGGCACTGACGTCGGCCTGCCGGACGATCTTGCGGACGGTCCCGGCGTCGAGCACGAAGTTCTGCCCGAGAGCCTTGGTCGGCCGGACACCGGCCTGCTCGGCGAGGGCACGGATCTCGGCGGCCCCGAGCAGCCCGTTCGTCGACATGCCCCGAGCCTAGGCGCTCCCCCACCCCTGCCCGCGCGCGGGGACGGCGACGCCCGCCGGCCCCGAGGGGCGCGGCGGGCGTCGGTGGACCCGGTGGGTCAGCTGAAGAGGTTCTTCCCGCAGTGCGGCCACTGGCCGGCACCCGAGCGGTTGTAGAGCATCTTCGCGCGGGCGGTCTGCTCCTCCGGGCTCGCCTGCGACGGGAGGCCGGCGCCGCCGACCGCCTGCCAGGTGGCGACGGAGAACTGGTACAGCCCGTGGTACTTGCCCGTCGAGGAGACGATCGTCGGGTTGCCGCCGGACTCGCACTTCGCGAGCGCCGCCCAGTTGAGCGAGTCGGCGTCGCCGCCCGCCGTGATGGGGCCGGCAGCCGCGGTCGAGCCGGACGACGCCGCGGCCGGCTTCGGCGTCGCCGCGGGGCGCGCCTTCGTGCCGACCTTGACGACCTCGTCGACCGGGGCCTGCGTGACCTGGTCGGAGACCGCCTCACGGGCGGTCTCGACGCCGTCGACGGTGGTCACGCGCTCGACGAGCGTGCGGACCCCGACGACACCGGCGACGGCGACCTTGCGCTGACCCGTGTAGAGCGAGTCGTCCTGCTGGTCGCTCGTGGCGAACGGGACCTCGTGCGTCGAGGCGACGTCCTGCACGACGACCCGGTTGACGACGACCTGCACGCGCCCGTCGGCGGTCTGCTTCACCGACACCCGGTCGAGCGGGTTGAGGGTGATGCCGAGCTCGCCGAGCACCTGCGCGACGCGGGCGTCGCCGTCGGGGGTGCGCAGCGTCTGGCCGTCGACGAGGACGTCGGCCGAGCCGTGCAGCGTGAGGTCGAGCGCGAGCTCGGGACGACCGCCCGCGGCGGACCGCGACGCGACGAGCGCGACGTCGGACGCGCGGGACGCGAGCGTGTCGAGCGCCTCGTCGGCGGTGAGCGCGGTCGTCCAGACGGGCTGCTCCTGGCCGTCGAGGGCGACGGTCACCTGGCGGGCGTGCCGCACGACGACCTCGGCACCCTCGTGCAGCGGGCCGCCGGGGGTCACGACGTCGCGCTCGCCGAGCTGCACGCCGTGGTCGGCCAGCAGGCCGTCGACGGAGCCGGCGAAGGTGCTGACGCGGGTGATCTCGCCGTCGACGTCGAGCGTGACGGACTTGTTGGCCTTGGCGTACGTCGCGGTCGCGCCGGCGACGAGCAGCACGGCGGTGGCGGCGACGAGGGGGACCAGCCGACGACCGGACCGGAGGCCCTTCGTCGCGGTGGCCGGGACCTGACCGGTCTGGTCGGTCTCGGCGGGCGTCCCGGTGGTGTCGGGGGACGCGGTGCGCCTGCGCGCGAAGGGACTGCGGTTTCGGGTCGTGAAGGTCACGGGGCTCCAGCCGTCGTCGTGCCCGGGGACGGGGTGCGGATGTGCCCTGGAGGAGGCACCCGGCGGACGCGCTGCACGTGGCTGGCGCGGACGGTCGGCCCTCGGGCCGTCCCCCACCGGTTCCGGATCCCCGATCCGGCCGTCGTGACGGCCTCGGTGAGCGCCGTCCGCTGGTCCTGTCTCCGTCACCACGACCGCGGTGCGGCGAGCACGAAACGCCCGACACGGGCAGGACCGACACGCGACCGTAACCGAACCGTGATCGGAAGTCCAAGCCCGCCGGGCCGACCCGAGCGGGTGAAGAACGTCACACCGGGACGTCGCCGCAGGTGGGGCCGCAGATCGCCGCGGACGTCACCGCGCGGTCCCGACGGGCGGTCAGCGCCCGGCCGGACCGACCGTCAGTACCAGCCCTTGGCCTGGCTGTGCGCCCACGCGCCGCACGGGTCGCCGTACCGGCCGCCGATGTAGTTGAGGCCCCAGGTGATCTGCGTCGCCGGGTTCGTCTGCCAGTCCGCGCCGACCGTCGCCATCTTCGTCCCCGGCAGCGCCTGAGGGATCCCGTACGCGCCCGACGACTTGTTCTCGGCGTTGACGCGCCAGCCGCTCTCCTTGTTCCACAGCGACAGCAGGCAGGCGAACTGGTCGTCGCCCCAGCCGCGCGCCGCCGCCATCTCCTTGCCGAGCGCCTGCGCCGTGCCCGGCTCGACCGCGACCGTCGACGGGTCCGGCAGCTCCGCCGTCCCCACCCGCACGACCTGGTCCACGGGAGCCGTCGTCACGACCGACGCGACCGCGGTCCGGCCGACGACCACGCCGCCGACGACCTGCAGCTCGTACGTCGTCGTCCGCACGCCCGCACGGCCCTTGGTCTTGACGACCTTGTTGCCCTTGACGAGGGTCGGGTCCTCGACCTCCTGCGTCGCGAACGGCATCGCCTCGGTGACCGTCTCGCCGTCGGTCGCCGCGCGCGTCACGAGGACGACGAGGCCGTCGACCGCGGTCGCGTCGAGCGGCACCGACAGCTCGTCGCCCTCGTCGAGCACCAGGCCGACGTCCTTGAGCCCGTCGCGCACCGTCGAGGCGCTCGTCAGGCCGTCGATGACCTGGCCGTCCACGACCAGGTGGATCGTCTTGAGCGTCGAGACCCGCAGCACGTCACCGCGGTCCAGCGCCGCGGTCCGCGACGCCGACAGGCGGACCTCGCCGTCGCGCAGGCCCAGGCCGTCGACGGCCTCGCCGACGGTGAGCGCCGTGCTCCACACGGTGCGCTCCTCGCCGTCGACCTCGACCTGCAGCTCGCGACCGTGCCGGACGACGATCTGCCCGCCGCGCGACACCGGCTGGTCGAGCGCCGGGGCCACGAGGTCCCGCTCGCCGACCTGCACGTCGCTGCCCGCGAGCACGTCGCCGACGGTCCGGCCGAACGCCTGCACCTCGACGGCCGTGCCGTCGACGTCGAGCGTGACCTCCTTGTGCAGCACCGCGAACGCGCTGGTGGCACCGACGACGAGCGCGAGGACCACGGAGCGGGCGACGACGTGCAGCGCGCCGGACCGTCGGGCGGTCGCAGGCCGGTCAGCAGGTCGCACGCAGGAGTCCTTCGAGGGCCGGGAGGGGGCGGCCGTGGCGGGCCGTGAGGCCCGTCAGCGAGGCGACCGTCGTGGACGCCTGTCCGACCGTAACCGATCCGTGACCCGGCCGACCACCCGCCGCCGCACCCCGGACGCCCGGTCGGCCGCGGACACGCCGGTCAGCAGCGGACGAACCCGGCGTCACCAGGGACCGTAGACCTGCTCCGACGTCGCCGAGACGCCGGCGCAGACGTCCTCCACGGACCGTCCCGTGACCTCGGCGACGGTGCGCACCGTGCCCGGCAGCAGGTACGGCGCGTTGGGCCGCCCGCGGAACGGGTGCACCGTGAGGTACGGCGCGTCGGTCTCGACCAGCAGCAGCGCGGGCGGGACCTCCCGCAGGGCCGCGCGCAGGTCGTCGTTCGCGCCGAACGACACGGGCCCCGCGAACGACAGGAACCAGCCGTGCGACACCGCGAGCCGCGCGAGCTCCGCGTCGCCCGAGAAGCAGTGGAAGACCGTCCGCTCCGGCGCGCCGTCGGCCAGCAGGACCTCGACGACCTCGGCGTGCGCGTCCCGGTCGTGGATCTGCATCGCCAGGCCCAGCTCCTTGGCGAGCGCCACGTGCGCGCGGAACGCCTCCCGCTGCACCTCACGGCCCCGCGGCCCCGCCCGGAAGTGGTCGAGCCCCGTCTCCCCGATCGCCCGCACCCGGGGCGTCGACCGCGCCACCGCGGCCACGCGCGCGATCGCCTCGTCGAGCGGGACGTCCTCGTGCACGAACCGCGGGTCCGGGGTCAGCCCGTCGGGCGCGACCTCCCGGACGCCGGCGTGCAGCACCGCCTCGTTCGGGTGGATCGCCACCGCCCCCAGCAGCGACGCGTGCGCCTGGACCAGGTCCGCCGTCAGCACCACCGACTCGTAGTCGCAGCCGACCTGCACCATGCGGTCGACGCCGACCGACGCGGCCCGCGCGAGGTGGTCGTCGAGCGAGGGCGGCTCCGCCTGCTCGACGGGCGCCCCGTCGCCGTCCCGCCGCCAGCCGTCGGCCACCCACCCCAGCACCGACTCCAGGTGCGTGTGGTTGTCGACGACCGGCAGCGGCAGCGGCTCGGGCGGCGCGGGCCAGCCGCGGTCCCGTGTCCGGGCCACGTCAGCCCTGCTCGGCGCGCGCGATCTCCTGCTCGACGATCGCGTCGTCGAGCTTGGTGAACACCGGCACCGGCTTCTCGACGGCCGTCCCCGGCACGAGCGCCGTCGACGCCCAGCGCGGGGTCGCCGAGTAGTCGCCCGTGATGATCGGGTACGTCCGCGACGCGTCGTCCAGGTCCGTGACCTCCTCGATCCGCGGCATCGGCGCGAACGTGCCCGTCCCGCCGAGCGTCTCGTGGACCTGCTGCGCCGCGAACGGCAGGAACGGCGCGAGCAGCGTGTTCGCGTCCGCGACGGCCTGCGCCGCGGTGTGCAGCACCGTGCCGAGTCGCTCACGGTCGGCCGACAGCTTCCACGGCTCGGTCTCCGAGAGGTACCGGTTCGACTCCTGGACGACGCGCATGGCCTCGCCGATCGCCTGCCGGTTGCGGTGCTCGCCGAGCAGCCGCCCGACCGTCTCGAAGCCTGCGGCCGTCGTCGCGCGCAGCGCCTCGTCGACCGGCTGCAGCGGCCCAGGCTCCGGGATCGCGCCGAAGTTCTTGTGGATCATGTTCGCGGTGCGGTTGACCAGGTTGCCCCAGCCCGCGACGAGCTCGTCGTTGGTGCGGCGCTTGAACTCCGCCCACGTGAAGTCGGTGTCCTGCGTCTCCGGGCCCGCGACCGACAGGTAGTACCGCAGCGCGTCCGGCTGGTAGCGGGACAGCATGTCGCGGACCAGGATCACGACGCCGCGCGACGTGCTGAACTGCTCGCCGGCCACGTTGAGGTACTCGCTCGAGACGACCTCGGTCGGGAGCTGCAGGTTCCCGTACGGGCCGGGCGTGCCGCCCTTGTTCCCGCGACCGTCGTAGCCCATGAGCTCCGCGGGCCAGATCTGCGAGTGGAACGTGATGTTGTCCTTGCCCATGAAGTAGTACGACAGGGCCTCGGAGTCGTTCCACCAGCCGCGCCACGCCTCGGGGTCGCCCGTGCGCCGCGCCCACTCGACCGACGCCGACAGGTACCCGATGACCGCGTCGAACCACACGTACAGGCGCTTGTTCGGGTTCTCCTGCCAGCCCGGCAGCGGCACCGGGATGCCCCAGTCGATGTCGCGCGTCATCGCGCGCGGACGCATGTCGTCGATCAGGTTGAGGCTGAAGTTCAGGACGTTCGGCCGCCAGCCCTGCCGCGTGCTCAGCCACTGCTCCAGGGCCTGCGCGAACGCCGGCAGGTCGAGGAAGAAGTGCGTCGACTCGACGAACTTCGGCGTCTCGCCGTTGATCCGGCTCTTCGGGTTGATGAGGTCGATCGCGTCGAGCTGGTTGCCGCAGTTGTCGCACTGGTCGCCGCGCGCGCCGTCGTAGCCGCAGATCGGGCACGTGCCCTCGATGTAGCGGTCCGGCAGCGTGCGGCCCGTGCTCGGGCTGATCGCGCCCATCGTCTGCTGCTCGACCATGTACCCGTTGCGGTGCACGGTGCGGAACATCTCCTGCACAACCGCGTAGTGGTTGCGCGTCGTCGTCCGCGTGAACAGGTCGTACGACAGGCCGAGCTGCGTGAGGTCCTCGACGATGACGCGGTTGTAGCGGTCCGCGAGCGCCTGCGGCGTCACGCCCTCCTTCTCCGCCTGCACGAGGATCGGCGTCCCGTGCTCGTCCGTGCCCGACACCATGAGCACGTCGTGACCGGCCATCCGCATGTAGCGGGAGAAGACGTCCGAGGGGACGCCGAAGCCGGCGACGTGACCGATGTGGCGGGGACCGTTCGCGTAGGGCCACGCGACGGCCGACAGGATGCGGGACATGCGCCCGATCCTAGGTGAGCGCGCACACCCCGGTCGTCGGAGTTCCGCCTGGTCGGCTCACCGCGGCAGCCAGCCCATCGGCGTCGGGAAGGGCCACACCGACACGTACGCCACCCCCAGGACGCCCACGACGACGAGCGCGCCGAGCAGCCCCAGCACGAGGGCCGGCGCACGGCGCAGCCGGACCGCCAGGACGAGCAGCCCGAGGACCGCGACGACCGCGAGCGCGGTGCCGGCCGCGGCGACGACGTGCGCCTGCGGCAGGCACGAGGCGGGTGGCGGGAGGATCGCCGGGCAGGCGTCGAGCTCGCGCGGCGCCACGACCCGGCGGATCGACTCCCGGGCCGCCCACGCGACGCCGGCCAGGGCGACCGCCGCGACGAGCGCGCCGGTGACGAGCGCGGCGCGCGGCGAGGCCACGGGGACGTCCGGCGAGGTCATCGGCCCAGCCAACCACGACGGCCGCCGTCGCAGGCACGGTTCGGTCGACCGGGAACGGGCCGCGCGGCGGTCAGTCGTCGTACGCGCGGTCGCGCGCCTCCTGGTCCTCGACCGGCACGAACGTCGCGCGGTCGCCCGACACGTCCCAGCCCTGGTCGGCGGGCCGCGGGGGGATGCGGATCGGCTGGGTGTCGCCGGGGCGGTACGTCGGCTCGCGGGGGGCGTCACGCTGCCGGTCGTGGTGCGCGTCGTGGTCCGGCTGGTACGGCGCCGGGACGGGCGCGGGCACCGGGGGCCAGGCGACGCCGTGCACCGGGTCGCGTCGCTCGCCGTGGCCCGACCCCGGGACGGGGACCGGGGAGGGGACCGGGCCGTGCACCGGCGCCGCGGGCGTCGAGCCGTAGCCGTACCCGGGCAGCATCCCAGGCACGGGGAGCCGCGTCCCGGGCGCGGTCGCGAACGCCGACGGCGTGAAGATCGTGGCGCACAGCTCTCGGTACGTGGCGTCCGGGCGGGCGACCCAGTTGATCCGCCGCATCGCCTGGTCCTGCCCGGCGGACTCCAGCAGGAACTCGCCGTACCCGAGCACCCGCCCGACGACCGACCGCGAGTACCGCATGTCGGTGATCTTGACGAGCGGCATCATCGCGACCTTGTGCGTGACCAGCCCGTACAGCAGGAGCATCCGCTTGTCGGTCGCGACGAACCACTCGTTGCGCCAGTCGAGGACCTTCCACCCGAGCCGGACCAGCAGCACCGCGAACAGCCACCACAGCCAGTCCGCCGACTCCCCCGCGACGGCGCCCGCCGCGGGCACGACGACGAACGCCAGCAGCAGGAACCCGGCGGCGGTCGTGAGGACCGGCTCGGCGAGCTTGCCCCAGTGCGACCGCGCGCTCAGCACCACACGCTCGCCCGGCAGCACGTACCGGCGGATGTTGCGGTGCGTGCGGGCGACGGTCTCGGCGTCGGTCATGTCACTCGGTGAGGCCCGAGAAGAACGTCCCGAAGCTCGTGAACGCCCCGGTGATCATGTCCCACAGGGCACGGACGAGGTCGGCGGCACGGTCGGGGCTCGTGACGATGGCGTACACGAGGAAGATCGCGACGATCCAGATCAGCACGGTCTTGAGCTTCGGCGGCATGTGGTCCTCGCAGGTCGGCGGCGGTCGGACGGGGCGGCCGGTGGCCGAGGGCGCCGTCCGGCGCCGCAAAGGGTACTGATCGGACGCCGCAGGGCGTGGGAGCCGGTCCCCGCGTGGCGCGATCCGTGCGAATCGGACGGGGTGTCGCCGTCCGACCCGCCGACGCCGCGCGCGTCGGGGCTGGTCCGGCTCCTGGTCGGGTCAGTCGACGACGACGCGCAGCACCCGGTCGTCGCCGTCGCGCGGGTCGCCGCGCCCGTCCGTGTTGTTGGTGAGCACCCACAGCGAGCCGTCGGGTGCGACCTCGACCGCCCGGAGCCGGCCGTGCTCGCCGGCCAGCAGCGGCTGCGGCGTGCCCACGCCGGTCCCGTCGCCGGGCGGCAGCAGCGGGACGCGCCACAGCCGCTCGCCGCGCAGGCCCGCGACGTAGACGCCCTCGTCCGTCACGGCGAGGCCGCTCGGGGACGCGTCCGACGTCGCCCACGTCGCGACCGGGTCGACGAAGCCCGCCGCCGCTCCCGTCGCACCCTCGGCCTGCGGCCACCCGTAGTTGCCGCCCGGCACGACCACGTTGAGCTCGTCCCACGTGTCCTGCCCGAACTCGGCGGCGAACAGGCGGCCGTCCGACGACCAGCCGAGCCCCTGGACGTTGCGGTGCCCGCTGCTCCACACCGGCGACGCCGGGTCCGGGTTGCCCGGCGCGGGCTCGCCGTCGGTCGTGACCCGCAGGATCTTGCCGCCCAGGCTCGCGGGGTCCTGCGCGGACGGGCGGTCGCCCGCGTCGCCCGTCGTGACGTACAGGTAGCCGTCCGGGCCGACGGCCAGCCGCCCGCCGTCGTGGTTGCGGGCACGCGGGATGCCGGTGAGAACCGGGGTGAGGTCGCCGAGGGTCGCCCCGTCGAGCGTCGCGCGCAGCACCCGGTTGTCGTCGGTGGTCGTCGCGTAGAGGGCCAGGTCGACGGGCCCCGCGTCAGCGGGCGAGGCGGACGCGCCGTCCCGTGCCGGTGGGTCGAGGACCGTGACGCCCAGCAGCCCGCCCTCGCCGCCGGGCACGACGAGGTCCGCGAGCGCGGCGGCGCCCGGTCCACCCACGTCGCGCACCGTGCCGTCGGGGTCGACGAGGACGAGCCGCGCGGTGTCGCGCAGGGTCACGACGGCCGACCCGTCCGGCAGGAAGGCGAGGCCCCACGGCACGTCGAGGCCCGTCGCGACGTCCGACACCTCGGCGACCTCGACCGTCGCGGGCCCGGACGGCCCCGGCGCGGGCTGCGTCGCGCCTGTCGCCGACGGGACCGGCGGCGAGGGCGTGACGCCTCCGGCCGCGTCCGACGGCCCGCCGGCGACGCACCCGGCGGCCCCGCCCGCGAGCACCAGCGTCACGGCGAGCACGGCGGCGCGGCGCGGGGCGGAGGCCCGGGCAGGGGTCGGGGCGGGGGTCGGGGCGGGGCTCGACGACGGCACGGGACGGGGACGGGCCATGCCCCAGCGCAGCACGCGCACGACCGACCACGCCACCGCTCGCGTCGGCCTCGCCCTCCGGGACCACCCTGAGCCCGGCCACCGGGGCCTCCGGGACAACCCGGAACCGTCCCTGGACCTCGCCCGCGCACGGGGTCGACACGCCGGTGCCGGGCCTAGCGTGCGGCTCGTCCGCACCACAACGGGAGCCCTCCGTGACCGCCGTCGACGCCGCCCGCCTGCAGTTCGCGCTGCTCGCCGGGCTGCACTTCCTGTTCGTCCTCGTGACCCTCGGGCTCGGCCCGGTCGTCGCCGTCCTGCAGACCCGCTGGGCGGCGACGGGCCGCGAGGTCTTCGAGCGTGCCACGCGGTTCTGGGGGCAGATCTACCTCGTCAACTACGCGCTGGGCATCCTCGCGGGGATCGTGCTGGAGGTGCAGTTCGGGCTGCACTTCCCGGGCCTGCTCGACGTCGCCGGCGAGGTGCTGGGGGTGCCCCTCGTCGTCGAGACGATGGTCGTGTTCGTGCTGGAGTCGACGCTGCTCGGGCTGTGGGTGTTCGGGTGGCACCAGCTGAACCGCTGGGTGCACACGGGGGTGTTCTGGCTGGTCGTGCTCACGGGGTACGCGTCGGCGTTCGCGGTCATGGTCGCGAACGGGTTCCTGCGCCACCCCGTCGGGTACACCCTGCAGGACGGCGTCGCGCACATCACGGACCCCCGGGCTCTGGTGCTGAACCCGGCGGCGGTGCTGTCGCTCGCGCACGTCGTGGGGGCGTGCCTGCTCGCGGGGGCGTTCGTGGTCGTCGGGGTCAGCGCGTGGCACCTGCGGCGCGGGACGCCGTGGGAGGACCTGTTCCGGCGCTCGCTGCGGACAGGCGTCGTGCTGGGGGCCGTCGGGGCGCTGCTCGCGGTCGGGTTCGGGTTCAGCCAGTTCGCCTACCTGGGCGACGGCGGCCAGGCGGGCCAGTCCGTCGTCGTCGGGATCGCGACCGGCGTGATGATCCTCGGCGGGTTCGCCCTGTTCCTCGGCGCGCCCGTCATGCTCCTGCTGCTCGTGCGGGACGGGCTGTTCCGCCTCCCGGCCGGGCTGCGCGACGCGACGTACGGGTTCCTCACGGCCGTGATCCCGGTGCCGTTCGTGCTCGCGCTGCTCGGGTGGGTCGCCCGCGAGGTCGGACGCCAGCCGTGGGTCGTCGTCGGCGTCCTGCGCACGTCCGACGCGACGTCGACGCACAGCGCGACCACGGTCCTCGTGTCGCTCGTGGTGCTGGTCGGGCTGCTCGGCGCGCTGGCCGTCGTGGACTGGGTGCTGCTCGCGCGGCTCGCCCGCCAGGGTCCCGACGCGCCCGCCCTGGGCGCCGCCCCGCACGAGGTGCCCGAGCCCGACGAGCAGCCCCTGTCCTTCGCGGAGGTCCCCCGGTGAACGCCCTGTGGTCGCTGCTGCTCGCGGGCACGCTCGTGGCGTGGGCGGTGCTCGACGGCGCGAACCAGGGACTCGGCGCGCAGCTCCGCCGCCTCGGCCGGACTCCCGCCGAGCGCCGGACGATGCTCACGGCCCTCGGCCCGTTCCTGCTCGCGGGCGAGGTGTGGCTGGTCGGCGCCGCGGGCGTGCTGCTCGCGGGCTACCCGCGCGTCGAGAAGGACCTGTGGGCCGCGGCCTACCCGCTGGTCGTCGCGCTGCTCGTCGCGTGGGTGCTGCGCGACGCCGGGGTGTGGCTGCGCAGCCGACGGCCCGGACGTCGCTGGCGCGCGGGGTGGGAGGTCGTCGTGGTCGTCGCGTCGACCGCGCTGCCCGCCGTCGCCGGTGCGCTGCTGGGCGCCGCCCTGACCTGGCTGCCCGGCAGCGGCGCCGGCGCGGCCGCACGCGTCGTCGTGCCCCTGCTGCTCGCGTCCGCGACGGTCGCCGGGACCCGGACGCTCGGGGCGCTGCTCACAGCCCGCCGCACGACGGGCCTGCTGCACGGCCGCGCGGTGGACGCCGCCGCCGCGGCCCTGCCGTGGACCGCGGGCCTGCTCGCGACCTCCGCGGCCGGGTGGGCCGTCCTCGTCCCGTCGTCGGGCGCGGCCCGCGCGGTGCTCGCGTCGACCGTCCTCGCGGCCGGTGCGGCGTGCGCGCTGCTTGCCCGGCGGCTGCTGCGTGCGGCACCCGGCCGGGCCCGCGCCCTGGTCGCCGTCGCCGCCGCGTCGCCCCTGCTCGCCGCCGGCGCCACCCTGGGACCGCGGCTCGCGGACGGCAGCGCGAGCGGCACCACGCTCGCGCTGGTCGGGCCGGTCCTCGCGTGCGCCGTCCCCGTGCTCGTCGCCGCGCAGGCGTGGGTCTGGTGGACGTTCCGGCGTCCCGTCGGGCCGCGCGACGCCGTGTTCTGGTGACGCCCGGGGACGCGTGCGAGGCTGGACGCCGCAGCCGTCCCACCCCTGGACCAACCCCGGAGGAGCGCCACCATGAGCACCGCGGACCCGGCCCGCCGGGCACTCGTCGTCGTCGACGTCCAGCCCACGTTCTGCGAGGGCGGCGCGCTGCCCGTCGAGGGCGGGAACGCCGTCGCCCGCGACATCGCGCAGTACGTCGCCGACCACCGCGACCGCTACGCGCTGGTCGTCACGACGCAGGACTGGCACATCGAGCCGGGCGACCACTTCTCCGACACCCCGGACTTCGTCGACACGTGGCCGCCGCACGGCGTCGCCGGGTCCGCGGAGGCGGACCTGCACCCGGCGCTGGCCGCGGTCGTCCCCGAGGCGAGCGTGAAGAAGGGCCAGTACGCAGCCGCGTACTCGGGCTTCGAGGGCGTCGACGGGGAGGGCCGCGGCCTCGCGCAGATCCTCGCGGACGCGGAGGTCACCGACGTCGACGTCGTCGGGCTCGCCGAGTCGCACTGCGTGCGGTCCACGGCGATCGACGCCGTCGGGCTGGGCCTGCGGACGCGGGTCCTCACGGACCTGACCGCGCCGGTCACCCCGGAGCTCGGTGCCGCGGCGCGCGAGCAGATGCGGGCCGCGGGCGCCGAGCTCGTCGCGTCGACCGACCTGTAGGCGACGGGACCACCCCGGCATGACCGTCGGGCGCCCGGCTGACCGTGACCGTCGGGCACCCCGCCGACCGTGACCGTCGGGCGCGTCACGCTCCGGCGGCGTCCGGCGTCACGCCTCCGGCGTCGTCCAGCCGAGGTTGGCCGCGATCCGCTGGAGCACGGAGATCGTGGTCGCGTGCTCGTCGGCGGCGACGCCCTGCGTCGAGCGCTCGCGGAAGCCGTCCACCCGCT
>PJUA01000121.1_pt1 | contig 76150 bp, 73 predicted proteins | sample 1512151 | NCBI WGS metagenome assembly PJUA01 (sample SAMN08177678, study PRJNA422409) | Soil metagenome, whole genome shotgun sequencing project. | isolation source: Soil enriched on filter paper: beechwood xylan treatment | place: USA: Madison | collected 2015-01-15 | reverse complement strand
ATAAACTCACAGAAAAGGAAAAGCGCCAAAAAGCGGAAATCAACGTCCACATCAAGGGGAAGGATCTACATGCGGAAAGCATTGCGCACGACCTCTATGCCGCCATCGATGCCCTGATCGACAAGCTCGACCGCCAGGTCATCAAGCACAAGGACCGCTTGCAGGAGCATCACTCCATGGCCAAGCGTCTGCCCGACGACACCCCCACTGATGCAGTGGCTGGCGCGGCGTAAGACAAGGATCCAGGACCATTCCTGCCGGCAGGTGCGCAACGATAGCGTGACGCATAAGGTGGGAATCTCATGAGGAAGGGGCGCGCAAGCGCCCTTTTTCATTTTGCGGCGCCGGGGTCGGTTTCATTTCCTGTGGCAAACAGTGATCCCGCGTCCATCACCGCCGTTGCTCTCCCGACGCGGCCCGTAATGAGACTTGAAGGGGCTCCTCCCGCCCTCATCTTGGTGGCAAGGTCCAAAGGGAAATCGTATAAATGATTTCCACCAAGCAATGCCGGACGACACCCCAACCACGCCGCAACCCTGCCGACTTCGACGCGCGCGGCGGCTTTTCCCTATAATGTCGGCAATCCCATTTTTAAAGGCATAGCCATGAGCGACGTCCAATCCTGGATCAAAGAAACCGTGACCCAAAACCCTGTCGTGCTGTTCATGAAGGGAACCGCCCAGTTCCCGCAATGCGGCTTCTCCGGCAAGGCCATCCAGCTGCTCAAGGCCAGCGGCGCCGAGAACATCGTCACCGTCAACGTGCTGGAAAGCGCCGACGTGCGTCAGGGCATCAAGGAATACTCGAACTGGCCAACCATTCCCCAGCTGTACGTGAAGGGTGAATTCGTCGGCGGCTCCGACATCATGAGCGAGATGTACGCCTCGGGCGAACTGCAGACCCTGATCAAGGGCTGAACCCGGCGCATCGCTGCCCTGCTCCGGTTTCTCTCGTGAGTTCCACTTCCAGTCCGCCACGCCAGCGTCTGATCGTCGCCATCACCGGTGCGACCGGGGCGATCTATGGCGTGCGCCTGCTGGAGCACCTGCGCAAGCATGGTCAGGTGGAAACCCATCTGATGATTTCCGAAGCCGGCGTGCTCAATCTGCACCAGGAACTGGACATGCGGCGCAAGGACGTCGAAGCCCTGGCCGACATGGTGCATCACGTGCGCGACGTCGGCGCCTGCATCGCCAGCGGCTCCTTCGCCTCCACCGGCATGGTGGTGGCACCCTGTTCGATGAAGACCCTGGCCGCCGTGGCGCATGGTCTCTCCGACAACCTCATCACCCGTGCCGCCGACGTGGTCCTGAAAGAACGTCGTCGCCTGGTACTGATGGTGCGCGAAACGCCCTTCAACCTGGCCCACCTGCGCAACATGACCGCCGTCACCGAGATGGGCGGCGTGATCTTCCCCCCGCTGCCCGGTTTCTACCAGCGCCCGGCCTCGATGGAAGAGATGGTCGATCACACCCTCGGGCGCGTGCTGGACATGTTCGGGATTTCCATGCAGCTCACCCCTGAATGGCGGGGTATGAAGGGCGAGACAGACTGAGCGAGTGGCAGCAGAACGGTCAATAAAAAATGCGCCGCGGGTTTCCCGACGGCGCATTCTTTCTTAAGCGCTGACCGCTCAACCCCGCCCGATATAGGGCATCTTGGTCGCCATCACCGTCATGAACTGCACATTGGCATCCAGCGGCAGGCTGTCCATGTAGAGGATGGCCTTGGCTACATGCTCGGCGTCCATGGTCGGTTCGACCTTGGTGGAGCCGTCGGCCTGCAAGGTACCTTTCTTCATCAACGTGGTCATGTCGGTGGAAGCATTGCCGATGTCGATCTGGCCGCAGGCGATGTCATAGGCGCGACCATCCAGCGAGGTGGCCTTGGTCAGGCCCGTGATGGCATGCTTGGTGGCCGTGTAGGAGGCCGAGAACGGACGCGGCGCGTGGGCCGAGATGGAGCCGTTGTTGATGATGCGGCCACCCCGCGGGGATTGCTCCTTCATGACGCGGAAGGCTTCCTGGGTACACAGGAAGACACCGGTCAGGTTGATGTCCACCGCTGCCTTCCACTGCTCCACGCTCAACTCCTCCAGCGATACCGGCGGTGCGAAGATGCCGGCATTGTTGAACAGCATGTCGAGCCGGCCGAAGCGTTGCCGGGTCTGTGCGAACAGGTGCTTGACCGAGGCCGGATCGGTCACGTCGGTCGCCACCACCAGTGCATTGGCACCGTGCTCGCCGGCCAGTCTGACGGTCTCTTCCAGCGCATCCTGGCGACGTCCGGCCAGGGCCACGCCATAGCCTTCGCGCAGCAGCGCCAGGGTAATCTGCCGGCCGATGCCGGAGCCTGCGCCGGTCACCAGCGCGATACGTTTGGGTGCAGCCATCGTGTTGACTCCTCAATGATCTTATGGACGGAACCTGCATCGTCGGCGGATAAAAAAAACCGCCCGTGATGCACGGGCGGTTTCCACTATAACAAACACCAGGCGCAGCCAGATGAAGGATTTTCAATCCCTGGGCCTGCCTTTCATGTGTCCCGGTACTTGTGCATCAGACCGTGCTCGACAGCGGCTTGACTGTATCGATACCCAGCGTACGCGCTGCATCCTCCAGCCGCGCACGATCCTCTCCCCAGACCGCGCACAACGCCGTATAGGCGATCCAGCGTGCATCGATCTCGAAGAAGTCGCGCAGGTTCACCCGCGTATCGCTGCGGCCAAAACCGTCCGTTCCCAGGGTCACATACTGCGCCGGCACGAAGGCACGGATACTCTCCGGCAAGGTACGGATGTAGTCGCTCACCGCGATGACCGGTGCAGCGCTGCCCTGCAGTTGCTGCGTCACATACGGCAGCGGGTGCGCGCCCGACAGCCGCTGGCTGCGCTGTGCCGCCACGCCATCACGCGCCAGTTCGGTATAGCTGGTCACGCTCCATACCTCGGCCTCGATCTGCCAGTGCTGCTGCAGCAACGCGGCGGCCGCCACTGCTTCCTTCAGGATGGGACCTGCACCCAACAGGCGCGCCTGCGCGTTCTCCTTGCGACCCAGGCAGTACAGCCCACGCAGGATGCCTTCCTGCACGCCCGGCGGCAGGCTGGGCTGGGCCTCGTTTTCGTTGGTGACGGTGATGTAGTAAAAGACGTCCTCGCCGCGCTCCATCATGCGGCGCATGCCGTCGTCGAGGATCACCGCCAGCTCGTAGGCATAGGCCGGGTCATAGGAAACGCAGTTGGGAATCGAAGCGGCCGTCACTAGGCTATTGCCATCCTGATGCTGCAAACCCTCGCCGCCCAGGGTGGTGCGCCCCGAGGTAGCGCCGATCAGGAAGCCACGCGCGCGCTGGTCCGCCGCTGCCCAGATCAGGTCGCCGATGCGCTGGAAACCAAACATCGAGTAGTAGATGTAGAACGGCAGCATCGGCGTGCCATGCACCGAGTAGGCGGTCGCGGCGGCCGTCCAGGAAGAGATCGCGCCGGCCTCGGTGATGCCCTCTTCCAGAATCTGGCCATCCTTGGCCTCGCGATAGTAGAGGATGGACCCGATGTCCTCCGGCTCATACAACTGGCCCTGCGAGGAATAGATGCCGACCTGGCGGAACAGGTTGGCCATGCCGAAGGTACGCGCCTCGTCGGCCACGATGGGCACCACGTAGCGACCGAACTCCGGGTCCTTCAACAGGTTGCCGAGCTGGCGCACCAGCGCCATGGTGGACGACATTTCCTTGCCATCGGCCTCCAGCGCGAACTTGCTGTGTGCTTCCAGGGCCGGCACCGCGCGGCGCGCCTGGCCGGCATCGCGGCGTGGCAGGTAGCCGCCCAGCGCAGCGCGGCGGGCATGCAGGTGCTTCATCTCGGCGCTGTCGGAAGCGGGCTTGTAGAAGGCCAGTTCGCGGCACTGTTGATCCGACAGCGGCAACTTGAAGCGGTCACGGAATTGCAGCAGGCTTTCCTCATCCAGCTTCTTCTGCTGGTGGGTGGTCATCTTGCCTTCACCGGCCGCGCCCATGCCGTAGCCCTTCTTGGTCTGGGCCAGGATCACCGTCGGCTGGCCGCGATGCTGGGCCGCCGCCTGGTAGGCCGAGAAGATCTTCTTCATGTCGTGCCCGCCCCGACGCAGGCGGTTGATTTCCTCATCGGTGAGCGTGGCGCCAATAGCGCGGGTGCCCGGTGTCTGGCCGAAGAAATGCTGGCGGTTGAAGGCGCCATCGTTGGCGGCGAAGGTCTGCAATTGACCGTCCACCGTGCGGTTCAGGGCGTCCACCAACTCACCGTCGCGGTCGCGGGCGAACAGGCCGTCCCAGTCCGAGCCCCACAGCAGCTTGATGACGTTCCAGCCGGCACCGGCAAACAGGGTCTCCAGCTCATCGACGATGTGACCATTGCCGCGCACCGGACCATCCAGGCGCTGCAGGTTGCAGTTGACCACGAAGATCAGGTTGTCCAGCTTCTCGCGCGAGGCCAGCGAGAGCGCCGCCAGCGATTCGGGCTCGTCCATCTCGCCATCGCCGAACACCCCCCACACCTTGCGGCCCTGATCCTGCAACAGGCCGCGATGTTCCATGTAGCGCAGGAAGCGCGCCTGGTAGATCGCATTGATGGGACCGATGCCCATGGAGCCGGTCGGGAATTGCCAGAACTGCGGCATCAGCCAGGGATGCGGGTAGGACGACAATCCCTGGCGACCGACGCGCTTGGCCTCGATCTCCCGGCGGTAATAGGCCAGGTCCTCTTCGCTCAAGGCGCCTTCCAGGAAAGCGCGGGCATAGATGCCGGGTGCCGAGTGCGGCTGGAAATAGACCACGTCACCGGCGAACTTGTCATCGCGGGCACGGAAGAAATGATTGAAGCCGACCTCGAACAGGTCCGCCGCCGAGGCGAAGCTGGCAATATGCCCGCCCAGCTCGCCATAGGCGCGATTGGCGCGCACCACCATGGCCAGCGCATTCCAGCGCATGATGCTGGCGATGCGTTCCTCGATGGCCTGGGCGTCCGAGCCACCGGGGAAAGGCGGCTCCTGCTCGGGGCGGATGGTATTCACGTAAGGGGTATTGCGCGCATCGCGCCAGTTAACGCCCCACTGCTGGGCCGCCGCCGACAGGCGCGAGAGCAGGAAGCGCGCACGCTCCGGTCCGGCCTCGGCCAGCACGCTTTGCAGCGCCTGCAGCCACTCCTGGGTTTCCTGGGCATCGAGGTCGATATCACGGGCGATATCGCTGTCACTGGGGCGGGACATGTCCACTTCCTGATCTCCTGTCTGGTCGCACGCCGAGGCTGGCGCAGCGCGGGTCGGCATAAAACCTGCTGCCGCTGCAATCGCCGCTATGCAAAGAGACGAAAAGCCGGTAAAACACAGGCCGCGCCATCGGTCTCCCCGCGCCCGACGCCTTTGCGGTCTTGTCTTGGTGGTAAGGGCTAGCTTGCGAGATGAACTACCGGACTACGATACGCCGGATGGCCCGGCATGAGTCACTTAAAACAGGAAGTTGCCGTACAATATTCAGCATCCAGTGCTGCAAAACTGAAACCGACAGAATTTAATTTCGATAATGGAACTAGATACCACCGATTTGCGCATCCTGAACATCCTTCAGGAGAACAGTTCGATCAGCAATCTGGAGCTCGCCAGCCGTATCAACCTCTCGCCCTCGCCGACCTTGGCCCGTGTGAAGCGGCTGGAAACCGAAGGCATCATCTCGCGCTACGTGGCGCTGGCCGATCCGCACCTGCTGGGCCTGAAGGTCAACGTCTTCGTCAAGGTGATCCTGGAGCGCCAGGGCGCCGAAGCGCTGGCCCAATTCGAGACGGCCGTGAGTGCCTTCGATGAGGTCATGGAAGTGTACCTGATGACAGGCGACGAGGATTACCTGCTGCGCATCGTGGTGCCCGACCTGCTGACGCTGGAACATTTCATCGTCGATCACCTGACCAAGATTCCCGGCATCAAGAATATCCGTTCCAGCTTTGCCCTCAAGCAGATCAAGTACAAGACGGCGTTGCCCACGCCCAAGATCAAGACCCGCCGCTGAACCGCCTGCGGGGCCGGCGCAGCAATGAAAAAAGGGCCGCCCGGCCCTTTCGTTCTTTCCAGCGTCGGCAGCGATCTGCCGGCACTCACTGCGAGGTCTCATCCTCCGGTCTGGCCGGATCATCACGCCGCCGTGCCGGGTGCGCCTCGGCACCTCCCAGGACCGATGCCATCACCTTGGCCGGTACCGGTTCCCTCGCCGCCAGAGCATCGCACCAGCGCTCCACCATCTCCACCACGCAACGCGCATAGTGCTCGCCGTCGACCGGCTTGGGCTGGTATTGACTGGCACCGGCCGCCAGTGCCGCCTGCTCGCCCTCCATGTCCCGCGAGGGAAACACCACCACCGGCGCCTGCGCCAGATGCTTGCTGGCGCGCAACTCGCGCAGCAGCTCCAGACCGTCGTAGCAGCCCATGTCGGACTCCAGCAGGATCAGACAAGGCGCCACGCCATCGCCGCTGCGCCGCCCCTGCAGCAGGCAACGCCGGGCACTGGCCGCGTCGGGGCAACTGCGGAAGGCGCAATGCAGACCCGAGCGCCACAGCGCGAAACGGGCCAGCTCCACGGCTTCCTGGCTGGGATCGATCATCACGATACTGGGGAAATTCATTCTTGGGACATCCTGTGAAACAACTGGAGCAAGGGCAGACTGCCAGCTACCGTTGTACAGGAGCATTGCCGCCGCGGGCATCGGGAAATTCCTGACGCCCCGCGCGAAGCTGACAGCAAGCTGTCAGGATTTCCCCTATCGGCGAATCACGATGGACTGGCTAGACTGGCAACAGTTGATCCTCCACTCCAAGGAAGCCCCTGTCCATGATGCCCTTTACCAAAGTCCGTGTCCCCGTTCCCGCCGCCCTGCTGGGCATGGTCGAGTTGTACGTGAGCGGCGGCGCCCGCCTCATCACGGCGCGCGGCGGCGCCCCCCATGACTGGGCCAGCCTCAACGCCAGCCCGCGCAAGGTATTGGAATGGTTCGCCACGGCCGGCTTCGCCGCCAGCGGGGAACGCGCTGCCCTGTCCAGCTTCCAGCCCTGCGCACAGCGCCTGGCCAGCCTGGACCAGCTCAAGAACACGGTGCGCCCGCCGCTGGCAGTGCCACGCTTCTGGCAGCTCGACGGCAGCAACTACGGGTTCGATGCCAGCCCGCACCTGCCCTATTGGCTGGCCATGAACGACGCCTCCTTCATCCCTCTGCTGGTGCCGGCGCACCAGGTCGCGCATTTCTCGCAGGCCCTGGTGGCCTGAAGCTCCCTGCCCTTCCTTCAGCGTTGCTTCAACGTCACGTCAACGTTACTTCAGCATTCCTCCAGCACTACTTCAGCGGCATCCAGCACTACTTCAGCGGCAGATAGATATCGGTCAGCAGCTCGCCCGGCGGCGTATCCGGCAGCAGATTGAGGTAGTGGAAGTACAGCGGGAAATCACGCAACTCCTCCCCACTGCCCGGCAGCCACTGACGATAGAGCGGATAGATGCTCTCGGCCAGGCGTTCGTGCGCGCCCGCATGCCGCACCCGGGCGCAGCGCCCACCCGGAATCAGCTTCTCCACCAGGCCTTGCGGATTGTCCGGCAGGGCGCTCTCGATTTCTCCGCAGATATCGAAACGGAATTGCTCCGGCGGCGTGGTATCCGGATTGTCCCAGGCCAGGCCAAAGGTGCGGCAGCGCTCCACTGGCGACAGGCCTGATGACTTGCGCCATTCGATGAAACGCGCCACCGTGGCGTTGAGATTGGGCACCGGACCGCGATGCTCCAGCACGGCGATGCGAACGGGTTCTACCATGACGATATCGACTTGCACGTCCACTTTCCTTTCAGGGATACGGAACACATAACGCTCGTTCCAGGCCGGCCAGTCGGGCGCACGCCGGAACTGCGAAGGCGATTGTCCGAAGGCGCTCCTGAAAGCGCGGGTAAAGGATTCCGGATTTTCAAAACCGGCCTGCAGGGCGATCTCGATGATCCTGCTCTCGTGCCGGAACGCCAGTTGCAGGCTGGCCCGTTTCAGACGCATGAGCAGGATGTAGCGAGCCACCCCGACACCGACGAAGTCGGCGAACTGCCGCTGGAAATGGAACCGCGAAAAATGGGCGACGCCGGCCAGGCGGTCGACATCGAGCGCATCGTCGAGATGACGTTCGATATGGTCGAGTACCCGTTCGAAACGGGCTACATAGGATTTTCTGCGGGCGTCACTCATCTTGTCCTCGGTTCACGGGACGTACTGTGCAAGAATCGGCAGGCGAAATCCTGACCGAAATTGCGCAATGTTTTCACGAAATGATGCGCCTGCGCCACTTCAAGGTCGCCCATCATGGTAAAACACCGCTCCCATCAATCCGACATCTGTCGACATCGCCAATGTCCGCCCTCTCGTTGCCCTCGCTGCCATCGTTCACCGCCACCCTGTTGCTGATGCTGGCCATCTGCACCGTCTGGCTTCCTACACTGCCCCTGCGTGGCCCGATGCGGCTGCCGCCCTGGTTGCTCTTGCTGGTGCTGGCCGTGGTCGCGGCCCTGCTCAACGGGCAGGTCAACACGGTCGGCGTGCTCGGCTTGCTGCTGCTGGGCGTGAGCGCGTGGCGAGCCGCCCATGCACGCCATGCACAACGCGCATGGCCGTCCGGCATGTGGCTGATCCCGGTCATCGTGCTGAGCCTGCTATTGGCCATGCATCGCTGGCCGGGCTTTCTCAATCCGCTGGTCCTGCCGCGCCAGGCCATCACGCCGGACGCGCTGCCCTTCATGCTGTATGCGAATCTCGACAAGGGTGCTGCCGGGCTGTTGCTGCTGGCGCTGCTGGCGCCGCGTTGCCATGCACGCAAGCAATGGCAGGCCGCACTGCGCCGCGCACTGCTGCCGGGCCTGCTTACCATCGTAGTGGTCATGCTGTCGGGCTGGCTGCTCGGCATGGTGCGGCCCGAAGCCAAGTGGCCGCCCTTTGCCGCCACCTTCCTCGCCATCAACCTGTTGTTGACGGTGGTGGCGGAAGAAGCCTTCTTCCGTGGGCTGATCCAGCAGCGCCTGCAACTGGCGCTGCACACGCTGCGCGGCGGGCAATTGCTGGCCGTCGTGGTGTCGGCCGCGCTGTTCGGCGCGGCCCATCTGGGAGGAGGGATGGCCTATGCCGCACTGGCGAGCGTGGCCGGTCTCGGCTATGCCATCGTCTTCCAGCGCAGTGGTCGCATCGAAGCCGCCATCGCGGTCCACTTCGCGCTCAATGCCGTGCACTTCCTCGGCTTTATCTATCCCGCGCTGGCCTGATCCGGCGTCACCCGTTCAGGGTGCGATCCATTGTCCGCGCCACGCGCCGTCGTCGCGGCGGAACACGGCGCGGCAATGCTGACCCGGCGTCAGGTCGAGGTATTCGATGGCATCCAGCACCACCTCGACCAGGGTGAAATTGTCGAAGCCGCTGTGCGCGGGCTCTGACGGAACATGGCCGTCCTCCGGCTGGGCGATGACCGTTCCCGGTGCATGCGGGGTCTGGTAGAGGATCAGCGTATGCGGCCGCGCCCCGTCCCACATGCGTCGCACGCGCGCACCGTCCTGCACCGGGCGCGCCCTGCCGTTCAGGCGCAGTTGCACATGGCGATCCAGGTCCAGCGACAGCATGGCCACGCGATCGTCGGCATTGATGTCGGCCAGCTTGGGAGAGCGACGGTCAGTGTGGAAGGCGAGCGTGCCAGTCGACTCGTCAGCCTCGCGCAAGACGATGGAGCGCAATTGGGGCGCACCGTCCAGCCCCAGGGTCGCAAGCTGCCAGATGGTAAAAGCTGATCGGGTGGGACTGGCGCCGAGGCGCAGGGCATCCCACAGATGGGTATGGAGTTCGGGCAAGTTCATGGCGGCATTGTAGAGCCTGGTTCGACGTGCTGCTTCGATCCGCCTCTGCCGGAAAATCACCCGCCTGCAAAAACGACATCGTTATGTCAGTTCAGCGTCAGTGCATTGTCAGAGCGCTGTGCCAACATGGATGCTCAAGCACGTCCCCCATCGAAGTCCAGATTGCAGCACGTCACTCTCCCCGCGCCACGGCGGGAAAACACGGAGCCTGGCATGAAAATCTACTGGTCGCTCAAACAGATACCCGAACTTTCCTGCCTTGACCGCCGGCAACGCCTTGCGCGCTGGCGAGGCGTCTCGCTGCGTCTGTTTCATCACTGGCAGACCTGGCTGGGCCTGTTGGCGTGCGCCTTGCTGGCAGGGCTGGGACGCAGTATCGGCATGGGCTATCCCGGCAGCATCGCCGGAGCACTTGTCGGCGCGCAGTGCTATTGGCACGCCTGCGTCTACGTTGCCCGACGCCACTATCGCCGTTTGCTTGCGCACGGTGACGAGGACGGCGCCGACACCTTGCCAGCACCCGACCTGCGCCAATGAAAACGCCCGCTTGCGCGGGCGTCATCGTCAATGGAAGTCTTGCCCAGGTTCAGAAGGCGCCGACATAGTTTTCCGCCAGCGCCGTCGACAGCGCCCGCGAATTGACCACGTTCTCCAGTTCGGCACGCTGTATCTGCCGCTGGAAGGGCGAGGCGTCCTCGAAGGTATGCAGCATGCTGGTCATCCACCATGAGAAGTACTCGGCGCGCCAGATGCGCTTGAGCGCCAGTTCGGTATAGGAAGCCAGTCCATCCTCGCTGGATGTGCGATAGAAATCCTCGATCCCCTCGGCCAGGCGCTTGACGTCCCCCACCGCCAGGTTCAGCCCCTTGGCCCCGGTCGGCGGCACGATGTGGGCCGCATCACCGGCCAGGAACAGGCGCCCGTGCTGCATCGGTGTGGACACGAAACTGCGCATGCCGATGATGCCCTTCTGGAAGATCTTGCCCTCCTTCAGACGCCAGCCGTCGCCATTTTCCAGGCGGGAGTGGAATTCGTTCCAGATGCGGTCATCGCTCCAGTTGTCCACGCTGTCCTTGGGGTCGCACTGGAAGTAGAGCCGCTGCACGGTAGGCGAGCGCGTGCTCACCAGCACGAAACCGCGCTCATGCTGCGCATAGATCAGCTCGTCCGAGGACGGCGGCGCCTCCACCAGCACGCCGAACCAGCCGAAGGGGTAGACCCGCTGATAGTCCTGGCGCTTGCTGTCCGGAATGGCCGGGCGGGACACGCCGTGGAAGCCGTCGCAGCCGGCAATGAAATCGGCTTCCAGCGTATGCTGTTCACCCGCGTGCAGGAAGCGCACGCGGGGCTTGTCGGTGTCGACACCTTCGATCGTGGTACCGCTGACCTCGAACAGCAGTTGCCCCTGTGCCGCCAGCCGCGCAGCCACCAGGTCCTTGATCACTTCATGCTGGGCATAGACGGTGATGGCCTGGCCGGTCAGCTCGGTCAGGTCGATCCGGTGACGCCGCCCGCCGAAGGCCAGTTCGATGCCATGGTGCAAGGCGCCTTCGCGCTTCATGCGTTCCCCCACGCCGGTATCGGTGAGGATGTCCATGGTGCCCTGCTCCAGTACACCGGCACGGATGGTGGACTCGATTTCTTCGCGGCTGCGGGTTTCCAGCACGACAGATTCGATGCCCTTGAGATGCAACAGGTGGGATAACAACAAACCGGCCGGGCCGGCGCCGATGATGGCGACTTGGGTACGCATGGGGGTCTCCGTAATGAAGGTTGTTTTTTGTTCTGGTGTGGAGCGAATCTTAGTCGTCGGGCGGCCATTTAAAAATGGATGATCCCGGCAAAAACTTGTACTATTTTTACAGACCAGAACAACAAGCCCTGCCCCCAGAGCGACGGACGGAGACCCCATGCCCCTGGCACGCAACAAACCCCGCACCAGCGAGGTACCCCAGTTTTCCTTGTACGGCGAGGCTGTACGGCCGGATGATGCCGAATCGGTCCATATCGAACTGATCGAGACGCGCAGCCGCATCCATGACTGGCATATTGCACCGCACACACATGCCGGACTTTTTCAGGTACTTTTTTTAATGTCCGGCCATGTCAGCGCGCTGATGGAAGACGAGGTATGGGACTATGACGGCCCGGTCGTCATCACCATCCATCCCTCGCTGGTGCATGGTTTCGACTTCTCGGAACAGGCAGTGGGATTCGTGCTGACGGTGGACCCGCACATCGTGTTTTCGGGCGGTGGCGGCGAGGCCCATGGCGAGCTGTTTTCTCCGCTGTTCCTGCGCCCGATGGCCATCGAACTGGCTCGGGTTCCGGACTTGCATGCCCGCATGGAGACCCTGCTGCGCCTGCTGATCGCCGAATCAGCTGCGCCCCGCACCGGGCACGCATTGATGCTGGAATGGCTGGCACGCAGCGTGATGTTGCTGCTGGTGCGACTGGAGGCCGACCATCGCTCGGCCGAGCTCAGCGGACGTGGGGATTTCGAACTGTTCAGTCGCTTCCGCACGCTGGTGGAGCAACATTTCCGGGAACAATGGCAAGTCGCGGTGTATGCCGACAAGCTGCGCGTCACGCCCAGCCGCCTGAACCGCCTCTGCCTGAAACTGGCGGGCCATTCCGCATTCGACCTGGCGCAGCAGCGGCTGATCCTGGAAGCCTGCCGCAAGCTGACCTATGTGCCATCCGGGGTGGCGACCATCGCCTATGAGCTGGGCTTCCAGGACCCGGCGTACTTCAGCCGTCTCTTCAAACGACACATGGGCGTGACGCCCAAGCAGTACCGGCGCACGCATGTGGAGGAATGAGCCGACGGTACCGCCCCCTTCCTGCGCCTAGAGCAGCGCGCCCAATTCCACCTGTATCTTGAGCATGGCGGGCAGGCAGCGTTCGACCATGTCCTCCAGCTTCATCCGCCCCGCATGCACGCTGATGTTCATGGCCGCCACCACCTCGCCGCGGAAGTTGCGCACCGGCACGGCCATGGTGCGCAGGCCCAGTTCCAGTTCCTGATCCACCAGCGCATAACCCTGGGCGCGGGCGCGCGCGATCTCCAGGGCCAGGCGTTCGGGATCGGTGATGGTGTTGACGGTAATGGCCTCCGGCTGGGCGCGGGCCAGGATGACATCGAGCTGCGCCTGAGGCAGATTGGCCAGCAGGATGCGGCCATTGGCAGTGCAATAGGCCGGCACCCGCGTGCCTGGCTGCAGGGTGGTCGAGACCAGTTGCCCCGCGCTCACCGCCGCTACGCACACCAGCTGATCGTGGTCCAGCACCCCGCACGAGGCCGCCTCGCCCAGCGAATAGGCCAGCCGGTACAGCAAGGGCTGCACGATGCGCGGCAGGCGTGCCGAGTGCAGGTAGGACTGGCCCAGCCGCAGCACTGTCGGCGTCAGCGAAAAGGTCTTGTTGTCGTGGCGCATGTAGCCCAGATGGGTCAGCGTGATGAGATACCGCCGGGCGGCGGCGCGGGTCAGCCCGGTCAATTGCGCCACCTCGGCGATGGTCAGGCGCGAGCGCTCCTGGTCGAAGGCTTCGATGACCTGCAGGCCCTTTTCCAGGCCGGCCACCAGGTCGCGCTTCAGTGGCCCCGCCCCGTCCTCGGCCATGTCCTCGTCGATTCGCTCTTGCTGCATGCGTCCCCGCCCTGTGGATAAGACAAGCTGATGCCGGTCACCGCAGGCTTGCTGCAGAAAATCGGCCATTTGTGCGATTCTCGCACAAATCGGGCGAATGGCGAATATGCTGCGCTGCGTTGGCCTTGAGGCAGTCCGGGTGCTTGCCTACTATCTCTCCACACCCAAGCACGGCGCGCAAATCGCACATTTGGCAGCAAGGCAATGTGAACAAGCGCAGCCGCCCCTAGCGACCTGAGGAGACCTCATGCAATTCGATGCCATCGAACCCGGTGTCTATCCGGAACTGATCTATCCCCCCTACAAATCCACCGTCAAGCGCGGCCCCACCCAGGCGCCCCTGCGCGTTCGCGACGAGACCGCCACCGGCACCAACCTGTTCGCCTCGCCCAGGCTGATCCTGCCGCACGACATGGACCTGACCAAGCAGGGCAAGGGTGAGCCGCTGGGCGAGAAGATCGTCGTCACCGGCCGCGTGCTGGACGAGGACGGCAAGCCGGTGCGCAATTCCCTGCTGGAAGTCTGGCAATGCAATGCCGCCGGTCGCTACTTCCACAAGAAGGACCAGCACGATGCGCCGCTGGACCCCAATTTCACCGGCTTCGGCAAGATGCTCACCGACGACGACGGTCGCTATCGCTTCGTCAGCATCAAGCCCGGTCCCTATCCCTGGGGCAACCACCACAAGGCCTGGCGTCCGGCGCACATCCACTTCTCGCTGTTCGGCAACGTCTATGCGCAGCGCCTGGTCACGCAGATGTACTTCCCCAATGACCCGCTATTCGACTATGACCCGATCTTCCAGAGCATCCCCGACAAGGCCGCCCGGCAGCGCCTGATCTCGCGCTTTTCGCTGGAAGAAACGGTGGACGACAAGATGCTCGGCTACGAATTCGACATCGTCCTGCGCGGCCGCAACGGCACGCCCATGGGTATCTGACACACAGACTGAGCAGGAGCAGACATGAGCAATATCACCACCTCCCAAACCATCGGCCCCTTCCCTCACGAAGCCTGGGCCTGGGCCGTGGAACTGACCGCCCTCGTGGACAGTAGCGCCGCGCAGATCAAGGTTCGCGGTGCCATCTTCGACGGCGACGGCCAGCCCATCAACGACGCCTGGGCCGAGGCCTGGCTACCCGGCAGCGCCCCGGCCGAGAGCGCCCATGCCATCCCCGGCTATCGTCGCGTACCGAGCGGCGAAGACGGCAGCTTCGTCTTCTCCATCTCGCAACCGCAGGCAGCGGCCGGCAAGCCGGTGGCCTACGTGACGGTGTTCGCCCGTGGCCTGGTCAAGCACCAGTTCAGCGCGGTGTTCCTGGAAGACGACCCGGCCCTGGCACAATCGGCGCTGCTGGAACAGGTACCGTCCAACCGCCGCGATACCCTCATCGCCCGTAAGCAGGCCGATGGCAGCTACCTGTGGAATATCCACATGCAGGGCGAGCACGAGACGGTATTCTTCGACTACATCTGATCTGAACTGAACGCCGCCCACGGCGCCAGCAACAGGGATCCGCAGGCCCAGGCCTGCCGGATCCCGTTTGCGTTACGGCACCATGGCGGCGGATCAACCTGGAGATTTCATGAGCGTTTCCATATTCGACAGCTTCCTCACCACATCCGAAATGATCGCCGTCTTCGACGACCAGGCGGTGGTGCAAGCCATGCTGCGCTTCGAACAGGCGCTGGCCGAGGCCGAAGCGGCCGAAGGCGTGATTCCGGAGAGCGCCGCCCGCGCCATCGCCAGTGTCTGCCGGGCGCCGCTGTACGACATCCCGGCACTGATCGTGGCCGGCCGCCGTGCCGGCGCGCTGGCCATCCCGTTGGTCAAGGAATTGCAGCGCACGGTCGCGCTCTACAGCGAAGAAGCGGCAACCCACGTACATTGGGGCAGCACCAGCCAGGATGTACTGGACACGGCCATGGTACTGGTCACGCGTAATGCACTCGGCCTGATCGATGTCGAACTGGTGGGCCTGACGCAGCGACTGCTGGAACTGGCCCGCCTGCATCTGGACACACCGGTACTGGCACGCACCCTGATGCAGCCCGCCCAGGTCACCAGCTTGGGCTTCAAGTTCTGCGGCTGGGCCGCGCCGCTGCTGCGCTCGCGTGCGCAGTTGCAGAGCTTGTCCAGTCATGCGCTGCAACTGCAACTGGGCGGTGCAGTCGGCACGCTTGCGGTACTGGGGGACAAAGGACCGGTGGTCGCCGCCCGCATGGCGGCGGCACTGGAACTGGCCTCGCCCGAAGCCGCCTGGCATACCCAACGCGACCAATGGATCAGGCTGGGTACCGAGATGGCCGTACTGGCCGGCAGCCTGGGCAAGATCGCCACCGACCTGTCGCTGATGGCGCAGGGCGAGATCGCCGAACTGGCCGAACCCTCGGGCAACGGCCGTGGCGGTTCCTCGGCGATGCCGCACAAGCGCAACCCGGTCTCATCCATGATCGCGCTGGCCGCCGCTGCCCGCGCCCCACAGCAAGCCGCGGCGCTGCTGGCCGCCATGGGACAGCAGCACGAACGCGGCCTGGGCAACTGGCAAGCCGAACTGGCCGAGTGGCCGGCCCTGTTCCTTGGTGTGCATGGCGCCCTGCGTGCGCTCAATGAAGCCTTCGCCGGCCTGCAGATCGACCAGGAGCGCATGCTGCGCAACATCGATGCCCTGCAGGGCCTGGTATTTGCCGAATCGGCCTCCATCGCGCTGGCCACCGTGATCGGCCGCCCGCGTGCGCATGCCCTGCTGGAACAATTGACGCGCAAGACCGTGGCCGAGGGCGGGCAGCTGGTGGACCTGCTGGTCGCGGCGGTGGAGTCTGACGAATCGCTGCACAAGAGTTTGGACAGCGCGCATCTGCGCGCCCTGTTCGACCCCGTCATCGCGACCCGCCCGGCACGCCGCCTGGCCGAGCAGCAGCTTGAAAGAATGCAGGCTGCATAAGGCAAGCCACCGGCCTGAGTGCAGCTTCCCCAACAAGAACACATCAAGACAGAGAGAAAACACTATGAGCTACGATCCGCTGGACCATGACTTCGAGCGCGGCATGCGCAACCGCCGCAGTGTACTGGGCGATCAGTGGGTGGACCGGTCGGTGGCCAACGCCACCAACTTCAATGCCGACTTCCAGAATCTCATCACCCGCTTCGCCTGGAACGAAATCTGGGGCCGCCCCGGTCTGGACCACAAGACCCGCCGCATCATCGTGCTGGCCATCACCATCGCCCTGGGCCGCTGGGAAGAATTCGAACTGCACGTCCGCGCCGGCCTCACCGCCGATCCTGCGACCCGGCTCACGCCGGACGAAATGAAGGAAGTGATGATCCAGGCAGCAGTCTATGCCGGCGTCCCGGCGGGCAATACCGCCTTCACCCACGCGCAGAAAATCCTGCGCGAAGTGGGTGAGCAGATCGGCTATGTAGTTGCGCCGCAGGCTCCAGCGGACAGTGTGCATCCCGGCATCGGCCGCGCAGGTCGGACCTCCTCTTCCCCGGCGCTGCATTACACCTTGCGCGAGCCCCGTAACGGCAAGGCTCCGCGCCATACGGTGGTGCTGTCACATGCGCTGGGTGCCGACCTGATGATGTGGGATGGGCTGGCCAACAGGCTGTCAGCAGATTGCCGCGTGATTGCCTATGACCATCGCGGGCATGGCAGTTCGGAAAAACTGGATGGCCTCTACAGCATGGCCGACCTGGCCGACGATGCGGCGCGCCTGCTGCGTGAGCTCGATACCGGGCCGGTGGTATGGGTGGGTCTGTCCATGGGTGGCATGGTGGGGCAGGAGCTGGCGTTGCGGCATCCGGGGCTGGTTCGGGCGCTGGTGCTGGCCAATACCACCTCGGCCTATCCGGAGGCGGCGCAGGCGGCCTGGCAACAGCGTATTGCTACCGTAAGTGCGGACGGAATCGAGGCGATTGCCGGTGCCGTGATGGGGCGCTATTTCCATGAGGGCTTCCGGGCGGCGCACGGGGCGACGGTGGCGCGCTATCGTCATCGACTGGTCACGACCGATGCAGTGGGCTATGTCGGATGCTGTCATGCAGTCGGGACGGTGGATACCACTGCACGGCTGGGTGCCATCAAGGTGCCTACGCTGGTGATTGCGGGGGAGCTGGATCAGGGGACGCCGGTGACCATGGCGCAGGTCCTGGTGGATGCGATTGCTGCTGCCCGGCTGGAGGTGATTGCCGGGGCTTCACATATCAGTGCGGTGGAGCAGCCTGTGGTGTTTGATGGGCTGGTTGCCGGGTTTATTGAGGGGTTGTGATTTTTTGCTGGGTGGGCTGGCTGGGCTGGGCTGGGGTAGTTTGCACGGAAGTTCTTCCTGCGCCCTGGCTTAGTTTCTATCTTTCTCCGGGCGGAGCGGAGCGCCGGGGGCGGCCCGGCAGCCGCTCACTTTTCTTGCTTCGCCAAGAAAAGTAAGCAAAAGAAGGCGACCGCTACTGCCCCGCCCTCCTTCGGAGGGTCCCCACGTTGGCACCCACGAGAACGGGAAAAATAGAGTCGCTTCGCTCCCACTATTTTCCTGATCCGTTCTCGTGGGTGCCAACGCGGCGGGTCAGAAGCGGACAGCCGATCCGGCTCGCCTTCGGCTTCGCTGAGGGCTCGCTGGCGCTTCGGCTCTCTTCGACCTGACGACCCTGCATAGCCACCCTTCTGCTTTCCTTTTTATTTGTCCGTCCAGCGATTCAGTCGTCCAACAACATATCGCAATGCCTCCCCGACAAAGCCGAAGGCGAGTCGGCCCATGGCGAGGCCGAAGGCGAGCCCGTATGGCTATTCCCCTTAGAGCCAGCCACCGCAGCGGAGCGAAAAGTGGACAAGAAAAATAGTGGGAGCGAAGCGACTCTATTTTTCCCACTTTTTGCTCTGCTGCGGTGGGGACCCTCCGCAGGAGGGCTGGCTCTCAGGGGTCGCCTTCTTTTGCTTACTTTTCTTGGCGAAGCAAGAAAAGTGAGCGGCTGCCGGGCCGCCCCCGGCGCTCCGTTCCGCCCGGAGAAAGACAGACATCAAGCCAGGGCGCAGGAAGAACTTCCGTGCAGACTACCCAACCCAATCCACTCAAACCCAACCACCAACGAATCAAACCGCTCAAACTACTCAAACCCCAGGATCCCGCACCTTCTCCACCTTATCGAATTCAATGTTGTAGAACTCATTCCCCTTAGCCTCAGCCTTGCGCATATACACGGTCTGCACAATATCCCGCGTCCCCGCATCGATGCTCACCGGCCCCCGCACACTCTCCCAGCTCATCCCCTTCATCGCCGCCAGCAACTTCTCACCATCGGCATCCCCCCCGGTCTTCTTCAGCGACTCATACAGAAGATGCATACCGTCATAAGCCCCCACAGAATGGAAGTTGGCCCGCATCCCCTTATTGGCCTGCGCGATCCCCTCCGCATACTCCTTGTTGGCCGCAGAAGCATGCGCCGCCGAATAATGATGACTGCTCACCACATCCTTGGCCGCCGCCCCAATCCCGGCCATCAGATCATCATCCAGCACATCCCCGGTACAGATCAGTCGTATTCCCGCTGCTCCCAGCCCACGCTCGGTGAACTGCTTGAGCACCGCCGCCCCCTCACCCGAGGGCACGAAGACGAACAACGCCTCCGGCCGCGCATCCTTCACCCGCTGCAGGAAGGGCGCATAGTCAGGATTGCGCAACGGCACCCGCACACTCTCCACCACCTTGCCGCCTGCCTCGCCGAAGGTCTTCACGAACACCTTCTCCGCATCCAGCCCCGGCCCATAATCCGACACGAAGGTCACCACGCTCTTGATCCCGTTCTTCGCTGCCCATGACGCCAGCGGCGACGTCACCTGCGCCAGCGTGAAACCGGTACGCACGATATAGGGCGAACGCTGCACGATGATGGAGGTAGCCGCTGCCGTCACGATCATCGGCACCTTGGCCTGGGTCGCGATGGGAGCTGCCGCCAGCGCCAGCGGCGTCAGGCCGAAGCCCATCAGGACTTGTGCCTTGTCACGCGCCACCAGCTCCTGCGCCAGTCGCTTCGTGACGTCGGGTGAAACACCACCATCATCCTTGAGCAGGATGTCCACCTTGCGCCCGGCCACGCTGTCGCCGTTCTTCTGCTGGTACAGCTTCACCGCCGCTTCGATCTGCCGACCCGTCGAGGCAAACGGCCCCGACATCGGCACGATCAGGCCCACCTTAACCGGGTCGGCGGCACGCGCCAGCAAGGGCAGTCCCGTCGCAGTCAGTGCTGCGCCAGCCAGCATCAATTGGCGACGCCTCGCATCGATCATTTCGTTCATCGTGTCTCCTCTCTTTAGTTATTCAAAGATCCAGCACCAGCAATGCGCTCTTGGCGCGGGAACAACAAGGGGTGAACTGGTCATTGGCGGCGCGCTCCTCATCGGTCAGGTACTGATCGCGATGATCGGGCTCACCCTCCAGCACGCGGGTGAGGCAGGTGCCACAGATGCCCTGCTCGCACGACACCGGCACATCCACGCCATGCTCGGACAGCACCTGGATCACCGTGCGCCCGGGCGGGATGGCATAGACCTGGCCGCTGCTGGCCAGCTTCACGTCGAAGGCGGCGTTGCCATCGGCCTGCACCGGTGCTGCACCGAAATACTCGAAGTGCAACTGTGACTCCGGCCAGCCACACCTGCGGGCCGTCTCCAGCACGTGTGCAATGAAGCCGGTGGGGCCGCAGACATAGAGACGGGTGACGGGATCGGTCCTGGACAGCAAGGCGTCGAGATCGAGTTTCTGATCGGCATCGCCATCGTCGTAGTGATGCACGACACGATCGGCGAACGTCGAAGCGGCAATGCGCTCGCGAAATGCCTGGCGCGCGGGAGAGCGCGCACAGTAGTGCAGCTCGAACGAATCCCCAGCGGTGGCCAATGCCTCTGCCATGCAGAGGATGGGGGTGACCCCGATGCCGCCGGCCAGCAGCAGGCTGTGCGGCGCCGGCTGCAATGCGAACTGGTTGCGCGGCGCGCTGATGGTGATGAGGTCGCCCACCTTCAGCGCATCATGCACGGCCAGCGAGCCGCCACGCGACTGCGGATCGCGCAGGACCCCGATCTGGTAGCGCTGCCGTTCATGGGGTGCATTGCACAACGAATACTGACGCAGCAAGCCGCCCGGCAGATGCACATCGATATGCGCCCCGGCTGCAAACTCCGGCAACGGCCCGCCATCGACGGCCACCAGCTCCAGGCCGATGATGCCCTCGGCCTCTTCGCGACGTGCGGCGACCTTGACCTGCAATGTCGTCATGCTGCCCCCTTATGCCGCTGCGGCTTTGCTGGCCTCGGCGTCGCGGGCCAGCCACTTGGCGAGGATCTTGCGCGACTGCACGCCGCCGGCATCGATGTTCAGTGCCAGCAGGCGCCGCTCGGGATACTTCAGCAGGTTGGCCTGCTGCAGTTCCAGCATTTCACGGTCCTCGCCGAAGATCTTGCCTTGGCCGTCACGAATGGTGGCCGTCAGCTCCTGATCCTCGGGACGGAAATGACGTGCCATGCCCCAGAAGTACCAGTGCGAGGTCTCGGTCTCGGGCGTGATGAAGTCGACCACAATGCTGGATGCCTTGTGCTGCGCCGGCGCCTCATAGCCGCCATGGCCGGCATGGGCCACGCCGACTTCGATCATGACGTGGCTGGGTGGGGTGAAGCGACAGACCTGCCAGCGATCCACCGGGACATCATCGGCCAGGCCATTGCCGCGCAAGGCCATGCGCCAGAACGGCGGCGCCATGATGTTTTCCATGTAGCGACTGGTGATGACCTGCTCACCTTCGACGCGGGTGTTCACGGGGGCCTCGTCGATTTCCTTCTGGCCGATGCTGGAGGCATGCACATAGGTCTCATGCGTGAGGTCCATCAGGTTGTCGATCATCAGCCGGTAATCGCAGTTGATGTGATAGAGGCCGCCACCGTAGGCCCACTCCGGGTTGTCCGCCCATTCGAGATGATGGATCAGGGCCGGGTCGGCCAGCTCCTTCTCGCCCGGCCAGATCCAGATGAAACCGTAGCGCTCCACCACCGCAAAACTGCGGATGCACGGGAAGCCGCGCACCCGCTGGCCAGGCATGCTGACGGGCTTGCCATCGCATCCCATCTCCAGGCCGTGATAGCCACACACCAGCTGGCCGTCGCGCACGAAACCCAGCGACAGCGGCGCACCACGATGCGGGCAGAAATCCTCCACCGCCGCGACCTTGCCTTCGGCGCCACGATAGAACACGATCTTCTCACCGCAGATCTGGCGGCCCAGCGGCTTGCTGGCAATTTCGTCGGGGGTACAGGCAACGTACCAGGCATTCTTGGGGAACATGACGGTCTCCTCTCGGGTGAATTCCTCAATCGGCGCGCAGCACGGACGGCCGGCGCCATGATCAGTCTTGGGTCTCTTGCTTGTTTGTTGATCCGCAGGTCTGTCGATTCTGTTGATCCAGATCCTGTCGGGTCTCCTGCTTTTTTGTTTTAATATTCAGTACACTGAATGTATGAGAAAAGTATCCGCCAATCCGCTGCGCAAGTAAACTCACTGGCGGAGTTTTTTCGTTGCGCGTTGCATCAATTGATTGAGGGAAAGCGGAGGCCTGCCCTACACTGCCGCTCACCTCGTCGCCCTGCCGATCCGAACTGCGAGCCACGGCTCATCGACTGACCACACCATGTCCACCACACCGCACCCCGACCAAGAAAGCCAGCTGATCGACCTGTACGAACATCCCGGTCACCTGTTGCGGCGCGCCCAGCAGATTTCGGTCTCGATCTTCCATGACGAGACCGGCGGCGTGGTCACGCCGGTGCAATACGCCATCCTGCGCATGCTTTCCAACCACCCCGGCATCGATCAGGTGACGCTGTCCGGGCTGGTGGCCATCGACACGTCCACTGGTGCCACCGTCTGTGCGCGGCTGGAAGAAAAAGGTCTGCTGGTGCGCGAAGTGATTCCGCACAACCGCCGCCAGCGCGCCCTGCGCATCACGCCGGCCGGCGAGGCCCTGCTGCAGGAACTGATTCCCGGATTGCAGCGACTGCGCAAGCGCATCCTGGCACCGCTGGATGACGCCGAAAAGGCGCAATTCATGCTGCTGCTGGACAAGCTGGTGCACGAAAACAACCCGCATAGCCGCGCCCCGCTGGCCAGGTTGCGCAACGAAAGCTGCGACGAGGACTGAGGCCGGCCCCACTTGCTACATACCCGTCGGAAACAGCGCCGTCGTCAGGCTGCGCAGCCAGGCATTGCCGCCATCCTTGTGATACTTGCGATGCCAGTGCTGCTTGAGATCCAGGGATGGCATCTCGAACCCGGGCTCCACCAGCCGGATGTTGGAAAAGCGTGCCACGAACTCGCCGAAGGCACGCGGGACAGTGGCGATCAGGTCGGAGGTGGCGATCAACAGCGGGATGGACATGAAATGGGAAGTCGACAGGACTACCCGACGCCTGATCTTGCGACGTAGCAGGAAACGCTCGCACATGGGTTCGTCACGGCCTTCGGCATTGATGACGATATGCCCCATGGCAAGGAACTGATCCAGACTGATCTCCTGCGCCAGCAGCGGATGTTCGGCGCGCAGCAGGCAGACGAAATCGTGCGAGAACAGCCGTTGCTGGAAGAAGTTACGGTTCTTCAAGTCGGGGAAATAGCCGATGGCCAGGTCCACCTCACCGCTTTCCAGCGCCACGACCAGTGCCTCGGGCGACATCGTCACCGTCTCCACGGAGGCATGCGGAGCCTCGTCGCGAACCCGCTGCAGCAACCTCGGCAGCAACATCAGCTCACCGATATCCGACAGCGCCAGCACGAAACGCTTGGTGGTCGTGGCTGGCGTGAATTGTTCGCTGGCCAGCACTTCGGCATGGACCCGCTGCAGGATTTCGCGGGTGGGGTCGATCAGGGTGCAGGCGCGCGGTGTCGGCTGCATGCCGCGCCCGGTCTTCACGAATAGCGGATCACCCAGTGCGCTGCGCAGTTTGTTGAGCGCCATGCTCACCGCAGGCTGGCTCATGTCGAGCTTCCTTGCAGCCGCGCTGACACTGCGCTCCTCGAAGATTGCCAAGGCGATCGGCAATAGATTCAGATCGAAATTGGCCATTCTCCCCTCCCATTTCCCACATGAAAGATGCCGAACATACAGCGCCTGAAAATAGTTACCAATTCCAATGTCGAATAAACGTTATTCGTGATTAACGGATTCTCAAATAAAGTCAGAACGGTATGATTACGCGACGATAGTTTCCGCACGGACATACCCCGTCCACAACATGCTCAAGAAGATCAATGTCGCGGAGCTGGTCCTCGGGATGTACTTTTGCGGCTTCGACGCCGGCTGGCTCAATCATCCGTTCTGGAAGACCCGCTTCCTGCTCAAGCACGAGAACGACCTGGAACAGGCACGCGCCAGCGGCATCGCCTATTGCTGGATCGATATTTCGCGTGGTCGGGATGTGATGGCGGCGGTCGAAGATGATCGAATGACGGTGCCGTCAGGAGCCCCTCGGGACGGCGGTGATGATGACGCAGCACTTGCTGTCGAGGTCGTCGTTACGAGGACGGCCGATGACCCGGCCCTGGAACAGGCCATCGCCCTGCGCGAACATGCAAGGGAGCTCACCCGCAGCATGTTCACCGCGGCCCGCATGGGCAGGGTGGTGGCACTACCGCAATGCGTGGACCTGGTGGAAGAGATCGCCTGCTCGGTGCTGCGCGATCCGACCGGCTTGCTGAGCGTACTGCGCCTCAAGCTCAATGACGAATATACCTACCTGCACTCGGTAGCGGTATGCGCGCTGATGGTGGCCCTGGGCAGGACGCTGGGATTGAGCGAGTCGGCCTGTCGCGAGGCAGGACTGTGCGGTTATCTGCATGATGTGGGCAAGGCCTTCATCGACGACGACATCCTCAACAAGCCCGGCAAGCTCAGCGACGAGGAATTCGCCCTGATCAAGCGGCATCCGGAACTGGGGTACCAATACCTGATCCAGAACCCGGACATGCCCGCCTATGCCTGCGAGGTCTGCCTGCATCACCATGAAAGGCTGGACGGGCGCGGCTATCCCGATGCCCTGGCAGCCGACGCAATCACCCAGTACACCCGGATGACGGCGATCTGCGACGTCTATGACGCACTGACCTCGGAGCGTCCCTACAAACAGGGTTGGGACCCGGCCGATGCGCTCTACCAGATGGCCAGCTGGGAAGGGCATTTCGATCGCCGCCTGCTGCTGGCTTTCGTCAAGACCCTGGGCATTTATCCGGTAGGCTCGCTAGTCCGACTAGAGTCGGGACTGGCGGGGCGGGTGATCCGCCAGAACCCTGCCGACCTGACTCGCCCGGTCGTGCAGGTCTTGCATGCCCGGGACGAACACGACATCGGCAGCAACGGCGTGCTCGACCTGATGGCCTGGCCACGGACGGATGGCATCGTACAACGCGGCCAGGATGCGAACCCTGCCAGCTGACATCCAGGGACTCAGTTCAGGCCACTGCCACCAGGCGGTCCAGTTTCTCGCCATCGTCGAGCAGGCTCTGGCTGTCGGAGGCATGCACGATACGCCCACGATCCAGCACGATGGCCCGCTGCGTGAGCGAGAGTGCCATGCGGGCGTGCTGCTCCACCACGATCACCGACATGCCCTCCTCGCTGACCAGGCGACGGATCACCTTGAGCAGTTCCTGCACGATGATCGGGGCCAGGCCTTCCATCGGTTCATCCAGCAACAGGATGCTGGGGCTGACCATGAGAGCGCGGGCGATGGCCAGCATCTGCTGCTCGCCACCGGAGAGCTGGTTGCCCATGTTGTTGCGGCGTTCATGCAGGCGCGGGAAGATCTGGTAGATCTTTTTCAGGTCCCACTGGCCGCCGCGTTCGACCACGGTGAGATGTTCTTCCACCGACAGTGAGGGAAACATGAAACGTTCCTGCGGCACCCACCCCAGGCCCGCATGGGCGCGCCTGTGCGTGGGCACCCGCACGATGTCGCCACCGCGCCAGCGGATGCTGCCGCCATGCATGCGGGTCAAGCCCATCAGGGTGATCAGCAGGCTGGTCTTGCCCACCCCGTTACGGCCCAGCAGGGCCAGGCTCTCGCCTTCGTTCATCGCGAAGGACACGTCTTCCAGTACGATGGATTCGCCATACCCGGCGGTCACTTTCTCCAGCGTCAGCAGTTCACGCATGTTCGGCCTCCCCCAGATAGACTTCCCTGACCCGCGGGTCGGCGGCGATCTCGGCCGGCGTTCCCTCCACCAGCACCTTGCCGCCCACCAGCACGGTGATGCGCTCGGCGAAGCGGAACACCAGTCCCATGTCATGCTCGATGAAGACGATGGTGACCTCGCGCGGCAATTGCGCGATGACCTCGAAGAGTTCACGACTCTCGGCCGAGGGGATGCCGGCAGCCGGCTCATCCAGCAGCAATACCTTGGGCCGGGTGGCCAGGGCCAGCGCAATCTCGACCAGCCGCTGCCTGCCGTAGGCCAGACTGCGGGTCAGGGTGTTGGCGTCCTGTTCCAGCTTGAGGGAAGCCAGCAGGGACACGGCTTCCTCCACCACCTCGGTCTGGCTGGCCACGGTCTGGTACCACTTGTATTGCATGCCGCGCCGTTCCTGGATCGCCAGTACCACCGACTCCAGCACGGTCAAGCCGGCGAACAGGGTATTGATCTGGAAGGTGCGGGTCATGCCGCGCTTGACGCGTTCATGCTGCGGCAGGGACGTGATGTCTTCGCCACCGAACCAGACCTTGCCGGTGCTGGGGGCAAAGCCGCCGGTAAGCAGGTTGATGAAGGTGGTCTTGCCGGCGCCGTTGGGACCAATCAGTGCATGGCGCGCCCCGGGAGCGAAACTGAGCGAGACATCGCTGTTGGCAACGAAACTGCCCCAGCGCTTGGTCAGGCCTTCGGTGCGTAGCGTGGTGTCACCGATGGATGGATGCGGGCTCATGCGCGGCCTCCCTTGAAGAATTTGTCACGCAGCACGGCCAGGCCGCCCAGCAAACCCCCACGGGCGAACAGCACGATCACGATCAGCAGCAGGCCGATCCAGAATTGCCAGTAGGCCGGATTGAGCCCGGACAGGTAATCCTGCGCCAGCATGTAGACCAGTGCGCCGACAAGGCCGCCATACAGGCGACCGGTACCGCCTAGCACCAGGATGATCAGCAATTCGGCCGAGCGCGGGAAACCCAGCACGTCCAGGCCGACGAACTGCGTGGTCTGCGCCAGCAAGGCACCGGCTACGCCAGCCACTGCGGCGGCGACGGTGAAGATCACCACCAGCCGGCGGCTGACGTCGGCGCCGATGGCGGGCATGCGGCGACCCCCTTCGCGGATGCCTCTAAGGCCGAGGCCGAACGGTGAATTGACCAGGCGCCGCAAGACCACGAACAGGACCAGCAGCACCGCGAAGCTGTACACATAGGCCACGCGCCCGTTGAGGTCGAACTCGAAGACACCGAAGATCTTGCTCATCACCATGCCCGAGAGCCCATCGACACCGCCAGTGATGAAGGCCGCCTTGTTGGCCGCTTCGAACAGCATCAGGCCGATGCCCAGCGTCACCATCAGGCGAGTCAGGTCAGCCCCGCGCACCACCAGGAAGCTCACCAGGAAACCAGCGATGGCGGCTACCACGGCAGCCAGCAGCAGGCCGGTGATCGGCTCGCCCCACCCATGCACGGCGAGCAGACCTGCCGTGTAGGCGCCCAGCCCGAAGAAGGCCGCATGACCCAGCGAAACGATGCCGGCATAGCCCAGGATCAGGTCCAGCGAGATTGCGAACAGGCCCACGATCATGATCTGGCTGATCAGCACCAGGTAATCGGGGAAGATGAAATAGGCGGCTACCGGCAAGAGCCAGAACACGATTTCCAGCGGCCTCCAGTGGTCATTGGGCAGGTGCAGGGCAGGCTTCATGGTCGGCTTTCCCGGGCTGGCGGCGGAGGTGGTGGAGGTAGAAGTGGAGGCGGAGTTCACGATGCTCATCCGCGCCTCCGCATCAGTCCGGCCGGGAACAGGATCAGCAGCACCACCATCAGTCCATAGATGACGAAGGCACCGATCTCCGGCACATAGTATTTGCCGGCCACGTCGAACACGCCCAGGATGATGGCCGCCAGCAGCGGCCCCTTGATGGTGCCGGCACCACCCACGGCCACCACCAGCAGGAAATAGACCATGTACTTGACCGGGAAGGTCGGGTCCAGCCCCAGCACGTCGATGCCCAGACCGCCGCCGAGACCGGCCAGGCCCGAACCAAGCGCGAAGGTCAGGCTGAACACGCGGCTGACGTTGATACCCAGTCCGGCGGCGGCCACCTGGTTATCCACCGAGGCCCGGATCTGTGCGCCGAAGCGCGTGCGTTCGATCAGCAGGCCCAGGGCCAGCGTGACAATCACCACCACGCCAATCAGGAAGACCCGATAGGCGCCCACATCCAGTCCCAGCAGGGAGACCTGGCCCCGCAACCAGTCCGGCAGCACCACCGGTTGCTGGGTCGGCCCCCACTGCCAGGTGGCGCCGGCCACGGCCATGAAGGTCAGACCGATGGAGAACAGCACCTGATCCAGGTGGCTGGCCTTGTAGAGACGGCGATACAGGGAACGTTCCAGCACCAGTCCGACCACGGCAGCCGCCAGGAAGGCCAGCGGCAGGGTCGCGAGGAAGGGGACACCCAGGCGATTGAGCAGGCTGACACAGACGTAGCCGCCCAGCATGGCAAAGGCGCCGTGCGCCAGGTTGATGAAGTTCATCATGCCCATCGTCACCGACAGGCCGACGCTGATCAGGAATAGCAGGCTGCCGTAGGCGATGCCGTCAAAGAGCACACCGAGGAAGTTGCCTAGCATGGCGCAGCTCCCCGATGACGGTGCGTGGGTGCGGCCGCACGCGGCGCGCAATCATGATGTCGATGCATGATGCGATGTGTCTCCTATTCTGGCCTGCGGCTCTGTGTTGGTGGCCGCTTGGTGATGGGATGGTGCTTTTTTCTATTGTGGTTCTTTTTTTATTGTGGTTCTTTTTTCTATTGTGCTGCTTTTTCCGCTATGCCTGCCTGATCAATTTTCAGGATCGCATCAACCATCTTCATGGTAGATCGAACGATGGGGATGGCTCAGCCAGGTGCATCGCCGCACCATCCCGCTGTCATCACACGCGTTCGATCACCATGGCGATGCCCTGCCCCACGCCGATGCACATGGTGCACAGCGCGTAGCGGCCACCGGTGCGTTCCAGCTGGTAGAGGGCGGTGGTCACCAGGCGGGCGCCACTCATGCCCAGCGGATGACCCAGCGCGATCGCGCCGCCATTGGGGTTGACCCGCGCATCGTCGTCAGCCACGCCCAGTTCGCGCAGCACTGCCAGACCTTGCGAGGCAAAGGCTTCGTTCAGTTCGATCACGTCCATCTGTTCGATGCGCATGCCCAGTTGCGCCAGCAGCTTCTTGCTGGCCGGGGCCGGTCCCATGCCCATGATGCGCGGTGCGACGCCGGCCGTGGCCATGCCCAGGATGCGGGCACGTGGCCTGAGCCGGTGTTGCTCGGCCGCCTCAGCACTGGCCAGCAGCAAGGCGCAGGCGCCATCGTTGACACCCGAGGCATTGCCGGCGGTGACCGTGCCATCGGGCTTGACCACGCCCTTCAGGCGGGCCAGCGCTTCCATGCTGGTAGCACGCGGATGCTCATCCTGCGTGACGGTGATGGGGTCGCCCTTCTTCTGCGGGACCACCACCGGTACGATCTCCTGCGCCAGGTTGCCATTGGCCTGCGCGGCGGCGGCCTTGGCCTGGCTGCGCACGGCGAACTGGTCCTGGTCCTCGCGGCTGACCTTGTAGTCGACGGCGACGTTCTCGGCCGTCTCGGGCATGGCATCCACGCCATATTTCTGCTTCATCAAGGCATTGACGAAGCGCCATCCGATGGTGGTGTCCTGGATCGCGGCCTGGCGCGAGAAGGCACTATCGGCCTTGCCCATCACGAAGGGAGCGCGAGTCATCGACTCGACGCCGCCGGCGATCATCAAGCCGGTCTCGCCGGACTTGATGGCGCGCGCGGCGGTCCCCAGGGCGTCCATGCCCGAACCGCACAGGCGGTTGATGGTGCTGCCCGGCACTTCCTGCGGCAGACCGGCCAGCAGCAGCGACATGCGGGCGACGTTGCGGTTGTCTTCGCCGGCCTGGTTGGCGCAGCCGAAGATGACGTCATCGACCGCGCTCCAGTCCACCTGCGGATTGCGCTCCATCAGCGCGCGCAGCGGTACCGCGCCCAGATCGTCGGCACGCACGTCCTTGAGTGCGCCACCGTAGCGGCCGATGGGGGTGCGGATGGCGTCACAGATAAATACGTCTTTCATGCATTCCTCGCAGCGAAAATTGGTTGACTCGAACGGACTCAGGCCGCCGGGCGCAGCGGTGCACCGGTCAGCTCCTGCAGTTGTTCGAAGGACAGGCCCTCGACGATCTCGCGCACCTGCAGTCCCTGCGGGGTGACGTCGATGACGGCCAGGTCGGTGTAGATGCGGTTGACGCAGCCGATGCCGGTGAGCGGATAGGCGCAGGCCTGGACCAGCTTGCTTTCGCCGGTCTTGGTCTGGTGATCCATCATCACGAACACCTGCTTGGCGCCGATGGCCAGGTCCATCGCTCCGCCCACGGCGGGGATGGCGTCCGGCGCGCCGGTATGCCAGTTGGCCAGGTCACCCTGGGCCGACACCTGGAAGGCGCCCAGCACGCAGATGTCGAGGTGACCGCCACGCATCATGGCAAACGAATCGGCATGGTGGAAATAGGCACCCCCGGTCAATAGCGTCACCGGCTGCTTGCCGGCATTGATGAGGTCTTCGTCTTCCTCGCCGGGCGCCGGGGCCGGGCCCATGCCGAGCACGCCGTTTTCGCTGTGCAGGAAGATTTCCTTGTCGGCCGGCAGGTAGTTGGCGACCTTGGTGGGCAGGCCGATACCCAGGTTCACGTAGGCACCTTCGGGAATGTCCTGGGCCACGCGCGCGGCGATCTGTTCACGGGTAAAGCGATTCATTGCTGTGCCTCCTTGGTTTGCACGATCCGCTGCACGAAGATGCCGGGAGTGATGATGTTTTCCGGATCGAGCTGACCCAGTTCCACCACCTCGCTGACCTGGGCGATGGTGCATTTGGCGGCCATGGCCATGATGGGACCGAAGTTGCGGGCGGTCTTGCGATACACCAGGTTGCCCCAGCGGTCACCATGCAGCGCCTTGATGAGCGCGAAGTCGGCGTGGATCGGCGACTCCAGCACATAGTGGCGGCCGTTGATCTCGCGGGTCTCCTTGCCTTCTGCCAGCATGGTGCCGTAGCCGGTGGGGCTGAAGAAACCGCCGATGCCGGCACCGGCGGCGCGGATGCGCTCGGCCAGGTTGCCTTGTGGGGTCAGTTCCAGTTCGATCTCGCCGGCACGGTAGAGCGCATCGAAGACATGGGAATCGGTCTGGCGCGGGAAGGAACAGATGATCTTCTTCACCCGCTTGGTCTTGAGCAGCGCCGCCAGGCCGGTGTCACCGTTGCCGGCATTGTTGTTGACGATGGTCAGGTCGCGCGCGCCCTGGGCGATCAGCGCATCGATCAGCGCCGATGGCATGCCGGCATTGCCGAAGCCGCCGATCATGATGGTGGCGCCATCATGGATGTCGGCCACCGCCTGCTCCAGGGAGTCAGAAATTTTATTGATCACGTTGCTCTCACTTTAGATGCGGCGCCTGGGGCTGCGCCTGCTGGATATCCGCCATCTGGTTTGCCACGTTGCAGCCGGGCGGGCGTGTTGCACGGGCTCGTCTCGGTCGGTGTCTGCGGACATTTGAGGCTTGCTGCCGGATTGACTTCGGACTGACTTTTCCCGGCACTCAATGTTCGATCACCGAACTAATGTTTGATTTTCGCACAAAAAGAGTTTAGCGATCCGGCTTGACGGCCGTCAAGAAAAACCGGCAGGATGTGTTCGCTTGCCGCACAAAACGTTAAAATCCGGACGCAATCGGCGCCGTCCAAAACCCGAGCCGTCCTGAACCATCCGCCCAGAGAGCCCATCCGAGCCCATGTCCACCGCACCCGCCGCCAAGACCCGCAAGACTGCTGCCAAAAGCAGCGCCACAGCAGCCGCCACCGTCGATGCCAAGGCCGGCAGGAGCAGCCGGGCCAAGAGCAAGGAAATCGCCATCGCCCCCACTGCCGCGACCGAAGCGGAACGCGAGCTGACCATCGCCGAGGAAATCGACGCCCTCACCGACCCCAGCTTCATGACCTCCCTGGCGCGTGGCCTGGCGGTGATCCGCGCTTTCAGCGATTCGCGCCGCAGCCTGACCATCGCCCAGATCAGCCAGAAGACCGGTATCCCGCGTGCAGCAGTGCGACGCTGCCTGCACACCTTGAAGCAACTGGGCTATGCCGATTCAGACGTCAACAATTTCTCGCTGCGCCCCAAGATATTGACGCTGGGCTATTCCTATCTGTCGTCCACGCCGCTGACCGTTTCTGCACAGCCCTACCTGAACAACATCAGCCGTACCCTCGGCGAATCCTGCTCACTGGCCGTGCTGGACGACAACGAAGTGCTCTACGTGGCCCGCTCGGCCACCTCGCGCGTGATGTCGGTGGCGCTCAATACCGGCAGCCGGCTGCCGGCCTACTGCACCTCGCTCGGTCGTGCCATGCTGGCGCACCTGCCTGACGACCAGTTGAAGGCCTATTTCGACAAGGTCAAGCTGCGCGCCCTCACCGAGAAAACGGTGGTCTCGCAAAAGCGCCTGCGTGACATCCTGGCCGGAGTACGTGAAAACGGTTACGCGGTCATCGATGAAGAACTGGAAGTGGGCCTGCGTTCCATTGCGGTTCCCGTGCGTGGCGCATCCGGCAACGTGCTGGCGGCGCTGAACGTGGGCGCGCAGGCCGCCCGTGTATCGCGCCAGCAGATGGAAGAAGAGATCCTGCCGGTGCTGCTGCGCGGTGCGCAGGAACTGTCGGTCCTGCTGCCCTGAAAAAAACCGGCCCGGCCCCTCTTGCGGGGAGCCGGACCGAAGACAAAAACAGACCCTGTCTTTGTCATGCCGCGGATGTCGGCGCGCCCTCTCTGCCTGCGGGCGCGCCATCCTCCTCAAGAGCGTTCCAGCGACCTCACTCAGAAGGTGTGACGGATGCCCGACATCACGCCCAGCTGGTTCTTGCCCGCCCCCACGGTGCCACCTGCATCGATGGCCACCGCTGCAGTGCCGCCGTTCTTGATGTAACCCAGCGAGGTATACAGCGCAGTGCGCTTGGACAGGTTGTAGGTCAGACGTGCCACCGACAGCGTGACATCGTTGGGGCTGTTCTTCACCGACAGGCGCGACACCTGTGCATCCAGCACCAGGGCCACGGACAGCGGATAGCTCACGCCCAGGTAGTAGAGGTCGGAATCGGTATTGACGTTGGCCGCCGCGCGCGTGCGGCGATCCACCACACCGCCACCCAGCTTGACGTCACCGATCATGAAGTAGCCGTTGAGCGTGATGCGCTGGTCGCTGTTGCTGCTGCTGGTGAGACCGCCGCTGGCACCGGTATTGCCATACAGGATGTCGTAGGAACTGGTCACGCCCCAGCCCTTGCCGTCATAACCCAGCAGACCGGTTACCTGGCGACAGGCCTTGCTGTTGCCGGCCACTTCACCGGCGCAGTTGGTCGCTGCCGGTCCGCCGGTGGCTGACGTGTCGCGACCGAAGCTGTAGGTCGCGCCGACAGTGAAGCCGCTGAAGCTGCCAAGGTAGCCGATGGCGTTGTCGCTACGGGCATTGGGCAGGTAGGCATCGATGCTACCGATGGCAAAGATGTTGGGTCCCATGACGTCGGTCTTCAACTGCGACAGATAGGTCATGTTGACCTGGCGTCCCAGCATGATCTGGCCCCAGTCGCCTTTCAGGCCGACGTAGGATTGACGACCGAAGATGCGGTTGCCCTGCCCCATCGAACCCGTGTCAGGCGCGAAGCCGCTTTCCAGCACGAACATCGCCTGCAGGCCGCCGCCGAGGTCTTCCGTTCCCTTGAAGCCGATGCGTGAGGGGAAGCTGCCGGTCAGCGACGGCATCTTGAATACCGAATTGCCATTGGCGTTGGCATTGGTGGTGTAGACCACACCGGTATCGACGATACCGTAGATGGTTACCGAACTCTGAGCCAGCGCCGAACCGGCCGTACCTGCACAAGCACATGCTGCCGCGGCCAGGGCCACTGCGCGCAAGGTCATTTTCTTTGTCATTGCCATCTCCTCCTGATTTCTATGAATGATGATTGGCCGGTCTGCTGCCGGAGCGCGTCGTCCTCCAGACGCCCTCCGACGATTCGCCGCTCGCCGGGCCGGGTCACTTCCAATACCGTCAGTCCCTCCGATGTTGCCGATATTGCGGGTGTTGCTCTTGCGAATTCTTCGATGCCACTACGGCAAGCCGGCCAGGCGCGGGCGTAAAAGGGCCCCTGCCCCATGGTCCAGGCCATTGGCATATTTACTGGCGGACACTATTTGTGTCAGCGCTCAAAATACGAGTTGGTCGACACCACCAGACGGGCGTCGCAGAAAGATTCGTCTCGTTGCTTATTTTTTATAACTTTTATTAGCCGTTCGGTTACCGCACATCGGTTTGTTTACCGAACGGATGGTGCGATACTATTGTCGGCACCGAAGCTTTGTCAACAAGGCGAGCCGAGGAAGGGAAATCGATGCGTCGTCCGAGTGCAACAGTCGGACCGGCGATGCGACAATCACGACGGCACCAGAACCGCCTGCCCATCGCCCCTCACCACAATCACAAAGGAGACTGAAAAATGACGTTCAAGAAAATCGCGTTGCTGGCCCTGCTGGCGACTTCCCAGCTCATGACAGTTGCGTCCGCAGGGGCCGAGGAAACCATCAAGGTGGGTCTGGTCGCGGCCTTCTCCGGCCCCTTCGCCGACTACGGCAAGCAGATGGAGGGCGGCATCAAGGCGTGGATGGCGCAGCATGGCGATCAAGTCGCGGGAAAGAAGGTGCAGATCATCATCAAGGACACCACCGGTCCGGCGCCGGAGATCGCCAAGCGCCTGGCGCAGGAGCTGGTGGTGCGCGACAAGGTGGACTTCCTGGCCGGCTTCGGCCTCACACCGGAAGCGCTGGCCGTGGCGCCGATTGCGGAGCAGGCCAAGAAACCGATGATCATCATGAATGCCGCCACCTCGATCATCACCACCAAGTCCAACTACATCGCCCGCTTCTCGATGACGCTGCCGCAGGTCTCCGGCCCCATGGCGACCTGGGCGTTGAAGAACGGCATCAAGCGGGTAGTCACGCTGGTGGCCGATTATGGCCCGGGCATCGATGCCGAGACCGCCTTCAAGACCAACCTGCTGGGCGGCGGTGGCCAGGTGCTGGAATCGATCCGGGTGCCGCTGCGCAATCCGGAGTTCGCGCCCTACATCCAGCGCATCAAGGACGCCAAGCCGGAGGCAGTGTTCATCTTCGTGCCGGCCGGTGAGCAGAGCATTGCGTTCATGAAGGGGTATCGCGAGCGCGGCCTGGCCGAGGCTGGCATCAAGGTGATTGCCACCGGTGACCTGACCGACGATCACGTCATGCCCGCCATGGGCGACGCCACGCTGGGCGTGATCACCACCTTCCACTATTCGGCCGCCCATGATTCGCCGGAGAACAAGGCTTTCCTGAAAAGCTTCGCCGCCGCCAATCCCGGTGCGGGACGTCCCAACTTCATGGCCGTGGCAGCCTATGACGGCATGAATGCGATCTACGAGGTCAGCAAGAAACTCAATGGCAAGATCGACGGCGACAAGGCCATGGCCATCCTCAAGACCATGAAGTTCATGAGCCCGCGCGGACCCATTGCCATCGACCCGGCCACCCGCGACATCGTGCAGACGGTCTATGTGCGCAAGGTGGAGAAGATCGGCAACGAAGCCTACAACGTCGAGTTCGACAAGTTCGAGAACATGAAGGACACCGGCAAGTAGTGCTTGCCATGCCCACGGGAAACGCCGGTGATGCACTGCACACCGGCGTTTTTTCTTGGCGTGTGCGCATGGCATGCGGGCTGGCGCTGCACGTCCGGAAAAAGAGCAGTCCAGGGCAGCGCAACGCAGCATCGACGTATCGGTGACACACACAAAAATATGTTCGGCTACCGCCCGCTTTTGCGAATAACGCACAACACGCAACACTGATGGCGCTTGCTTTTGCGCCCATCTTACTTATACTAAATAAACGTTATAACTTATAACTAATTTCAAAAACCTACGGGCATGACCAGAGACAGCATGAACCAGCACAGCGACCTTCTCGACATCCAAGTGCACGGCGCCATCGCCGAGATCGCACTCAACCGCGCCGCCAAACGCAATGCCCTCAACGACCCACTGGTACGCGCCATCCGCGATTGCTTCGAGAACCTGCCGGCGGGCGTGAAGGTCGCCATCGTCCACGGCAAGGGCGAGCACTTCTGCGCCGGACTGGACCTGTCCGAACTGCGCGCACGCGACACCAGCGAATCCATGCACCACTCGCGCATGTGGCATGCCGCCTTCGAACAGATCGGCTTCGGCCGGGTACCGGTGATCGCGGTGCTGCACGGCGCAGTCATCGGCGGCGGCCTGGAACTGGCAGCGGCTGCCCACATCCGGGTGGCCGAGCCGAGCGCCTTCTACGGCCTGCCGGAAGGGCAACGCGGTCTCTTCGTCGGTGGCGGCGGTTCGGTGCGCATCTCGCGCCTGATCGGCGTGGCGCGCATGGCCGACATGATGCTGACCGGGCGCGTGCTGAACGCCGAAGAAGGTCACCAGGCCGGCATCTCGCAATACAGCGTGGCCGCTGGTACCGGACTGGACAAGGCGCGCGAGCTGGCAGAACGCATCGCCGCCAACGCACCGATGACCAACTACGGTGTCATGCACGTGCTGCCGCGCATCCACGACCAGTCGATCCAGGATGGACTGATGACCGAATCCCTGATGGCGGCGGTGGCCGGCAGCGATCCCGATACCAAGGGACGGCTGGCAGCCTTCCTCGATCACAAGCAGAACAAGGTCAGGCCGGGCTGAGCACGTCCGGCGCAGAGGCCGGGGCAGGACCAGAAAGTCAGTAATACAGCGCAATACATAACAACACCACTGCCCGACCACGATCGGGCAGTCAGACAACAGAGACATGTATGAACACTCCACCTCGCTATCGCAGCGTCAGGTTCGGCATCGGCGGCGTTGACGTCGTCGCCGGCGCTGACGGCACCTCCATCGTCAGGACGCGCCAGCCACTGCAGGACTATCCGGCACGCCTGACCGACAAGCTGATCCACTGGGCCACGGTCGATCCCGAGCGCACCTACATGGCCCGCCGCGACCAGGACGGCCAATGGCGCCGCATCAGCTACGGGCAGGCCCTGCAGAGTGCACGCCGTATCGGCCAGGCGTTGCTGCAGCGGGGATTGTCGGCCGAACGTCCGCTGCTGATCCTGTCCGAGAATGACCTGGAACATGCCATGCTGGTGCTGGGTTGCCATTACGCGGGCGTGCCTTATGCACCAGTGTCGTCCGCCTATTCCCTGCTCTCCAAGGATTACGCCAAGCTGCGCCACGCGGTGCAGTTGCTCACCCCCGGCCTGATCTTCGCCGCCCATGGCGAGAAGTTCGCGGCTGCCGTCGCGGCAGTGGCGCCGGAGATCGAATTCGTGGTCACCGAAGCGCCGCCACCAGGGCGCGCATGCACGCTCTTCGCCGAGCTCGACGCCACCCGTGCCGGCGACGAGGTCGAACGTGCCTATGCCGCCACCGGGCCGGACACCATCGTCAAGTTCCTCTTCACCTCGGGCTCGACCAAGATGCCCAAGGCGGTGATCAACACCCAGCGCATGATGTGCAGCAACCTGCAGATGATCGTGCAGACCTTCCCTTTCCTGGCCGAGGAACCGCCGATCCTGATCGACTGGCTGCCCTGGAACCATACCTTCGGCGCCAACCATAACGTGGGCATCGTGCTCTACAACGGCGGCACCATGTACATCGACGAAGGCAAGCCCACGCCGCAGGGACTGGCCACCACCCTGGCCAATCTGCGCGAGATCGCGCCCACCGTCTACTTCAACGTGCCAGTGGGCTGGGAAGGCATTGCCCATGCGCTGGAAAAGGACGAGGCCCTGCGCCGTACCTTCTACAGCCGCCTGCGCATGCAGTTCTACGCCGGCGCGGCACTGGCGCAGCCGGTATGGGACAAGCTGCATGCCACCGCCGAGGCCACCTGCGGCGAGCGCATCGTGATGTCCTGCGGGCTGGGCATGACGGAGACCTCGCCCTCGGCGCTGTTCGTGGTGGATCACCAGGTCAAGGCGGGCCAGATCGGCATCCCCACGCCGGGCATGGAGATCAAGCTGGTCCCCAATGGCGACAAGATCGAGATCCGCTATCGCGGTCCCAATGTCACGCCCGGTTACTGGCGGGCGCCGGAACAGACCGCCGAGGCCTTCGACGAGGAGGGCTACTTCCGCTCCGGCGACGCGGTGCGCTGGCTCGATGCGGCCCATCCGGATCGCGGCTTCATGTTCGACGGCCGGGTGGCGGAGGACTTCAAGCTCTACACCGGCACCTGGGTCAGCGTCGGCCCGCTGCGTGCATTGATCGCCCATGAGGGCGCGCCCTACCTGCAGGATGCCGTCATCACCGGCCAGGACCGCAACGAGGTCGGCATGCTGATCGTCCCCAACATCGAGCGCTGCCGCCAACTGGCGCGCCTGCCGGCCGAAGCGTCGCGGGTCGAGGTCCTGTCGGCACCGGCCGTACGCGGCTTCTTCCAGGGTGTGCTGGATCGTCTGCAGACACATGCCACGGGCAGCTCCAATCGCGTGATGCGGGCGCTGGTGCTGATTGACCCGCCTTCATTCGACCGTGGCGAGATTACCGACAAGGGATCCATCAACCAGCGTTCGGTACTGACGCACCGCGCCGCGCTGGTCGAGGCGCTGTACGCCGGCACCGACCCGGACCTGCTGACGGCACAGGCCACGCTCACAACCGCTCACTGAGGAAGCATTGCACATGGCACAGGCAGCGTTCTATTCAAGCTTCAAGGATATCTGGCTCATCGGCGGCGTACGCACGCCCATGGTCGACTACTGCACCAGCTTCAGCCAGCTTTCACCCACCGACATGGGGATCAAGGTGGCCCGCGAGGTACTGGCACGCACCGGCGTGGCGGCCGCCGACATCGGCTCGGTCATCGCCGGCAACATGGCCCCGGGCGACGCCTACCAGTACATGCTGCCGCGTCATATCGGCCTGTATGCCGGCGTGCCGATCACCACCCCGGCGATCATGGTCCAGCGTATCTGCGGTACCGGCTTCGAACTGATCCGCCAGGCCGGCGACCAGATCGAACGCGGCTATACCGAAACCGCCCTGATCGTGGGCAGCGAGTCGATGACCCGCAATCCCATCGTCGCCTTCTCGCATCGCAGCGGCTTCAGGCTGGGCGCGCCGGTGGAATTCCAGGACTACATGTGGGAAGCGCTGGTCGATCCGGCCCCCGGCATCACCATGCCGCAGACCGCCGAAAACCTGGCCAGGAAATACGGCATCACCCGCGCCGAGGTCGATAGCTACGCCGCCTATTCCTTCGAGCGCGCATTGAAGGCGCAGGCCGCCGGTTTCCATGCGGGCGAGATCGTGCCGGTGGTCAACGAGACCTTCCACCTGGAGGGCTACAACGACCGTCACATCAAGCTGCAAGGCAAGCTCACCGAAGCGGCCGCCGACACCCATCCGCGCCCGTCGCCCGTGGACGTGCTGGGCAAGCTGCGCACCCTCTACCCGGATGGCGTGCAGACCGGCGGCAACAGCTCGGCGCTGGTCGATGCGGCGGCAGCCACCATCGTCGCCTCCGGCGACTATCTGCGGCGCCATGACAAGGCACCGCTGGCCCGCGTGGTCGCCGCCGCCGTGGCCGGCGTGCCGCCGGAGATCATGGGCATCGGCCCGGTGCCGGCCATCCGCACGCTGCTGGAACGCAATGGCCTGGCGGTGGCCGAGATCGGCTGCTTCGAGATCAACGAAGCGCAGGGCGCGCAGATCGTGGCGGTGGAGCGCGAACTGGGCATCGATCGCGAACGCCTCAACGTCAATGGCGGTGCCATCGCCCTGGGTCACCCGCTGGCAGCCACCGGCGTGCGCCTGTCGATCACGGCGGCACGCGAAATGAATCGTCGGGAAGCCCGCTATAGCATCGCCTCGGCTTGCATCGGCGGTGGCCAGGGCATTGCCCTGCTGCTGGAAAACCCGGCGGCTTCCCACTGAATCGAGAAGGACTTTTACCATGCAACTGCAAGGACAAGCCGCACTGGTCACCGGCGGCGCCTCCGGCCTCGGGGCTGAGACCGTGCGCCAGCTGGTGCGCGCCGGCGCCCGCGTTTCCATCCTCGACGTGAACGTCGAAGCGGCACAGGCGCTGGCGGCCGAATTGAATTGCCACGCCGCACGCTGCGACATCACCGACAGCGCCTCGGTCGAGGCTGCGCTGGACGCCGCGCAGCAAGCCAATGGCGTACCACGCATTCTCATCAACTGTGCCGGCATCGGCGGTGCCAAACGCATGGTCGGCAAGGACGGCAGCGCCATGCCGCTGGAGGACTTCAGCCGCATCGTCAACGTCAACCTGATCGGCACCTTCAACGTGATCCGCCTGGCGGCCGCCCGCATGGCCGCAACCGACGCGCTGGAAGACGGTGAACGCGGCGTGATCGTGGCCACCGCCTCGGTGGCGGCTTTCGACGGCCAGGTCGGACAGGCCGGCTATGCGGCCTCCAAGGGCGGCATCACCGCCATGACGCTGCCACTGGCACGCGACCTGGCGCAATACGGCATCCGCGTGGTCACCATCGCACCGGGTCTGTTCCTGACGCCCCTGCTCTACAAGCTGCCGGACGAAGTACAGCAGTCGCTGGCCTCCAGCATCCCCTTCCCGAAACGTCTGGGCAAGGCCGAAGAGTATGCGCAACTGGCGCTGCATATCGCCACCAACCTGTCGCTCAACGGCGAGGTCATCCGCCTGGATGGCGCACTGCGGCTGGCGCCGCGTTGAGGAGAGCGACATGAGCAAGACCATCATCTATCCGGTGCGTGTGGAATTCGGCGATTGCGATCCGGCCGGCATCGTGTTCTTTCCCAATTTCTTCCGCTGGTATGACGCAGCCTCGCGCAATTTCTTCCACCAGTGCGGGGTGCCGCCCTGGCGCGAGACCGAAAAGACCCGCGGCATCATCGGCACGCCCGTGGTCGACATCAGCTCGCGCTTCGTGCGCCCGGCCACCTACGGCGACCAGGTGGAGGTGCATTCCACCATCATCGAATGGAACGACAAGACCTTCGTGATGCGTCACGAATTGAAACGTGATGGCGAACTGCTGTGCGAAGGACGTGACACCCGGGTGTTTGCAATCCGCCATCCGGACGATCCGAACCGCATCAAGGCCATCGCCATTCCGCAGGACATCAGGGAAATGTGCAGCTAGACAGGAATCAGCAGACCAGGCAACAAACGAGGCGGAGCGTCCATGCCCTGCCCGTCATAAATCGATCACTCGATGACAAATACAAGGAGACGGAGATGAAGATGAAACTGGCAATCAAGGCAGGGGTACTGGCTTCCATGCTGGCCTGTTCCGCAATGGCACATGCCGAACTGACCATCGGTGTGGTGATGTCGCTGACCGGCCCGGGATCGGGACTGGGCATTCCGGCCAAGAACGGTTTCGCCCTGTGGCCGGAGACCATCGGCGGGGAAAAGGTCAAGCTCATCATCCTCGATGACGCCACCGATCCCACCCAGGCTAGCAAGAATGCGCGCCGCCTGGTAGCCGAAGACAAGGTCGACCTGATCATCGGCTCGGCCGCCGTGCCGCCCACGCTGGCCATCGCCGATGTCGCGCTGGAAACCCAGACCGTGCAGTTGGCCATCTCCCCCATCGAAACAGCCGAGGGCAAGGACGCCTGGACCTTCCGCCTGCCGCAATCGACCGCCGTGATGGCCGGTGGCGTGGTGGAGCAGATGAAGAAGCTGGGCGTGAAGACCGTGGGCTTCCTCGGCTACTCGGACTCCTATGGTGAGAACTGGTTGAAGGAAGTGCAGCGCCTCACAAGCGCCGCCGGCATCAAGATGGGCACGGTGGAGCGCTTCTCCCGGGCTGACACCAGCGTGACGGCGCAGGCCTTGCGCGTGGTCAGCGCCAACCCGGATGCGGTGCTGGTGGTGGCCTCCGGCAGCGGCGCGGCCATGCCGCACAAGGCGCTCATCGAGCGCGGCTACAAGGGCAAGATCTTCCAGACCCATAGCGCCGCCTCGCGCGACCTGATCCGCCTGGGTGGCAAGGATGTGGAAGGTTCCTACGTCATCTCCGGCCCGGCCGTGGTGCCGGAGGCACTGCCGGACAGCAATCCTTCCAAGAAACTGGCCATGGACTTCGTCACGCGCTACGAGAAGCAATTCGGCGCCGGCACCCGCAACCTGTTCGCGGCCCATACCTACGATGCCCAGCTGGTGTTGCAGAAGGTGGTCCCGGAGGCCCTGAAGAAGGCCAAACCCGGCACCCCGGCCTTCCGCACTGCGCTGAAGGAAGCGCTGGAGAACGCCGGCCCGATCCAGATTTCGCAAGGCACGCTGAACTACTCGCCGAAGGATCACTTCGGTCTGGGTGACGATGCCCGCATCATGCTGACCATCCAGAATGGCAACTGGAAGGCAGTCAACCCCTGACGCTGCGCCAACCGTTGCGGCGGCACGGCTTGATTGCAGACCGTGTCGCCGTTGTTCCGTGGAATTTGCCTGTTTCGCCGACTACTCATGGATTCTTCGATTGCCGCCATCCTCACCCTGGATGGCCTGACCAACGGCATCGTCTATGGCCTCATCGCCATTGCGCTGGTGCTGGTGTTTACGGTCACCCGCATTCTCTTCATTCCGCAGGGTGAATTCGTCGCCTATGGCGCCTTGACCCTGGCCATGCTGCAGCAAGGCCAGCGCCCCGGGCCACTGTGGCTGCTGCTGGTGCTGGCGGTCTGCGCGGCGGTCATGCAGGCCCTTGCGCTGCTGCGCTCGGGGCAGGCGGCGCTGCTGCCACGTGCGCTGCTGGGCACGCTGGGCTTGCCGCTGGCGGTGGCCGCGCTGGTCTGGTGGGCTGCGCCGCAGCAGTTTCCGCTGTCGGTGCAGGTGCTGCTGACGCTGCTGCTCATTACCGCGCTGGGGCCACTGATGTACCAGGTGGTGTTCGAATCGCTGGCCGATGCCAGCGTACTGCAACTGCTGATCGTCTCGGTCGGCATCCACCTGGCGATGACCGGGCTAGGGCTGGTGTTCTTCGGGGCCGAGGGCTTCCGCACGCCGGCCTTCTGGGATGAGCGCTGGAACATCGCCTCGCTCACCTTGAGTGCGCAGACACTGGTGGTGGTGTTCGCCGCACTGGCACTGCTGCTGGCGCTGTGGCTGTTCTCCGGCCGCACACTGTATGGCAAGGCACTGCGCGCCACGGCGGTGAATCGCCTGGGGGCGCGGCTCATGGGAATCTCCACGACGCTGGCCGGCAAACTGTCCTTTGCCGTGGCAGCGTTTATCGGTGCTCTGTCGGGTGTGTTGATCGGCCCGATGAGCACCATCTTTTATGACTCGGGCTTCCTGATCGGGCTGAAGGGATTCGTCGCCGCCACCATCGGTGCGCTGGCGAGTTTCCCGGCGGCCGCAGGAGGCGCGCTGCTGGTGGGGTTGCTGGAATCCTTCAGTTCCTTCTGGGCCAGCGATTTCAAGGAAGTGATCGTCTTCATGGCGCTGCTGCCCATCCTGCTGTGGCGCTCGCTGGTGACACCGGCGCATGACGAGGACGAGGAATGAGCATGATCAACAAACAACTCCCGCTCTACGTGCTGCTGATCGTGCTGGCACTGTTCCCGCTGCTGCCCACGCCGCAGTTCTGGGTGATCCAGGCCAACTACATCGGGCTGTACGCCCTGGTGGCCATCGGTCTGGTGCTGCTGACCGGTATCGGCGGCATGACGTCCTTCGGCCAGGCGGCTTTCGTCGGCATGGGGGCCTACACCACCTCCTATCTCACCACGGCCCATGGTGTTTCGCCCTGGCTGACGCTGCCGCTGGGCCTGCTGATCACCGGCGTATCGGCCTATGTGCTGGGGCGCATCACCTTGCGCATGTCCGGCCACTACCTGCCACTGGCGACCATTGCCTGGGGGATCAGCCTGTACTTCCTGTTCGGCAAGGTGGATTGGCTGGGCAAGTACGACGGCATCTCCGGCATTCCACCTCTGCAACTGGCGGGTGTGGATCTGGCTGGCGAACGCCATCTCTACTACCTGATCTGGATCATCGTGCTGGCGGCGGCCTGGATCTCGCTGAACCTGCTGGATTCACGCGCTGGCCGCGCCATCCGTGCCCTCAAGGGTGGCCGCTCGATGGCCGAGGCGATGGGCGTGGATACCGGACGCTACAAGATCCTGGTCTTCGTCTTCGCGGCGCTGCTGGCGTCGGTCTCGGGCTGGCTGTTCGCGCACATGCAGCGCACGGTCAATCCCTCGCCGTTCAGCCTGGCGATGGGCATCGAATACCTGTTCATCGTGGTGGTCGGTGGCATCGCCCATATCTGGGGTGCGCTGCTGGGTGCGGGTGTGCTCAAGCTGCTGTCGGACCAGTTGCAGGTGTTGCTGCCCGCGCTGCTGGGCGACGCCGGCAGTTATGAAACCATTGTCTTCGGGCTGATCCTGATCGTGCTGCTGAAGTACGCCCGTGGCGGCTTGTGGCCCTGGGTGCGCGCCCTGTGGCTGCGCGCCTTCCCGCCGGCGCCGCAGCCGCTGCGCGTGGCCAGCGCCGCGCCCATGGACAGGCGGTCGGGACCGACACGCGGCGCGCCGCTGTTGCAGGTGGACCAGATCAACAAGCGCTTCGGCGGGCTGGTGGCGGTCAACGATGTGTCCTTCAACGTCAAGGCCGGCGAGATCGTCGGGCTGATCGGCCCCAATGGCGCGGGCAAATCGACCACCTTCAATCTGGTGACCGGACTGCTGCATGCCAGCGGTGGACGCGTAAGCTTCAACGGACGCGACATCGCCGGTCTGCCGGCCCGTGCCATCGCCCGCCTTGGGATTGCACGCACCTTCCAGCACGTGCGCCTCCTACCGGGCATGTCGGTGCTGGAGAACGTGGCGCTGGGAGCACACATGCGTAGCCAGCAGGGCTTCCTGCGCAATACGGTCAATGCCATGCTGCATCTGGAGCGGGTTGAAGAGAAGGCTTTGCTGGATGAGGCCGCGCGCGCCCTGCATCGCGTGGGCCTGCAACACCTGATGCACGAGCAGGCTGGCAATCTGGCACTTGGCCAGCAACGCATCCTGGAAATTTCCCGCGCCCTCTGCTGCGACCCGCTGCTGCTGTTGCTGGACGAGCCGGCGGCAGGCCTGCGTCACCTGGAAAAGCAGGCGCTGTCCCGGGTATTGCAGGAGCTGCGCAGCGACGGCATGAGCATCCTGCTGGTGGAACACGACATGGAATTCGTCATGGAACTGACCGACCACATCGTGGTGATGGAATTCGGCGCCAAGATCGCCGAGGGAACGCCGCAGGAAATCCAGCGGCATCCGGCCGTGATCGAAGCCTACCTGGGTGGAATCGAATGAGCGAACTGGTCCTCGAAGTCGCGCAACTGCGCGCAAGCTATGGCAAGGTGCAGGCGCTGCACGACATTGATCTCAGACTCGAACGCGGCAGCATCGCCACCGTGATCGGCCCCAATGGTGCGGGCAAGTCGACCTTGCTCAACGCCATCATGGGAGTGCTGCCGGCGCAGGGAACGGTGCGCTATCACGGTCGGGCGGTGGAGCGCTGGACGCTGGAGCAGCGTGTCATGGCCGGTATCGCGCTGGTGCCGGAGCGACGTGAACTCTTTTCCAGCATGAGCGTGGAAGACAACCTTCTGCTGGGCGGCTTTCGCCGCCTGCGCTTGCGGCAGGCACAGCCGATGGATCAGCTCGCCACGGTCTTCGAATTGTTCCCGCGCCTGAAGGAACGGCGCAGCCAGCTGGCCGGCACGCTCTCGGGTGGCGAGCGCCAGATGCTGGCCATCGGACGCGCCATGATGGCCAAGCCGGAACTGCTGATGCTGGACGAACCCAGCCTGGGACTGGCACCGCGCATCGTCAAGGAAATCCTGCAGATCGTCTCCGAACTGCGCACCGCCGGTATCTCGGTGCTGCTGGTGGAGCAGAACGCGCGCGCCGCGCTGCAGACCGCCGATTACGGTTACGTGCTGGAACTGGGCAAGGTCAGCATGCAGGGAGAATCGGCACGACTGGCCGGCGATCCGCAGGTGATCCAGGCCTACCTGGGCTTTGGCAAGAAGGCTGAGGCCGAGGTGGTGGGCGCTTCCTGAGCGTTGACGCTTTCTGCACCACCGTATGACAAAACAACATAGAAAAAGGAGACCTCGATGAAGAAGCTGTTCCTGCTGCTGGCCGCACTGACGCTATCCTTCCAGGCCCATGCGGCCAGCGATGCCGACAACACCGCACTCACCCCACCGCAACCCAAGCTGGCCTTCCTGGCGCGCTTTTCGGTGGACCTGGTGGCGCCGATCTGGGAACTGGGCAAGACCTCGGATCTGGGCAAGCGTCGCATCATTCCGATCACCGGCGGCAGCTTCAAGGGACCGCTGATCAACGGTGAAATCCTCAACAACGGTGCCGACTGGCAGACCGTCACCGCCGATGGGCTGGCCATCATCGACACCCGCTATCTGTTGAAGCTGGACGATGGCGAACTGGTCTATCTGCAGACACGGGGTGTGCGTTACGGCCCGCCGGAAGTAATGGCCGAGGTGGCCAAGGGCAAGCCGGTGGATCCCTCGCGCTATACCTTCCGCCTGTTCATGAACTTTGAAACCGCTTCCAAGAAATACGACTGGCTCAATCGCGCCATGGGCGTGGGCTACGCCATGCGGCTGGGCAATGCAGTGGTATATGACGCCTACCTGCTGAACTGAACGAAGCGGAAAGAATGACGATGCACTATACGCCGCCCCTGCGCGACTTCTCCTTCGTGCTCGATGAAGTATTGCAGGCGCCACAGGTCTTGCGCGCCTTGCCGGCGCATGCGGAGATCGATGGCGAGCTGATGCGGCAGGTACTGGAAGAAGCGGGCCGCTTCGCCGCCCATGTCGTCGCGCCGCTCAACGCTATCGGTGACCGCGAGGGCTGCCGCTTCGAGCGCGGAATGGTGAGCACCCCGCCCGGATTTGCGCAGGCCTATGCGCAATTCTGCGAAGCCGGCTGGCCGGCGCTTGCCTGCGCGCCCGAACACGGCGGCCAGGGGCTGCCGCACGTGCTGGACTGCGCGCTCTATGAAATGCTCAGTGCCGCCAATCATGGCTGGACCATGTATCCCGGCCTGTTGCATGGCGCCTATGCCTGCCTGGCTGCACATGGCGCGCCAGAACTGCAGGCGCGCTATCTGGAGAAGATCGCCAGTGGCCAGTGGCTGGCTACCATGTGCCTGACCGAAGCCCAGGCCGGCAGCGACCTGGGCCAGTTGCGCACGCGTGCGCTGCCACAGGCCGATGGCAGTTATCGCCTGACCGGGGACAAGATCTTCATTTCCGGTGGCGAGCACGACCTGACCGACAACATCGTCCATCTGGTCCTGGCACGCCTGCCCGATGCACTGCCGGGCAGCAAGGGGCTGTCGCTGTTGCTGGCGCCCCGCGTGCTGCCCGATGGCAGCCGTAACGGCGTGCAGTGCACCGGTATCGAACACAAGATGGGCATTCACGGCAGCGCCACCTGCAGCCTGCATTTCGAGAACGCGCAGGCGTGGATGGTGGGCGAGCCCGGACGGGGACTGGCGGCGATGTTCGTGATGATGAATGCGGCGCGCCTGCATGTGGGTGCGCAAGGCGTGGGACTGGCCGAAGCAGCCTGGCAGCGCGCTACCGCCTATGCGAAGGAGCGCCGGCAATCACGCGCGCCGGGCGCTGCCGGCACCGATGTCATCCTCCGCCATCCGGCAGTGCAGAAACTGTTGATGGAACAGCGTTGCCGCATCGAGGGCGCGCGCTTGCTCACCTGCTGGGCGGGACTGCTGCTGGACCTGGCGGAGCACGATGCCGATGCCGCACTACGACGTCGGCATCATGAGCGGCTGGAATTCATTACGCCGGTGATCAAGGCCTTCCTGACCGACCAGGGCTTCCAGTGCGCCAGCCGTGCCTTGCAGGTGTTCGGCGGACATGGCTACGTGGTCGAGACCGGGATAGAGCAGTTCATGCGTGATGCCCGCATCACGATGATCTATGAGGGGACCAATGAAATCCAGGAAATCGACTTCCTGATGCGCAAGGTGCTGGCCGACGACGGCCGACGGCTGCACGATTTCCTGGCGCTGGTGGAGGCTGATATCGATGGTGCGGCAGGACTTGTCGAGCAAGGCCGGTTGCTGAAAGACGCTGTGGATAATTTAAGCAGGTTCGCCATCGGGATTACGGACGCGGCCCGGGAGAAGCCCGCCTTTCCCTATTACGTGGCCGACGAGATGCTGCGCCTGACCGGACATGTGGCGCTGGGCTGGATGTGGTTGCGGGCGGGGCGCCGGGCGTTGTCGGCGCTGGACTCGGACCCGGCCTGGTACGGCAGCAAGCGGGATGCCGCGTGCTATCATTTCGCCTTTGTATTTGCGGAAGTCCAGCAGTTGTCCAGCGTGATCGAAGGCTGCCTGACAACCGGCCTGCCGCCCCTTCCAACCGACCTGGACCACCATGCTGCCCAAGAAGCCGGCTGATTTCGATTCCGACCACGGCGCTGCCGAGAATGCGGCGCTGGACCAGCAACTGCTGTTGAGCCTGGTCGGCTACAACTGCCGCCGCGCCTATATCACGATCATGCCGCTGTTCGAAAAGCGCATGGCCAAGTTCGCATTGCGACCGGTGGATTTCACTGTACTGAGCCTGCTGAAGGCCAATCCCGACATCAACCAGAAGCGCCTGTCCAAGGCGATCAACGTCTCCCCACCCAATCTCGCCACCTTGCTGGACAAACTGGAGCAGCGCGGCCTGGTGCTGCGCCAGCGCAACCCGCAGGATCGCCGCTCACAGGTCCTGGCCCTGACCACGGCCGGCATGCGCATGTGTACCAAGGCCGAACAGACCGCCGTCGAGCTGGAAATGAAGGCCACCGAGATGCTGTCCGATGACGAGCGGGCGCAGTTGATTGGCTTGCTGCAGAAGATGTTCTTGCCGCAGTAACGACGACGGGTGAAGGCGCTCGGCTTCAGAAGCTAATGCGCCAGTCTGTATTCCCTGTCGATGGCACGCTCAATGCTCCGGCCTCTCTTCCTGCCACCGCTGCCTTTTTCCATGAGTTGCGGCCTTGTTATTACCGGCGGATGTCCGGCTCACCTTGGCCCTGCATCAACGCTTCGCGTCAAGCGCCTTCTTCGACACAGTTGGCGGTGGAGCGAGTCCCTCTTCCAGGGCCTTGGTCAAAGGCCCTGAATCACGCGCCCCCTCTCCTTCGGGCGGCGGATGATCTGTGTCATCCGCCGTTTTTTTCACGCCCGCTGCATGGGTGGTTTCAGGCCCAGTCCGGGCCCGTTCCGGCTCGGCTGTTGCCATGGTTTTCAACGGGCTGCTATCAAACCAGTTGAATGGCAGCGTCATGCCTGCTGCAATGGCCGCAATGGCTGCTACAACGAAGATAGCCACTAACGTCAACAAGGCCAGCACAACTATCGTGCGACGGCGCTTTGGCTTGCTGCGACCGACCAGATCGCCGGTCTCCATTTGCCCTTTAGAAATCGAATCGAGCATGCGAACTTCATCGGTGATGGGAGTGTCCGATGCCGGCATCAGGCTCGGCCTTCGGGGGGATGATTTTTCTTGATTCGGGGACTGCAAGGCCGTTCTCCTGACAATTCAATTCAATAAGATTTCTGGGTTTATTGATTTTCTGCTCTGTACCAGAACGGATCAATTCCAGAAGTGTGCTGGCTTCGCACGACCGCTAGGACAATGCGTTGACCACAACAAAAAGGGGGCGTCGTCGTGCTGTTTTTCCTCATTACTGTCTATCTGATCATCACCGGATTCGTGATGTGGCTGCTGCTTTTTCCCTCCGGCCGCATGCGGACTTTACAAATTATCCAGGCCTGCCTCGCCCGCGTCTCCACGATATGCAGGCGTTGGAAATCAAAGAGAGAAGAAGTGGTTTCAGGAACCAGAATCGGCGTGCGAAGCTCCCTCAACGCGGGCATAAACTATGCGAGTAGAAACTATAAATTACTATCCGCTATGGTTGCCTTATTGACCGCTCCAGCAGTCATTGCATATCTCTTGAGTGGCAAGCCTATGCTGGACAGCTTCGAAGATAGCAACCGGACATCGGATTCCAGGATTGCGGAACTTTTAAAAGGCGAGCAACTCGTACCACCTCCACCGCTTCCGCCGGACATGTTTACCACCGCGGAAGTCGTCAAGGTTCGACCCATGCTGGTCTACGCCAGCCGCAACTGGCAATTGCTTAACGCCGAATACGCGCAGCGACTGCTACTGGTCTTCAGGATCATGAAGGAAAGGCATGGCTATGAGATGGTGCTCATCGAGGGATATCGCAGTCCCGAGCGACAGAACATGCTGGCGGGGTTCGGCAGCAGCGTCACCAATGCGGCGGCCTTCCAGAGTTATCACCAGTATGGACTCGCCGGCGATTGTGCCTTCGTTCGGAACGGCAAGCTGGTGATCAGCGAGAAGGACCCGTGGGCGATGGAAGGCTATCGTCTCTACGGCGAGGTGGCCGGGTCAGTGGGGCTGACCTGGGGAGGAAACTGGAAAATGATGGATTTCGGCCATACCGAATACCGGATGCCGGGCGTGATGAAAAGGTAGATCGCTGCCGTCGTCACGTGCCAGGCGGTCCGATGAAAGATTGCAGGAAATACGGGGGATACACCATGAACACGCCAATCATCCATGCACGATACCAGGCTGCACGCAGCCGCAGCATCAGCGCGCGCGCCGCCAAGTGCGGTCGCCCGCCCTCCTGCTGCGACGCACTGCGCGGCGCCAGCTAGGGCAGACACCACATATCGGGCGGACGGACCGCCCACATCAGGGGCTGGGATCAATAACAACAATAAGAGAACAAGAACGTGAACACCGATGCCTACATGGTCAAGATGCGCCCTCCTGAACCGCGCAAGCTTTCCCGACACCGGGGTGATGTCCGTCACCCGCTCCCATGTCACCGAGCCCGGTGCAGGCTCCGTCCTGGACTGGCTCCAGCCGACTCCATCATGCATTGACATCAGCGCTCTTCCGGCACAATACCGGGGCCGATCGGCTGCGCCCGGTACCCGCCGCTCGCCTGGCCGCGCCGACACGGATGAATTTCCGCGGAATCTGCACGCGCAGGATAGATGCAGGTCACCCGCCAGAGCACTGAACAAGGCTTCCAGAACCCGCTTCATCAATGGGTGTGAGATACGTTCTGGCTGCCAGATCTCCTCCGACCATCGGATCAGAAGGCAACTGGGCCAGCCTCCGCCGGCCAACATACGCGCCGTCTTACGCCTCCCCACGAGGGCCGAGCCGACGATGCTCAACACTGCGATCGCATGACAACAACCTCTAGCAGAAATCCCCCAACATCATGAAACGAATCTGGCATTTCCTTACCGATAAACGCACCCTCTTCATACTTGGGTTCGTCGCCTTCGCCGTCTTTCTCCTCCTAGCCGCCGATCAGTTGGAGATCGATCTGGCCTGGGTTCTTCTCATCCTGGGCGTGTGCCTGCTGATATGGCTGGCCTTCTGGCTGCTCAAGCGGGCAAAGGCGCGTCGTGCGGCAAACAAGCTGGAGGACGCCCTGGAGAAGCAGGCGACACAGTCACCTCCGGCCAGCAGCGACGAGGTTCAGCGCGACGATGTCGCGGCACTGCGCCAGCGCATGCTGGAGGCCATCAATACCATCAAGACTTCCAAGCTGGGCCAGAAATCGGGTACGGCGGCGCTATACGAACTGCCCTGGTACATGGTGATCGGCAATCCGGCGGCCGGCAAGAGTACGGCCATCGCCAACTCCGGTCTCCAGTTCCCGTTTGCCGACACGGCCGGGAAAATTGTTCAGGGCGTAGGCGGGACGCGTAATTGCGACTGGTTCTTTACTACCGATGGCATCCTGCTGGACACGGCCGGCCGCTACGCGGTCTACGACGATGACCGCAAGGAGTGGTTCAGTTTCCTTGGTTTGCTCAAGCAGTATCGCAAGCAGGCCCCGATCAATGGGATCATCATCGCCGTCAGCATCGCCGATCTGACCGGCAATGACCCGCAGTTCTCGGTCACGCTGGCCAAGAACCTGCGCCAGCGCGTGCAGGAACTGACCGAGAAGCTGGAAGTCTTCGCCCCGGTCTACGTGGTCTTCACCAAGGCCGACCTGATCACGGGATTCAATGAATTCTTCCTCGATACCGAACGCAGCGAGCGTGATCGGGTGTGGGGCGCTACCCTCACCTATGACCGTCAGCGCGGTGGCCAGGATGTCACCAGCTTCTTCTCGGAGCGCTTTGATGAACTGTATGCCGGACTCAAGGAAATGAGCCTGGCCAACATGTCCGTCAGGCGCGGCGAAAATCTGGCGCCTGGCGTATTGACGTTCCCGCTGGAATTCTCTGCCATCAAGGGCACGCTGCGCTCCTTCGTCTCGACACTGTTCGAAGACAATCCTTTCCAGTTCAAACCGGTCTTCCGTGGCTTCTACTTCACCAGTGCCTTGCAGGAAGGGGAGACGGTAAGCTCCTCGTCCGAACGCATCGCGGAACGTTTCGGACTGACGCTGGAGAAGAAGCCAGAGCGCGCGATCATCTCCAAGCATGGCTTTTTCCTTCATAACCTGTTCAAGCAGGTGATCTTTGCTGACAAGCAGCTGGTGTCGCAGTACACCAGCCGCAACAAGATCCGGCTGCGCTATGTGACCTTCTTCGGTGCTGTCACCCTGCTGGGTGCCCTGCTGGGTGGCTGGAGCTGGTCGTATATGGGCAATCGACAACTGCTCATCAATGTCCAGGCCGATATGGACAAGGCCATCAAGCTCCAGGACAACCGGCTGGATCTCCAATCACGCTTCGAGGCATTGGAACTGCTGCAGGATCGCATCGAACAGCTTGAACATTACCGCAGCAGCCGTCCGATTTCGGTCGGATTGGGGCTCTACCAGGGCGATCTTCTGGAGCGCAAGCTACGCGAAGAGTATTTCGCCGGCATCAGGGAGATCATGCTCAAGCCAGTCGCTTCCAACATCGAAACCTATCTGATGGAGGTGAATGCCAACGCCGGAAAGCTGGAGCCCATGTCGCGTCCGGCGCAGGCAAGCGCCGTGACTGCAGCCGCCGACGCCAGCGCACTGTCCGCTCCGGCGTTGCGCACCTACAAGGATAGCTCGGCCACCAACGTGGAAGATGCCTACAACGCCCTGAAGACCTATCTGATGCTGGCCGACAAGCCACGTGCGGAATCCGGCCACCTGAGCGACCAGATCACCCGTTTCTGGCGTGGCTGGCTGGAGGCCAATCGCGGCACCATGCCGCGCGAGCAGATGATACGCAATGCCGAACGGCTGATCAGTTTCTCGCTGGAGCAGATCAACGATCCCTCCTGGCCCACGGTTGAAAACAAGCTCACCCTGGTCGACCAGACGCGAGAAAACCTGCGTCGCGTGGTGCGCGGCATGCCGGCGCGCGAGCGTGTCTACGCGGACGTGAAGGCCCGGGCCGCCACCCGCTTCGCTTCCGTGACGGTGGCGCGTATCGTCGGCGACAAGGACAGAGAGCTGGTCATGGGCAGCTATGCAGTCCCCGGTACCTTTACCCGCGACGCCTGGAGCAAATTCGTCGGCGATGCCTTCAAGGATGCGGCCAACCGGGAATTGCAGAGTGCCGACTGGGTCTTGAAGACATCCTCCAAGGACGACCTGACATTGGAGGGCAGTCCCGAACAGATCCAGAAAGCCCTGGTAACGCAATACAAGGCCGAGTATGCGCGTGAATGGCAGAAATTCCTGCAAGGCGTGAGCATTCTCGAACTGCGCAACCTGGACGATGCCACCAACGCCATGAACCGCCTTGGCGATCCCGTCACCTCACCGATCAACAAGGTGATCAAAACCGTCTACGAGGAAACCTCCTGGGATAACCCTTCCATGGTGTCTGCCGGCGTGGCCACCGTCAGCAATGGCTTGACGGGGTGGGTCAAGGAAAACATCCTGCGTCGCTCACCGACGCCGATCGCCGTGCCGACGCCGAACCAGTCCAATGGTGACGGCACAGGCGCAATGGGGGCAGTCGGCCAGGAATTTGCCGGGGTGGCGCGACTGGTGGCCAGCAAGGACAAGGGAGGCTCATACATGAGCGGCTACATGGAGAACCTCTCCAAGCTGCGCACCCGCCTCAATACCATCAAGAACCAGGGTGATACCGGTTCGGCCGGACACCTACTACTTCACGCTCGAGAACAAGGGCGCGATGTACGAGCGCATGCTCCAGGCACAGTCGATCTGTATCTATGTGCCATCCGGCATTCGCGACCTCAATATTGAACTTCTGGCGGTGACCCAATGAACACGACAACCATCCCTTCCCTGCTGGATCCTGCGGATTTTTCGTCCACTTATGAAGCCGGCGCACCGATTAACGCCAGTTCGCTCCTGGACCTGATGTACGACGGTTTTTATGCGCTGTTCATGCTCAAGAACGGTGGCACGCCGGTGGACGAGGTGTCGTTCATGGCGAAAATACGGAAGTTTCTGGGAGATGTTGAACGCGGCGCCAGGAAACTGGAAGTGTCGCCCGAGGATGTCTACGCAGCCAAATATGCCTTCTGTGCTTCCGTGGATGAGATTGTCCTGCGCTCTAATTTCAGCATCCGTGATACGTGGCAACGCCGCCCCCTTCAACTGGCGATGTTTGGTGATCAATTGGCAGGTGAAAATTTCTTCAATCGGCTAGAGGATCTGCGCGTTCGCGGTACCGCCCGACTCCAGCCACTGGAAGTCTTCCATATGTGCCTGCTGCTGGGATTCCAGGGAAAATATGCGCTGGAGGGCCCGGAAAAACTCGATTACCTCACCGCTCGACTGGGTGATGAGATTGCTCACCTGAAGGGCAAGACTGCCGGGTTCGCACCGAATGGCGAGCGGCCTGATGCCATCGTCAACAAGTTGCGCAACGATGTGCCGTTGTGGGTAGTCGCCTCCCTATTTGCACTGACCGCTATGTTTGCCTACATAGGGCTGAACTGGACCCTGACCAAAGGAACCGAAAATCAGCTGGCCGGCTATGCCGATATTGTCAAACTTGCCCCGCGGGCAGCCAACCTGACTATCACCTTGCCCTGAGCTTGAAGAGCCAGATTGCGGTGGGGAATGCCAGACACCTCCACGGCTGCCGATTTTCGATCACCAACGGATCATCGGCAGCACGCTCAGTATCTCTGACACAAGCCTAGGTCAGCCCGGGCCAGGCTGGATCAGCGCAGGAAAACCAACTCTGCATAGCTTGGATTGGCATGCTCACGCTGGTAACGCTTGAGGTCTTCCCTGACCTGTTCGCGGGTGAGCCCTGTATGCCCCTTGTCAGCCATTTGCGAGCCGGTAGCGCTGGCAACCGGCTTGGCTGCCGACTGCTCGGTAGATGTGGCCGGTGGGGTGTCGGCTGCGTAGGCTGCATGGGCAGCGAAGGCGCTCAAGGCCAAGCTAATGGCGACCGCGCAATGACGAATGGTGATGTTGCTCATGATCTGCTCCTCGGTGAATGCAAGCGGACCCAGCCCTATGCTTATCCTTTATCAATGCTGCATTCTCATGGGAGAAGTTTATCGGCCCGGCGAGGAGAGAAAAACCGGTGATCGGGTAATGCTGTATTGCGGCACTTGAAAGAATGGGCACGCGAATCTTGTCGGTCTTGCAGCAGTTAGAGCATCAAATTGCGAGCTGAACCGGTTTTTACCGCTTCCACTTACCTTTCCATGTCGCTAATCGCGGTCAAAATCTGGTAATCCTATAAATATTATTCAGGGAACAGGTATGAGAATCGGCACGCGGCTCGGTGGTTCATTCATGCTGGTCACGCTGCTTGCCTGCAGCCTGATCGTCGCTTCAATTCTGATCCTGAACCAGATCGGACGACATTGGGACGACTTTTCGGGCACGGTGCTGAGCAAGCAGGACTATGCCACCCAGGGTTACATCAAACTGGGCGATGGTGTACAGAACTTCAAGAACTACGTCGTCCGCGGCAAGGACTATGACAAGCACTTCCTGGCCGATATGGATGCCATCAACCGCCTGATGATCGAATACCGCAAGCTTGGCATAGACAATCCCAAAGAAGATGAACTTCTACAGAAGATCGCTACAGGCGAAAGAAATTACCGCGAGGCATTGGCGAAGGCGCAAGGCATGAAGTCAACGGCTGCCTCCGTGACGGAAATCGATGCTTCCATCAGTGGCGCTGACAAGGTATTGGCGGCCGGTTTTTCCGGTCTGCTGGCGATCGCGCGCGATAATGCCAACGGTACGGGCCGGGATATCTCCAAAGCCATCAGTACCGGCAAGTCCATCGACCTGGCCGTCGGTGCGCTGGTGATGGCACTAGCCGCCTTATTGGCCGTGCTGGCTACGCGTTCGATCACACGACCGGTGCACGAGGCAGTAAGAATCGCCAAGACCGTCGCAGCAGGTGACCTTGGGAGCCGGATCGAAGTCACTCGCAAGGATGAGACCGGTGAACTGCTGCAAGCACTCAAGGATATGAACAGCAGCTTGCAACGCGTGGTCGGTGGCGTGCGCACCGGCAGCGATACCATCGTCACGGCGTCGACGCAGATCGCTGGTGGCAATCTCGATCTCTCCGCACGTACCGAGCAACAGGCCAGTTCGCTGGAAGAGACGGCGGCGGCGATGGAGCAGATCACCTCGACCGTGAGACGTAACGCTGATCATGCGCGCCAGGCAAATGCGATGGCAGGCTCGGTCTCCGAGGTGGCGTCGCGCAGCGGACTGGTGGTTTCCGACGTAGTCAGCACCATGGACGAAATCCAGGCCTCTGCCCGCGAAATCGAGGAAATCATTTCTGTCATCGACGGCATCGCGTTCCAGACCAATATCCTCGCGCTCAATGCAGCGGTGGAAGCAGCCCGTGCCGGTGAGCAGGGACGTGGCTTTGCGGTGGTGGCCTCCGAGGTACGCACCTTGGCCCAACGCTCGGCCACAGCGGCAAAGGAAATCAAGACGCTGATCGGCAACTCGGTCGAAAAGGTGGAAGACGGCAGCAGGCTGGTAAGAAGCGCCGGGGCGACCATCGAAGAACTGGTAACAAGCGTACGCAATGTCACCCAGATCATGAGTGAAATCTCGGCCGCCAGCGGCGAGCAGGAAGCGGGGATCGAACAGGTCAACCAGGCCATTGCTCAAATGGACACCGTGACGCAACAGAACGCCGCCCTGGTGGAAGAAGCCGCTGCCGCCACCGAAGCATTGAAGGAACAGGCGCGACGACTGGCACAGTCGGTAAGCGTATTTCGCCTGGGCGGGGGTCAGCTTGCGTGATCGAGGAACCGGGACGCACGCTGTGTAATGAAGCTGACTGCAGCGGTTCGTTGAAATGATCTGATACCGTTGCGCGGCAACTGATCGATTCTCTGAGCAAGCGGATTAAGGAAATCCGTCTCTTGCCGCGTCTATCTGCCCCACAGCTTGATGGCAAGGCCTTCACCTTGAGCTGTACGCAGTCACACCAAGTGGCATGGCACGAAGGGCATTTACCATCCTTTTGAGTCCCTCGTTACCCCATTCTTTGATCTCGCACGAGGTGATATAAAACGGCCGGTCGACCTCTGCTACCGTTGTCTTACCGTGGATCACACTTGTCGCCAGTCCTACTGTGCGCTTGGCTGCCAAACGCGTGAATTCTTCTTCCATGATCCAGCTCGTTCTGATTTTCTCTCGGAGTTACCCACTGAGCTGATTTTTAGTGGGTCATTACAGAACTACGCTGCAAAAAATTTTCCAGCTCCCGGCGATCTGCCGATTTGAAATGTAATCGCTGATGTTGCCTCATCAGGAAAACCCCGATCGTTCAGACAAAATTTTCTGAATAGACTGCCCCAACGCTGTTCTAAAGAAAACGACAAGGGGGATTACCGTGGCAAACAACAATAAACCAATCAGACCTGCTCTTCTGCTTGTCGTGCTGGCTGCGATTTCGACTGGACAGGCACATGCAATCAACCTTGGTCTCAGCACCGAGGTCGGCACCACTGGCGCGGGAATACACGTCAGTGTGCCGATCACGTCCACCCTCAATGCCCGGGTCGGTGCGAACTACTTTAACTATTCTTTCTACTCGCGCATCTATCGTATTGGTTGTGAAGCCAGTGCCAAGCTCCGCACCTTTGATGCGTTGATGGATTGGTTCCCGTTCGAGAACGGCTTTCGCCTGACTGCTGGTGCGATTTATAACCGCAACACCGTTGACATCGAAGGCAAGCCTGATGAAAACAATAACTACCAGCTAAACGGTACTGACTATTCCGCAAACCTGGTTGGCAAGATCCACGGCAATGTCGCGTTCAAGAAATATGCGCCCTATCTAGGCCTCGGCTATGGCAATGCGGCCACACCTGACAAAGGCTGGGGGTTCACAGCGGATGCGGGGGTGATGTTCCAAGGGCGTGCAAGCACCTCAATCAACAGCACGAATTGCACGCTGGGTTCAGCCGGTTGCGCACAACTGGCATCGGACATCGCTACGGAAAACAGCAAGCTCAATGACAAGCTGCGCGGCTATCGCATGTACCCTGTTCTACGCGTGGGTATGCGCTACACCTTCTGATACCGGCATAGCGCCCGCAACGGCCACAACCTGCCACTTCATGAAAGGTGCGGGGTAGATTTTTCATCACTCCACTCACTGCTGCGTGCTGGTGGATTTTCTTCCCGCTTCATCTGGAAGAAAATTGCGCGGTTGCGGCGTGCCGTAGATTCGGCATTGGATATGCCTATTAGGCTATGCGCAGTCGCCTTGCCCGGATGTCGGCAGGAAAAAAACCGGGATGGCGAAGCAAAAGAAAAAGGCTCTCCGGTCGGAGAGCCTTTTAGATACTGGTGCTGGCTGCAGGACTTGAACCCGCCACCCCCTGATTACAAGTCCGGCGCGAATTCCAATAATTTCAAAGACTTAGCTCATCTTTTGCTTCGCAATCAAAAAATTTACCACCTCGCAAGCCCTTATTGGGCCACGGTCGCTTGAAAATTGCGAAGCGGAATTTTCATTGCCAGATGCGAATGTTTGCTACAGTTGCCGATGTCCGCAACCGGACAGAAGCTGCCGTTATGTGTGTGCATGTCAAGCCAGCGAAATCATAGATGGACAATGCAAAGACCTGGGAAGCAGTTGCTTCAGAATTTGCCGCCGCTCGATCCAGTGTTGGGAGTGAGATCGTGCGGCAGTGGGCTAGCGGCATTAAGCCGGGCAGTGAGGTGGTGGATATTGGTTGCGGATCAGGTGTGCCAATTTCTCAAGCGTTAATCAATGCCGGCTTTACTGTCTTTGGGATCGATGCCTCCCCGACACTTTTAGCGATGTTTTGCCAACGATTTCCCCAAGCGCGTGCACGTTGTGAAACGATTCAGGCCAGCACACTTTTCGACCGAAAGTTTGACGGCGCAGTCGCCGTCGGACTTCTTTTCCTTCTTTCTGCGAGTGATCAACGACGGATGATTGACAAGGTCGGACAAGCTCTTCGACCAGGTGGGCGCTTCTTATTTAGCGCCCCACGCACCCAATGTGAGTGGAGAGACATTCAAACAGGGCAGCTATCGTTATCACTAGGAAAAGTGGAGTACAGGCACTTGCTGAATACGGCAGGTATGCTTCTTAGGAATGTGTATGTCGACAAGGGCGGTAACCACTATTTTGATGCCGTCTTGACGCGTAGCTAAGAATGAGCTGCTCAAGATTTTCCGCTTCCGACCAAGAACTGCCGTAACGTTATCGACCAATATGCTATTCAAGGAGCCATTGCGATAAGCGCTTGAATTCAGCGAGAGGGCTTTCACTTGGCGCCGATCCGATAAAGATCCTCTCAGAAAATCACTATGGCTCCGCGTTCAGTTCTTTGGATCGTCGCAACGTAGGAGCTGGGCCCTAGAGTGGCAAAGTCCCTGCCACTGGTGCATATGCTCCAAGCTATCGTGGGGCGCACTGGATCTTGGGTCACGCGACAAGTGATTGTCACAATCGCTGACACGGTCAAGCTTGCGGAAGCTGTCGCCGCTCCGGTGTGTTGTGAGATCGCGCTTAGAAGCGATATGGCGGTAGATGCTATTAATGCTTCTCGAAAACTCCGTGTGGACATATAGCCTTCTTTTAATGGAGCTGTTGTATTTGTCTTTTAATCTTGCTGATAGTACCTAAAACCACCTGTTCAAATTTCTGCGCTTCTTCTTCTTCCATTTCGAAGGCCACTTGCTCCAAAGCTTGCGACAGTTCATGCAAGTCGTCTTTGAGCTTTTCCATCGCCTTCAGGAGCAAAGCCATGTCGTCAGAAGATAACTGTTTGATGGGGTCAATTTCCATTTGAATCTTTCGCTGAGTAATTGGCGGCGCTATCAATGTGGCGCCTGAGACTATGGAACGGTCCTAGATTTTGAATGTGGCGACCACTTTGGAAAGGTCTACGGACTCCAGCTGCAGAGATTGAGCTGCGGCAGTAGCTTCTTCTACAAGAGCTGCATTCTGCTGTGTGACGTTATCCATCTGGTTGATAGCCATGTTGACCTGACCAATACCTTCACTTTGCTCGATACTCGCTGCGGATATTTCTGATACCACGGCTGTGACCCGTTTAACGCTTTCCACAATATCTCCGATAGTTTTGCCCGCTTGTGTCACCAATTGACTACCAGTCTCCACTTTCTGGACCGAATCTCCGATCAGAACCTTAATCTCTTTCGCAGCGGCGGCACTCCGTTGCGCTAAGCTGCGCACCTCACTTGCGACCACCGCGAAGCCTCTTCCTTGCTCACCCGCGCGTGCCGCTTCCACCGCTGCATTGAGCGCTAGAATATTAGTCTGAAATGCAATGCCGTCAATCACGCTAATGATGTCCACCACTTTCTTAGAGGAGTCATTGATTTGATTCATTGTTGAAATAACCTGATCGACAACAACGCCGCCTTCGCTCGCAATCGCCGACGCGGATGCGGCCAGGTCATTAGCTTGCCGCGCGTTATCAGCATTTTGCTTAACGGTGGAAGTAAGTTCTTCCATCGCTGCAGCGGTTTCCTCCAAAGACCCCGCTTGCTCTTCGGTGCGGCGTGACAGGTCATGATTTCCGGTAGCGATTTCGGTTGCGGCAGTTTCGATATTGCTTGTGCCGGCTCGAACGCGCGTGACGATTGATGCCAAGCTTTCGCGCATGGTTCGAATTGCAAACAAGAGGCTAGTGCTATCGCCTTGCTTGGTGCGAACCTCAATTGAGAGATCGCCGCTCGCAATTTTGGCTGCTATCTCCGCCGCGTAACTAGGTTCGCCGCCGAGCTGTTTAAGCAAGCCCTTTGTAATGAGGAGCGCGATGACGGTGCTGGCGACGAGTGCGATGCTGGCTAAAGTCAAGATCACTGCGCGTGAATGGTCTGAGGTCTGACTGGCGCTCGTTCGCGCGACATCGGCTTCACGCTTAACTCGGGCCAATAACACGTCCATGTCAGCAACAATCTGGCGGCGCAATGGACTGCACTCATGAACCAGGAAGTCTCCATATTCATTCATCTTGCCAGCTTCGCGATAAGCACGCGGGCGCCGCAATTCTTCAGCCATCTGAAGTAAACCCCTGTTGACCGCCTCGAACTCCTTGTTCTCAGCCATGGTGGTCCGTAGTTCCTTGAGCGCAGTAAGGTATATTTCCTTTTGCTGATCAACGATAGCGAGCTCCTTTTGTGCGTCGCTATCGGATTTGAAGATGTATGCGTTACGGGCGGCTAAGCCAGTCTGGCCAAGTGCTTCACGCATCACGTAAATCGGCCCCAACTTATCAACCTGCACGTCGTTACCCCTCTCCATAGCAGTAGTAACCGAATTCAGGCTGGCCCAAGCGATTGCGGCAAGGATCACCATCAACATCAGTAACGAGCCAAAGCCAGCCGCCAGCTTTGTCCCAATTTTCATATTCATGATGGCTTTCATTGCGCATCCTTTCGTTGTTGAACTATAAATGTTTAATTTGTTTTAAGATCGTGTAAATCAATGAATTCAGTTTATTTGTTTTTATTTGGTTTTTCTATCGAATTTCAGGATGAGCTACCGTTTTTCGCGGCGAAACCACTTCTATTTTCCCTATTGACATTTGCGATGGATCGAGTTGCCCCGCAGCGTGCGTCAAAACGCGTCACATTTGAGGCCCGTCTGCTGGTGCGCTCGGCCAGGCTGGGCGGGCTTGGCACGCTGATGCAAACTTGAGTTAAATCCAATCTATGTAGCGGGCAGGCGCGGGGTGGGGGCAACCGCGCGCGCAGGGCCGAGAAAGTGATTTATACTGTATATATAAACAGCATTATTTCGCCAATCGCCGTTTCTGTTGTCAATATGTTACGTCTCACCTATCCCGCGCCGGCCCCCCCCTGGGAGCTCCGTCCAGCCCATGCCTGCCATGGCAGCTTGGCCCTGCACATCACGCACAAGCTGCATGCCGGCTTCCCCAGCCCGACAGCCGATTACACCGCCGATCCGCTGGACCTGAATCAATACCTGGTGGATCGCGTCGCCTGTGCCTTCCTATTCGGCGTGGCCGGCTGGAGCATGAGCGGTGCGTATATCGTCGAAGGCGACAAGGTGGTGGTGGACCGCTTCATTTCGCCCCAGGCCGGCCATCGTGGTGACCATCGTCAATGGCGAATTCACTATCAAGCGGCTACGGACACGGACCACCTCTTGGCCGGCCCACTCCTTCAAGAAAAGGAACTCCGCCTGCAGCGGCCCGATCTCGTTGCAGCCGAAGAGGGCCGCGGCCTTCATCACATCACCGAAGCCGCCCGTGTTGTTGGACATGGTTCCGAGTAATTGCGGCGGCACGCTATGCGCGGCCAGCACGCCGTCGCGCGTGCGGTTCTTGATGTTGAAAAATTCGTCCTTGGCTGCGGTCTCGGAAACCGGCAGGATCTGCAAGCCAGCCGCTAGGCAAGTACGCGCTGTGCTTCCGTTTCGATTCGGCGCGCGCCGCCGCTTGCATCGAGGGGAGACGACTTCCAGTTCCGAAACCCGCGAGCGAAGGCAGCGACCGACAAGACAGACAGCGAGAACATCCGCAAGGCCCAGCAGCAGCTCGGCCACAACAGCGCGGTGATGACGGAAACCTACGTGCGCAAGCGCCGCAGTCAGAAAGGAGGGAATTCCGAAATATATGTGCGTGACGGTCTTGCTGGGAATGGTGTAGAGGGGACGATAGCTATATGATGGCTAAGGGCTATACAGAGCCAATAGGAGCTATGATGAATTCGTATGAATATTTCGATGTACCTCTGGCCAATCGAAATTCCGCATCGGAATTCGCTTCGCGATGGAAGCTTCACGGTTTTAATACGCGGGTTCCGACGCGGACAGACGTCGCGCTGTTGCGCCCAGACGAAGTCTCGGCTTTGCTTGAAAATTGGATACGCCGCAGCGCTACAGAAGTTATTCCTAGCCGTTCCCAGATCTCACAAGCAAAAGATATTTTGTTGGCTAGGCCAGACGCTTCAGAATTTGAGAATTTAATCAAACTCTGTGATCTCAGAATAGGTAAAGGAAATCTACCTTGGTAAAAGAGTAGAGGGAGTGTGATTTAATTTCTGAAGGGCTCAGGCTGCCGAATCGTTCCTCATATACCGATCATCGACAATTCTGCGCCCTTCCGCTACTCCTGCTTCAAGGGCTGCCGTACTGGTGTCATAGACCCATGCCTTATCAAACCTATAGGGTAAGAAGAGAATCCCCGCGCGGTTTATACGCAGCTGGGTAATTACCCAAAGTTCATTTTCCCGACCGCACCTCACCAAAATCTTGAAGCCTCGATAGGACTGCTCGCTGTATACATGGTTCATCGTCTCCATCCAAATTGGTAACCTTGTTATTACCGATTGCATGTTCAAGTTCTCAAGTCCTCGCTGTTTTCTTCATGTTGGCATCGGAGCGATCGCAAATAATTTCCCTTTCCAGGGCTCAATTGAAGCGTCGAAAGCCAAAATTGCAATTTCATTCTTACCTGCGCCTTCTCGTATAAATTGCGCTATTGCTTTTCGGCATACGATCATCTGTCCTTCCAAATTAGTAGGTGGTCCATTAATTTGGAACTCAGCCCTGGTTCGGCCGCTCCCCAACCCGCTTGTAACTTCGATAACGTCGTTCTTGCCAATCCTCAGCCATACAAAACCGGCCTCGTGTCCTATATCTTCAAAATAGAATCGCATGAGAAATCTCTCAAATAAAGGGGCCGCAACTGCGGCCCCTTAACAAAGTAAATTGCTGTCGTGCGGGAGATTACAAGGCTTGGTCTCTCTTCTCGCTCTCTCCTCCATGCCCCTTTCGATAGATACTGCCTCCGTCATAGCGACGTGGACCGGCGTCACTTTGCTGATCAGCCTGCTCTTGCTTTTTTCGCTCATGTTCGGGCGACGCAAAGCCTCCCTCACGAGAACGCGACGACTTCTCATCTTGAAGTGTGAAGCCCGGCTTGCCACGGCGGCTGGGACTCTGAGCTTTATTAAAATTCGACATTGTTGATCCTTTAAATCACGGTCTGATATGAGCGTCAACGGACAGGCCGCAATGTCCATTTCTGCCACATCCATATCGCGAGCATCATCCGGAAAGATAGTGATGGATGCCCACATACGTGAATGCTGATAGCGTGATATTTACGCACCGAATACCGTTCTGGCTTCAGCTCTAAAATCTCTTTACCATCCTGACCGAAGTAGGCCTTCAAGAAGGTGTCAATTCATCCTGTTGAGCGAGGGGTGGGCGCTACGACATGCAATAAGTGCTTCACACATATTCACTCCCTGTGCGAGTAAAACCGCCTCTGCACGATAAACGCCTTCGAGATTTTTTTTCGAAAAGATTTCGTTCTCACGTTCCAATATGGAAACGCTGTTCAGTTGCCATCCATCGGCATATTGCGTGTATTTCAGCTCGTATGAAAAGTTGCCAGAGCTATCTGTAGTTTGATATGTAGACATGGAATTTCTCGGTCAGTTTAATTGTTAGGTTGGCTTGACCGATGTCGAAAGAATCAGATTCATCCAAGCATTTCGCAAGTCTTCTATTCAGATTGATAGTTCTTGCTATCCCAGAGTCGATTACAACGACCCCGCGCAGCATTCTTTCTTTTCATCTCGCTGAGGTGAGTTTCCCTTTGCCACACCTCTGAGAGCGACGACCATTTATAAACCCGCCGCTGTATCTCCCGCTTCGATATGTCTCAGGTCCGGCAGCTTTGGACAGTAGATCATTTCTCTTCGCCTCCGACAGTGCGCCGCTTGATACTACTGACTCTTCCCCACATGACCCTCTTATCTCGAAAACTCTTTGCTTTTTTACTGATTGCCAAAGGATCGCTGATCTCATTATTTTCAAAATAGCAGTCACCATGTAGTCGCCGATGCTCCTCCACTGCCTGTGCAACTTCGTCGACATCAAAGCGGGCGTTGGAATGTAGCCTCATTTTTTCTCCGTAAGGATACGTGGGCAACAAAGATATCTTTAAAGTCTTGACGTCACTTAATTGCTAATCCTCTGATGAAACCATTCGCCATTGATCGCACAGATCATTTGTCTGACCACGACCGCGCGCACGCTGATTAAGTACCTCTTCGACACACTCAAAATCCTCTATCTGCCGAGAGTAGCCCGAATAGATCTCAGGTCGGGATAACGGAAAATCCACGCCACCTAACGTGGGGCACAACGTGTGCCGACCGCTGAACATGTTCATATAGTTCTCCAAAAAGAGTACCTAACGACATCTCAACGGATGGACTCAATGAAATCGAATGGAATCGAATGGAATCGATGTTGGGATGGGGATACGGACCATGTAAGTTAGCTCTTACTTACCAGAGGATCCGAGGAGGGATGTACAGACCTTACTCTGAATTCGCGTCGGAAACGAATTCGGAGCTTATTTATTTCCCAATCGCCGAAGCGTAATCAATAGTCTTTCTTGTACAAGAAAATACAGATTACTTACGTGAGACGGCCACACTACCTTCTGAAAAGGACGTTCAAGCTGCTAATTAAGGCCACTGCTCCCACCGACAGCACAAGCAGCCTCTACCGTCGAAATGAGAAAAGTGAGCGGACACGGTTTAAGAAGAACGGACGAAAAGACCCCTAAATTTTCAGTTGAGCTGCGGATCGGAGTCGCACTGAGAAGCAATATCGGTATTCCGGCATAACGTCTATCAGCTCTAATCTTGATCGCGAATTCTAGTCCGTCCATCACAGGCATACGTAAGTCAGTGAGAATCACATCCACTCTGGTGAGTGACCTCTGCATGACGTCAAAGGCCTCTTCACCATTTCCCGCGTCTAATACGTAATAGCCCTCAGCTTGAAAGGCTTCCATAAAAATATTTCTCACCTCTTTATCATCTTCAACAATCAAGAGGCACCGAGCTTTGCTGGCATCTTTGTTCATCGGGCCTTCCTCGGGTGAATGGGCTGCGTCCCGGTGATCGAAATGAACAGCGTTTTTCAAAATACGCTGAAACAAGCCATAGAAAAATCAGAATCTTAGACCTATCGCCGAACATTTCTCCTACAAGTCTCTGTAGGGCTTACCAATATACGTTCGCCAGGTGGGAAAGACCATCGAACTGCGCAAGGGACAAGAGGTCGAGAGACGCTCATTTTATGAGTAGGACCATGTATTTAGTGGAAGCCAAATCCACTGCCATCCTTCTTTCGAGGAGAGCCATCTTGCTTATGGTGCTCTTCCATAAAGAGCAAAAATTCGACGTGCAGCTTCATCGCCGCGAGGATTTTAGACGTTTGCGGACCAACTGGAGGGAAACTCTCTGGAGATGGCCGCGCCAGATCATCAAAAATCGCACGAATAGCATCTGGTCCCGCGTCCGCTTCTTGCATCTCGATTAAGCACCTTCTCACCTGTGATCGTATTAAATCACCGACGATTTCTCCTTGCGCAGCCTTCTTTCCGATTTCGTGTATCGAAAGCGTATATCGCCCGACTATCTCCTTTAACATAACGTCAGACATTTCTTCTCCTATTTTCCCCTCAATTACTCACAGTAAATCATCGCCCGTTAGCGCCCGCTTAGGCCTTTGCATGATGCAAGCACGGCAGGAAAGTAGCTATCGGGAATATCCTTAACCTTATCCTCCGACAGGAACCAATTCCCTTCTCTGATCCCAAGATCTTTCGTCTTCTTAGCTACGAGTAATCACAGCAGCGCGACACGGCTCCTATTTTCGAGCGTCCTCCTATGAGCCTGTTGCGAACGCCCACTCACCGCTTCCGAAGCGACGCTACTTCGACTTCAACTTTGAACACCCTAACGGCCTCCCCCAGGTGCTGGGCTTGGACTTGCAGCGATTGAGACGCTGCAGCTGCCTCCTCTACCAAGGCCGCATTCTGTTGGGTCACTTCATCCATCTGGGTGATCGCCTGATTTATCTGCTCTATGCGGTCGCTTTGTTCATCGCTGGCCGCGCTGATTTCATTAATCACCTCGCTAACCCTGCGAACACTAGAAACCACCTGTTCCACAGTTGCCCCGGCTTCGGCGACCAACTTGCTGCCGTCTTCCACGCTGGCAACAGAGTCGTTGATTAAAACTTTGATCTCCTTAGCGGCCGCCGCACTTCGTTGCGCCAAGGTACGCACCTCGGATGCGACTACAGCAACTCCTCGATCCTACTCACCCGCACGAGTGTCCTCCACTGCCGCATTCAATGCGAGACCATCCACTGACGGCAGAGAGAGCGTAGAGTGGGGGCGCCGAGTGGCCAGGTTATGTGTGCAGGCAGGAACACCGCTGCCGGAGACATAGCGAGAGAATTTTTGACCCGTGGCAGCCGGACCCAATGTTAGGCATAATGGTTCAGCTCGTTCCAGATCTTTTCTTCAGCTTGCATTTCGCCTGCACATATAACAAAAATAAAAAAAAGGCGCGCCGGCTTTCCATACAAAGCCGTACAGCTCATCAATAGCGCGAATTAGGAAATCAATGGGAACATCGCTAACCTTTGGCTTCGCCTATAGGGGATTCGATATCACCATCATCGGATACGAGATCGATGGTGGTTGGCGAATGGCCCTTGAACTGCGCAAAGGAGATGACGTCGAGATTATTCGGGATACCGCCAACGTTTATGCCGACTTCAACAGCTTGCGCAGTATGGCGATTTGGACTGCGCATCTGAAAATCAAGAGCCTCACTGACCCGCGGGCTCATGGCTAACTTGCAAGAGGTTCGTATGGAATCGGATCGCCGTTTTGAGCTGTTTGCACGGCTTCTATAGTTGAAACCAGTAGCTGCAACGGACATGGTTTCACTAATAGCGCATCAAAAATCTGCCTCGCTTGCCAAGAATTTGTCATTGGCGTCGCACTGAGTAAAACAATAGGAACCGCCGAGAGCTGTGAATTACTTTTGACCTTGCGCGCAAATTCCAGTCCGTCCATTACGGGCATGCGCAGGTCAGTCAGCACGACATCCACCACCGCGGTGGGACACTGCTGCATCATGGCATATGCTTCGGCTCCATTTGATGCTTCCAATACACGGTAGCCTTGCTCAGAAAAAGTCTCCGCAAAAATGCTGCGCACATCTGACTCGTCCTCAACGATCAGCAGACCACGTTGTCTCCCCTGCATGACGTCACTCCTCTACTCCTGGCTATACACCCAATAAAGGCGTTATTGGCTCGTCTTATTATGGTCTTATCAGGCCGGGGCCACATTCTCAAAATCTCGCAAATTGAGAATACCGGATAAGAAAGCATCGCTGAAAACCGCTTCAATTCGTAGACACATGCGTTTTTCTGATGCCTTAATTCTTGTTATTTGAGAGAGTCACGAGTTGCCGTTCCTGCGTATGGCTTGGTTGAGCCGCTCGTAATCGTCGCGGCAATCGGAATTGCAAAATAGCAATTCCGACTGGACCTCCTCTTCACAAAAATGGCAACGGTAATCAGCCAGCAGTGCCGGCGCGCTTCTTGCGGCGGCAACACCGGCCGAGATAGTTTGATAAATCTTGCTGTCTGCGTTATCTGCGTGATCGCTCATGGCTATTTGCCTTCAATAGTGGGAAGTTGATAGGGACGGAAATTGACCACGTCTTGACCGGCCCACTCGTTCAAAGAAAGAAACTGCGCCTGCAACGGCTCAATCTCGTTGCAGCCGAAGACGGCGGCGGCCTTGGTCACATCGCCGAATCCGCCGGTGTTATTGGGCATGGTCCCGAGTAATTGCGGCGGCACGCGATGCGCGGCCAGCACGTCGTCGCGCGTGCAGTTCTTGATGTTGAAAAATTCGTCCTTGGCCGCAATTTCGGAAACCGGAAGGATCTGGAGACCGTCCTTCTTGCCGCCTGGTGCATACACAAACAAGTTGCGGAAGTTGCCTGGCCCTTTGCTGTTGCGCATCGCCTCGCGCAGCTTGTCCATGTCGTTGACGTTGCTGGCCGTGTCTGTCATGTAGAGGATGAAGCCCGCGTGCGAGCCGTTGAGGTAGTAGCGTCGGCGGAATAGCGTGGCCGACTCATTGAGCCAGGCCGATTGCAGCGCGCTCACGTACTGCGGCACGCCGTACACTTCCTGATTGATGTCTGGCGCCTGCAGGTGCCAGATAGCGCCCCTCTCGAATTCGTAGGTATCGCGCCAGCCATTGACGAAGAAATAGCGCCCGGGCTCCACGCCCACGCGCGTGTACTTGGCCAGCGCTGGCTTGAGGCCCAGGAGCTTGCCCGTCATGCTCTCGCGCCGCTCAGCGTAGCAGTTTCCGAACAGCAGAAAATCCAGCGCCAAGCGCGTGAAGTCGCCGCGTGACAAGACTGCGGACGGCTGAAAGGTAGATGCCAGGATATTGACCTTGCACCAGATCGCACTGGCATGGTGGACACTGGCATTGAGGGACTTTGCCAGGCCAGGCATGCTCAAGGGTGGTTCGTACCAGTCTCCATTGCGGTAGCACTCGACGTCCGCCAGCATGTCACGGCCTTCCAGCACGGGCGAAGGATCGCCGAAGGAGAACGCTTCAACGGATGGCGCCGGCGGTGCCTCGGCCCTGGCCGGCAGCGTGTTGTCGGATGCCGCCGCGCGGCGGCGTGCTCTGTGTTTCATTAGAAGAACTCCATGGATGAAGTGTTGTTAGCGGTGGTGCCTTCGAACGGCTCGTAGTCGAGGGCATGCATGACCGACCAGGCCAAGTCGGCGTGGCCGGTTTCTTCGGAGCGGCCGGCGTCATATGTGACCGCGCGCCCGCTGGGGGTGAGGATTTTGCGAATGGCCATGAAGGACTGCGCGATATCGGTCCAGCCAGCATCGAACTGCAGGCGGCCGCTGCGAATGATGTTCTGTGCCTTCAACACCATGCGCGTTTTGACTTCCGGCGAATAGCTGATAGCGGTCACACCCGGGAAGAACTGTTTCACCAGGGGATAGACGCCCACGCCCATGCCAGTGGTGTCGATGCCGATGTACTGGACGTTGTAGCGGCCGCACATTTCCTTGATGAGAGCGGCTTGCTCCGAAAAATCTTTACCGCGCCATTGGTGGCGCTCCAAGATGCGGAAGTTGCCACCGGGGACCAGCGGTGGCGCAATCACCGAGCAGCCGGCGCTATCACCCGTCAGCGAAGGGTCGTAACCAATCCAAACGGGCCGGTGGCCGAAGGGGCGTGCCGTGAAGGGCTTATAGTCATCCCAATCTACCCACGAATCGACCATGCCGCGCTGCAGGTCCGCCAGTGGGAACACCGACGCAGAATCGTCGATGAAGTTACACATCAAGAGGTTGTCGAACTGGTCTGGCGAATATTCGAAATCGCGCAGCTCGTCGATGTCGAACAGATCGCAGCCACCGGCGGCCGCATCCATGATCGTGACGATCTGGCGCCAGATTTTGTCCTCGCCCGTGAAACCCGACGACAGCCGCTTATGGCTGACATCGATATTCACCTTTTCGCCCTTAGCGCGGCGCTTGTTGAACGCCTCGCCGGTCCAGAACGGATAAGCCTGGTGCGTGGTGGCCGAGGGCGTCGAGAAGTAGGTTTTGCGCCACTTCTTGTGCAAGGCCATGCCGGACGCGACCTTGTTCAGCTCGGTGAAATTGTGCGTCCAGAAGAATTCATCGAAATAGAAGTTGCCGTGGTAGCCCTGGGCGGTACGTGCGTTCGTGCCGAGGAAATACAGGTGCGCGCCATTGGGCAGCACGATAGGGTCGCCCGACAGCTCCACGCCGCATGCATCCTTCGCGAACTGGATGATGTATTGCTTGAAAACATGCGCCTGCGACTTCGAGGCCGAGAGAAAAATCTGATTGCGCCCGGTCTGGATCGCATCAATCAGTGCCTCGCGTGCAAAGTACCAGGTCGCGCCGATCTGGCGAGACTTCAGGATGATGCGCGTGCGCTCTGCACCGTTGCGGAACCATACCTTTTGGTAGTCGAAGAGCGAATCATTGAATGCCTCGACGATACGCTGCTGCGCCTCTTCGCTGAACTCATTGCGCACCGGCTTTTTCTTCGGTCCGGCATTGCGATTGGCGATGTTCGGATTGAGGTCGGTTTCGTTTCCACCAGGCTGTTCATAGCGGCGCACGCGCGCGGCCTGCACCAGCTGGCGCATGAGCGCGTCGAGTTCCTTGTACTCACCATTGCCCTTTACTTCCTTGGCGATCAGTTGCACTATGCGCGCTTCAAGGGCAATCTCTACGCGCTCCAGGCGAGAGACCTTTTCCCATTCATCGCGGTGCTTCCAGCTATTGACCGTGGAACGCTTAATCTTCAGGTGGCGCGCAATCGACGAGATGCGCCAGCCCTCGAAATACAGGCGGCGCGCGACCTGTCGAGGCTCGGCCGCCTGGTCGATGTTGTCCTTGATGTCTTCTGGAATTTCTAACATGCCGCAAGCGTAGGCGGCGCGCGCGCGTAGCGGGGACTTTGCCGAGTCGCTATCCCCCTTATCAACCCTCACTTGATTGATGCATTTCGCCCATCGGCAGAAGATGACGTTATCCGATCAACCGATAACGAGCGCGAAATCTCATGGCAACCAAGAGCAAATTTTTCCGCGTCGCGACCGAGGGCGCGACCACCGACGGCCGTAGCATCAGCCGCGAGCAAATCCAGCAGATGGCCGACAGCTACAACGTGAAAACCTACGGCGCTCGCGTGTGGGTCGAACACCTGCGCAGCCTGCTGCCGGATGGCCCGTTCAAGGCCTATGGCGACGTGCTGGCGCTGAAGGCCGAAGAGGTCGACACCGAGAGCGGCAAGCGTCTGGCCCTGTTCGCGCAGATCGAACCCACGCCTGCGCTGATCGCCATGAACAAGGATCGCCAGAAGATCTTCACCAGCATCGAGCTGGCCGACAAGTTCGCCGACACCGGCAGTTCCTATCTGGTCGGCCTGGCTGTGACCGACAGCCCCGCCAGCCTGGGCACCGAGATTCTGCAGTTCTCAGCCACCAATCCGAAGGCCTCGCCTTTCACTCCCCGCAAGCTGAAGCCGGAGAACCTGTTCTCCGAAGCCATCGAGGCCAACATCGAATTCGAGGAAGATGGCCCCAGCGTGGCCGAGACCATCAAGCAACTGTTCAGCCGCATTGGTGGTGGCGAGAAGAAAGCCGATGCCCAGCATGCCGACGTGGTGGCCGCTATGACCGCCGTTGCCGAAAAGGTGGGCGAGTTCGCGCAGGAGGCCGCACAGGCCAGCAAGATCGCTGCCGATGCCGCGGCGCGCCTGGAGAAGCTGGAAAAGCGCGTCGGCGATGAATCGACTACCGCCGAGCAGTTCCGCCAAACCATCAATCTGACCGACAAGAGCAACCTGCAGCGCCCGCCGGCCACCGGTGGCGGCAGCGGCGGCGCCGTGCAGACCGAGTTCTAAGCCGTCGGGCGACGAAGCAAACCATTTCCGTATTTCACTGGAGCAGAACACATGAAGAATCAGACCCGCGCCGCCTATAACGCCTATACCGCGCGCCTGGCCACCCTGAACGATGTCGCCGGCGGTGCCGTCCACTCTACCTTCTCGGTAGAACCGACCGTCCAGCAGAAGCTGGAAGACAAAATGCAGGAATCGTCTGAATTCCTGGGCAGCATCAACATCATCGGCGTCGATGAGCTGGAAGGCGAGAAAATCGGCCTGGGCGTGTCCGGCCCCATCGCCAGCCGCACCGACACGCGCGGTGACAAACGCCGTAGCACCCGGGATGCGTCGGCCATGTCCAATACCCACTATCGCTGCGAGAAGACCAACTTCGATACTCACATCACCTATGCCAAGCTGGATGCTTGGGCCAAGTTCAAGGACTTCCAGACTCGTGTAGCCAATGCGATCCTGAAGCGCCAGGCGCTGGACCGCATCATGATCGGTTTCAACGGTGTGAAGGTGGCGGCCGATACCAACCTGGCACAGTATCCGCTGCTGCAGGACGTCAATAAGGGCTGGCTGCAGCAGATCCGCGAGAACTCGCCCCAGCGCGTCATGGGCCTGGTCGGCCAGGATCTGCCGGGCAAGGTGGTCATTGGCAGTGGCGCAGGCGCGGACTACGCGAACCTCGACGCTGCCGTGTATGACGCGGTGACCAATCTGGACCCGTGGTATCAGGACGATACCGGGCTGGTGGTCATCGTCGGCCGTGAACTGCTGCACGACAAGTATTTCCCGCTGATCAACAAGGACAAGGCGCCGACCGAGACCCTGGCCGCTGACATCATCATCAGCCAGAAGCGCATCGGCGGACTGCCGGCGGTGCGCGTGCCGTCCTTCCCGGCCAATGCCATGCTGATCACCCGCCTGGACAACCTGTCTATCTACTTCCAGAACGGCGGCCGCCGCCGTCGCGTGGTCGACGAACCCAAGGCCGACCGCATCGAAAACTATGAATCGTCGAACGACGCCTATGTGATCGAGGATGAAGGCCTGGCCACGCTGATTGAGAACGTGGTGCTGCAGGATGCAGCAGCGGGCGGCGCCTGATGTCTCGCCTGTCTCCCGCCGCGCGCCACCGTGAGCGCATGCTCGGCAAGCTGGCGGCGTCTGCCGGCGAGCCGGGCGGCATGACCACCGGCAGCGCCTATGAACTGATGTTGATGAAGCTCCACGAAGACCGGCGCACGCTGTCCAACATCCAATCGATCGAACGCAAGATCGAGATGAAGGCCACCATGCTGCCGGCCTATCAAGACTGGATTGATGGTGTGCTGTCGGCCGGACGCGGTGCTCAGGACGAAGTACTGGTCAATGTGCTGGTATGGCACATCGATGTCGGCGACTACGAACGCGCCCTGCAGATCGCAGGCTACGCCATGGAACACCAGTTCACGCTGCCGGATCGCTACAACCGGACCTTGCCCACGCTGCTGCAGGACGATTTCGCAGGGGCCAGCCTGGGCGGCCGGCTGAAGGACGAGCCGGCACGGGCGGCCGATATCCTGCAGCAGGTCTTGGCCATGACGAGCAATTCCGATACGCCCGACCAGGCACGCGCCAAGGTGCATAAGGCGCTCGGACTGGCCCTGCTGGAGCTGGTCAATCAGGTGGACCCAGAGAACGTCACGGCCGCCTCGGCGGACCATGCCACGGCGGCGCTGCAGCACCTCAATCGCGCATGTGAGCTGCACCAGGCGGCCGGCGTCAAGAAAGATATCGAGCGGCTGGAACGGCGACTGAAGAAGTTCGCCGAGCCGGCCAAGTAAAGAGCACCCCACGGCGCAGGGCGGCCCGGGACGGAAGCGGCATTGTCCGTCGGATGTCCCGGCCACCGCCCCCAACATTCTCCAAGACCATGAACTACATCGATGACGTACCGGTGACGCCGGCACCGGCCGCGCCGGACGAGGTGAAGGCCATCACCAACGACGGATTTTTCCCGGACATCAGCATGCCGGCTATGCGGGACGCCATGCGGCTGGACTCGACAGTAACCGATGCACGACTACGCCCCGCACTGGTGGACGCGATTCTGACGGTCAACCGGTTGCTACGCGACTGGCAACTGCAGCACATCGCCAGCGGTATCGAGAAGCTGGAACAGGTGCCGGCACTGCAGGTGGATGGGGAAAGCCAGTACCTGGCCCACTACCGCCGAGCGGTCTATAGCTTCGCCAAGGCCGATATTTTCGAAAGCTACCGGGACTATGACACGACGGCCAGCGCGCTCACGGACAAGAAAAATATGGAATGGATGGACACGGCGCCGGACGTGCAGCGCCGTAATGGGCACTGGGCCATCAATGACATCCTCGACCGCACGCATGCGACCGTAGAGCTGATCTGATGCAGGTTCGGAGCCAGCAGGGCGACACGCTCGATGCACTGGTGTTTCGCTACCTGGGCGCCAGCAGCGGCTATGTGGAACAGGCGCTGACCTTGAATCCATCGCTTGCAGCGCTTGGTGCTGTGCTACCAGCGGGCACGATGGTCACGCTGCCGGATGCGGTAGAGGCGCCGACCAGCGCGCGCGACAGCATCAGTTTGTGGGAATGACGACATGAACACCAAATCACTGACAAGGGGAAATCAAGTTATGGCAGCAGAATCCGCCGGTGGCATCGCTGCCATCCTGAAAATTTATGGCATCAAGGCCGTGCTCGGCATGGTCGGCGCGGCGCTGCTGTATATCGTTCTGCCGCCACGCAATGCAGATGGCTCGTTCAACGAGAAGGAATTTGTGGTGCGTCTGGCCTGCGCCGGTGCGTTCTCCATCATGTTCGGCGACCTGGCGTTTTCGGTGCTGCTGCAGCACGCGTCGACGGTGGCCGCTGTGCTCGGACCGAAGCCGGTCGATTTGATGGTGGGCGCGCCAGCCTGGTGGATCACCCGGGCCGTGGCCCTGTGGTTTCAGCGGCGCCAAGGCAAGGACATTGCCGAGCTGGCGCGTGACGTGAAGGAATCGATTTGAACGCCATCGACAATCGTCGCGCTTTCCTGGGCATGCTGCGCTTCTCCGAAGGAACATCCAATTCTCCGACCACACGCGACCGCGGCTATGACCAGATCGTAGGCCGCACGCGTTTCACCAGCTACGCAGACCATCCGCGCGTGCGTGTCTGGATTCCACGCATCAAGAATTGGTCCACTGCGGCCGGCGGTTACCAATTGCTGATGCGCTACTACGACATCTATTGCCAGCGGCTCGGCCTGACGGGCTTCGGGCCAGACGTGCAAGACACTATCGCTCTGCAGCAGATCAGGGAATGCCGGGCCTTGCCCGACATCGACGCAGGCCGCCTGGGGGACGCCATCCCCAAATGCAAAAACATCTGGGCT
>PJUA01000120.1_pt1 | contig 78745 bp, 61 predicted proteins | sample 1512151 | NCBI WGS metagenome assembly PJUA01 (sample SAMN08177678, study PRJNA422409) | Soil metagenome, whole genome shotgun sequencing project. | isolation source: Soil enriched on filter paper: beechwood xylan treatment | place: USA: Madison | collected 2015-01-15 | reverse complement strand
CCAAAAATACCAACAATGATATAAAATATGCCGCAGGCAATCCCTGCAATATAACGCTTGGAGCTATCCTCATGCGCGTCCTTGCCTGTGCAAATCGCCGCTGTAATCGCCGCGACATTAAAAGCATGCGAGCCAAAAGGCGCCATCAGAAGAGAGCCTAAGCCTGTTATGGTCAAAATGGGATTGGCGCTCGTTTTGAAGCCGTCATTGCGCAAAACAAGCATGCCCGGCATGTATTGGCCAGTAAGCGTAATAATGAACAGCGGCAGCGCTACGCCCAATAGCGCATGCAGCGTAAACTCCGGGACAACAAGCTGAGGCGAGGCCAAAGCCAGGTTGATAGAGCTGAAGTCCGCTTCGCCCATAACGAGTAAATAAAGGATGCCAATAACCAGGATACCTACAATAGCATAACGGGATGTAAAGCGCCTCAGCACGATATAGGCTCCAAACAAAACAAGAACAAGCAAAGGCTCTACTTTTGCTCCTTCAAAAGCTGATACGCCAAACTGCAACAATATGCCGCCCAATAATCCCGAAGCAATGCCCGATGGAATTAGGCGTACCAGCCGCTCGAACATGCCGGATAATCCCAACGCAATAAAAGCGGCGGCGGAAATCATGTAAGCGCCAATAGCTTCCGGGTACGGCGTAACAGCCAGCGCCGATACCAGAAAGGCGACTCCCGGCGTTGACCATGCCGTAATAATCGGCTCGCGATATCGCATGCTCAGCCAAATCCCGGTTATTCCAACCCCGATGGAAATCGACCAAATCCACGAGGCTGTCATTTCCGGGCTTAAGCCGGCAACCTTCGCTGCTTGAAATACAAGAATAAACGTGCCTCCGTAATTGACTATGACCGATATTAAAGCGGCTATTGCGGGGGATATAAGATCACGCCCGCGTATTGAAAAAGCTCTGTTCTTCATCGCTGTTCTCCCTTTCTCGTGAATTAAAACATGACCAGAACAGCATATCAAGCATTGGATTGTTTATATACATCCATAATTTTAAATTTCGACCAGTCCAAAAATTACAAGCAAAAAGCGCACAGCAAAAAGCACACAGCAAAAAGCCCCGATGCAAAACAGCATCGGGCTCTCTGCTGAATCATTATTCGTTCCGCTTGACTTTTCGGACAGCCCCTTTACCTACTTCTTGCTCCATTCAGAAGCGCCTGAAATTCTTGCGGCAGCTTTATTACTGCGGACATGGATGACCCTTAGGAGCTGTTTTCGACGAAAAATCAAGGTGTAGTGGACATTGATGTCCGTAACCCCTCTGAATCCCGCCCGTATGCGCCACATTGGAGCGCTAAAGGACGCGAGTGACCGTTTATCAAGGGAAATCCAGCATTTTCACTCTGTAACGGTCATGAATGACCGACAGAGGACAGATAACGTCGTCAAGCGCTGATTTATTAGGTTAAGCCTATTGCTTCCCTTCAGCTTCCTGTTTCTCCTCTCACTCATCTTTTCCGGGCCTTGATTACAAAGGTGACGGGAAGCATTCGGGCTTTCTGGGCAAAGCTGCTGCCACTAGACCCCGTCATTTCCTCATCGGATTCTTCAACCATTTGCTCGATGACAAATCCGGCTTTAGCCAATGCGTTTACATACGTCGATAGCTTGCGGTCAGATAATGACAAAACCCCGCCGTCAATAGATACCGAATACCAGGATTCATCAAAATAGCTTTTTTTGAAAACAAGTTTATTCTCTTCTGCGGCAACACATTTATGTATGGGATGGGACCAGCTGAATATAAATACGCCATCCTTTTTGAGATAAGAAGCGATCCTGCTGAAGGTGCCGTCAAGATCGGTGGTCCAGCCAATTCCATAGACCGAATAAACGACATCGAAATAGTCAGCCGGCAAGCCGCATTCTTCCTCCATCGGGGCGCAGATCAAATGTGCCGAAAGACTATGCTCTTGCAAATATTGCCTTGCCTTTTCAAGCTGTTCAGCGGACAGATCAATGCCCCATAGCTCGGACGCTTTGCGTTCGCTCATATAGTGCAAGGAATGCCCTGTTCCACAGCCTATTTCCAGCACCTTTTTCCCTGATAGATCGGGAAAGAGCCGGCATTTTTCCTCGGATACATACGCGCCATAATGCGGAAGCGCAGTTGTTCCTACGACTTCATTCCCCTTAACGCTCCAGAAAAGCTCGTTTGTTTGATGTACTGCTGCCTGGTTCATTTCGACCGAAACCGCGTATCCAACCTCTCCGGCTCCCATAATATTGGTTCGTTGATTGTGATCCTTTTCCACGACAATGCCCTCCATTAATACCAGTTTAAAGGTCAGCTTTGGAAAAGGGTTCAGCGTTACCCCCTTGTTTCGGGCCAAGGAAGGCGCTATACCATGCAAGTGACTAAATGCTCTGGAAAAAGCAGCCGGAGACTCATACCCGTAACGCTGTGCGATATCAATGATTTTATCTCCTTGTTGAACATCGGAAGCAGCCTTCGTTAACCGCCTGCGACGAACATATTCGGACAAAGGGATTCCGGCGAGGAAAGAAAAAAGACGCCGAAACTCCCACTCCGAGCAATTCAAAAATTGTGACACGGTAGAATAGTCAATCTGCTCAGGCAGATTGTTTTCAATATAGTCCATTGCCTGATTCATCCGCTTCTGCCAATCCACAACTTCACCTCCTACTAGATTATAGGAAAGGATCAGGCGACTTTCTTTGCAGCAGGTGTATTTAAATGCAAAGACCAGAGAATGGCGCCGGAGAAGCGGAGCAGGAAATCCGGTAACAGCGGCGATCCGGTGAAATCATTCTCATAACGGCCATGCTCCTGCCGGGCTATCACAGAAAAGGCGGCCCCATACTTGCGGAGCCGCCATCATTCCTGTAGCATCTATTATTACTTAACCGCCGATTCTTCTTCAGCCTCAACTGCCTGCAGCTTTGGAGTAACAATCGAAAGAAGCAATTCATTTTCGGACGAAATCATGGCAACCCCCGGCGGCAGCTGGATGTCTCCAGCCAAAAGGGTGTCCCCGATATCCATCTCGCTAATATCAACGTTGATAAAGGACACGAGCTGGTGAGGCAATGCTTTGACCTCGATGAATGAGCTTTGCGTCTGCAAAATCGCGCCCATCTTTGTCCCTTTCGGAATGCCAATGTAATTAAGCGCTATCTTTGTAACAACAGGCTCATCCGTCTTGACGCGAAGCAAATCCACATGAATATAATCGCCCGTTACCGCATCCCGCTGCACGCCTTCGAGCAATACGGGAATCGTTTCCGAGTCTTTGATTTGAAGCTCCAGCATTCCTGATCCTGTGCTTCTCATCCAGCGCTTGAAATCCGGCATTGAAAGATGGACCATCGTGCTTTCTTTGTTCAATCCCATCACTACACCCGGTAGACGGCCGCTTTTCCGCAGCTGCTTCAGACTGGACTTATTCATAGATGATCGTTGTTCCGCTGTCAAACATGCACTCAACATATACAACACTCCTCATTACTCTATTAATTTTGTGCTCTCAAAATCTATATCCGTCAATGAACATTGATTTCGTCCCCCTGCCCGGGGGATATATAGAGCACCATGACATCACCGCCCTTAATTATTGTCGTGGCAATCACTCCATTGTGATAAAGGCATTTCGCCAAAAATAGCGAAATGCCTTATTCATTACCATAGCATAAGCCGGATGCTTTGTCGACATGCATCATCGCAGCACATGCCGGATACTTTGTCGACATCCATCGCTGCAGCACATGCCGATGCTTTGTTGACATGCATCGCTTCGGATTTGCTGATTGCTGAAAGACTCTCAACGAGACTATAATGATACTACTCTATCATACAAATAGTGGAAAGCTTAATATTTCCCCCGTCTAAAGGCTAGGATGTTGAATAGACCAAGGACGGTTACGGCATCAAACCTCGTTTTGTAAGATATATACATAGTTGGTCTGCAAGACAGGAAAAGATCACCGGGGATGAACGGGAGGAAGCAAAGGAAATGGCAAGTGTCATGCTGGTGGACGATGATCCGGATATACTGGAGCTCATGCATGCGCAGCTGAGCAACGAAGGATTTCAGACGATAAAAGCAGGCCACGGCAAGGAAGCGATACGGCTGCTTCGCAAGCATAAAGCGGATTTGGTTGTGTTGGATGTCATGATGCCGATTATGGACGGCTGGGATCTATGTAAATATTTAAAGGAGGAGTTTCCCAATATCCCGGTTCTCATGGTGACGGCAAAACGCGAAATCAATCAGAAGATTAAAGCGTATGGGCTTGGGACGGATGATTACATGGTAAAGCCCTTCGAGCCTTACGAGCTGGTGCTGCGCGTCCGGGTGCTGCTGAAGCGATACCGGATTGAGGCGTCGATGCAGCTTCAACTGGAGAATTTTGTGCTTGACCGGCATACGTTTGAAATTGTTAAAGACGAGAGAAGACTGGCCCTGCCGTTAAAGGAGTTTGAGCTGCTATTTAAGCTGGCGGGCAGCCCGGGTAAAATTTTCACTCGAAACGAGCTGATTCATCTCATTTGGGGGCCGCAATTTCTGGGTGACGAGCGTACGGTAGATGTACATATTAAACGATTGCGGGAGCGGCTCGCGGAGATGGACGCCCCCTTTGCCATTGCAACCAAGAGAGGGCTAGGCTATCGGCTTGAAATGGTGGGCAAATGCTAAAAACGCTGTATGTGAGAGTCATTATTACGTTTATTGCGGCGGTGCTGGTTGGATTAATCAGCGCCCTTTTTATTGCGATTATGTTGTATAGGGATCAGTTGGCAGCAGAAGTCAACCAGGAGGCGGTGAAATACGGGCAGGCCTATGTCGATCTTTATGAGCATTACGGAATTAATGAAGCGGACAAAATCATCAAAATTTTGGAGTCCGCTGAAAGCTATACCTATGAGCTTATGAATGAGGACGGCTGGCTCAAGGACAACGTTCACGAGCTGTTCGCGGCTTATGGAGCCATACCGGGCAGCAGCATGGCAAGCACCGTGCTGGCTGGCGAGCCTGTCACCTCGATAGAATTCAACATTTGGGGAAACCCGGGCATCATGCTAGGTACGCCGCTCACCATCGACAATAGCAACTACGCTTTATTCATGATCCCTCAATCATCGAATCAGCTGATCATCCTCAATAAGATGATAGTTGTTGCCCTAATTCTGGTGCTGGCAATAGGCGGTTTGTGCATCGTTATTGCAGCGAGATATTTGGTGCGTCCCTTGAAGGAAATGAAGCAAGCGGTCGAGGTGATGGCAAGCGGCCGCTTCGATATTCAGCTGAGGTCGGTCAAGCGAAATGATGAGCTTGGACAGCTCGCGAAAAGCTTCAGTGTAATGGCAAAGGAAATTGGGCAAATGGATGAAATGCGGGGGCAGTTTGTCAGCAGCGTTTCGCATGAAATCCAATCTCCGCTTACATCTATCGCCGGCTTTTCTCGTATGCTGATGCTCGATACGGTTGAGGATGCCGAGCAAAAAAAACGATATTTGCAAATCATTTATAACGAAAGCCAGCGGTTATCCCGCCTTAGCGATAATTTGCTCAAGGTCGCAGAGCTGGATTCCGCCGCTCCCGCCTTTGAACCGGTTACCTATGATCTGGATGAGCAGCTTAGGCAGGTCATCGTTTCCTTCGAGCCGCAGTGGTCTGCAAAATCAATCGAAATCGAGCTAGATTTGCCGCATGTCAAAATAAACGCCGACGAGGATCAATTAAGTCAGGTATGGATAAACATTATCGGGAATGCCATCAAATTTACGCCCGATGGCGGCACCATTAACATCGAGATGAGCTTTGACGCCGTCGATATTAAGGTCTCCATCTCGGATAATGGCTGCGGCTTCCCCCCGGATGAGGGATACAAGCTGTTTGAACGTTTTTATAAAGCGGATAAATCCCGAAACAAAGAACTCGGCGGAAGCGGTCTTGGCTTATCCATTGCCCAAAAGATCGTCAATCTGCATAAAGGCAAGATCGGGATTACCAACCGCGAAGAAGGCGGAGCGCGCGTGGACGTTACGCTGCCAAGCAGGGCAGCCAAGCGAAAAGCGTTATCGCAGCCTAAAAAAAACACATAGTCATAAAGCTCTTTTTGCATGGTTCACATTATGTTCATACTGAGCGTTTAACATAGAGTTACACACGCGAGTAGGGGGGATTTTGGTTGAATGGGTTAATCCGTTTTTCGATGAATAAAGTGGCTGCAATGGTTATTTTGATTGTTCTGCTTACAGGAGGGGGGCTGTACGCCACGGCGACGTTGAAAATGGAGACGTTGCCCGATATTTCGTATCCGGTCGTTATGATTCAAACCTCTTATCCTGCACCGCCCAAGGATGTTATGGAAAAGGTGACGAAGCCGATCGAGGATAAAATCGCCAATGTGCAAGGCATTGATACGCTCAGCTCTGTATCAAGCGATAACATTTCAAGCATCACCGTCCAGTTCAAGCAAGGCACCAATACGAAGGAAAAAAAGCAGGAGCTTGAAGGCTTGCTGCAGGATGTCGCGCTTCCGGCCGATTCAACAACACCAAAGGTGCTGACGTTCGGTTTTTCCTCCCAGCCGGCTTATTACTTAACGTTGTACGCCAGCGATGAAATGTCCCAGACGGAACTGAACAAGCTGTATGAGGACAGCATCAAGCCGTCGCTTGAGGGCGTAAACGGCATCGACCATATTGATTCGATCGGGGTTAGCCATGCCTCGCTTGATATTTTGCTTAATGCGGATGCTATGTCGCTCTTCGGCCTCTCGTCGATGGAGGTTACGGGCGCCATTCAGGCAGCGCTGACAGACGGGGCGGTCGGCTCCGTCGAATTTGATGGAAAAACGCAGATGGCGCGTGTATCCGGAGATCTCAACAGCATTTACGGGCTCCAAAACCTCGAGCTCGTTACAAGCTCGGGGCAGACCGTTCTGCTCAAGGACTTTGCCGAGGTTGAGGCTGTCAACGAAGCCAAATTCATCGCGCGCTTTAACAACCAGCCCGCGCTTGGCATTCGGCTCTACAAAACAAGCAGCGCAAACGCGGTAGACTTTTCCAATGAAATCAATACGGTCCTTGGAGATTGGGAGGCGCGCCAGCCCGCCATTACGTTCCAGAAAATTTTCGATATGGCCGACGAGGTTAAAAAGTCGATCAGCGGTATTTTGAAGGAAGGCTTTATCGGAATTGTACTTGCGGCTTTAATGATTTTGCTCTTCCTTCGCAATGTGCGGATGACTGCCATCGTTCTTATCTCCATTCCGCTATCCATTCTGATCACGCTGGTTATGATGTCGATGCTGGATATTACGTTAAACGTCATGACGCTAGGCGGCATGTTTATCGCCATTGGGCGAATTGTAGACGACAGCATCGTGGTCATCGAAAATATTTTCAGCCGTCTGGAAAAAGCTCAGGAGCGCGGCGAATCCGTTATTCTTATGGCAACGCGCCAGGTCGCGATGGCGATTACGTCCTCTACTCTCGTGACGGCAGGCGTGTTTGTGCCAATGGTTTTTGTCGGCGGCATCGTCGGCGAGCTTTTCCGCCCCTTCGCTCTGACCGTCTCCTGCGCCCTGCTTGCCTCGCTTCTGGTCGCGCTCACGGTTATTCCGATGACGACGAAGCTGCTCGTTTTGCGCAGCGGCAAACAAATGAAGCATCAGGAAGAGGGCAAGGATGGCAAAGTAACGCAATTTTATGAACGAGTACTTCTCTGGTCCTTGTCTCACAAAATAAAAACATTGCTTTTGTCGCTTGTTATCCTGATTGTCACCATAGCAGTCACGCTGCCCAATCTGGCTATCAACTTCATGCCGGCAAGCGATGAGGACAAGCAGGTCTATTTTGATGTGAAATATCCCTATGAAACGTCGCTGGACAGCAATAATCGGCAGACTGCGGAAATCGAGCAAATGCTGCTGGACGCAACGGACAGCGAAGGCGGACGTTTGTTCACCTATGTGGAGTCGTTGATCGGTTATGCAAGCAGCGAGGACCCTATTCCATACAGAACGGCCATTACGGCTGAGATCAATAAAACAAGCGATACTAAAGACGTGTTGAATACCTATACGGAAATGATTAAAAACCAGCTTCCGCAAGGCACGGAGGTTACCGGGCAATCCGCCAGCTCGGGAATAAGCAACGCCAGCTTCTCCTATATGCTGAAAGGAGACGATCAGCAGCTGCTGGAGCAAGGGGCAAAGCTCGTCAAGGAGAAAATGAAGGAATTCCCCGAGCTGACCCATATAACCGATACGCTAAGCGATGCGAAGATGGAGGTAAGCATTGCCGTGTCGCAAACGAAGGCGAGAGAGCTTGGCTTGACGCCAGCCGGAGTTAGAGATGCCGTTCATATGTGGATTGCCGAGCAGCGCTTGGGCGATCTCCGTCTGGATAATGTTAGGTATTCAACTGTCGTTAAGCTGCGCGACGAGGATAAGGGATCGCTGGAGAAGCTGGGCAGAATACCTCTTCAATCCCCAACGGCAGGAATTGTTTATTTGCAAGAGGTAGCCAAGGTGAAGGAAATACAGTCGCCTGCATCCCTAAGCCGGCAGTCGCGTTCACAGGTGGTATCAATAACGGCAACCATTGATGCGGCCAATCAGACGGCTGTTAGCACAAAAGCAGCCGCGGCGCTGGATGCGCTGGAGCTTCCGCCTGGCGTCACGACGGAAATCAAGGGCGTATCGGAGGACATCGAGGAAAGCTTTGGCCAGTTATTTGCCGCAATGGCGATTTCAATAGCTATCGTTTATTTCATTCTAGTGCTTTGCTTCGGCAATGCCGGCACGCCGTTTGCCATCCTGTTCTCTCTGCCGCTCGCGATTATCGGCGGTTTGCTCGGTCTGCTAATTATGAGAGAGTCGATTAATGTCACCACGCTCATCGGCTTTATGATGCTGATCGGAATCGTCGTTACCAATGCGATTGTGCTGCTTGACCGCGCGCAGCAGCTTCGGGAAGAAGGCTTTTCTGTTCGCCACGCGCTGGTCGAGGCAGGGAGAGTCCGGCTTCGCCCCATTATTATGACGGCTGGGGCAACCATTATGGCCATGATTCCGCTGGCATTGGGCGCGGGCGGAAGCACGCTTATCTCCAAAGGATTGGCAATCGTCGTTATTGGCGGTTTGATTACGTCAACCCTGCTTACGCTGGTCGTTGTACCGGTCGTATACGAGATGCTCGAAGCCATTAGCAACAAGCTTTTCCGCAGAGGCAAAGGAAAAAAGAACTCTACGCCCGTTAATATGGGGAAACCCGCCCAAGTAGAAGGCTAATGCATAAAAACACAACCGATACCGAGGGGAGCTGGACTTATATGTTTTTTCGTTTCAAAAAGCGGAATCAGCGAAGCAAGGTGACAGCTATAGCCGTGCTTTCGCTTGCACTGGCAGCGGCAGGCTGTTCATCTGCGTCGCCATCGGCCGAGGAGCCGACAGCGGCGCAGCACATAACGGTCATCAAAACGGAGAAGGTCGCCAAGCGCAGCATGGGCGATCCGCGAGAGCAGGTAGCTGAGGTTAGCGCTTCCGTTCGTCTGGACATTCCTTCACTGGCATCCGGAAAAATCGCCAAGGTGCTTAAGCAGAACGGCGATGAAGTGAAAAAAGGCGAAGTGATCATACAGCTCGAATCCACGTTGGCCGAGCTTGACCGCAAGCGCGCCGAGTCGGGGCTGGCAAGCGCCGAACAGGCTTTAACTAGCGCCAAGCAGGACATCGCGATAAACCGGGCAACTTTGCTGAATAATATCGACACCTTGAAGGAGCAATATATTGAGGCTAACAATAATGAAGACCAAAAGCAGATTGATTCGGTTCAACGCAGTCTGGATGCGGCCAGGAAGCAGCTTGCGGATTTCGATAACGGAAACTCGCTGATCGGGCTGCAATCGCAGCTCGATGTAGCCAAGCTTGCTGTCGAGCAGGCGGACGTGCAGCTGGACAGCTATCACATTGCGGCCCCCGCAGATGGCACGCTTACCGACTTTGCGGTAAGCGAAGGCATGACCATCTCGGCCGGCAGCATAGTTGCGGTTGTGCAAAACGTCAATCAGCTTTTGATCAAAACCGAGCTGAGCGAACCGGCAGCCGAGCTTGCCCGGGGCAAGCAAGAGCTTGTTTATTATGACGCGGACAACACATCGGCAAAGAAAAAAGCAAAGGTCGTCTATTTAGCGGCCGTGCCTAATGCCAAAACCAGAATGTACGCGCTTGAGTTAACGGCGGATAATTCGGATGGTTCGCTAAAGCCCGGCACACGCGTGCAGGTGGAGCTGACAACGGCAGCGGAGGAGGAAGTCATTGCCGTGCCTTCGCTCAGCATCGTGCGAGAAGGAAGCGACACGTTCGTCATGCTATCGAACGCCGGCACGGCGGTGAAGCGCGCGGTGAAGCTTGGACGGATCAACGGCAGCTATCAGGAGGTGCTGGAGGGGCTTAACTCCGGGGAAACCGTAGTTGTTTCCGGCCAGCATTCGCTGAGCGATGGACAAAAGATAGAAAACGAAGTCGCCGCTCAGCCGTCTTAATAGTACAACAGCCGGAGTGAATCGGAGATTGATTTAACAAGGTGAAACAGCTGTCGCCGGCTTCGGTCGGCGCAGCACACGTTTTTTTCAAGGAAATAGAAATCGGTATCTTCATAGAAATCATCACATGTAATATGGAGCTAGCGCTGAAAGGAGCCGTTTGTGCGATCATGAACGAATCGGAGTTCCGGCAAGTCTATCTTGCCTACAAATCAGAAATTACAAGATATCTTGCCCGATTGACCAATAACGCGGAGGATGCGGAGGATTTGTCACAGGAATGCTTCATTCGGCTTCTTAATGCCAAAGTCGAGGTTCAGGAGGACAAACTCTGGTATTATTTACGAAAAACGGCGCGCAATCTGGCCATAGACGAATACCGGAAACACAGCCGCAGGCCAAAGCGTGAGTGGATCGCGGAAATCGTCGTTCTTCATCGCGATACGCCAGAATTTGAAATGAAGGAAAGCATTAACGAAATAGTGTCGTTAGTCAAAAACGGGGAGCATCGGCGAATACTGGAGCTTCGATTAATTCACGGCTATTCCACCAAGGAGACGGCCCGGCTGGTCAATCAAAGCGAAGGAAAAATTCGCATTTCGCTTTTCCATGCCATGAACAGAATTCGCCGGACCGCTGTTATTTCATAAATCGAGGGACTAAACCGTACTCAATCTTAGCTCATAAAAATATTGTACGCTTGGATGCTTTAGCTTGATGGCTTCAGCCATATTAAGAATCCGCTTTTTGCCGACCCGCCTGTCCACCAGTGCCAGAATATTCAATAGAATATCGCCGCTCTCCAGACTTTTCTCGATAGGTGCAGATAAAAACGTAGTAGCGGCAACGGTAAAATTGGATTTGCTTAACGCGGCTTGCGCTAACATAAGCTCCTTTGCATATCCCGTTATTTTCCTGCCTCGGGCGATTACCTTCAGGCGTTCCTCTGGAACGGCGCCTTTGGTTTCTATTCTGATCGCCTCTATGTCTTCATGGCTAATCGGAATTTGGATACCGGGGTCGTTTTTTATTTCAAGCTCCGACTGGTACCATGTAATTCCACTTGCGGCATCGTTCATATTAAGAATGTTTTTCTTATCGACTGCAATATAACAAAGCCCGGCCTTATCGGGCAAATAACGGTAGCTCGTTGCGCGGTATTCCACCCTGCCTTCTAACGCCGGACTTAGAAAACCCTCCAGTTGCTGCTTCAGCTTGCTCCAGGACATATCTCTTCTCCTATACTTTATGTAATATATACCAAACAAGTCAGCCATTCTATTATCCATCATACTTGAGTGTCGAGCAAATAACAGCAGAAAATATCATGTAAACCTCCTCTTTTGTCCTTAAACTATAGAAAAAAGGAGGAGACAACATGTTAACAATACCTGTTCATACAATAGAATTAAAAGGAACAAACTTCGAGATTGGCTATAAGCTAGGCCGTATTATTTCTGAAAATACAGCGCATAAGCTAGCTTACATTCGTACTCTTGAAGGATTTGGCCAATCCCAATATAAGGATGCGGTCAAGCTATTCGATGAGTGGTGCCCGGGCATTTCGGAAGAAATTGCCGGCTTTGCCGATGCCTTAAACGTAAACGCTGAACAAATCGCTTATTACGCCATGACGTATCTAATTCCGCGCTGCAGCCAGATTGCCGTCCTGCCAGGGCTGACAGTACAAAATAAACCATTGTTGGCCCGCAACTATGAATTTAATCATCAGATGGAGGATTTTGTGTTAGCCCGAACCTCCGTGACGGGCAAATATACACATATGGGTACAAGCACCATGAGCTTTGGGCGAGACGACGGCTTTAATGAACATGGACTCGCTGTTACGATGAGCGCTTGCGGCTTTCCCGTTGGTGCTGCTCCTTTTCTGCGTGCTCCAAAGATCAAGGGTTTGCATTTCTGGGCCGCCATTCGGGCGATTTTGGAAAACTGTAAAAACGTCGAAGAAGCGCTGCATTACTTAAAAGAAATGCCTATCGCCAGCAATATCAATTTGATGCTGCTCGATAAAAGCGGCAATGCCGCCTTGTTTGAAACGATGGACGGCAATCAAGAAACAAAACAAATCAGCCCGGCTTCACAAGAGCAGTTCCTCTGGGCTACCAATCATCCCGTGCTTCCTTCACTCATTCAATACGAGCCTGAGGCCGCTATTCATTCCTTACGGCGGGGAGAGTGGATTGCGTCCCGCTTGGAAGGAGCTTCGGAGATAACCAATGAGCAGCTAAAAAAGATGCTATTGTCCAACTACCCGGATGGGCTGTGCTGTCATTATTTTCAAGACTATTTTGGTACAACCAAAAGCATGCTCTTCTCTCCGGCGGACGGTATAATGGAGCTATGTTGGGGCGGCAGAGCGGAAAATGGCTGGCAGACGTATGACATTAAGCAGGTCATGCCAGACTCCTCAACGACAATCCAGATTTGCATGGAGAATGCGGACAAGACGATGTTTGGCTATCAATCCTTGCGCAACAGTTGATAACGGAGGGATTCAGTTTGGACTACCGGCACGCGTTAGAGCAGGCAATTATCTACATCGAGGACAGGCTTGGCGATGACCTCAAAGTCGAGGATGTTGCTCGGGCCGCAGGGTATTCCTATTACCATTTGAACCGCCAGTTCAGCGCTATTTTAGGAGAAAGCATTGGCAGCTATATGAAGAAACGGCGCTTGGCCAATGCTGCAAAAGCTTTGCTTTACAGCAATAACAAAATTATAGATATTGCGGTGGCAAATGGATTTGAGACCTCCGAGTCTTTTAGCCGCGCATTTAAATTCATATATAAGGTCAGCCCGCAGGAATATCGGATCAATCGACTGGATACCTTTATAGCCTCCAAAACCCAGTTGCATGCAAGTTTATTAGAGCATCTGACGTGCAATGTGACCGTGCATCCAGCCATTGTAGAGCTGGCGGAAACAAAGGTCGCCGGGATTAGAGGACAAACCACACTCAAGGATAATAAGCTGGCTGAGCTGTGGCAGCAATTCAATAGCCTCTCCCCTCAAATTCCTAATCGCTCCCTTCCCGGACGAGGCTTTGGTATTTGCGAGGCTTGCCATGAAAACAGCCTGTACTCCATGAGCGATGAGGTGTTATTTACGGAGGTTGCCGGTATCGAGGTCGATTCCTTTGAAGGGCTGCCAGCACATTTTGTGCAAAAGGTTATTCCAGAGGGACGATTTGCCGTATTTACTCATACAGGCTCGTTGCGTATGCTTCCTCAAACCTTCCATTACATTTGGGGAACATGGTGCCTCAACACAAAGGAGGAAATGGATGATCGAGAGGATTTCGAGCTATACGATCAACGATTTTTGGGATATGAGCACCCTGATTCCAAAATAGATTTGTATATTCCAATTAAGTAAGTTTATAGGCTTCAACGGGAGGCTTCTCTCCTGAAAATGTAGACTTGTGCGTACAAGGTGAAGCTTTTATAATAGGTGTAGTTTACAATATTTAGTTATTTTCAGGAGGGAGAAAGCCGTATGGAAATAAACAAAACCGGCAAGCAGGTTTATATTATTCATGGTTATGGGGCTACGCCAGATAATCATTGGTTCCCATGGCTAAAGGGAAAGCTGACAGCGGATGGCGCAACTGCGGATATTTTGGAATTGCCAACTCCACTATCTCCTAACTTAAATGAATGGCTTGACTATCTCTCTCAGCATGCCGCGCCGCTAACCAAAGACACCTATCTGGTTGCCCATAGCTTAGGCTGTGTTGCATTGCTGAAGCATCTGCTGCAGGTAACGCCGAAAGAACAAATCGGAGGATTAATTTTAGTATCAGGCTTCACAAAATCATTGCCCGGTTTGGAATTGCTTGATGAATTTACTCAGGAACAGCTGGATTATAGCCAAGTCATAGCTATGACAACGAACCGTGCCGTGATTGCTTCTAAAGATGATTCCATTGTGCCCTATTCCTTTAGCAAGGAGCTGGCCGAAGAAGTTGATGCAGCCCTCTACCCTGTTGAAAGCGGCGGCCACTTTTTGGATAGCGACGGGTATACCGAGCTTCCTGTTGTCTATGATGTTTTACGTGATATGATGAACTAATTAACACAGCCTATTTATTAAATATACGGAATGAGTGGTTACTATGACCCTGTATCTCAAGTGGAGAGGTACCATCACCATCTACAAAAAAACACTGAAAGGAGGATGATAAACAAAAAAGAAAAAGGAGCGGATTAAATGATGCAAAACAGAAAAGCCAACGGTAATGACTACGATGCAATTATAAATCTTTGGGAAAGATCGGTAATGGCTACTCATCATTTTTTGAGCTTTAAGGACAAAGAGGATATCAAAAAAGAGCTGCCTTTATATTTTCCTCATCTGGATGTGCGTCTCTGGCATGACGATGGCTCTATCCTTGGTTTTACCGCCATCAATGAAAACCACCTGGAAGCACTGTTCCTGGAACCCGAACAGATAGGCAAAGGCTACGGGAAACAGATTATGCAGGCTTGCATCAATGATTTCGGAATTACGTCTGTTGATGTAAATAAACAAAACGAAAAAGCAACAAGGTTTTATTTGAAAAGCGGTTTTGAAATCATGAGTGAAGATTCGACGGACGGGGCAGGACGCCCTTACCCCATCCTGCATTTGAAATACATTGAACAGCCGAAGTAAACCTTCGGTCGGGGCTGTCGAGAAATCGGCAGCCTTGTTCATTTCTTGAAGTTTTCTACCAGATGCCCAACCGCTGCCCCCTCAATGGGCAGCCCTTCCGTATACCGCTCCATAAACAACCTAAAGCCTTTTACATCCCCGCTGTCAGGCAACATCTCTTGTCCTGCTTCATCGCCGAACACTTTAGTCGCAAGGAAGTTGGCCAAAGGCTGGCTCGGCTCCTTATTTACTAGATAAGATGCCAAAATGGCCATCCCCCATGCGCCGCCCTCCCCGGCTGTAGGCATCACGGAAACAGGTACGTTTAATGCTGCGGCACACATTTTTTGGCCAACCAGCGGTGTTTTGAACAAGCCGCCATGCGCCAAAATACGGTCAACCCTGACTTGCTCCTGCTGTGTCAAAATATCCATTCCCAGCCGTAGTGCGGCAAATGCAGCAAACAGATGTGTTCTCATAAAGTTAGCCAAATTAAAGCGGCTTTCCGGAGAACGTACAAACAGCGGACGCCCCTTTGCAAACCCGGTAATGTTTTCGCCTGAATAATAGCCGTAGCTTAGCAAACCGCCGCCATCAGCGTCCGCTTCCAGCGCTTTGTTGAACAAAACGCTGAATAACTGGCTCGTGTCGGCTTTTTGCCCCATGGCTTCATAAAACTCCCGGAACAAACCAAGCCATGCGTTAATATCGCTGGAGCAGTTATTGGCAAGAACCATAGCAACAGGGCTTCCGTCAGGCGTTGCCACGATATCAATTTCAGGGTAAACCGCGGATAAATCCTCCTCCAGCACAAACATGGCAAAAATCGACGTGCCTACGGAAAGGTTGCCGGTTCGCTGCTCAACACTATTCGTTGCGACCATGCCCGTTCCGGCATCACCTTCCGGAGGGCACAACGGAATGCCTGCTTGCAGACTTCCAGACGGATCTATAAGCCGCGCACCAGCCTCAGTAAGATAGCCCGCATATTCGCCTGCTGCATAAGTTTTAGGCAAAATAGATTTCAGACTCCATCGGTAGCCCCTGTCGGCAATTAATTCGTCGAATTGTCCCAGCATGTCTTCATTATATTGCCGTGCGGATTGATCAACCGGGAACATGCCGGAAGCATCCCCTATACCGAGAGACCTGCTTCCGGTCAGCAGCCAATGTACATAACCGGATAACGTCGTTATGTAATCTATATTCGCGACATGCTCTTCATCATTTAATATCGCCTGGTACAAATGCGCTATGCTCCAGCGTTGAGGAATTTTAAACCGGAATTTCTCCGTTAAAACGGCCGCGGCCGTCTCCGTTGTGGCATTCCGCCATGTACGGAATGGTACCAGCAGCTCTCCGGCCTGATCAAGCGCAATATACCCCTGCATCATGGCTGAACAGCCAATCGAGCTTATTTTTTGCAAGGTTACGCCGTATTGATTTTGGACCGCTTGCTTTAGTTCACGATAGGTTTCTTGCAGGCCTTTAACCACTTCTTTGAGATCGTAGGTCCAATACCCGTCAATCAATTGGTTTTCCCACTCATAACTGCTGGAAGCAATGGTTTTGAAATGCTTGTCTATTAAAACAGCCTTGATCCTCGTAGATCCAAATTCAATGCCTAACGAGGTTTCTCCCTTAATGATATCTTGCTTGCTATTATGATCCATTATGGCTGTTCTCCTTTCAGGCTTGAAATTCGGATAAGCGGAACGCAAGGAAAATGATACCAGTTTTTTTCAGTTTAACTTAGAGTCCATCCGTTGACAACATGCGTAGCAACGGGTAAAACTACAGCGTATCCACCACATTGTGAGTTCTTCAATGAAGAATTAGTTAAACCTATCAAAGAAGACTCATCTGGAATATACATTGTTAATCGTTTCCGTTAGGCCAGATGAATGACGAACGCTCAGTCTGGAGACCGTTCTGATTCGACCCAAATTCCTGTATCCTTTACCTATAAATTAACAGTTAGGAAAGGACAGGATGCTTTGAAAACCTTTCAAAAACAAAAACTGGATCTATGGATGATCGTTCTCATTTATTACATCGTCACCTCTATCGGATCGCTGGTTTTGGGAATGCTACAGCCTATGCTGGGCATTCCTTCAATCGTTATTCAGTTGACTCAATTTGGCCCTGCAGTAGGCGTATTGACCATTTTGCTGCTTCGGTCTTGGGCGAGAGTGCCTCCGCATACCTTTGACCTCCGATTCTGGCCTCATCAGCCTTGGAAGCTGATCGCAGCCGTTTCCCTCACTGCCGCCATTTTTGCTTCCGCTTGGCTTTGGTATTGGATCACCGGACATTCCGTGACGTATACGCCGCCTTCTTTCCTATCGCATCCGTTTTGGCTTATCGTGATTGCTCAATTTATCGGTGCGGCAGGCGAAGAAATCGGATGGCGCTGCTTTCTGCAGCCTGTGCTTCAAAGCCGTTTCGGCGTTTTGCTATCCTCCATCATTGTGGGTGTTCTGTGGGGCGTCTGGCATATCGGTGTTTTTGCTAAAGGCTGGGGGTATGCTTTGCTTTTTATCCTTTTTGCGGTTTCCATTTCTGTCATACTCGGCGAGCTGCTTCGTAATGCCAGAGGCGGAAGGCTGCTCCTGTCCGCCTCTTTCCATGCGCTGATCAATCTGGGCTTGCTTATCTGGTTCAACGAAGAGGGAGGCAGCCTCCTCGCTATAGGCACGTTAGCTGCTGCATGTACGATTTTTGCAATTGTAGTTGGATGTGTTTCTTATTCCCATTCAAAAGCTCCCGTGTACAATTGATAATAAATGCCGCCTTGCGCAATCAATTGACCATGATTTCCCCGCTCCTTGATCCGCCCTTTCTCCATGACCATAATGGCATCAGAATTGCGGACCGTGGATAAGCGGTGCGCAATAACAAATACGGTTCTGCCGTTCATCAAATTATCCATCCCCGACTGCACAAGCGCTTCTGTTCGGGTGTCGATGGAGGAGGTCGCTTCGTCCAGGATCATGACAGGCGGGTTGGCGATAGCCGCTCGCGCAATAGCGAGAAGCTGGGCCTGGCCCTGCGAAAGCCCGTTCCCGCTTCCGTCCAGCGGGGTTTCGTAGCCCTGCGGCAAGCGCTCGATAAAACCTGCGGCATGGGACAATCTGGCGGCCTCCTTCACCGCCTCGTCGCTGGCCTCCAGCCGCCCGTAACGGATATTGTCGGCCACGGTGCCGGTAAACAGATGAGTGTCCTGCAGCACAATGCCAAGCGAACGGCGCAGATCGGCCTTTTTCATACGCCCGATATTGATCCCGTCATAGATAATTTCGCCCTCCGTAATGTCATAGAAACGGTTAAGCAGATTGGCAACAGTCGTTTTGCCCGCGCCGGTGGCTCCTACAAAAGCAAGCTTCTGCCCCGGCTCGGCATAAAGCGTAACATCCTGCAGCACCTGCTTGCTGCCATCATAGGAAAAGGCTACCCCTCTCAGCTCGACCTTGCCTCTCAAAGGAATAGAGGAGCCGTCCTCCAGCTTCCACGACCAGCTACCATGACGTTCGTTTTTCTCCAGCGTAACCCGGCCTTCGTCCTCCTCCGGACGTTCGTCCATCATTTCAAAAATCCTCTGCGCTCCCGCGATAGCCACAACAAACATATTGACCTGCGACGAGATTTCGGCAATCGGCATCGTGAAGTTTCTGGACAAGCTCAAAAATGCCGCGATGCTTCCCAGCGTCAAGCCTTTGTCCCAGCCGGATATAGACAAGGCTCCCCCGACTATGGCAACCATCACATAGATCAAGGTGGCAAAATTGGCGTTCAGGGGCATCAGAATGTTGGAATATTTGTTAGCTGTCGCGGAGCTTTTATACAAATCCTCGTTCAGAACGGCAAACTGCCGGATTACATTTTCTTCGCGACCGAACACTTGAACAACCTTTTGTCCATGAATCATTTCTTCAATATATCCATCTACAACACCAATCGACTCTTGCTGCCGGAAAAAATGCTGCGTCGCTTTTGTGCCTATCTTCTTCGTCATCCATAGCATAAAACCAGCGCCGGCAACAACAACAATGGTTAACGGTACGTCAAGGTACAGCATCGTTCCAAGCACCACAATTACGGTCACAAAGGTGGATAGCAGCTGCGGCAGCCCGTCGGTCAGCATCATATTGAGCGTATCCACATCATTGGTATAATGACTCATAATATCGCCGTGAGCCTTGCGGTCAAAATATTTGATAGGAAGCTTTTGCATATGGCTGAACAAATGATCGCGGATTTTTTTCATAATTTGCTGCGAAATGGTTATCATCAGCCTTTTGCAGGCAAAGGTGCTGACCACTCCAGCAGCATAAATAACAGCAAGAATGGTTAACGCCTGTAGCAGTGCGTCGAACACCGGATTTTGATTTCCCAGCAAAGGAACGATAAAGTCGTCCACAAGCAATCTCAAAAATGCGGCGGACACAACGGAAACGGCGGAGCTGACCAGAACAAGCACCAGCACCAGAGCCGTCCTCAGCTTGTAGTATTTAAAATAAGCAAGCAAACGCTTGATGGTTTGACCATAGCTGGTGGTATTGCCGTGATCGATTTCCTTATTGGAATTGATGCTGCTCGACATCGGCTTCACCGCCTTTCGTTTGGGATTCGTAGGCTTCCTGATAAATCGCGCTTCTGACCAAAAGCTCCTCATGAGTTCCGGCATCCGCCATTTCTCCATCATCCAATATGATGATCTGGTCGGCTTCCTGAACGGAAGCTATCCGCTGGGCAATGATGATTTTGGTCGTATCGGGGATACCCTCCTTAAGCACCTTCCGAATCAAGGCGTCGGTTCGGGTATCGACTGCGCTAGTGGAGTCGTCCAGAATAATAATGCTTGGCTTTTTCAGCAAAGCTCTGGCAATGCAAATACGCTGTTTCTGACCGCCGGAAACGTTAGTTCCTCCTTGAGCAAGACGGGTGTCGTATCCATCGGGGAACGACGATATAAAGTCATGAGCCTGCGCGGCCTTGCAAGCCTCTATCAGTTCCTCGTCGGTAGCGCCTTCGTTTCCCCACCGCAGATTTTCTTTAATTGAGCCTTCGAACAATACATTTTTTTGCAGCACCATGGCAACCTTGCTTCTCAGCACCTGCAGGTCATATTCCTTGACGTTCCTTCCTCCCACAAGCACCTCGCCCTGGCTCGCATCGTAAAGTCGCGGAATAAGCTGCACCAGAGTTGATTTGGCGCTGCCGGCCCCCCCGATAATGCCGATCGTTTGACCCGATTTGATTGTAAGATTGATACCGGACAGCGCATATTTTTCCGCCTTGTCGGAATACCGGAACGAGACGTTGCGGAACTCTACATCGCCGCTAGGCAAATCGGTTTCCGGGTTATCCGGGTTTGTGATATCAGGCTGCTCCTTCAGCAAATCGTGAATCCGTCCTGCGGATGCGCGGGCAATGGCAACCATAATAATAACAATGCCAAGCGTCATCAGGCTCATTAAAATTTGCATGGAATAAGCAAATACGCTTGTCAGTTCTCCCGTCGTCATGGAGCCGCCAACAACCAGCTTTGCGCCTACCCACGAAATGAGAAGCATGACGCCGTACAACACGATTTGCATGAGCGGCAGCTCGTAGGAGATAAGCCGCTCCGCTTTTGTCATTAACGTAAATATCCGGTTGGAAACAATTTGGAACTTGGATATTTCATGATTTTCACGCACATAGGATTTCACAACGCGAATGCCCCGGACATTTTCCTGTACCACCTTATTCAAATCATCATAGCCGCCAAAGGCATGTTCGAATATAGGGAAGGAATACTTCATAATAAGCAGCATGCCAACAGCCAAAACCGGAATAACGCCAAGAAACCATAAAGCGATGGTCGGGCTGATCTGAAAGGTCATAATCGTCGCAAAAATCATCATGACAGGGCTGCGGAAAGCAATCCTTATAATCATAAGAAACGCATTTTGCACATGTGTTATATCCGTCGTTAATCTCGTAACGATGCCGGAGGTAGAAAATTTATCCATATTGGAATAGGACAGCTTTTGAACATGATTAAACAGATCGAACCGAAGGTTTTTCCCAAAACCAGCCATGGCAATGGCGGAATGCTTGCCGGCAAGCGCGCCGAACAGGAGTGATACAAGGGCAAATAGCACCAGAATCAATCCATATTTATAGACGGCATTCATGTTTCCGCCGGTAATGCCCCGGTCTATCAATTCCGCCATAAAAAACGGAATCGCAACCTCCATCGCAACCTCCCCCAGCAACAACACAGGGGTTAGCCAGGTATCCTTTTTGTACTCCCTCACACTCTGCAGCAATTTCCCCAGCATAAGCATTCTCCTCTTTTGAAATTAAAGCCTATTTCCGCAGTCCAATGTGGATGAACGGAAGCAATAGATGCTATTATAAACTGTATAGCAACTATACAGTCAATCACTCTTTTGAAGCCGGGAGGAAGCCATGCTGCAATCCGATTTTTTGCCCATCAGCGCATTTTCCAAAATGTCCGAGGTTCCGCGCAAAACCCTGATTTATTACGATTCCATCGGGCTGTTCAAGCCCATATTCGTGGCAGAAAACGGCTACCGCTATTACCATCGCAATCAATTGGACACTATTGGCGTCATTCATATTTTTAAGGAGCTTGGCATGTCTCTGGAGGAAATTCGGGAGCATCTGAGCCATCGAACGCCAGACAGCACTCTTGAGCTGTTCTACAAACAAGAGGAAATCGTTTATTCCCAGTTACAAAAGCTGCAGCGGGCCAAACAAATGATTATTCAACGGGCCGAAAACATTCGCCAATCCTTGCACATGGATACAACCCGGATGAACGTCGTTTGGCAGGACAAAATGCCTCTTCTGCTTAGTTCGCCCGTCCGCTCCTCCAAAAAGCAGTTTCCCGAAGAGCTTTGGAGCGATTTTCAGAAACGGCTGCAACGCGAACATGCACCGCTTGGATACCCAACCGGCGTAATGATCGACAAAGAGGATATGCTGCGCGGCGATGGAGACTGGATGACCCATATGTACAGCCGAATGGAGACCATTCATTACAAGCAGGAGTATATGCCGGAGGGATATTACCTGGTGGCCTGCGCCAGGGCGGATTATGGAGATACGGAGAGGATATTCCCGCCAATATTCGAGTATATCCACAAGCAACGTTACACCATCATCGGCCATGCTTATGAAGAATATATACAGGATGAGGTTGTTCTTCAGAACCCGGAGGAATATTTGGTTCGGATTATGGTCCATATCGAGAAGCCAAAAGGTATATGAGGTCTGCGGGGGTTGCGAAGGTTGAGGGGGCTCTTGGAGCCCCCTATTTTTCTTCGTACAGAATAATCGGCAACACAATCTCAAGCGTAAAAATGCCTTTTTCATGCTTGAACGTCAACGTTCCGTCATGCTGCTGAATCATTTTCCGGCTGCTGATTAAGCCGATTTCATTGCTGTCGCCTTTTTTCTCTATACGTTTGATTCTGTTTTGCATAACAAAATGTACGGTCTGCTCACTCAGGAAATACTTCACGGTAACGGGATGGGACGGGTCGGCGTATTTTTGAACATTGGAGAAGATGTTGTCAAAAACACGGCGAATCGCAACCAGATTAACCTCCAGCATAAACCGCTCGCGAGGCGGCTCCACCTGGAATTGAAAGCCTTCGCGGCTCGGAACAAATAGCTGCTCATGGATAAGCTGATCCAGAAGCGCTCCGCCTTCATACGTTTCCAGCTCCATTTCTTCCGCTTCGGAGGCGGAGGATACCGTAAAATATTCAAACAGCTTATCCGACAACGCCTTGATTTGATAAGCCTTCTCCCTGCTATTGTGAATGTAGTTCAGCAAATCCTCCTGCGTCTTGTATTTGTTAAGCTGAATAATGTCCATATACCCCAGCAGAATCGTTAGCGGAGTTCGCAAATCATGGGAAATGGCAGTGATCAGCTCCCGGTTGGCCAGCCTTATCTGCTCCTCGTTATCAAGCCTTTCCATAAACGATTTTCTCATTTCATCCAGACTTTGCGCTAAGGAGGAAAGCTCATCCTTCCCGGTTATCGTTATGGGGTAATCCAGATTGCCGCCCTCCAAAATCTTTATTTCCCGCTCAAGCTTGCCGATATAGGACGTTTTTTTGTTGATGATAAGCAGGAAAGAAATAATAAACGTTATGGCCGCAAGCGAAATGCCAATAATTAAAATCAAATTGTAATATTGGTACTCATAAGAGCCCACCATATAGACCTGTGCCTCCCGGTCCTTGAAGGAAACGGTCGTGATCGGTATTTTGGAAGGCACAAAATGGGTTAAAAGCTGCTCGCTCACAAGTGGGTCGATCAAGGTGTTTGACGAATAGATCAGCTTTTCATTGCTGAATATATATAAATTCAAATACCTTTCCTTGCCTACCCAAGCCGACAGCTTTTTTTCATCATCGCTTGAAAGCTTTTCATCCTTCACAAAATCGATAAATCTTTCAAGCGCATCCTTCTGCCTCTGCTCAATAAAGGTGGATTTGCTCAAATAATTGTCCAGCACGCTCTCCCCGACAATCTCCAAAACCACAAAGGAGCAAAAGGAGATGAGCAATGAAAACAGGATGGCAAGTATTAATTTGAGCTTCAGCTTTTTTCCGATAAGCAGCTTATTCAACCTTGTACCCCTTCCCCCAAACGGTTTTTACATATTTAGGGTTTTGCGGGTCGTCGCCAAGCTTGCCTCTCAAATTCCGAATATGAACCATGACCGTATTGTTGCAGGTATAAAAATAAGGCTGTCCCCAGACGCTTTCGTATATATTTTCGGCCGAAAACACCTTTCTCCGTTTTTTGGCCAGCAGAAGCAAAATGCTGTATTCAATATCCGTTAAGGAAATTTCCTTTTCCCCGACATAAACCGTTTTTAAATCCTGGTAGAGCGTCAGGTCGTGAATGATGATTTTATCCGTTTCTTCCGTCTTTTCCTTCCCGCGATACACGTAATAGCGGCGCAGCAGAGCTTTAACCCGGGCCACCAATTCAGTATAGGAAAAAGGCTTCGACAAAAAGTCGTCGCTTCCCGAGGAAAAAGCCAGCTGTTTGTCGGAGTCCTGCGATTTTGCCGTCAGGAACAAAATCGGCGCGCTTGTTTTTTCACGGATTTCGACACAAGCCTTCAGACCGGATTTGTTCGGCATCATAATGTCCAAAATAATGAGATCCGTCTCATCATTCACTTTGTCGATTGCATCTTGGCCATCCACAGCTTCGATAACCCTATAATTTTCACTTTCCAGCAAAATCCTTACAATGTCCCGAATTTCGCTATTATCGTCAGCAATCAATATTTGCTTGCTCATCTCATCCCTCCTTGCTTCATGTTCAGTATAATATGGCCGATATGCCTTCGCCAGCCAATCCAGCCCACTTAAGAATTCTTCAGAAATCATATAGATCTCTCTTAATGTTTTCGTTTTATACTTTACATTAATCAACATGAGAAGGAGTCGACCGCCATGCCGAAGCAAACCAAGGACCGCCTTTTGAAAATAATGCTGATAGGATTAACTATAGTGTCATTAGGCCTGTTTGTGTATTATTCTCCCCAAATTCTGAACATATTGTCCTCCATGGATAATTTCAGAGACTATATCCGTTCCACTGGCCATTGGGGGCCGGCTGTCTTTATGTTTTTCCAGGTGCTTCAAGTCGTCATCGCGCCTATTCCAGGCGAGGTTGTGCAAATTGCCGGCGGCTACATTTATGGAACCGCTCTTGGATCGTTATATATTACGTTAGGCATGATGATCGGCTCGGCCATCGCTTTTTATTTTACCCGCTTTATTGGCCGTTCCTTTATCGAGCGTCTGCTGGAGAAAAAAAATTACAAGTGGATGTCGCTTATCAATGACGAAAAAAAGCTGTCCGCCTTTTTATTTATCTTCTTTATCATTCCAGGCCTGCCAAAGGATTTACTCGTTTATGTTGCGGCACTTACGCCAATTCGAGCATCCCGTTTTTTCATTCTGACACTCGTAGGACGACTGCCCTGGATCGTCGCTTCCGTTGCCGTCGGGTCCACTATCCATATGGAGCAATACGGAACCACGATTGTTCTGTCCGTCATCTCTGTAGTCGCCTTTGTCGTGGGCTATATCTATAAGGACAAGCTTATTCAACTTTTTTCAGGTCTAGGCAGGGCTGCGGGAGAGAAAAAAAGCGGTGAGCAGAAAATGCAGAACGTACCAACCAAACGCGGAGCTAGAGTTCAACGCAAAGTGTGACCATTTATGAAGGAGGCGTTATCTATGCGCAGAATTGAAACCAATCGGCTGATATTACGAAACTTTTCGGCGGCGGACGCTGGAGGACTACTGGAATATACCGCAAATCCCAGAGTCAATTGCTTTAGGGACCAGCATCTTTCAAGTCTGGAGGACGCCGCAAAAGAGGCGCAAAAAAGAAGCGGCGACGATTCTCATATCGCCGTTTGCCTGAAGGAGAGCGACGCTCTGATCGGAGAGTTGTTTTGTATGAAGGAGGACCCCGATACCTTTAGCATTGGCTGGAATTTCAACGCCGCTTATGAAGGCAAAGGTTATGCCAGCGAAAGCGCACGGGCATTGATGGAGTACCTTTTTATAGAAAAAGAAGGAAGACGCCTGTACGCGTATGTAGAGGATGATAATTTCCGCTCGCAGAAGCTGTGTGAGAAACTGGGCATGCGCAAGGAAGGCTGCTTTATGGAATTTATCTCCTTCATCAAAAATGAAGACGGCACTCCAAAATATGAAAACACCTTTCAATATGCCCTGCTCAAAAAAGAATGGCTTCAGCAAACAACAAAATAAATATAAATGCGCAAGCCTCAGACAGAGCCGATGCTCGTTTGAGGCTTACGCATTTGGAATGGAATCAAACTCTCAAAACAGATATAGCAGTTCCACGCCTTTCGTCTACCCGTTGCGGGCAACACGGAAGCCTTGGTCGGGACCAAAGCCGCTAGCCTCGAATTTGCCCCGAAAAGCCAATTCGCTGTTGCTGACATCGCCGATCCAGCCGCCGCCTTTTACAACCCGGAGATAACCCATTTCCATGTCCATTCCCACGTACCAGTCCCAGCACCATTCCCTTACATTGCCCGACATATCGTAAAGTCCCAGCTCATTAGGCTCTTTGGCGCCAACAGGCTTCGTCTGGTTTTTATTATTTTCAATGGCAGGCCAGTTCCAATCTCCGGATAAATGTTCATTTCCAGCATTTCTCCAATACCACGCCACATCATCGGCATTATTGCCTCCGCTGTACAGGAAGCTTTTGCTTGCTTTGCCTCCGCCCGCCGCGTACTCCCACTCGGCTTCCGTCGGCAGACGATAGCCATTTGCGTTTTCGTTTACCGTGACGCTCCACTTCAATTGGTCATGCTCGCTTTTATTTTCGGGATCCTTGTTTTCTTTATCTATAACATAATGAGGCTCCAGCCCCTCCTTAATGCTCCGCATATTGCAATATTCGACTGCATCATACCAGCTTACCATTTCGACCGGCCGATTTTCTCCGGGAAAGCCCGATGGATTGCTGCCCATAACCTCCTGCCACTCCTGCTGCGTAACCTCATATTTGCTGATATAAAAATCGGCTATTTTCACCTTTTTTCCATGAAAGTTGGAATGGGTATTGAGAAAAGCCCCTCCCTGAACCAATACAAGATTGTCATCCAAGCTGGTTATTTCATTCTTTTCTGTTCCTTTATTGGATTGCTGGTTATTCTGCGAGCATGCGCTGACAACAAATAAAACGGCTATGAAAAGAAATAGGATTGATTTTCTCATAGATCGCTCTCCTTTAAAAGTAAAGCCTGCCGGCCCTGGAGCCGGCAGACCTGGTTAATGCGGGGGTTTTTTTCGGGGATGAGCTTACCAGACCGTAACGTTGGAGCTTCCGCTGCTCTGATAACCTTCCGTTGCAAATACCTGATAGGACCAGTTTGTTCCCAGATACATTTGCTTGCTTTGCCATGCATTAAAATGATTGGCGAACGTAATCTGGACATTGCTTCCGGTCGGCCGCTTTGACTGGCGCACGCTCCAGAATTGCGGGAACGTTTGCGTACCGTCAATGGAAGGCGCATTGTAGCGCATTGTTGTATATATATCATATGTGCCGCCATCGCTGGTCACCGTGCCTTTGTGATTGCCTGTAGGCCGATACGTGCCCCAACTGTCAACAACGTAATATTCGATAAGGGAGTTTCTTGTCCATCCATACAGCGTCAAATACCCGTTTCCGGACGGCGCCCAAACGCCGGCATTGTAATTGATTACTCTGTACGGCGAACCAACTGTCCAACCTTTGCCGACAACAAAATTGCCGGTATTATACCAGGTTACACTGTAATTGCCGCCTGTACCGTTGACGGCATTTACAGTCCCGCCGCCGTCCGTCCAGTTTTGCCAATAATCCGTTGCCGTGGCTGAGGTCGCCGATAACAATCCGACACTGAGTGATGCTGCAACAATAACCGTCAACATTTTTTTCCTGAACTTAATCATAATCTACCTCCTAAACTTTTTTTGTTACTACTGACTTACAAACTTACAAACTTCACACCGTTTGTCTCGCATAGCAGTAAGTAACATGTCCTATGTCTTAGATGATAGACTCTCGTTTTCACCTCCTTATAGGTAAATTATAGAATGAAAACGCATACATTTCAAGACAAATTGTTAGAATATTCGGAAAAATTTCAAAATACTTCCCTTTTCGCTCTTGACGGCGCCGTAAGGAGGCGACTTTATGTCAAAAGACATCAACACCATTTTGTTGGAAGGAAAAAAGTAGAAGGTTGTGCAACATCTGAATGGGCATTAACGTCGAACGATTATACACCCTGTGACCGGAGGTAGCCATGAAGAAGTTAATTCCTATTCTATTGCTTTTGAGCTTGATCATGTTAAGCGGTTGTTCCAAGGAGCAAAACAAGGAACAAAACAAGGATCAAGTGATCCTTGATGCTCCTAAAGAGTCCTCGATCGTAACGGAAGACCTGAAGATTCAGTTAAAGGGAAAGCTGATAGGTGAAGGACTGGACTATGTTTTTTACCAGCTGGAGGACGGGCATACCTATTTAGCCAGCGGCAGAATTGATCGGAATCAAGATGGCGCGTTTGACATACAAATAAAACTGGATAAGCCACCGGACAATCAATACATTGGGCTGTTTTTGTATGCAGATGAGAATAACGACGGAAAATTTGATCCGGAAATGGATGGACAAACGGTTTTGAAAAATGTGAATCTTCAGTATGAATAATGATTAATCCATTGATTCAACCAACCCAACCTGCATCATAAACAGCGTTTACGGTTAACAAAAAGCCAACAATTCCTATTATCCAGGCTGTAGTACTTTGCGCATGTTTCACGAGCCACTTATCCAATCGGACAAGCGGCTCCTTTAATACACGATACGCGACAAGCCGTCCAATTAGCAGAATAATTGCAGGCAGCACCATAACGATACAATAACCGAATAAAAGGATGCCGGACATCGGCAATGAAGGTCCCTCGGAGGTTATTAGACCAATTGCCGCCAGGTAAGGCAGCATGGTACCTAGTTCTACTACAACTGCGGTCAATGCAAGCCCAATAAGCATAGCGACAGAGCCACGATCAGAAATTGAATCACCCATAATGCGATTTCTCCACTTTAAAATTCGCCCCTCCCCTCTTTCTGCACGTTCTACAGCACGGGCACGAGCTTTTTTCGTGTCCATAAGCTGGCTAATCACCATTAACAGGATTCCTAAAGCGATTTGCCCATAAAGAAAAGCATTGGATTCCAGCACAAAATTGTATTTTTTAAGAATGGTGTCAGCACTTAACATAATGATCAAGCCTGCCAAAAAATAAAGCCCCGCAACCGTTAACAAATAAACAAAAAAGCTGCCTATTCGAACACGTGTAGAAGTCATAAGCAACCAAACGGGTATCAACAGTGTGCCAAAACTGGTGGAATCAATAAGGGCCAGCACCACAAGGGTTGATAGCAAAACTGTAAATAACATCATGATCCCTCCTGTTTTTTCCATCTATCCGTTCGCCTGAGAGAAGTCCCTTAAGATCAGCCAGGACCCAAGCGGATTTTTTTCTCGCAAACAGCCTTTGCGCCATTTCCACGAGATTTATGAGTTGCTACTACTTCTCCGTCATAAAGAATGGTGCAGCTGATCCAACTGGCACCCTCGACTGCTTCTGCTTCGACACGAGTCGAGGTCAACGGAATAAACACATCCTTTGGGATCATAAATTTTTCGCTAAAGGGGACTTCAATGGACTCCAAATATACACTTTCCGGATTTTTTTTCGCATTTATATCTGCCTCAAACCGATTTGCCGAGTCTCCGTCGCTTTCGATTCGAACTTCTACGGTAATGACATCAGCATCCTTACTCATTTCCTCTGACGAATTCTCACCCGCCATTCCGTCTTCCTTTGCCAGCCCGCAAGCTGACAATATAAGAAGAGCGCCAGCCCATACAATTAGACGGCCTGCCAACTTTCTCATTCCTTGTCTATTTTTATTTATGATGTACATCCTCCTTATTTTTTAGAAAAAAGCTGATCATTTCATCTATATAGTCCATAAACTCACTGTCCATTCCCATCACTATAGACTCCCCGCCATTAGCTGGCCTTATCAATTCCCAGTATTTATCTAACAGCTTGTTATCTCCTTCAAATAGCTCTAATGTCTTCTCATACAAACGGCCAGCGATGACTTGAGCCTCTGGTGAGTAAGGCGATGATGTCATCATACTGCCTGCTTGCTGAAGAATCGCCAATATCTCTTCCATCCGCTTATCCTTGCTTCCCAAAACGGGCAAGCGGTCAAGAATCCTCTTTTCCCGTGGAGTTAAGGGCAAATCTTCACTGAATTGGGCAGGAACTATACCTTCCACAAGAGGGCGGTCATTCATTGCCTGAATAATCTGCAACAAATCGTTTACGCCACTCGTTCCCTTCAATTGAATGGTATGAAGGGCCGATCTAAGGTAATATTGCTTGCGGCTTAATTCCTCTTTTTTTTGTTCAATGAGCTTTATCTGCTCATTTAAAGAACTGATCCAGCCATCATTTTCATTTGTTTGATGTTGGAATAAATCTTTAATCTGCTCTAATGTATACCCAATTGATTTCATCAGCATAATTTTTTGAAGGTGAAGCAAGGCATGCTCGTCATAGTAGCGATAACCGTTTTCCGAAACAAGTGTCGGTTGCAGCAATTCAATTTGCTCGTAGTAATAAAGCGTTCTTTTGCTGATATTTGCTTTCTTTGCCAAATCTCCAATGCGGATCATGACTCACTGCTCCTTCCTCTAAATCATTATAAACAATAACGTATACGTTATTGTAAAGCTATTTTCTCACCAGCCTTCCTTCTGATAAATACCATCATCCAATCCATTCTGCAGTTCAGAGAAATACCCCTCAAGATTGTCCTTGATTTCATTAAGAGTATGATTAATGTTATCCAAATCGCTTACCGGCTCATCATGTTCAGCTTCCCATTCCTGAAAGGAGTCAGAGTTGGTCAGGTTGCGTTGCTTGAGCCATTGATATGGGAGCGGCTATTCAGTAGGCCGCTTTTAGAGGAAACGAGCCTTGATTCTTTAAAGCATGGTCAAAAAAACGAAGGATAAGTTCATTTTGAGTTTCAATCGCGTAATATTTATCGATACTGGCTTTCCTGCCTCCTTGCAGCAGGTTTGCCAGTATAGGCGAAAATAAAGGCAGATCAGTTAAGCTCAAATGCTTCGCTCCCTTAAAATGAACGGTGTATGCCCTCTTAAACGCTTCATTTGAAAGCTGATTTGCTGCATACACCGGACTGCTATCAAGCTGTATCCACACATCGTCAGAATAAAGGTTAAGGAGCGGAATGGTGTAAGCTTCGGATTGGGCAGTTAATGCATCTCTAGCTTTATCATATTTAAGCTCGCTAAAAAACGGAGCATCTATATTGACTACGGCGTCAATATCATCGCGTTCCCTGCTCAGCGCTACGCTTGCCGATCCACCCATGGAATGGCCAAACACGCCTATTTTTTGGGTATCGATACGTTTATATACAGAGTCGCTTTTTTGCTTGGAGTCGTTTTTTTGCCTGACTTGCTCCAGGACCGTATCTAAAACAAAACTCATATCGTCCGTTCGTAATTTCATCCACTTTTTGGAAAACTCAAAAATCTCGCCAAGGGAATAAATTCCCTCTTTATTTGCATTGTTAACTTCTTTCATATACCCAGAATCAACCCTCACGACCTTTCCATCCCCGGAAAAGGTATAAAACGAATGATACGGATGATCAATCGAAGCAACGACATAACCATGGCTCGCAAGCTCTGTAAAGGTAGAAGCATTGCTGCTTTTGATCCCATATGCCCCATGGGAGAAAACAAGCAAAGGATAGGTGCCTTCAGCCTGCTCAGGATACCAGAATTCCACATTAACAAACCGGTTCTCTCCCTGATCCGTAAATGCCTCAATACGATTTTTATCTACATAGCTGTAAACGGCGGTTGCAACTGGATACGGCCCCGTTACTTGCGGAAGCCTATGCTGCGGAAAAAGGATAGCCGGAATTAAGGTAATAACTACAGTTAATGCCAGCAAAAGAGATTTCCACATCGTAGTAAAAGCCTTGTAACGCGGAGTGGGATTGGAATTGAGATTGGAATTGAGATTGGAATTGAGATTGGGTTTGGGTTTGCGCAAGAGGCAAACCATTTCCTTAGCCGCTACTATAACGAGCAAACCTGCAAACAGCAGCCAGGTGTAGCTCCAGACTACATATTTCACCAAAATCAGTATCAAGAACCCTGTAAACATCGCTATTCTCGTCCAGCTCTTCAGCTTGCTTTGTCTTTGCTTGGTTACCATGGAATAAAGGGCAATCACCAGCTCCAGGGCCAATGCCACAACAAGTATTACCATCTCCATATGATTTTCCCGCTCCTTTGCCATCTTTTTATGAGCTCATCATAATCAATGGCAGAGCAGGTGTATACGGATAAACGATAAGCTGTAGCTGTGAGCCGATAAGTTGTAAAACCAACGCAAAAATGTGCCCCTGCACTGCGAGCACATCTTAGTTATCTGACCTTTATTTATCTGGCCTTCATTTAATTATACTTCTTCTTTTTTCAATGCTTTTAGTCGTTCATTGATTCTTTTAGCTTCTTTTTGGTCATTTTTATATGCCAGCAGGCGAACGATAAAATAAGCTGCGGCAATTTGCAAAGCCAATACCAATATGCTGAAAAGGCCGTTTACAAGATTCAATAGGACCGCCAGAGATAGTAATAAGGCCTCCAGAAAAATGAAATGTAAAATCACTCGCAGACGCATTATATTCTCGCTAATCGCTTCCTTTGGATATAACACAACTCCGGTCAAAGCGCCTGCAAAAGAAAATGCCATAATAATAAAAACCGTCTTTAGCTCGAAGCTTGCATCCGGATCAAAGATCAGCCGCAAAACAGCGATAATGATAATGATGGAGGCAAATATGATTAAGAAATCTCTAAGGATTTCTTTTATACGCTCGGAATTATTCATACTGGCTCCCCCCTTCTTATAAATCAAGCATATGCTTAAGCATTGGCACATACTGCCTCGATATAACAACCTTTTCTCCGTTATCCAATAACGCTTGAAAGCGGCCGCTGATCGACGGATGGATGCTTTCGATTTTAGCTATATTCAGAATGGTTGACTTGGAGGCGCGAAAACAATGTTTTCCTTTGCAAAGCTCCTCCAGTTCATAAAGCTTCTGCTTGACTTCATATATGTTGTTTTTGCCATAGGCAAACACCTTTCCGTCAACCGCTTCGAAATAATAAATATCGGAAAGCTTTATACGGCTGATTTGATCCTCCTGATAACCCAGTAGAACTAGCGTTTCCGTTTTGATTGTATGCACGAGCCTGTCTATTTCTTCCCCTGCCTGGTGACACCTGATTCGGATCTCCTCTTCTTCTGTCTTGTCTATTACTTCGATGGATATTTTGATCGAAATCACCCTCGGATATTCAAAATAATCACTAGGCGCTTGTAACTCCAACGCTTATATACAATATACACTACGCATAAAAAGCACAAAAGCCCAAGCGCCAGCTTCGCTTGAGCTTCCTCCATTAAGGGAACGTTTCACTTCTCCTCACTTTACTTACTTACTTACGCCACTTCCTAACTTTTCTCATTTGCTTTGAACAAATAAGGAAGAAAATGATATAGAAATTGATAGACCGATTCATAGGAATGAACTTCATCTTTTTCATGAAGGAAATGCAAATTGCCCTGGGTAAGGTCGTCATTATATACGAAGACCTCCGGGTACTTTTTCATTTCATTTACCTGCATCGTCAGAGGTTCCGACGCAGCATCTTTTGTACCGGTTGCTACGCGAATAAAAAATTCGTCCGCGCCATAGCCTGATTTAACCGCGCTGTCCCTTAAAACCTTTACGGTTTCAACCGGCTTGCTTAAGCCACCCATTACTTCTATGGCCCAGCAATCTCCGCTTAATGGAACGAACTCCGAGAAATAATCCAGATGATTAATAAATGCAAACCACGTTGTACATCCGCCCATCGAAAAACCGCTTATGCCTCTATGCATTCTTGAAGCAATTAAAGCCTCTTTCGTCACATCTTCAGCATAAGTATGATAAGCGCTTTCAACTGCGGGTAATAGTTCCTCTACTAATTCATCTTGGAATAAAATAACGTTATTTTTTTCCCGCTCCGCATCCGGCGCGCCCACTCTTGGAACTTTTTCTTTGTAGTATGAAGGAAATACTACGATTAAAGGCTGTACCTCTCCCCTGTCTATTGCATAATCGAGCATATTTTTAACCTTGCAGCAATCCAGCCAGGAATCCGGGTTTCCTCCTCCTCCATGCATAACGTAAAGAATATTGTATTTTTTCTCCTTGTTAGCAGCGTCATAGCCATGCGGCAAATAGACGTTGGCATATTTATCGCGCGGTTCTCCTTCTCGATTGGTGGTCGCATAAGTTATCCTCTCAAGCGTACCTCTCATAAACACATCATGATATTGATGTCTATTCATTTTGATTACTCCCTCCCTTTTACGCTTGCTTTGCTTTTTCTGAGTTATGCCTTCCTTAATCCATTATAATACCGAAGATAGGAAAATTTAACCTGACAAGCTGTGGCGATTTTACCCGTCCATATTTATGTATAATCTGGTTTTCTCCCGTAAATGCTGAACTATACTCCAGATTCAGATTCGAGGGATCAATACATGCTAATTGGCAGCCACGTATCAATGGGTGGGAAGGAAATGCTGCTCAAGGCCAGCAAAGAGGCCGCCTCCTACGGAGCCAACACTTTTTTAATATATACAGGCGCTCCGCAAAATACCAAACGAAAACCGATTTCTGATTACAATATTCTAGAAGGGCACGCGCATATGAAGAAACACGGGATCAGCAATATTGTCGTGCACGCTCCCTTTTTGGTCAATTTGGCCAATTCTATTAACAATCAAATCTTTAGCTACAGCATTGACTTTATGCATGACGAAATGGAACGAACGGCAGCGCTCGGTGCAGAGCAGCTTGTCATGCACCCAGGCGCACATGTTGGCGCAGGCGTGGATGCAGGGATCAATAAGATTATAGAGGGACTTAATGAGCTGTTTTCTCGAAATAAGAAGGTTCAGGTCTCATTAGAGACGATGGCGGGAAAAGGAACGGAATGCGGCGTTACGTTTGAAGAACTGGCTCGTATTTTGGATGGGGTAACCTGCAATGAATGCTTATCGATTTGCTTGGATACGTGCCATGTTCATGATGCCGGATATGATATCGTCCATCGTTTTGACGATGTGCTTGAACATTTTAATCATATTATTGGACTTGATCGGCTAAAGGTGCTTCATATCAACGATTCCAAAAATAAACGCGGCTCGCGAAGGGATAGGCATGAAAACATCGGGCACGGATTTATCGGTTTACAAGCGTTGGATTATATCGTTCACCATCCTCAGCTTTCCGGTATCCCCAAACTACTCGAAACCCCATCCATCGGCCCCATTAAATACAAAAATCCTCCTTACAAACATGAAATCGCATTATTAAAAAGAGAACGGACAGCACCGATAGAAAAATAATAAACAACCTTAACGTTCTTAGCTTGGCACGCCGTACATTCAAAAGGCATCCTACCTGTCCCCGAAGGACGGATAAGATGCCTTTTTCATTAGTGATTAAATGAGTTCAAGCTTCTTCAGCAGGTTATAAATAACGGAAGCAGCCTCGCCTCTTAGCGTTGGTTTTCGAGGCGCAAATTTATTGCCGTCTCTACCGATCATGAGCTCTAGCTTTCTTGCCGCATATACATCCTCAAACGCCCAAGCGCTTATGCTATCTGTATCTGCAAATTCAGCTATAGACTTAAGGTCTTCATCGGTAAACGACACATCCTTATATTTCCTAAGCGTTCGAATAATAATAGCTGCCATCTCTTGTCTGGAAACCACTCGCTCAGGTTCAAAGCTGCTATCGCTTACACCCTTAACAATTCCATATTGTTGAGCGGTCGTAATGTATGATTCATACCACTCATCTGTTACATCGGCAAATTGACTTGCTGATTCATTAATTGGAAGATTAAGCATTCTTACAATTAATGTAGAGAATTCAGCTCTCGTAATACCCATGTTAGGATTGAAGTTTCCTTCGCTGTCGCCTGCAATAATTTGTCTTGCCGCCAGCAATTCAACGATATCCTTTGCCCAATGTCCATCAAGATCTTTAAACACCTTTTTGTTTTCCATTAAAGCGATTGATGCCGGGGAATCCAGTTTAATCGTAACCGTATGATTCTGAGCATCAATAATGCCGCCAACGGATACCCAGCGTTGCTTAGCCTCATCGTACATGTAAACAGCAAGCTGGTTCAAGTTCGTAATCTCACTTGGAGCATACTTGATTTGTACGACGATTTGGCCAAGCGCAGCATTGGAAGCCGCTTCTATTGTATAGACTTTACCCACAATATTCATTTGTGGTTCCTTCTTGGATACCATAGTTTGATCTTTGTTTTCCTTAATCAGGTAACGATCCTTCTGGCTATCCAAAATAACGACCGGCAATGCTGTCTCCCCTGCCGCTTCTTCAACGGGGCTAGCGAAGATAGGCGAGCTTGCGGGACTATGGACAATAACCGTTCGTGTAACTTCGGCTTGATTGCCATTTACATCCGTAATAAGATAACGCAGAATGTAGGTTCCATATTGTGATGTATCTACAGAACCTATCAAAATGACACGGCCAGTAATATTGCCATCCTGATCATCGGTAGCCGTTACACCTTGCTCGATATACGCGCTGTCTTTCGTTACATATACCGTACTAGGACCGGAAAGGGTTATGACAGGCTTCACGGTATCCGTAACAATTGCATTGTGCTTATCATTTACGCTCGAAATGACTTGCGTGCTAAGCGAAGGATACGTATAGCCGCCATTCGGCTTTTTATTAATGATGTCTTGAGCTACAGCATCTTTATGAACATCAGTAAATGCACCGTACTTATTCATTGCTTCTTGATCAAAGTCCATATCTGGATCTTCAATAATGCTGCGCACTTCCTGAATCGTAATAGGTGTTTTGTTCAAAATATGAGTTAGCTCAGCTTGCTTCTGAGCCTTAGTAGCACTCATAACCGAATAAATACTAAGATGATTGGTTAATAGTGTCATGTTGCCAGAGTACCCATCATAGCTGCTTCTAATATACTCCCACTGTTCTGATGTTTCATTAAAATAGAAGGTCATAAATTTTAGCTGCTCGTTGATGTTAGTACCAACAGAAATGGTTAAAACGATATCCTCTGTTGTTTGGAAATTTTTAATATCCTCTGTACGAGTAACATTACCTTGAGAATCTTCTTCGATCACTCTCATCTTGAAGTCGAAAACCTTGTTATCGTAAATAGCAAAATTCGCATTCATGCTTTGAATAGCGGTTACTAATACTTGGTTTTCTGCTTGAGCAACATCCACCTGCTCGATCACTAGCTCTAATCTGGAGTTTCCTGTGAATTTCGTTAAATCCAGGTCGCGAATCGGTACAATGATGGAAGCATTATTGGTACGAAGCTCCATTTTCGTATGCTGATCGTATGCTGTTTTTAGTTGATCCTTGCTAATGCTAACTTTCACAGGAGCACCAGTTTCAACTGGCTCGTCAACAACAAGTACGATCTTGCCTGCCTTTTGCTTCTTGGCTTCTTCCAATGCATTTCTAACCTTATTGTCTGTAGAAGTTTGATCGCCATCTACTTGAATAATGGTGCTGGCCGGAACGGATGGTTTCACTACCGTAACAGTACGCTCTACTTGCGTTTTGTTACCCGCTTTGTCTGATACGGTATAGATTAATGTGTATACACCGATCGTTTTAGTATCGATAAATCCGCTCATAACCACTTTATCCGAAATGTTGCCGTCTATGTTGTCAACAGCTTGAACGCCCTGTTCTACATAGATTTGGCCTTGTTCTACAATGACGTTACTGCCGCCATTTAATGCGATAATAGGCTTGACCGGGTCTGCCTTAACTAGCACAGTAAAGGTCTTTTCCAGCGTAAAATCGCCTTTAGTAATCTTGGCAGTTAAGGTTACTTCCGTATCGACCGAAGGAGCTGTAACTTTACCGTCATGCGATAAAATATCCTCGTGACTGCTTGTCCACTGTATTTCGCTATCGAAAAACCCTTTATCGCTCAGCGATATATCAGTCGATACCCATTCAGGATGATCACCGGGAGCAAAGTCTAGCTCTAACGCAGCAGTGTCCTTATCAACCGATTCTTTGTCATAGTCTACTACAAACGTGATAACGGTACTATTGCCCGCAGCATCCGTTACAACAATGGTATATTCCCCATTGGCTTCAATTCTGGCGCCGCTCTGGAATGGCAAGCCGTTTAATGTAGCTGTACCATCTTCAAAGCTCACTGTCGGATATTCCTTGTAAGTTCCATTATTCTCAATACCGTTTACCACTGGAGGTATGTTGTCAACGGTTACCGTCGCCTCACTAGGTTCTGAAATATTGCCTGATTTGTCAACCACATAGATTTTATATTCTCCATCCAAAGCTGGCGTTACGATCCCGGTTGAACCACCAGAAGCTTTTGTCATGCTTTCGCTTTCAGTAAACCAGGTTGTTCCGGCTGGCGCTAACCAAATGGTATCTTCGCCATCATTGGAGGGTTGTATCGTAATCAACGTGTTCCCTTGAGCAACGATGTCTTCTGCAAGAACTTGATTTTGGTTGGTAGGCGCTGTCTTATCAATATTAATTACCTTTGTTGCAGTAACTTCATTGCCAGCCCTGTCTCTAACCATAATTTGAATGATGGTTGTTCCTTCTTGCGTAATATCAAATGGTCCCGTATATTCTACGTATTCATTCAAACCGAGGCTAGGAATTTTGTAGTAGACAACGGAATTTTCGCCCTCATCCTGATGCTGTTCATCAAATGTTTTTGTAATGGATATCGTTACATTCTCATTACTAAATTCGTTGTCAGGTGAAATACTTACTGTCGGGAATACCGTAAGCTCTCGATTAATAACAATCGTACGTTCAGTAATATCACTGACATTCCCTACATTGTCATAGGTTCTCGTTTGGATTGTGTACGTACCATCCTCAGTAAGCACTAAGGCTTCTGCTCCATCGTATGGCGTCCAATCTACCTGGGCAGCGCCTGTTATACGATATTCGGTATAAGCTACTCCTGATGCTGTGTCTTGACCAGGGGTAATCGAAATCGTGTAGTCGCTATTAAAGAAATCCCGATCAGGCTGAAGCTGTATACCAGGTGAAGTTGGCTTATCCTTATCAATATTGGAAATTTGGATAAACTGAGTGGTCACGTTGCCTGCGTGATCACGAACATAAACCGTATAATCGCCATTCGTTTCAATGGAAAATTTATCATCATTGACAGTAATGCCATTTGCCATGAAATAATTAGCATTTTGTTGGCCACTTGCATATTTCACTTCAGCAATCCCACTGCCATCTATGTCAGTAGCATCAACTGTTATGACAACCGAACCATTCACCCAGTCTGTTGTATCTGGAGTCAATGAATTAATCGTTGGTACAATATTATCAACAACAATAACAGCATTGCTAGGCTCTGAAACATTGCCTGCCGCATCCCTAATATAGACACGATAGGTTCCGTCAGTTGTTGGTGCATGGATTGATTCATAAGTTCCTGAAACACTCGTAATCGTAGTGCCATTCGCGATTAAATCTTCACGTGCTGTTCCATGCGGTGCTATAAAGATAGTCAAGCCTTCACCAGCTGCTGCATCCAGTGCAATCACAGTATTGCCTTTAACCGCTTGATTACTGGAAAGCACATCATCCTGGTTATTAGGCTTAACCGTATCTTTCTGAACGACTTTTTCGTTCTCTACACTTTCATTGCCTGCTGCATCAATGACTTTTACTATAACCGTAATTGCCCCATCAGCTACAGCGCTAATATCGCTAGGATCAATGCTCCACTCGCCATTTTCATTAGCAAAGGTTGTAATAACGATTGTTTGTGATTGTTCATCTTTAAACGTTACTTCAACCTTTGTATCCTTTTCGGCTGTACCAGAAACGACGAGTTGTTTAGCCTCGTAAGCATTAATAACGTTGTCTCCAGCTATTGGTAATTGAATAGCAGCCATATTAGGAGGCGTATTATCAACAATGAGTGCATTTACAGAAGCAGCGGATACTTTGCCATAAGCATCAATGACATACAAATGGTATGTTCCTTCTGCCAGAGGTGTCACAATAGTATCACCAGAGCCATCGCCAACTAATTTCGTCATTGTCGTGCCTTCTTGAAAGCTTGTTGTACCACTCGGTGCTAACCAAGCTGTTAGTCCTACAGCAGGCGCATCGGATGTAATTTTAATGCTTGAACCTGGTTTAACCGTTTGAGACTCTATACTCGGTCTATCTGGAGCTGGCCTTTCAACGACAGTAACCGTGAAGGTTTGCTGTACAGTCATATCGCCATCACTAGCTGTCAATGTGATTGTGACATCGCCCGATTGTCCAAATATAGGCGTAATAGATACAACACGGTCCTTTCCATTGCCGGTAACAATGATATTTTCATTGGGAATAACGGCTGGATTAGAAGAGGTTCCTGTTACCGTTACACTATAAGGACCCGTTTCTTCATCTTTAACCTGGAACGGAATTTCTTTCGTTACTCCTTCAATAACCGTTTGACTGCCGATGCCAGAAATCTCAGGTTTACTGTTAGGAAGGATATTCAAAAAGCGACTAAAGGTTTCTGACCACGTACCACTTTGATTTTTTGTTCTTAGTGATATCTTATACGTACCAACGCCATTGCTAGTGAAATCAAGCTTAGGCGAGCTTCCTGTATAAACAACATCATTATTTTTAGTTACGGTCCATTCCTGCTCTGTCAGGTCCGCACTACGAGGATCATAGCTTGTATTTTCAATTTGTATCGTACTCTCCGGCCATATCAACCGGTTCGCGCTTAACTCAAAATCAGCGATTGGTTTTCCTGCGCCCGACTGTGTCGATTGATAACGTGAACGAGCCGTACTCCATGTGCCTTGATAGTCCTTAACCATAAGCTGAATGATGTAATCCTGGTTAGACACAAAGCTTGCAGGCTGGCCGCTTGTCCACTCTTCGTCAGTCGTAAGCTTCCACTTCCAAATGGCTTCCTGGATGCCATTATTTTGACTTTGATGATCAAGGTCATACGATAAATTCGTTAACGTGACCTCATTATTACCGTCAACCTCAACATCGAAGCGACTGACTGGTTTTCTGTGTACATATAGCGTCTTCACAAGTACATCCGAATAATAAATATCGTACCGTCCAACTTTAGTGAAAGAAGGAAGGAAGTCATCCAAGTATTGTCCGCTATATGGGACAACCCCTGTATTATTATCATAAATGCTTGGGTCATGCTGGATTTTCCATTTACCTTGCGGCCAATCTTCATCCTTTGTATTCGTAAGCTCAGACGCTGGAGAAACAACTAAATCGTAGTTTTGGCCAAGCTCCAAATATTCATTATTAGCTTCACTACGCGAATTATTCGCAATATAATCAGCCATTGCATCTACTTGCTGCTGATAGGTTGAGCCTGTGCGATTAACAAACGTACCTTTATCGTTGTTTTTTCTAATAAAGGATTCTGCCTGATTTTGCGTTAAATCGCCTGCTCCTGCACCATCGCTGTCTTCGCCCCAGCCAATGTAATGGATTTGGTCGTTGTCCATTCTCGTCATAATTTCGCCCAGCGCAATGGAGTCGTCAAAATCCGGCACTGTCTGGTCATTCAGGTTAACGATATATTTTCTAGCTGAAGGTCTCCAATCCGGTTCACGAAGAACCTCCATAAAATCCTTTGAAATAACCTCTATCTCTTTACCAGCAAAAATGGATCCATCATAAAAATGGAAGTCCCACGAATCCTGGTTACGCTTAAAGCTGCCAAAATAAAATTTATTTGGAAAATTCACATAGCCAGAATAACGAATAATTTCTTTTTTTACGTTGTTTACAGTTTTATTCAAGAACATTGTCGATGTGTCCGAACCATCGTATGGATTAATATAAACTTTAAGTTCCTCAATATTAGCAGGAACGGTGTCCAGACTTAACGAAATTATTTCACCGGTGCCGCCGCTTCTATCATCATTGTCCAACGTGCTGCCATAAACGAGATTCTTCTGATAATATAGCTCATCAACTTTGCTAGCTGAACTCCAGAATTCAACATGAGCATCCATATCTTTATCTGGACCTGGCCAATACAATTTAAGCTCAAACTTACCCTCTAAAATATTTGTTTCGTTTACTTGCACAGATTGAATGTTAAGATTGCTGGCATTTACGCCTCTAAGCTCTAATGCACTCTGAAGATCCTCTTTGTAGGTGTCAATATTTTGCGTAGAATTGTCTACTGCCAATACGACATCGACATCATAGGCCTTTTGTACATCGATTCCAATCTGAACTGCTTCTGCTGCGCTAGAGTGAATTGGAAGTGCTGTCGAGATTAGCGATACAATCAAAGTAAAGCTAAGCATGGAAACTCCTAGCTTTTTCAGCCACCGTTTATTCACTGCTTTCCCCCCTGTTGTTTAGGTTTGCTAAAGCCATTCATTCCTTTATGACTTCTTTCCTAATACTAGCATTCAGCGCTAAACATATTCTAAACATTGCCTGGTTTTGAGGCGCATATCAATTCAGGGCTAATAGACTATCTGAAACTACTCTGAGTTTAAGCAAGCACAGACCAGAATAAAATTGCTAGAAGGACAGGTAAGCTTGAATCAAATCAACTGAAAACAAACCCACTAAAAAAGAATCAAAGTAGCAAAAATAGGGGGCTTTGCCCCTCTTTCCGATACCGCCAATACACCCCTAATTTAATTATCCTTCTGCACCGTCAGTGAGCAGCACTCCACACAGTTTGGTTCGACGCAACCTTTCCTTCTTCTGGACCGTCAAATTCCTGATGCCTAGTTGGAAATTATGCTGGTCATCAGATAAAATCGCTTCGCAATATTCCTTAGGCCAGACTTTGTTTGCTCACAACGGTTTCGTCACAGTACAATTCAATTTCTCCCATGTAGAAACCGGGTTCTCGTTTTTGGGCATTATCAACGAATTTTTTGGGAGGTACGCATACGATGAAAAGGTTCAAATCCATCCTTAGTATGAAAAAGAAACGAAATGGCATTACGCTTTTTTGTTCCGTTGTCCTCGCACTCGGCCTTTTGGCTGCTTGCGGCGCAAACGTTACGAATGGCAGCCCAAACGTTACAAACGGCAGCGCAGCATTTAAACCTGGAACGATCTATTCTATTAATTCCAGTGGGCAGCAAGTAATTGTGAATGATACAGGTAATTCATATTCCATTGATAAGGAAGGTCATGTCTTCATCTCTTACCGGAATGGAGAAGTTATCGTGCAATCACCAATGAAATTAGATATGTCCAGGGATTCGTGGGACAGAGGCATAAGCAGTAGCGGATTTTTTATATCCGAGGATAAAACGGCCATCGTGTATAATCCCGAACCTGGCAACCTATCTCCACTCCATGTCCTGATCAGTGACGATATGGGAGAAACGTGGAACGATACGGTCATTCAAGGGGCAAAAGGAGATGAATTGTTTATTGGTTTTACGTCCAAAACGGATGGCTGGATGACAAGCGGTGCTTCCCACGGCGTAGGAAACGCATTGAATTATGTGTTTCAAACCGTGGATGGCGGGAAGACATGGAAAGAGGCAAGCAATCCGAATGACGTTTATTCAGAACATCTGACAGGGGCAGGCTTTTCCAACAAGGATATTGGCTTTTTAGGATTCCGTTACTATAGGGATGCCGGCCCTGAAATTTATTGGACCAAGGATCAGGGGGCTTCATGGAAAAAACTAGAAATAAAGCTGCCAGAAGAATTCAATGACTATAATAAGACGCCCCTCTCCCCCATTTTCAACGGAAAAGAAGGACTTTACCCCATTCTGCTGACGAATCAAGAGAATGGGGAAAGAGTAGGAATCATCTATCTTTACAGTAAAGACGAGGGATTAACATGGGATTATGACGGGAAGCTAGATAACTTCAAAGCTATTACTATTCGACAATTCCCCGCCACGCACTCCACATGTGACGACTGTCGACCGCTGAACAAAGGCCTAAATGAAGGCCTCTCAGCGGCCGACAACACCAAACAACAATTTTCTCCTTAAAAAAAATTAGATACTTTATGTTATTGATGTAAATTTTTATCAATATATGATATATTATGAACAGGAGCCTCGCTCTGTAAATAGACACAATTCTGCTCCTCTACTTTTAACAGGGAGGTGAACAGAAGCTTTTGTCCGCATTTACTTTGCTTTGAAAGGAGAAGGAAATCTACTATGGGTAAAAGATTCAAGAAAAGAAGTGTTTTTCTACTCAGCATATTGTTAGCGCTTACAAGTGTTGGATTTGGGACAACCTCGACTTCAGCTTCTACTTCAGGTTCTTTCTCGGCTTCCAATTACAATTACGCGGAGGCACTGCAAAAATCTATCTACTTCTATGAAGCGCAGCGTTCCGGGGAATTGCCCGAAAATAACAGGGTGGAATGGCGAGGCGATTCAGGGCTTCAGGATGGAGCGGACGTCGGGGTTGACTTAACCGGCGGATGGTACGATGCGGGTGACCATGTGAAATTTGGTTTTCCGATGGCTGCAACAGCCACGATGCTGGCATGGTCTGTGTATGAATACCGCGAGGGCTATGAAAATGCTGGACAGCTAGATGCAATTCTCGATAATATTCGGTGGGCTACGGATTATTTCATAAAGGCGCATACAGCTCCTAATGAGCTATGGGGGCAAGTGGGAAATGGAACTGCTGACCATAACTGGTGGGGTCCTGCTGAAGTAATGCCGATGGCCCGGCCAGCCTATAAAATTGACGCAGCAAATCCCGGCTCGGATTTGGCTGGAGAAACAGCCGCAGCCCTTGCTTCCTCCTCGATTATTTTTGCTGACAGCGATCCGGCTTATTCGGCCTTGCTGCTCCAGCATGCCAAAGAGCTGTATCAATTTGCAGATCAATACCGGGGGAAATATTCAGACAGCATCACCGATGCTCAGGCCTTCTATAATTCCTGGAGCGGATATGCTGACGAATTAAGCTGGGCGGCTGTATGGCTTTATTTAGCTACAGAGGATGAGGATTATCTGGATGATGCAATTGCCGCCAGTAATTATTGGGGAACCCTTCAGGGAGGCGGTTGGGATTACAAGTGGGCGCATGCCTGGGATGATAAGCATTATGGCGCTCAATTATTGCTTGCGCGAATTACTAATGATCCTCGTTTTGTTCAATCAACCGAAAAAAATATACAATACTGGACTACAGGAGTAGCCGGTACGGGAGAACGAATCAATTATACGCCTGGCGGACTGGCGTATTTGGATACATGGGGAGCGCTGCGTTATGCTGCCAATCAGTCCTTCCTCGCCTTCGTCTACTCCGACTGGGTTACAGATCCGGTGAAGAAGCAAACGGCTAAATCGTTTGCAGAAAGTCAGATTTTATACATGCTGGGGGATAATCCTAGGCAAAGCAGCTATGTGATTGGTTACGGCAACAACAGTCCTCAGCACCCGCATCATCGTACTTCTCATGGCTCATGGAGCGACAGTCAAACCAACCCGGCCAATCATCGGCATATTCTATACGGGGCGCTGGTTGGCGGACCATCCGTTAACGATAGCTATACGGACTCCATTAGCGATTTCGTGTCCAATGAGGTAGCTACCGACTACAATGCCGGCTTTACCGGTGCGCTTGCCAAAATGATGATCGAGCATGGAGATGGCGACTTGCCGCTTGCCTCTTTCCCTGCACCGGAGGTTCGTGATGATGAAATGTTTGTTGAAGCCTCCGTTAATGCCAGCGGCAGCAACTTTATCGAAATCAAGGCTTTGCTCAACAATCGTTCGGGCTGGCCGGCACGCTCCAGCAGCTCACTTTCTTTCCGATACTATGTTGATCTTGAAGAAGTAATAGCCGCAGGCTACGGTCCTGAAGATGTGACGGTGACTGCCGGAGGTTACAATCAGGGAGCTGTCGTATCTCAATTAATTCCGTTTGACGCAGCCAACCATATTTACTATACTGAAGCCGACTTTACGGGAACCCCAATCTATCCTGGCGGCCAATCTGCATTCCGTAAAGAAGTGCAATTCCGCATCTCTGCCCCACTCCAAACCTCCTTCTGGGATAACACAAATGACTTTTCCTATCAAGGTCTTCCACCTTCAGGCTCCACACCAGTCAAAACGTCTTATATTCCTGTGTTTGAAGCAGGTTCGCTTGTATTTGGAGAACAGCCGACAGGCACACCTGGCGGTCCTACCGTACCAGCAGCTCCCAAAAACGTATCGGCTGTAGCTGGAGACGAGGTTGTTCAATTAACCTGGAGCGCTGTAAGCCAAGCAAATGAATATGTAGTGAAGCGTTCATTAGCTAGTGGAGGCCCATACACGGACATTGGAGTCACCTCCGGCACCTCCTATACGGACAGCGGTCTTACAAATGATACAACCTATTATTATGTAATTTCTGCTAAAAACACAATTGGAGAAGGCCCCAATTCCAGCCAGGTGAGCGCTAAGCCGAGGGAACTTCCAGCTCCGGTCGAGGGTGATCTGGAGCTGCAATATCGCGTCAATGATACGCAGCCTGGAGATAATCAGATTCGAGCACAATTCCGTATTTTCAATCACGGAGAGGAAGCCATTCCCTTAGATCAAATCAAACTCCGCTACTATTATACGATTGACGGGGACAAGCCGCAGCAATTCCATTGCGACTATGCAGCGGTAGGAAGCGGCAATGTCGCAGGAACGTTTGTCAGCATGCCGGTCGCCGCCGGAGGTGCCGACTATTATTTGGAGGTGTCCTTTAGCGCAGGGGCTGGCAGTTTAGCTCCGGGCGCCAACACAGGCGACATTCAAATCCGGTTTAATAAAAACGATTGGACTAACTACAATGAGCTTGATGATTACTCCTACGATGCCACTAAGACTAGCTATGCGACATGGGACAAAGTCACCATTTATCAAAATAATACCCTCGTATGGGGAATGGAACCTTAATTTATTTTGAGAGGATGATTAATTTGGTACTATCGCGTGCGTTTAGGAAAACCGCTTCATTCCTGCTCTTAGTAGCATTGGTATTTTCGGTCTCTACAGGAGGAGTGCTCGGAAATGGAGTTGAGCAGGTTAAGGCCGCCGCCTCGACGGAGGAGGCTCGCTTTCTTCAGTTATATGACCAGCTGAAAGACCCTGCCAACGGCTATTTTTCACCTGAGGGTATCCCCTATCACTCCATTGAGACGCTAATTAGCGAAGCTCCAGACTATGGCCATATGACCACCTCGGAGGCGTACAGCTATTGGATGTGGCTGGAGGCGCTATATGGCTATTACACCGATGATTGGTCTTCGCTTGAAGCAGCCTGGGACAACATGGAAAAATACATTATCCCCGTGAATGAAGGCGACGGAAATCAAGAGCAGCCTTCGATGAGCTATTACAATGCAAGCAGCCCTGCCACCTATGCCGCCGAGCATCCGCAGCCGGATCTATACCCAAGCCTGCTTAATGGTCAATACGCCGCAGGCAGCGATCCGCTTGATTCGGAGTTAAAAGCGACGTATGGCAACAACGAGACGTATTTGATGCACTGGCTGGTGGATGTAGATAATTGGTATGGATTTGGCAACCTGCTTAATCCATCGCACACTGCCACCTATGTCAATACGTTCCAAAGAGGCGAGCAGGAATCGGTATGGGAAGCTATCCCCCATCCTTCTCAAGATGATAAATCCTTTGGAAAAACAGGGGAAGGCTTTATGTCCTTGTTCACTAAAGAAACAAATACGCCTGCTCCTCAATGGCGTTATACCAACGCTACTGATGCAGACGCCCGCGCCATCCAGGCTCTGTATTGGGCCAAATCGTTAGGTTATGATAATGATGCCTATTTTGCAAAGGCCAAAAAAATGGGCGACTACTTGCGCTACGGCATGTATGATAAATATTTTCAACAAATTGGAAGCGCAGCCGATGGAAGTCCTTCAGCAGGCACAGGCAAAAATGCCAGCCATTATTTGATGGGCTGGTATACTGCATGGGGCGGCGGACTTGGCAGCACGGGGAATTGGGCTTGGCGTATTGGATCCAGCCATGCTCATCAAGGCTATCAGAACGTAGTTGCTGCCTATGCGTTGTCTGATCCCAATGCGGGCTTAACTCCAAATTCACCAACAGCCGGTGATGACTGGGCAACTTCACTTACTCGTCAATTGGAATTCTACACCTGGCTGCAATCCAATGAAGGAGCTATTGCCGGGGGAGCAACCAGCAGCTACGATGGATCCTACCATGCATATCCTTCAGGCACGAGCACCTTCTACGGCATGGCTTATGATGATGCTCCCGTATACCATGATCCTCCGTCCAATAACTGGTTTGGCATGCAGACTTGGGGCGTTGAGCGTATCGCTGAGCTGTACTACATCCTGGCTGCTAGCGGCGATACGACTTCTGATAACTTCAAAATGGCCAAGCAGATTATCCAAAACTGGGTGGACTGGTCAATAGACTATGTGTTTGCCAACAACCGCCCGGCAACGGACGCAGATGGTTTTTATCTGGATGGCTTAGGCAATCGAGTGCTGGGGGGCAACGACCCGCAAATTGCTACCATATCCGCACCAGGCGAGTTCTGGGTTCCAGGCAATGTGGAATGGTCAGGACAGCCAAACACCTGGAACGGCTTCAACAACTCTACGGGCAACGCCAACCTGCATGCAGTAACAAGAAACCCCAATCAGGATATTGGCGTACTCGGCAGCTATATTAAAGCGCTTTCCTTCTTTGCGGCAGGAACAAAAGCAGAGTCAGGCAACTTCACAACACTTGGCACACAAGCCGAGCAGCTTGCCAAAGACCTGCTGGATGTAGCCTGGGGCTACAATGATGGCATTGGTCTTGTTACAGCCGAAGAACGTGGCGATTACAACCGCTTCTTCACAAAAGAGGTCTATTTCCCTGCCGGCTGGAGCGGCACGTTTGGTCAAGGCAATACCATTCCAGGCACCAATGCCGTACCTTCCGATCCTTTAAAGGGCGGAAATGGGGTATACGCAAGCTATACCGATATTCGTCCGGACATTGTTAATGATCCGCAGTGGTCGTACCTGTTAAACAAATACAACACTTCATGGAATGAACAAACCCAAACTTGGGACGATGGCGCTCCGGAATTCACTTACCATCGCTTCTGGTCTCAAGTAGATATTGCGACAGCGTATGCTGAGTATGATCGCTTGATTCAAAATGGCGGAACTGGCCCTGTAGAGCCAGTCGCGCCTAAAGCGCCAACAAACGTTAAGGGCGTTGCAGGCGATGGCGTAGTTGATCTTAGCTGGAATACGGCCACTGGAGCCGATAGCTATACGGTCAAGCGTTCAGAAACAAGTAGCGGGCCTTACACAGATATCGCAACAGTTACAAGCAATGCGTATACCGATTTGAGCGTCATAAACGATACAACCTATTATTATGTCATTAGCGCATCCAATACCGTTGGGACAAGCCCTAACTCTGCGGAAGTCAGCGCAACACCAACAGCTACGCCTATCCCGACAGGCGAGCTTAAGGTACAATATCGTACCGACGATACGAATGCCAATGATAATCAGATTAGAGCCCAATTCAAAATAGTGAACAATGGAACCCAGCCTGTTTCACTAGATAATGTAAAGGTACGTTATTACTATACGATTGATGGAGAAGTTGGCCAGCAATTCCATTGCGATTATGCTGCCGTAGGCAGCAGCAACGTCAGCGGCAGCTTCGTCAAGCTGAGCAATGCGGTACCTGGTGCGGATTATTATTATGAAATATCGTTTGGCTCGGGAGCCGGAGTTCTCCAGCCAGGAGCGGATACAGGCGATATTCAAATCCGGATCAACAAAACCGACTGGTCAAATTATGCGGAGGGCGATGACTATTCGCGCGACGCAACCAAATCTTCATATGCTGATTGGAACAAGGTAACTGCCTATCTCAATGGCACTTTGGTATGGGGAATGGAGCCTTAAATCTTTGAAAAAAGTTGAAACAGCAGCAGGTCACGATGCATTTTATCGTGACCTGTTTGTTTTGTTTATTATTCGACATAATAGCCATGGACTAGTCCATGGCCTCCAACGAGTTTCCAATTAAATTTTTTACAAACTTAACATCAGCCGGAGCAAATTCATATTCCTCCAGATCTTTGTAATACACCCATTCATATTGATCATGATCAACCAATATCAATTCCCCACTCACAAATTTGGCCTTATGTGCATATAGGCGAATATGTGTTGATCCATAATAATGGTCATTCACACCAAACGGTTCATACGGCCAAATTTTAATGTTCATTTCTTCAAGCAGTTCTCTCTTAAGACACTCCTCAACCGTTTCATTGCTCTCTATCTTGCCACCCGGAAATTCCCACAATCCTTCCTGGGCTTTACCTTTCTTTCGTTTAGCTATTAGGATCTGACCATGCTTGTTTTCAATTATCGCTGCGGCTACTTCAATCATTGCCTTCACATCCTATCCAATTGCTTTATTTGCCGCTGGCACCAATTCCGGAGGCATCTCTTCCTTCAATCTCCAAACAAAACTCATGGGTTTATTCCCTTCGTGCCTTACATACTCGGCTTCTCCTAGGAAGAGAAATGGCGAAGTGAAGCTATTCTCCTCTTTATATTCACGGACAAATAATGCAATTCTATTTCCCGTCTGTTTATGTTGGATATAGCGTTTGGCTGTGTTGGTTTCTTCTGAAATACGACTCTGAGTTTGCCAATGAAATAGACGCTCATTAATGGCGTAATCTTCATACAAAGTTGACGGAGAAAAATCTTTGTCGGATTTATTAAGTGTAATAAAGAAAATATCCGTTCCCTTATCCTCGAAATATTTTACGCCTTCACGAAAAGCTGGAGCCTTCTCTTCATTCCAAAATCCGAAGGCCGCTAGCACTTGGTCCGTTGAATATGTGCAGTGTAAATCTAAGGGGCATACGTATGTGAACTCATTCCTTTTATCGACAAAGTTAATATGTGCGTAATTAAATTTTAGTATTTCAATAATTTCATCCTTAAACATTTTGCAGGACACAATAGACTGAACAGCTTGATTAATGTCCAGATATCCTTGCTTTTTCGGATCAGATCGATAGAAAGTATAATAAAACATATTCAGCATTAAACGTTCTTCTTCTGTTTGTACGGGTTTTCCGTGCTCAAGATATTCGATTAAAAAACTTAAAAGTCTCCGGGAGTTTATGCTTAATAACGCCGGAATACGTTTTGTCAGGTACTCCATATTCTCAAACTCATAACGCTCAATTAAATCAGCCTCGGCCATCAACCCTTGGAATGTACGGTTCCCATTACGTCCACCATAGAACTCATAAAGGCTCATTCCATGAAATCGAATGAAATTTTCTAGTGTTAATTTCAAACCAGTATCTTCTACAAAATATTTGAGCTTACCAATCAAACTCTTCCGATTAATTGTTGATTGCTTCAGATTTCTTAGAATGTATTCTTTAGCTTGTTTCTCAAGCTGAATAAAGCTTCCTCGTGGTAGGCTGGAAAATCCGTTTTCGACGTAGTGCTGAACGGAATGCTTTGTTTTGCCGAGTATAGCTCTAAATTTCTCTTGGAAATTATATTCTTTTTGCGCTTGTCCAATAAAATCAAGAACCGTTAAACATTCTTTTCCGTCTGCCAAGCGAAGCCCTCGACCAAGCTGCTGTAAGAATACGGTCAAGCTCTCTGTAGGACGCAAAAATAAGATCGTGTTAATCTCAGGTATGTCCACACCCTCATTGTACAAATCGACAACGAAGATTATCTTGATATCACCTGAAACTAATTTCCCCTTTGCAAAATTGCGGTCCTCATCGCTAGACTTTCCATGCAACGCAATAGCAGCTATCTCTGACTCATTGAAAACTTTAGCCATATAGAGCGCATGATCCACACTTACGCAAAACCCAAGTGCTTTCATATCATCCAAATCTGTTACATATTTTGTTAAGCTATTTATAATTTGACTTACCCGAATTTTGTTATGTGTGTATAAGTTCTCAAGTTCATTCAGATCGTAACCGCGCCTCGTCCATTTAACTTGAGATAGATCAACACTATCTGTCACGCCAAAATAATGAAAGGGACAAAGCAGCTTCCGATCAATTGCATCCGTCAAGCGAATTTCTGCTGCGATGGTATCATTAAAATAGTGTAATACATCTTTTCCATCCATCCGTTCAGGAGTAGCTGTTAACCCTAATAATAGTTGAGGCTGGTAATAAGACAACAGTTTTTGATAGGAAGGCGCTGCGGCATGGTGAAATTCATCAACGATGATATAATCATAAAAATCTGGAGTTGTTTTTTCAGCAAGTTTTAATGTATTAAAGCTTTGAATGCTAATAAACAGATGATCAATGGAATCGGCTTGATTACTCCCAACATGAAGCTCCCCGAAATTTAGATCCTTCAAGATAAATCGAAATGTATCCAAACTTTGCTTAAGGATTTCCTCACGATGGGCGACAAAAAGTAATCTTGCTCTCTGATTACGAACGGCAAATCGCTTATAGTCAAATGCAGAAATAACTGTTTTCCCTACCCCAGTAGCAGCGACCAACAGATTTCTTGTTCTTCCATAAATGGCTCTCTCAGCCTCTAACTTCTCTAGAACTTCTTTCTGATAATCATAAGGTGTGATACTAAATTGGAAGGTTAATTGGTTTCTCTCTTGTCCCTTCTTTTTGTCAAGTGCCTGCTTGAGCAATAATAAATGCTCCTGATCCGAGATGGAAAAATTCTTAAATTCCCTATCATTCCAATAGCTCTCAAAGGTCGCCTCTATTTTCTTTAGAACATCATAGGAATCCTTCTCCGTAACCTTTACGTTCCATTCCAATCCGCTCGTAAGAGCAGGATTTGATAGATTGGATGACCCGACGTAGGCGGTAGTAAAGCCTGTATCCCTTTTGAATAAGTACGCCTTTGCATGTAATCTTGTACGGTCCGTGTCGTAAGAAATTTTGATTTCCGTGTTCGGCAGCTTGCTTAATTCAATGACAGCCTTATAATCCGTTGCTTCCATATAGGTTGTTGTAATGACACGTAAACGGCCCCCATTTGATGTAAACTCCTCTAACTGCTCCATTAGGCAGCGCAGCCCACTCCATTTTATAAAAGAAACCAATAAATCAACCTGATCTGAGGTTACGATCTCCGTTTTTAGTTCACTCATCATATTGGGCTCCGAATGAGAGCCCGTAAATAATGAACTTTGTGACAATGGAGTTGTAGGTCTATTAACCTTGGAATCCTTAATGCTACGAATGTGGTTCAGCTTGGAATATACGTAGGTTAAAACCTCACCCCGTTCATCAAGCTGCCACTCCCTTAACTCATCGTTTCCTAGAGTATTGCGAAGGGTTGCAATAAGTTCATTGCAAGTCCGCACCTGCAAAATAAGCGCATCTTCATCATCACTATTTTGTTCACGAATCATTTTCAAAGCTCGTCGGGTTACTGTAGCTAAATAATTTGATAGCTGTTTTCGTGCTTCCTCTGGATCAAGTTGTTCTATACCAATTTCGTATAGCGAAGGATCCAGGTTCGACAACTGGCTCCTTGTAAGATTATTAATGATTTGCTCATACAGTCCCTGCTTCATAAAGCACCTCATCTGCCTTTAAGTCGCCGCCTGAATAGACGATTTTATACATGAAGACCCCGTCATTACTGAAGGGGCCCTTGCTTTTGTTCTTTACGTTCAAAATGATGCAAGCTCTTCTAATGATTCTTCTGGACCTTCAGCCGAAAAGTATTCCTCTGATTCTTCCTTTAGCTTTATGACCAGCTCTTTTTTGTACTCTTCCTCATCCAGAATACGTGTACGACATTCCTTACCAGTCGATTTGATCACTTGAGGAATAAGATCACGAACAAGTTTATTGTAAACCGGCATGGGTTTCATCCTTTGCATGTTAATTATCTAATATTGTAACACAATTAATACCATGGAAAAGATTAGTGCAAGATAAGTCGATAATAATGCCCCTCATATTCTTTCTTCTCGCCCCCTTACTTTTTATTCGAATCTAGCCGCGGATTGACCTTGCCAAAGATATGATACGGCGTTATCCCATTTGCAAAAAGGCTATCTACCAGCTTGACCAACTCTTCCGACGATAGATCTTTCCCGTTGCGTATCCAAAGGCGAAACATGGATATTAGTGTCGATATGTAAAACTCCATTATGTATGGCGCCAAGACATCATTAACCGGAAAGTCCACAATTAATCTCTCAAAGGGAATTTCTCTTTTTAGGCGTTCCACAAAACGAACAGAACCATAGTCGCCCAAGAGGGCTTTAAGAATTGAAATTTCCTCTGCATTTTGCAAGCATTGAAGTGCATCTTGAAAGGTATGTGTCGAAAAATCCCGGCTTACCATTTCCTCGTGAATGGACTTCAAGACACGCTTTTCAACGCAGTCCAACAACTCATAAATATCTGTAAAGTATTGATAAAAGGTACTGCGATTATATCCTGACTTATTTGTAATCTCTTTAATAGTTATTTTTTCAATTGGTTTTTGGCTATACAAATCACAGAATACATTAATAAAGGTTTGCCTTGTTTTGTCCGTCAATTCAGGCTGCTTATTCATGAGTTGCCCCTTTTCTGTTCAAACGATTATCCGACAGATATTAAAAATCTGATGGTTGATGGCCGTATAGCGCATGCATACAATATCATTATACAACACGTTGTTGGATCATCAAATAAGGACCATCAACTATTTTCGGGAGGCCGACATGAGAATTTTATTTTTCGGAAGAGGCGTAATAACGACCCAATATGCATGGGCTTTTGAGCAGGCAGGGCATACCGTTGAGTTTTACGTTAGAAAAGGAAGAAAAGAAACCTTCGGAAGCAATATAGAGCTGGAAATGTGGGACGCACGAAGAGGTAAGAAGCTGATAAAACAAAGCTGGAACGTCAACCTGCATGAGGAGATGCTTCCAAATTATGATCTCATTATTGTGAGCGTCAACACGGAACAGCTTCCGGAAACGGCACAATTTCTATCGACTGCTGCTGGAAACACCCCTATCCTCATATTCAATAACATTTGGCAAGATTTGAAATCATCGATTGCCCCCTTGTCTATGAACAATGTTGTTTTTGGGTTCCCCGGAGCTGGAGGCGGCATCGCGGACAATAGGCTTAGAGGCGGCTTTTTCAAAATGGTATTTCTTGAAAAACCACGGGCAGGCACTGAACCTATTAATAAAAAGGTCAAAGAACTATTTGAAAGTGCCCATTTTAAAATTAGCTGGATGAAGGACATGCAAAGCTGGCTCTGGAACCACTTTGCCATGAATGCAGCAATGGAGGCTGAGGTGTTAAAACGGGGAAGCTTTTCAGCTCTCATGAACCATAGTGACTCATTCGTAAATATTGGTAAGCATATGAGGGAAATGCTCCCTGTGCTTAAAGCAAAAGGCGCAAAGAGTGATTTGATTTTGCTACTGTTGACCAAGACTCCGCCGGCACTTCTCAGCATACTTTTTAACAAGGTCATTTTTACAAAAGGCAGCTTGGCACGACTTTTCGTGGAATACAACAATAGTAAAGCTGGTTTTGCGGTGCTTGAAGTTGTGAGAGAAGCAAAAAAGTTAGACATACCTTTGCCACGTCTTACTGTGGCACTTGAAAGCACTGAATATTACAATACCTTTGAAAATTCCATATAGTGATGCTTTTTCTGCCAATAATCTTTAACGATTGTACTCAGTGTTGTATTACAACTACTCGAAAATGCTAAAAAACTGGGACTGTGCGAAATACACAAATCCCAGTTATCCTCCAGCAATATAATCCTGTTTATTTCGTCAGTAATCAGTCAATTAATTATTTCCGAGCTTGAGATTCAAATTTTAATCCCATTTAAACTATCCCTCACCATCAAAGCCACCGATTCAACGTGTGTTCACCTGTTGTGATAAGTCCCCCTAAATTATATACGACAATAATTTATTATTACGTATCATTCTGTTTTTTCAAATTTAGGACAATCCCTTCATGGACATTAGGATGTGTTATTTGGTTTAGACGATAAGTATCTCTAGCTACTACTTGATTATAATGCGGAATAATTGATCCATTTCTTTCAAGTCCCAACTTAACTTGAAACGAAAAACTCAACCGAAGGGGATATGTTCTTACAATACCATTGCCTAGGGGTCTACGATAGGCAACAGACTGCTCCCAAAGTATGAAATAAATATGTTTAAAATCCTGTATCGGGAATATAACACCGTCAGGGTGATATGGTCCTAGATCATAAACTGTATTATCTAATTGAATTTTCACACTATTGCTGGTCGCATCATCGTCGGCAAGAAGGTAATAAACAAAAGAATACTCATGCAAACTGTCCAAGATACCATATTCTTCTGAATCTAGAAGTGAGGAAATAATTCTAGCTTCTAATGATGAGAAAGTATACGCTAGTACATTCAATTCACTTAATGCTTCATTGATGTTTCTCAAACTAATATAACATTTCACAAGTTCTATTCGTAATATTAGGTTTTTGGGCTCCTCTGCTATTTGGTGTTTTATTGCTTGGATCTCTCTATGTAAATCCGTTTTTCTTATAACCTCCGGCATTAATTCTTTCAATTTCTGTGCCACTTGTCGCCCACTTCTGGCTTTTTCAATATTTAAGAATGAATATCCTGAAGATTTGTCTATAGGGTAATAAATCAACTCGCTAATATCAGGTGGAATCAGATACTCAAGGATGTTTTCTTTTACTTGTTCCTTAGTTGTTTCATCCAAGCGGTAGGGAAGAGTTATCGTCTGTGTTACTTGCTCATAATATATCTCCACTTCCTCTATCCATGTAAAGTAGAAGCAATTATGTTTAATATAGTAACGAGCGATCATTACTGGATCCAGCTGTTCATGCCATTTTTTTAGGTGCTGGACATCAATCTTTAATGATCCTTGGTTTAGGACTTGATTAAACTCCTCGGTCTCTGTTGATTTCAATTGAACCAAATATCTTCTTTCGAATGGAGGGATATTTTGGTCTTTATCCTTTCGCTTTTCATCATAAGGTTGAACTATTAAGTCAATACCAGTATCATGATCAAAAGTTGTTGCTTGCCAAGGTGTGCAGTGCCATTCATACGCAACTCGGGATTTATGCTCCATCGCATTTTTATGAGTTAATTGAGTCATACACACCATCCTCTTTCCTATGGAACAAATTACACTAAAGCGAACCTGCCACATCTCATTTTCGAACCATCAATATGACCGACTCCACATGTGTTGGGCTACTTAAATGGACTGCTTCCGATGTGTTAATTTCTCCAAGGGTATTTCATATCAAGATACTCACTTTTTGCCTCTAAAAAATCCTCAACCCATTTAATTGCAGTTGCTAAAACCTCACGTTGATTCACTTGGTTATATGAAAAAGCATGAATGAATTTAAAATCAACTTCATAATCCCCTTGCATCCATGTGTCCCCCATACCATCCTGTTGAAGCCAGATTGATGGTAATCTATTGAACGCACATATTTTGGCTTCATCTATTTGACCGGCAGGGTACGATTTCTCAATTACAATAAATCTGGATATGGAAGCATACGCTAACATTTTTTCTTCATTTGAAAGAGTTCGAATCTCGGGCTGATCCTTTATCAAAATAGGTGTATACCCCTGGTGTCGTAACATCTCACATATATTTTTCAACTGTTGCATGTATTCCTCTGGACTGTCTTTTCCTAAAACCAAGACCGTCTTTTCTTTGGAAATTTTCAACCATTCTGCATAATCTGAGGATGACACTCCACTTTCAAACGTAAACAATCGAATTTGATCAATTTTCTCGTTACTTACTACAATAGATTGAAATTCGGGAAATACTTCTGAAAATCGATCTCTATGAAATTGCTTGGTCTGCAAAATTGTAAATAGATCGCTATATAACCCATGTTGCCTTATAGCATCAACAACATTGCTGCAATTTTCTTTATGCGATAAAAATTTATTTATTATATCATCTTTATCCAAATTCAAAGAACGACAAATACTAATTAGTTCTATTGCCGTATAGGAAATTTTCAAAAACTCTATTAGTCTATTTTCATCTTTAAATTCAATACTAATATGTGAACCCAAATAATTTCCCTCTCTCTCCTGAGTTATCGAGTGTGAGACGGACATAATCAGAGTCTTTCAACTCATCTGGAATGTCAATGGTTGTTATAAAGTATTGGAAATCCACCTTACCAATTGTCTCAAGAGTATCCTTTTCTAGTTGAAGAATGAAGCTAAATATCCGCCTATATACTTTAGGGTCAATATCATGCACATTGGGTGAATCATGTAATAAAAATTTTGGATGATTTGTATCCTCTGAAATCGCCAGCATAAGTAATGCCAAATCAAAGGCAATTACTCTAAGTGGGAAAGATGCCGCGCCATCATCAATTCCATCTGTAGTTGCATGTTTGATTTCCAAAGATAAATTACCTTTTTTCTCGCTTCTATTTAGCAACCCAACCCGGGTATTAGAAAACAAAAACTTTATCACTTCATCTACCTTTATTTGAAAGGATAATAATCTTTGATCAACTTCCTTCAGGATAGTAGCAATAGATTTATTAATATCCGTAAGTTTTTGCTTTGCCTCCTGCCAATCAGCGTAGTAACTTTCTACATCTCTACTCAAATTTAATGAGTTATTTAACTCTAAAAGCTCTTTACGATAGTTAGCAATAACCCCTTCTTTATCGTCTATTTGTTCAAGAATTTCGTTTACATCCTTTTTAAAGCTCGCGTCAATTACATCTATCATTTGTTGTAATTCTCTTCGCTGCTCATTAAGCAACTTTATTTCTTCTTGATGAGACAAGGTTGATTCAAGCAATTCCTTCTTCTCGTTATTAAGTACCGTTTTAATCAAATTAACGGACTTATATGACACCTGATTAATAGAATGCTTACACTTTTCATCCTGATCGCTAGAAAAGGGACGTAGACACATTGGACATTGTTTATAATCATAGCGGTTCAAAAATTGAATTGCAGACTGAGCAATATCAATTTTCTCTAGCTCCCCTTGAATTTCATTGATCGTTGCTTCATAATTTTTGATTCGATGACGATAAGTTATTATCTTATTTTTGATTTGTGTAAGCTCACTGAACAACCCTACACGTCGCTCGTTTTCCACATCTTTTGTTTTATTTATATTCATTAATTGGTCTTTAAAATGAATCAAAACATTGTTATTCTTAGAAATCTCATTTTCAATTGATATTTTTCGACTGTGTAGTTCGATATCAGATTGCTTTTGCTTATGTTTAGCGTATTTCGTAATTACGTTGTAAGCTTTCTGCTTTTCAGTTGCTGTTTCTGATGCATCTACTTGGCGAATCTCTAAGTCTGTTTTTTCTGGAGTAAGTAAATTTATTAAGAACTCAATTCTTTTTCGCCTAACTGGAGCTTTTTCATAATAGTTTGCTGGCTTGGTTAATTCTTGAAACCCACCAACCTGATCTCTAATTAATATTGGTACAATTTGTCGCCATGAAATAATTTTCTTGTTCTTAAATTTATTTCTTCCCTGATACAACTCATCTTCAAGGAATGAACAATACTCTCTTACGCCATAATCTTTATGCTGGAATTCTCCCCCTTCTAGTAAGGCATCTATAATCCAACCTTTATATAAGGTGATGTTCTCCTTATTCACTACGCTTCTCAAAACAGTATACTCTTGAGAACCAATGGAAAACTGTAGGTAAAGCATCATCTTTTCCATTCGAATTTTGGCGTTCTTCTTATCATCTGGAAGAAAAGAATCTCTACCCAACCCATAATCAATTAAGTCCACAAATGTAGTTTTACCCACACTATTCCTAGTTTGTATATTTACGTCTTCTATATCTTTAGCTAGTATTATATTGAGACCTTCTCTAAAAGTTATATCTATTTCTTTTTCTGAAGGGTGCACAAGCAGTCTATTAATAAATAATGATTTAATCATTTCATGCCCCCCCAATAATTTGATGAATTTTTCGATTTAAGCTATCCAAAGGCACTTCTTTAATTAGCTTCGATATAAAGTACGATTTATGAAGACTCGTTTTATATTGCTCACCAAATAACAGTTTCTTAACGTCTTCCTTTACTTCATCCTTAAGAGCTATGTAATATTCATCTGAGACAATTAATTCCCGCGATAATAATTCTTTAAGCCCACTCAAGAATCGACTATTATACTTCTCAAATATAATACCGGAAAGCATTGTATCCAAATTGTTGGTCTCCCATTCGGGCACTAAAGACAGGAACTCTTTCTTATCCTCAAAAGCGAGTAGTTCGCTTGTAACGTTTACGAATCTAAACAAGTACATCGCTGTTGCAACCTGATCCAAAGTTGATTTCCCCAAATAATACATTAATGACAATAAATAAACTCCATTTAAGGCACTGTTTTCTTCGATGTTTTGTAAATCTCCTTCTGCTGTAATATCACGTTCACTCATAATTTCCCTCACTCATTAAATATTAGGCACTGAAAAGTAGTATCGAATATCACACCATAAATTTGATCTTCAATGTCTTCCCTTTGTTGAAATTCTTGAGGCAAAATATGAAACAACTCATTTACTAATTCATTTAATCTGTAGTCTGCATTATATTCATCTGGAGGAAATCTTCCAAGAATACGTTTTGAATAAAATTTTTGAATCTTTTCGCTTAACTGAACAAAATGATCTTCGAAACCGAGTTTCTTTGCCTTTCTTTTTAAAACACCATTATCATTCTTTGATCTAATCGCCAGAGCTTGATTTGTTGGAGAAAATTTAGCTTTATTCTTCAACTTATCATGAAATTCAGTAAAGTCTTCGACCGTTCCCTTCAATAAATTTGGCGTGGCTAGCTCTTCTATTGCATTCATTTCATCTAGTTTTTTAAGTAATACTGAATATAATTTTGAAAGTTGGATTGCAATATGTGCATCCAGTTTACTTATATTCGTAGTACCAAATTGAGCATTTTTGCTTCTCATCTTCTCTATTTCAAGACCTAACTCCAAACTCATCCCATACCGCACTGCGCATGTAACGAGGGCATCAGCCCTTTGCGGATTGTTATGTCCTTCCCCAAAAATGTCCTCTGGATTTTGATTTATTGAACGCGCTAAACTGCGCCAATCATAACTTTGAAGATTCATCTCGCATAATGATTGAATTATACTTTGTTGTTCTCTAGGAGATGGTGTTTGGCTACTTAACATCACTATTCCTCTCTCCACAATTAATTGGCCTTCATTGTGTCATGTATTAGGTCAATTTTACTATGAGACGAAAATTTTATCTACTAGATCTTTCCACCCAAGAAAGTCTTCTCCATAGAATTCCGTAAATATTCGAAAGTAGCACCTGAACTATGGCATTATTTTTGCGCATAACCCTCAGTCATCTGATTCGTTTATCTTAGCTGATAAAGTTCAAGTTATGCGAATACGAAGCGAGAAAACGAAGTAGTGGAATAGCGAAAAGTCTTATAGGACATGGGATTCCGGAGTTTTTAACGTGTCGAAAAATGCTTCGCATAATATGGTGTAATACGAAAGACCACCTTCATTTTATTTTAGAAGGTGGTCTTTCGTGCCGATTTACCGCTTAATCCCTTAATCATCTCATAAATAACAAAACACCAGGAATGATGCTCTCTTTGTAGGTTAAAATTCGCTTGTCATATCTACCCATTTCAAAAAATCCAACACAACCGATACTTTGATCGTATCTATCAACACTTTGTTCTTATAGTCCCCGTCTTCCTGTGCAAATGAGAAATACTTCGCCGAATACTGATAACTATAGATTTCTACGTATCTATTCGTTGCATTCCTACTACGGCCTCCACATGAGTAGTCATAGGAAACATATCCACCGGAGTCACCTCAACCGTCCGATACCCGCCATCCTCCAGTATCCGCAAGTCACGCGCAAGCGTGGACGGGTTACAGCTTACATACACAACCCGCTCCGGCTGCATTTTCAAAATAGTATCCAGCAGCTCCGGATCACAGCCCTTGCGAGGTGGATCAACCACTATTACATCAGCCTGAATACCTTCCTTGCGCCAGCGGGGAATAACAACCTCCGCCGGTCCTGCCTCAAATTCGGAGTTCCCAATACCGTTCAGCTCGGCGTTGCGCTTAGCATCCTCAATGGCTTCTGGAACGATTTCAACCCCGTACACGCGGCCGGCCGCACGAGCCAGAAACAGCGAGATGGTGCCGATGCCGCAATAGGCGTCGATTACATTTTCCGTACCCGTCAATGCCGCATACTCCAGCGCCTTGCGATACAGCGATACCGTCTGCGATGGGTTCACCTGGTAGAAGGAACGAGCCGAGATTGCAAAGCGGATGCCGTCCAGCTCGTCATAAATGACTTCGCTTCCCCAAACGACCTTGGTTTCATCGCCAAAAATAACATTAGTGTTCCGCTCGTTAATATTATGCACAATGCTTTTTAGCCCTGGCAGGGCGGCTCTCAAATGCTCGATCCATTCCGGCTGGCGCGGCAGACGGCTGCTGTTCGTAATCAGCACAACCATTTTTTCGCCTGTCACCACTCCGACTCGGACCATCACATGGCGCAAAATACCTTCGCCTGTCTCTTCGTTATAGGGCTTTACACGCAGCTCGCGAGCAATTCGCTTTACGACCCGGATCATTTCATCATTTTCTCGATGCTGAATGAGGCAATCGTCCATATCAATAATCCGATGGCTTCCCCGTTCGTAGAATCCGGCAATAAGCCCACCATCAAGGCCGGATGCGCCTACAGGCACAGCAGCTTTGTTTCGATACCGCCACGGCTCGTCCATTCCGATGGTTGGCATTACTTTAATTCCAGCTTCCGCAAGACTTGATGCTGTTCCCGTTGCAAGTAAATCCCCTTGACTCTCATCCTGAATATACAGCTTTCCAATTCTGCGCAGGCTGTCCACAACATGCTGCCGCTTCCACTCCAGCTGCGCGGTATAGTCCAGATGCTGTAGCTGACAACCTCCGCATTCATCATAAATGGCGCATGGCGGCTGCAATCTGTCGGGGCTTTCCTCTAGGACGGCCTCCAGCCGCGCGTAGCCATATTGCTTTTTGGTTTTTGTAACCTGGGCCTTGACCTTTTCGCCCGGCAAAGCGCCCTGCACAAAAAGGGTAAAGCCATCGGCACGGCCTACCCCTTCCCCATCATGCGTCAAGCCGATAATATCCAGTTCGACCTGCTCATCCCTATCAAATGCGGTCTCAAGCCCAACAGGGCCGCTGCGGCTCTTGTCTTTGGAAAATTTAGCACCTCTTGAAGAATGACTCTGCACAGTCTTTAGGGCACTTTTCGACTCACTTTTAAAGCCACTTTTCGCGAGGCTTTTCGCACCGCTGTGCACTGATCTGGGATCTCGTTTCTCACTGCTCGCAACCGCTCCCGCAGTACGCTTCTCACTGCCCCGAGCCGCCTTATTTTCAAGCATCGCTCCGCGCTCCGCTCTATTAACCGCTTCGCCTGTTGCTTGTCTCGCCTTGCCTGCCGCTTGCCCGACTTTTCCAGCCGATTGCCCTGCTTTACCCGACGCTTGCCCTATCTTGCTCGCTGCTTGCCTGGCTCTGCCTGCCGCTTGCCCGGCTTTGCCCGAAGTTTGTCCGGCTCTACCTGCCGCTTGTCCAGTTTTGCCCGCTACTTGCCCGGCTCTGCCTGTCGCTTGTCTCGCTTTACCCGCCGACTGTCCGGCTTTACCCGCTTGCTTTCTTTTCATGTAAATCTCCGTTCCATCCAAAAATCGGACTTATTCCTTCGTAATTAACCTTTATAAGTCGAAACTCCCGTTTCGTCCGTAAAAATTTGCAGATGCGACGGCAGCACCGAGAAGGTGCATGGCAGCACGCCGCCATATTCGCCGTCCAGATTAAGCTGGACATAGTCCGGTGATGTTACCTTCAGTTGATTGGTGCGGAAGTGGATGACGTGCGGATCGTTCAAATGCTCGCCGCGCAGCGCCAGCGACACCAGCCGAATAAATTCCGCCAGGTTCATTTTGCGGATCAGCAGCACATCCACCAGGCCATCATCCAGCTTGGATTCCGGGGCCAGACGTTCAAAGCCGCCTACCGAGTTGCTGTTGCAAATGAGGAACATCATAAACTCATCATGGAAGCTGCCGACGCCGGCTGCCTCAAAAGAAAGCTCCGTCGGACGAAGACGGGTCATTTTCTCCAGGCCTTTCATATAATAGGCCATCTGCCCGATCATCGTTTTCAGCTTGCTGGGCACGTCATAGGTCAACTCTGTCAATGAGCCGCCGCCCGCGATATTGATAAAATATTTCTCGTTGGCCTTGCCAACGTCAATAGGCCTGGTGTATTGGCCGATAATGAGGTCGCACGCGTATTCCCAATGCTTGGGGATACCGGTCGCCCGGGCAAAATCGTTAGTTGTTCCGACCGGCAAAATGCCAAGCGGCGGACGGTTCGGCTTATCGGCCAGCCCGTTAATAACCTCGTACAAGGTTCCATCGCCACCGGCCGCGATGATCATATCGTAACCGCGATCGGCCGCATCGGCCGCTGCAAGCGTGGCATCGCCTTCGCCTATCGTTGCGTGACAGGTCGTTTCAATGCCGCCTTGATCCAGACGCTGCAAAATATCGGGCAAGCGCCGTTTCATTTCCTCGCGGCCCGACGTTGGATTATAAATTAATCTAGCCCGTTTCATCGCCAATAATCCCCTTTCTTCAAACACGCGGCGATAGCCACTCCCGGAATTGCCGCTCCAGCCAACGCTCGATGGCGGGATTAGGAAGCATGGCTTTGCCATTATACCGGTAGTCTGCCCCCGATAGCCTTTTAGGAATAACCTTTTCCGTAAAATATCCCTGACTCAAAAACAAAGGCACGACGATAACATCTTCCTCCGGGTTTTTCTCCTTCAGCTCCCTCAGCACAGTCATTGCCTGATCAGGCAGCAGCATTGCATAGGATACGCGAGCGAAGGCGCTCATCGCAGAAAGCCGCGCCGCCATGTCTTGCAGACCTTGCAACCAGCGCTCATGAAAACCCGGCTCAATACTGCCGTGTCCAAGCAGAAGCAGCGCTTCGCGGGAAGGGTCTTGCGAAAGCTCCGCAATGTTGGATAGCAGCAGCTCCGCGATTTCGGGATCATCGTCGATCGGCGCGCCAAAAAACACGTTTGCGGACACCCGAAAGACGCCCAGCTCGTTTTCCGCTTCCGAGAGCTGCGGCAAACCAAACGCCCCTCCAATTTCGTCCACATGCGTGCTGCCGGAGGATATAAACAACGGAACAACCAGCATATCCGTGACGCCTGAATTCTCAAGCTCATTTATTCCATCCTGAATAAGCCTGCCATCCACAATTTCCAAAAATGCGGACACGACAGGCACTGTGAAGCCTGCAGCTGCAGCCTTCACGGCTTCATCCACCAGCTTAACCCAACGGGGCTCCTGCGAGCCATGGCTGATGACCAGAATACCGTATGTTTTCACTTTTGTATCACCCTATTTGCCTATTCTCTCCAGCGTCATTTTATACCCGTCATTGCCGTAATTCAAGCAACGCTTAACGCGGGAAATGGTCGCCGTGCTTGCGCCTGTTTCAGCTTCAATCTGGTTATATGTACTTCCTTTGCCCAGCATTCTCGCAACCTCGAGACGTTGGGACAGGGACTGAATTTCGTTAACGGTGCACAAATCGTCAAAAAATATGTAACATTCCTCTACCGATTTTAAAGTAAGAATAGCTTCGAATAGTTGATCAATTGCTTTATCATTCAGCTTTTTAAGCTGCATTTGCATTCACTCCCATGATTACTCGATGTACTTATTGTAGCTGTTTATGGGCATTTATTCAAACATTACCGTGTTCACGCATTGAAGGCAAATAGAAAGCCGGGCCAATAACCACATTTTTTTGCTAAAGTCGGGACATCAGTCCAATCCTTATGTTTGCCTACACCATAAGCTAATAAAAAAAGGGTTGTGATTCTGTTGAATGATCCTCGTTACCCCGGACCTCGACATCGCCAAAACAACGGCCAGGGATACGGGCAGCCAGGCGGCCAGCGTCAGAGTCAAAGCTGGCCTGGCGGCCATGAGCAGACCTACGGACAGTCCCGCGGATACGAACCGGGATACGCTGAGTCCAATAGCAATGGTCATTTCGGGCAGCCGGGCGGCCATGATCAAGGCTACGTCCATTCCGGTAACCATCGTCAGGGACAAAACCAGCACGGCTCTCATTACCCTGGTCTGCATGGCCATTTCGTCAATCAAGGCGATACGCAGAGGCAGTCGCCCCAGCGAGCCCATATTTCGAGCCAGTCGAGCCAAAGCTATCTGCCCGCCGTTGTGCCTCAACAGCACAGCTTGACGGAGGTAACACCTCAGGCATCCGCCTCGTCTGGCGGAGGAGGTTTTTCACTGGCCAGTCAACTGGCCAAACTGCCTAACCTGACGGAGATTAAAGGTTTTGTCGACCGGATGGGCGGCATTGACGGTATTTTGACCACCGTTACCAAGGTGCAGAAGGTAGTCAGCAGCGTTACTCAAATGGCTCCGATGGTCAAAGTGCTGTTTGGCTCCTTCGGCAAAAAGTCGTCGACGGCATCCGATGCCAGCTCCACTATTCAAAATCCGAGACGCCGCAGACGGCGCAGAAGCGGCTCCGGCAGCGCGGGCAGACCCCGCACGGGGTCAGGACGCAGGCGCGGCCGTAACGGGCGGCGGCGGTAATGTCGCCCAGCCAGCGCTTCATCCGCCCCGTTAACGGCGGCAACAAGCAAAGGACAGCTCCCCCCGATAAGCCATCCGCTTATTGGGGTCATGCTGTCCTTTGCAAATTATCACGTTGTTAAATCAGGAAAAGCGCATGAATGAGCCAGAACACGAGCATCGCCACAACCACTGTAATCGGGATAGTTATGATCCATGCAATAACGATGCGTCCCGCCACCGACCACCTAACTGCCGAAAAGCGTTTGGCGCTGCCTACGCCCAGAATGGAGGACGTAATAACATGCGTCGTGCTGACCGGCAAGTGCAGAAGTGTAGCCGTAATAATAACCATCGCCGAACCCATATCTGCGGCAAAGCCGTTAATCGGTTCGATTTTGAAAATTTTGGTGCCCATCGTTTTGATGATCTTCCAGCCGCCAATGGATGTACCTAACGCCATTGCTGTAGCCGCTGAAATTTTTACCCAAAGCGGAACCTCCATATCGTTCTGCAGCCCGGCCGCAACCAAGGCAAAAACGATAATGCCCATCGCTTTTTGCGCATCGTTAGTACCATGCGAATAGGACTGGAACATGGCGGTAATGATCTGACCAGAACGGAACCCTTTATTGATCTGATGCGGACTGGATTTTGCAAAGATACGTTTTAGTATCCACATAATAATAAAGCCTACGGTAAAAGCAATAAGCGGCGAGATCAAAAGGGCCTTCATAATGTCAATCAAACCGCTTGAGTTAACGGCGCCAAGGCCTGCTCCTGCGATAACTGCGCCTGCAAGGGAACCAATCAGCGCATGTGAGGAGGAGGATGGAATGCCGAACCACCAGGTGACAAGATTCCAGATTATCGCCGATACCAGGGCGGCAATAACGATTTCGACTCCGTATTGCAGGTCTGCGGGATTGGCAACCCCGCCGCCGATCGTTTTGGCCACGCCAGTAAACGTCATAGCACCGGCAAAGTTCATGAAAGCCGCCATCAGGATAGCTACTCGCGGTTTTAAGGCGCGAGTGGACACCGATGTGGCGATAGCGTTAGCCGTATCATGAAATCCGTTAATAAAGTCGAACGAAAGAGCCAAAAAAACGACGATCCAAAGTACATACAATTCCATAATAACGACCTCTGCTCCCTTAGATTAGCTGTTACGCATAATGATGGATTCCAGCGTGTTTGCAACGTCCTCGCAGCAGTCGGTCGTTTGCTCAAGTCTTTCATAAATTTCTTTACGTTTGATAAGCTCGATCGGGTCCTTTACATTGGCGAACAAGCTGGAAATACAAACGCGAAGCAAATCATCCGCCTGATTTTCCAATTCGTTCAGAGAAATGCAATGCTCTCGCATAGGAAGCAGCTTTTTCTGAGTCAGCAGGTAAATGGCGCTTTTAATCTGATGAGCGGAACGTACAAGAATATCGGCAAACAACGTAATATATTCGTCTTTTTCCTTAATGTGATACATTTCAAAGCGGGATGCGCAAGCCTCAACACCATCCATAACATCATCAAGCGAAGTGGTCAAAGCCATAATGTCCTCACGCTCAATCGGCGTAATGAACGTTTTGTTCAATTCCTTCAGTATCGTATGTGTGTACTGGTCGCATTCGCTCTCCATTTCTTTCATCCGTTTGGCAAATGCCTTAACATCGGACAAATTGGATACACCATCTGCGAAATATTCAACAGCCTTGACCAGCGTATCTGCCATTTCTTCCAGCGTCTTGAAGAAAATATCCTTTTTCTTGAACATGTCAATCCCCTTATCAACTTGAGAGTTAGGTATTGCGGTGCTTTCATCGCGCCTCATTCAGTTTACATCCCATTTGTTAACGCAATGTAAACATTCATGAAAATTTAAGCATATTTTTTTGCAATTCACAACTATCCTGCGACAAATATTGCAGAATCGACAAAAAAAGAACGATTTCGTTTCCGAAATCGCCCCATAAAGGTCTTTTGACCCTCTTATGCCACAGCTTCAGTCCCTTAATCGCTAGTATTGCCCTTCTCCGTGTTTTGTACCCAGCTTACATGCTCCTGCAAAGCCGGCTTGCTTGGCACGACATGAATATAGGTTTTTCCAGGCACTAGCGAAATTTCAGAGCCGTCCTTAATAAATCGGACCATGCCATCCGATGCGCGAAGCCAATCAATATCGATCTTTTTCCCGCCTTGGAACAAATAAGCCGGCCCTCCGGTTTTTAAGTCAACCGCAAGTCTTCCTACATCATCCAACGTTTTGTGGCTTGTCTCGAACACAATCAGATTGGCCGCGCTTAGCTGCTCCGAATTGTTAAGATCGATATGAGGCTCGCCGTTAATCGTTCGAGAATAAAGTCCTGTCGCCTCGTCATAGACATATCCCACTTTGTAGCTTTTCAACAAAAAGGAAATCGTAATTTCCTTGGCTACCTCTCCCTTGGAATCAGCAATTGCCGTTCCTTGCTCCGCAGCGGCTGCAAATGTATAGCTTCGCCGCGGCTCCTCATTGCTATATTTTTTCTTTTCGGCGGCGGTACGAAGCTTGTCCAGACTGGAATACAAATTATGCGGAGCTTTTCTCTCCTTGCTTCTCCAGAAGGCGGCGCCCGCGTTGGTGATTTCGTCCAGATAAGGCTTGCGCTGGCCCTGCAGGATGCCATACGCCTCGGGGCTTCCGCCGGCATGCGCCATAACCGCTCCGTAGCTGTCCGCAATATCAATGAGATAAGCCCGGTTGCTCCGGATCGGACCTACCGTATCTTCCAGCTTGTCCGTGCTTTGGAAAATAGCAACCAGCCTAGTTATGCCGCCCTCCGCCAAAACCTCCCATACAACGTCAGCATTCGTCAGGCCGGATTGCGGCCTTGCTGCCGAAAAATTATTGATCATAACGGCCAGAGGGCGTTCGCCAGCTTCGGTCTCGCGTTGAATCCCGGTAAGCGGAGCTGCAAAAGGCATTGGTGTTGGTTCCGGCGATGGCGTCGGCTCCAAGCTTGGAGAAGGCGGAGCGTCCGATTCCTCCGGTTTGCCTTCCCCGCCCGCGCATGCCGTTCCTACAAGCATAATCATGACAAAAAGTGCTATCAGGTATCCTTTATATGTTCTGCTCATTGCTTTCCCGCCTTTGCTGAATATGAATAGTTTGCCGAATTATGTATCCCTATTCTATTTAACCACAGCCAGGCGGGCTTGTCTCTGCTATTCTGGTTACAATTGGATTACAGATTTGCCTTACTGCAACATTTCTCCATTATCCAGGCAGACCGCCTCTTCCTCCAGCATGGCTGCATATGACTCCGGAGCGAATGACGGCTTACCTGACATGGCGCAATAGCCTTCTTGCCATTGGCGGCTGTTGCGAATTAAATCGACCAATGATGCCATTCTTGCTGCTGGCGATCCAGCCCGCCCAGCCAATCGGAGGTTACCCGGATTGCTTCCTCCTGATGCGCTCTGGCAGAATAGGTATGATTGGCTTGAAAAATAATTTCCTTGTCGCATAATCCTTCATTGCGGGTCCAAAACACTTTCTGGTACAGGAAGCTGTAGTCTACGGGGATCGCTTCGTCGCTAGTGCCGTGTACAAGAAGCACCTCGCCGCCAAAGCGGGATGCCGCCTGAAACGGCTGATGCTGCATCAGCGAATCAAAAAATACCGGCTGCAGCGTATATCCGGCATAATCCGTGCTGCCTGTCGTGACGGCTTCATCATAGCTGCTCCTGCCGACAATCCGGACAATGTCGTTATAGGGGTAAGCCACCGGCGACCACATAACAAGCCGTTTAACCCTCTTATCCCGTACTGCCGTCATCAAGGCTACCGCGCCACCCAGACTATGGCCAAGCAGCACGATGCGCCGTGGATCTACACAATCCATCGTATAAACATAATCAATCGCAGCACGGGTCTGATCGATCATGGAGTCAAACCCTAACGCCCCATAGTCGCCGTTGCTTTCGCCGCATCCGCCGTAATCAAAACGAAGGACGTAGGAGCCTTGGGCCGCAAGCGCCCTCGCCGTTTTGACGAATAAACGATCAACGCCTACACGGCTGCCAATAAACCCATGGCAAATAATAATAGCTTGCTTCTTATCTTCCCTGTCGCTGCTTGCCGGATAATGAAGCGTAGCCGTCAGCTCCAATTCCCCATGCTTGATTATCAATTGCTTCTCCAAGACAGCAACCTCCCCGCTCTATATTATATAATTCTTACCTGTATACTTGGAATTAAGATTGATCTTATCGTACCATCCCGGGCAAAGTGCTGTCAACGGGCAGCTTGTGTATATACCGCCCGTTCCTGCACAAAATGATAAAGACCTAAAAAGGAGGAGGGAAGAGTCATGCCAATCTGGATTGCCTGGATCAGGGATCATTGGCTCTCGCTTATGCTTGGCGCTGGAGTCATTATTGCCGTTTTTTATGTATGGGCTAATCGCCAGCTGTTGTTTTACAAGGAGTAGTGTTATTCCTTGCCCTTGTCCCTTTCCAGCAATGGAAGCCTGATATTAACCGTTGTTCCCGATCCCTGCCGGCTTGTAAGCAGGATACTTCCGCCATGCAGCTCGATGATTTCCTTGCAGATGGCAAGGCCGAGACCGGAACCTCCCTTGCCGCTGCTTGCTTTAAAAAACTTTTCCATGACATGAGGCAGGTCCTCCTGCTGGATGCCGCTTCCCGTATCAGTGATCGTTAGAAACGCCTCATTATGTTCCACTTTTGTCTGTACCGTTATCGATCCCCCGGCAGGCGTAAATTTAAAAGCGTTATCAATCAAGTTGATCATAACCTGCTTCAAGCGGTTTGCGTCGCCATTTACCATAATCGCCCTAGCGCTTAACTCGGAAACAATCGTAACGCCCGTTTTTTCCTGCCGGACAGCCAGCTGGTTTACCGATTCTTTAACGGGACTGTTCATGTCCAGTGTTTCCTTGCTCAGCTCCATTGTTTTGGCCGAAAGCTTGGAGAAATCAAGCAAGTCCTCTACCAGACCGGAAAGTCTGTCGGTCTCCTTGCTGATGATAGACAGGCCCTGCTTCATCTCTTCGCCGTCAGCGGGCTCGCTGTCCTTCAGCGTTTCGCTCCAGCCTTTAATGGACGTTAGCGGGGTTCTTAGCTCATGCGATATCGAGGAAATAAAATCATTTTTGAGCTTTTCCCTTTTGTTAAGCTCCTGCACCATAGTATTAAACGTTTCGGCAAGCTGTCCGATTTCGTCCTCGCCCCGTTTGGTGGCCCGCTTCGTCCAGTCGCCCTCCGCCATATATCTTGCCGCACGGGTCAAATCCAGAATCGGCCTGACAATACGCCCCGCCAGAAAAAGACTGAGCCCCAGAAACAGCAGCACAACGGCGAAACCGATCACGGACGCCATGCTAATCAGCAAATTGACCATGGAATCCACTTGCTCCAGCGATGACGTATAACGAAGCAGCGACACAACCCGCGCATCATTCCATAGCGGTACCGTAACGGATACAACCCGCTCGCTAAAAAAGGGATCAACGCCCGTCCAAGTGCCGGTCACTCCCGTCATCGCGGCCTTGACATCGCCCGTTGTATAAGTAATATCGGGAGCAAAGCCGTCGGAATCGATTCTGACAAGGCCAGAAGCGTTAAGCAGTTGAATCCGGGTTGGGCCAACCTCCGCCAAATATTGCAGCATGTACGCCGCTTGATCTTGCAGCTGCAGCGAGGACATGGAGCGCCCGTGAAGCGTAAGCGCAGTTTCCGCCCGCTGCTTGACGGAGCTTTCCGCACTGCCGTAATAGTAGTTCCACATCAACACGGCAAAGGTAGCGCCAAGCACGATCACGACAAGGACAATGAGCAGCAAATAGCTCCACACCATTCTTGTTTGCACTTTTTTCATGATTGTACGCTCCGTTTCCAACGGTAGCCAAAGCCCCAGACCGTTTCAATGACGGAAGGATTGGAGGGATTGGATTCAATCTTTTGCCGGATACGCCGGATGTTGACGTCCACAACCTTCAAATCCCCGACATAATACCTTCCCCATACATCATTCAAAATCTGGTCGCGGCTTACGCTGGTTCCTTGCCGTTCCATCAACAGGCGGACAAGCGTCCACTCCGTTGGAGTCAGCACAATTTCCTGCCCATCCTTCCACAGCTTTCGCTCCGGTACTGATAGTCTGAAGGGGCCGCTAAGCAAAATAAGGCCGGATTGCCCTTCTCCGCCGTCTGCTTCAGAATAAAATCCGCTTCCCGGCTCCAAAATGCGGCCAGTACCGGAATCGCTGGCTGTATTTCCTGAATCAGTACTTGCACCATCAAAAGCATGTCCGCTCCCGCCGATCCCGCTTGCCTGCGCGTTGACTGACGACGGACCTAGGGCTGCTTCTCCGCCAGCTAAGCCAGCAAGCTCTCCCCGCGAAAGAGCGCCCGTTCCTTCTGTTGCCGCTTTGCCATCCGAAACATCCTTTGGATCGACAGCCCGTGTACGAACGGCGCCCATGCGACGATGCAGCGACTTGATGCGCGCGATTAATTCCCCAGGGCTAAAGGGCTTCTGAATGTAATCATCCGCTCCAAGCTCCAGGCCATATATTTTATCCTGCTCCTGCGCCTTTGCCGTCAGCATAATGATGCCCATAGCGGGAAAATCCCGCCTGAGCTGCTCGCATACTTCAAAGCCGCTGATCGTTGGCAGCATCACGTCAAGCAGCGCGATGTCGAAGGGTTCCCCCGCATACGCATAAGCCAGCGCATCCTCGCCATTTTCCGCTTCCGTCACATCCATATCGTTGCGCTTCAGATTAATGCGCAAAAAGCCGCGTATCGACTCCTCGTCCTCCAGCAACAAAATCCGCATTTTTTCACCTCCATTCAAGCCTAATCATTTTTAATCGCCAAAAGTTCTGAAAACCGGTCTTGCACCTCAAGCATTGCGTTATACTCATTCTTTTGGGCATCGCTTAAGCCGTCCGGAGCATTACGCGCAAAGGATACAATAATCATGTTTCCGCTGTTTGTTGCCAACACCTTGTAAGGGCGTTTTTCCTCCCGCCAAACCGATTCCACGCCCGACCATTGCCGATTGGGCACAACATAGAGCGTCGCAAGCTCCTCCTTGATTTCCTTGTCCTTGTAATAATAAAAGGTAGCGATGCCATAGGACGTTTTTGGAGGTTTCGCCATCGTATAACGGTCGCGCCATTCATCCGGAATATCCAGCTCAAGGCCATAGGTACTATCGATGAATTGCTCCGCCACCTTGGTGAAGGACTGTTCGATGCCGTCCCACTGTATCCAGTCGTTAATAAAAATCATCTCGGAATACGGAACCTCGTCATTGCCCGGCGCTTCCCTCGTACGATTAAGCTCAATAATTCCGTCACTATTCATATCGCCGCTTTTAGTAGGACGATCGCTAAAGCCGCCGTCATCCAGCCCCACGATTCGGGAAGGGTAGACCATTTGCAGCGACCCGGCCTCCCAAGCATACATGTAGGTCAACATGCTGTGCGCTCCGGTTCCTCCCTCCAATACAATACCTTGAACGCCCTTCGCCACTTGTCCCAGCAGCATCCGTTCAAAGGAATGCACCCCTTCGGGAAGCTGGAACGTATCTTTTATCGTTATATTGCCCGGAACCCAGGAATGAACCGTCAAAAAATAGCTGGCAGGTTCTGATTCCCCGCTTCTTGCTAAAGCCGAAATGACGGCAATTTCGGGGTAACCGTCGCCGTCCAGATCGCCCGTTGCCGCCAAGTGGTAAGGAATGGACTGTACCGGCTTTAGCTTAAGCCTGCCCTTGTCATTCCGCTCTGCCTTGCTCTGAAAAGAATAGACCTCCAACACGTTGGGACTTTCGATGGAGCCTACCCAGCCTACAAGCAGCTCCAGCCAGCCGCTGGAGTCCAGATCCTGAAGCTTGATCCAGGCAATATCCCGCGCCATCGGCTGCTCGATCATCACCCATTGCCGCCATCCGTTTTCGTTTTGTTTTAGAACAACGACCTCCGGGGTGCTGTATTCATTGTAATACGTAACCAAAGCTTCCTGTTCTCCGTCGCCATCCAGATCAAGCAGACGAATCGCTTCCCTGTAATCGTCGGAATGCGGCAGCATGAGCTTGCTGTAGCGCGGGAGCACTTTGAGAATAGCAGCGGTCAAACGCTCCATCTCATCGCCAATTGAAGGTTTCTCAAGCAAATCGGCAGGAGCAGCCGTGTAACGGCAGCCTGCCGCCAGTACAGAAACGAAAAGCAGCATGGCCAGAACGAGAAGAAACCTTCTCGCTCCCATGCTTGCTTTTGTTTGACTGTCCCGCGTATTCCACTCCTTCATATGGCTCCCCTTTCGCGTTTCCGGTTTTATTTCAACGCAAAGCCGGCACAGGGGGCCTTTTGGCTCCATATGCCGGAGTAGCGTATTATTCGACTAGTTCATCCGCAGTAACGAATGTATAACCTTGCTTTGTTAAGTCATCAATGACATCCGGCAGCATTTTCACCGTATTGGCAATATGCTTGCCGCCGAAGGAATGCATTAATATTATACCATTAGGCTTGCTGCCATTGGAAATCACTTTCCGCATATCCTTAATGGAGGTGCCCGCCCAATCGCGCGTATCCACCGTCCAGCCAACCAGCTTGCGGTCATTCTCTTTCAGTGTTTTCTTTAACGATTGGGATAATGCGCCGTAAGGGGCGCGAAACAATTCCGGTTTGTAACCCAGCACGTCCTCGATGGCCGCATCTGCCAGGTCGATTTCTTTAGCGATTTGTTCTTTGGTCAGCTTGCTCAAATCTTTATGATTTTGCGAATGATTGCCGATTGCATGACCTTCCTCTACAATTCGCTTCAAAACGTCAGGATACTTCTTTACTTGCGAACCTACGACAAAAAATGTTGCTTTTACGTTCTTTTCCTTCAATATGTCCAAAATAGCCGTTGTATAACGGGTATCCGGTCCATCGTCGAAGGTTAATGCGATTTTGCCGCCTGTTTGCTGCGGCTTGTTCCCTGCGCTTCCCGGTTTTTCAGCCGTAGCCGATCCCGGGGGCTTGCTGCTTGTTCCGCCTGCCGGCTTCTCGCTTGAGGCGTCACCGCCTGCTTCGCTCGCGGGCTTCTCACTTGAGGGCTTGCCGCTTGCTTCGCCTGCCGGCTTCTCAACCGTTGGCTTGCCGCCTGTTTCACTCGACGGCTTCTCAACCGCTGGTTTGCCGTTTGTGCCGCTTACCGGCTTTTCTCCCGAGGAATTGCCGTCCGTATGGCCTCCCGGCTTGATGCCGGCTACATCCTTGCCCGGCACGTATTCTGCGGTTTCGCCTGCCGTTTCATTTTTGCCCGGCGCTTCCACTTGTTTGCCTGGCTCTTCCTCATTCAGCGTACCTCCGCCTGACAGGACCTCTTCAGCAGGAGCCTTCTTCCCATCACCTGGCCCTAGCGCCGACAACCCCAGCGCAACACCGGCCGAACAACCAACAACCAACACAATCATGACTCCGAGCATTAACAAAATGCCCCATTTTCCTGCACGCTTTCTGCTTTTCCTCATTAGGTCCACCTTCTTCCGCTGATGTATTCATCTTAACGAATTAGTAGACTAAGAGAGTTACAAAATAGTAACATCATCCCCGAACAATCGCCAGCAAATTCTGCTAATTTTCGAACAAGCCAGTTATAGACTCTACTTACCCTTCAGACGTAAAAAGAAACCAAAGAGTTGTCGATTTATATAAATTTGCATAAAAAAATGCCCAAATCGGCTGTCCTATTTTGTAGTAAACTAAAAGAGTGTCGCATTTTGTTTTTGGAGGTAATCATGAAAGCCGGCGTATCGCTTTTTCAGAAGCTCATTTTGGCACTGCTCATTATGCTCTCCCTGATTGTTTTAGTTTTTTGGCTCATCTATCGATTGAACGTCCAGGAAATTCAAGGCGAGCTGAAAAAAAATAAAATTGCAGAGGTTAAATTTATGACCTCGCAATTAAGCAATCAATTCGAGCAAATTCTTATGAATACCATTGTTTTGTCCGAGGACCAGTCGGTACGGGCTTACCCCAACATGCTAAAGTACGGAGATGAATACAGCAGATATGAAACAAAATTAAACATTATCGACAAGCTTGCGCTGAACAGCGCATCAACGCCATGGAACAATACGGTCATTCTCTATTTCCCTGATCTGAACGAAACGGTTTCCTCTGATCCGTTTTTTTCATTTAGCGAATTTGTCCTGCCCGGTCAGCCCTTGCATGTATGGACCATGAAGCAGGAGAAAAAAACAGGTGAGTATTACTATTCTTATTTGGTCAAAAGCCATAAAAGTCCGCTATTTATCGAGGTGCGGATTCAGCTAAGCCAAATCCGGAAGGTCATGAGCCAATATACCTCCGGAACGCCTTTGCTTTACGATGCCAGAAATCGCATGCTGATCCAGAATGATTCCGCTCCGCTAAGGAATGAAGCCGCTAAATTGATTGTTCCGCTGCTGCAGGGCAACGACGGATTCCTGTCGGTTGACAACAATGGCACTCCTTATTTGCTCAATTATATGAAGCTGGATATGATGGATTTTTACTTCATCGACTACCATCCCATGCGTCAATTGATTGAACCGATTTCCCGCAACAATAATTACTTCATTGTTGCTATGGTTGCTTTGCTTCTGCTTTCTCTTGTATATATCTTTCTGCTTCACCGTCAGGTTCAACTACCCATTCACAAGCTGCGGAGGGCGATCGAAAAATTCGACCAGGGGGATTTCTCCAGCAGGCTGACAGATATGAATGAATATGATTTCAGGCTGCTTGGCAGCTCATTTAACCGAATGGCGGAAAACACTCAGGTATTGATTGAACAAGTGCTTCACGGCGAGCTGCAAGTCAAGGAAGCGCGGCTTATGCAATACCAGGCTCAGATCAATCCGCATTTCCTTTACAACTGCCTGAACTTTATTCAAAGCAAAGCGAGCGTAAACGATACCGCGGCGGTTTCGTCCATGACCCTGCATCTGGGGGCCTATTGCCGCTACATTCACAAAATCGAGCAAGTGGATGCAACGCTGGAGGAAGAAATCAATTCGGTTGAGCATTATTTATCCATCATGCAGCTAAGAAAAAAAACGATATCCTTTACTATAGAGGTACCGAAGCATCTGAAAGCATGCCGATTGCCTCGAATGATTCTGCAGCCGCTCGTTGAAAACTGCATCATCCACGGCATCGAGCCCTCCGAGCAATCCGGCCATATTACGATCGAGGCTGCAGATTTAGGGAACGAATTTGTGCTAACCGTTCGGGACAATGGCGTTGGCATGGAGCAGGAGCGCTTGCAGAGCGTTTTGCGCTATATGGACGAGATCTTTTTTTCGGAAATGCCGATTGGCATCGGCCTGCGCAATGTGAATCAAAGAATCAAGCTTTATTATGGAAAAGAGCATGGCTTGCTTATTGATTCCGGGCCGATGCAGGGCACAACCATCTCTATAAGGATCGATAAACAGGAGGAGCATCATGTTTCAAATATTGCTGGTTGATGACGAGACCTACGTTGTAGACGATTTGGAAATCGCCTTTCATTGGGAGAGCTGTTCAATAAGCAAGGTTTTCAAAGCTTATTCCGGCAAAGAGGCGCTTCACATCATTCAAACAGAACGAATCGATATCGTCATAACGGATATATCCATGCCCGGCATGAATGGACTGGAGCTTATCCAGTCCATTCGTGACGCGCAGCTCAAGATCAAATGTCTGCTATTGACGGGTTATGCGGAATTTGATTATGCAAAGGAAGCCATTCATCAAGGCGTTGTTGAATATCTAATTAAACCTCTGGATCATGCCAGGCTTCATGCCTGCTTGAAATCCACCGTACAGTCCATCGTTGATGAAATGGAACAGGCAGCCTCCTATGACCACGCCATGCGGGCATTCAAGGAGCATGTGCCTCATCT
>PJUA01000118.1_pt1 | contig 79635 bp, 66 predicted proteins | sample 1512151 | NCBI WGS metagenome assembly PJUA01 (sample SAMN08177678, study PRJNA422409) | Soil metagenome, whole genome shotgun sequencing project. | isolation source: Soil enriched on filter paper: beechwood xylan treatment | place: USA: Madison | collected 2015-01-15 | reverse complement strand
TCCGAAAATTCCGCCCTCTTCGAGCAGCACTACCCGTGGCTGCTGTTCCTCAACGGCCTGGCCGCCATCTCGCTGCTGGGCCTGGTGCTGCTGCTGCTGGGCCGGCTCTACAAGCGCTACCGGCGCGGCAAGTTCGGCTCCAAGCTGCTGGCGCGACTGGTGCTGATGTTCGCACTGGTGGGCATCGTCCCGGGCGCGGTGATCTACCTGATGTCGGTGCAGTTCGTGTCGCGCTCCATCGAATCCTGGTTCGACGTGCGCATGGAAGCGGCGCTGGAGTCAGGCCTGAACCTGGGCCGCAATGCCCTCGACTCCTCGCTGTCGGATCTGGTCTCGCGGGCACGGGGCATCGCCCAGGAACTGTCGGACATGAGCGACTCCGAGCAGGTGACCTACCTCTCCCGCCAGCGTGACCAGAACATGGAAATCACCATCGTCAATGGCAACGGCCAGGTGATGAGTACCGTGGGCGGCGCCATCGGCTCGCTCACCCCCATCCTGCCCAGCACCCAGGCGATGCGCCAGGCGCGGGTCTCGCGGGCCTTCTCGGCGGTGGAAAGCGACGATGCCCGCCCCAGCATCGGCGAATCCGATACCGACGGCAACCTGCGGCTGCACGTGGTGGTGCTGGTCCCGGCGCCCAGTCGCGGGCTGTCCCTGCAGAGCGAAACGCGCTACCTGCAGATCCTGCAGCCGGTCCCGGATTACCTCGCCACCAATGCCGAAACGCTCAGGCTGGCCTACAACGAATACCAGCAGCGCTCGGTCTCACGGTCCGGCCTGCGCAAGATCTACCTGGTCACGCTCACGCTCACGCTGCTGCTGGCCATCTTCGCGGCCATCGCCAGTGCCTTCCTGATCGCCAGCGACCTGGCCAAGCCGCTGCTGCTGCTGGCCGAGGGGACCAAGGCGGTGGCCGAAGGCAATCTCTCGCCACGGCCCATCGTCAGCACCTCCGACGAACTGGGGACGCTGACGCAATCGTTCAATACGATGACGCGCCAGTTGCTGGAAGCCCGGACCTCCGTCGAAAAGAACCGCGCCGAACTGGAAAACGCCAAGGCCTACCTGGAATCGGTGCTGGCCAACATGTCGGCCGGGGTGATGGTGCTGGACGGCCAGTTCAACATCGTCAGCGCCAACGATTCGGTGCGGCGCATCCTCGGCTATGACTTCTCTGCCGACATCGGTACCCCGCTGCAGACCATCGAAAGCCAGGCCCCCTTCGCCCAAGCCATCATCCGCGCCTTCTCCGAGCAACTGGCCCAGCACAGCGGTGAAGCCGGCGACGGCCTGCACTGGCAGCGGCAGTTCGAACTGTCGCGCCAGCCCGGCGTGAGCTTCGAGGCCAATGACGAGCAAGGCGGCAAGCCCGACCACGACAAGCTGACCCTGCTGGCGCGCGGCTCGCACCTGCCGGTGGAAAACGGCGTGGGCTACGTGGTGGTGTTCGACGACATCAGCAACGTCATCTCTGCCCAGCGCTCGATCGCCTGGGGCGAGGTGGCCCGCCGCCTGGCGCACGAGATCAAGAACCCGCTCACGCCCATCCAGCTCTCGGCCGAACGCCTGCAGCACCGCCTGTCGGACAAGCTCATGCCGGGTGATGCCGCCATCCTGGAAAAAGGCACCACCACCATCGTCAACCAGGTCACGGCCATGAAGCGCATGGTCGACGACTTCCGCGACTATGCCCGCACGCCGCCGGCCAAGCCGGTAGCACTGGACCTGAACGCGCTGATCGAGGAAATCCTCAACCTCTACCTCAGCGGCGACGGTCGCGACGTGATCCACGCCCGCCTGGCACCGCAGATGGCCAAGGTCCTGGGGGATGCCACCCAGATGCGCCAGGTCATCCACAACCTCCTGCAGAACGCCCAGGATGCGGTGGCCGACGATGGCCAGGAGGCGCCGCGCATCGACGTGCTGACCGAGCAGATCGACATCGCCGCCGCCAACGGCCAGCGCCAGCCGGCGGTGCGGCTGTCGATCATGGATAACGGCCCCGGCTTCTCGGCCAAGATCCTGGCCCGTGCCTTCGAGCCCTACGTCACTTCCAAGACCAAGGGAACCGGCCTGGGGCTGGCGATGGTCAAGAAAATCGTCGAAGAACACGGCGGTCGTATCGATATACAGAACCGTACAGAGGGCAGAGGCGCAAAAATTGTAATTTTGCTGGTAAAGTTAGCATCTATTGATCAAGAGACGGTTTCATAGGGAAACCGACCCTACGGCTCAAGATTCGACAGCACTACGCCGGGGGGACCTGGCAGTTCATCAAGGCCTGCTCGCTAACGCCGCGTTGGGCAGGCCGGCCCGGAACAAGATCGAAAACTTGGACAATGAACTAGCAGCGAGGAAAGCAGCACATGGCAAACATCCTGGTCGTCGATGACGAAATGGGTATCCGCGAATTGCTCTCAGAAATTCTGGGCGATGAGGGACATGTCGTGACCACTGCGGAAAACGCGCAGCAGGCACGCGAGCTTCGCCAGGCCGGAGTACCCGACCTCGTGCTGCTCGATATCTGGATGCCCGATACCGACGGCGTCACGTTGCTCAAGGAATGGCAGCGCGACGGTCTGTTGACCATGCCGGTCATCATGATGTCCGGGCATGCCACCATCGATACGGCCGTGGAGGCCACCCGCATCGGTGCGCTGAATTTCCTGGAAAAGCCGATCGCCCTGCAAAAGCTGCTCAAGGCCGTGCAACAGGGTCTCTCGCACAGCCGCGAAGCAGTACGTCCGGCCAGCTATCGCCCGGCACCGGTGGCCGCCGTGGCCAATGGCGCCGGCGACAGCCTGCACTCGCCCGAACATGTGGCACCGGTGGCCGCCTACGCCCCGGCCATGGGCAGCGAAGCGCTGCACCACGGCACTCCCGCCGCCGCCCCGTTCGGCCAGGTGGCCGACAACGCCGCCAACATCTCCTTCGACCTGCCCCTGCGCGAAGCCCGTGACGCCTTCGAACGCGCCTATTTCGAATACCACCTGGTGCGCGAGAACGGCAGCATGACCCGGGTGGCCGAACGCACCGGCCTGGAGCGCACCCACCTCTACCGCAAGCTCAAGCAACTGGGCGTGGAACCGGGCAAGCTGGCGCGCAAGAATCACTGACGCCAACGGAGGCCCGCTGAGGCCACCGGACAGGGCAGCCTGTTCACCCACCACCAGGCAGCACTGAACGGGATCGCAACGCGGTCCCGTTTCTTTTGCCAGTCTGGGTTCGTCCTGCGGCGGGCTCAGAAATTTCCTGATGTTCTTTTTACGCTGACAGCGGCATCCTGCAGTCATGGACAGGGCTTGCCCGGATGCAATGGATACGGCGGCTGGGCGCGCCGTCGATGAACTTCCATGGCAGGGCGTCATCTACCCTCAGCAGGCAAGTGCCGGTGCAAGCCGCCCAGCCATGGAATTTTGTGTGGATTGCATGACTTGCAGGCAAGGAACACGACAGGGACCAAAGTTTTCCGCCCTTCCTGCCGTAACCAGACTCAGGAGCGCAAGCGACGCGGCGCTCCCCGAGGGAGCTGTATCGAAGCAGCAGAAACGCACCAGCGGCCCGCAAGGGCCTTGAAATTGACGGTGATGGCGCCACTTCCTTTTCGAAGCAGTATTCCAGCATAAGGAGTCACTATGAACCTGATCTACAACAGCGAGCAGTACAGCGTCGTCGAATTCGGTGCCGATACCGACCACGAAGCCTTGCGCTTCGGCGGCTACGAGATCATGGACAAGTCCGGCCAGCGTGAAATCTACATCGATGGCCCGGCCGCCGAACTGTTCCGCAAGGACGTCCAGGAGCTGATCGCCTCCGAGCCGACCATGGAAGACATCGACAACTTCCTGAGCCGCTACGACGTGATGATGCGTCATCCCATGACCTTGCACTGATCGGGTCCATCATCCCGGGTTCAACCCGGTAATCCACGCCGCGCCGCCAGCGCGGCGTTTTTATTTCCAGGTCAGCTTGCTGCCGGCGTGCCACGCGCAGAGTCCATTAAAATGGCGCTTTGTCGCCCATCCCTGGTTTTTCGTGAATTCCTCGCCCATCAGCAGCGCCCAGACCGGCGTACATGAGCAACTGGCCGAACTGGTGGCCCGCCATGCCCAGCACCCCTTCCGCAAACCCGTTACGGACTACAACCAGCGCGCCTTCGACGCCAGCATGCACGCCTGGCAGTCGGCCGGTGCGGCACCGCTGATCCTCGATACCGGTTGCGGCGTGGGACTGTCCACTCTCAACCTGGCCACGCAATACCCTGATCATTTTGTCATCGGCATCGACCAGTCGGCCGACCGCCTGGCGCGCAACACCCACTGGGACGGCCCGCAGCCGGAGAACCTCTGCTTCGTGCGCGCCGACCTGGTCGATTACTGGCGCCTGGCGCAGCAGACCGGACTGCGCCCGGCCCGGCATTACCTGCTCTATCCCAACCCCTGGCCCAAGATTGGCCACCTGGCGCGACGCTGGCCGGGGCATGCGGTGTTTCCCAGCATCGTGGCCCTGGGCGGCCAGATCGAATGCCGCAGCAACTGGCGCATCTATGTCGAGGAATTCGCCGCCGCGCTGAACCAGTTGAGCGGCCTGTCCGTCCAGGCCCAGGCCTGGCACCCCGCCGCACCGATCACCCCCTTCGAGCGCAAGTACCTGGCCTCCGGCCATGCGCTGTGGCGCTGCGTGGCCGATCTCGACCAGGGACGGGCGACATGAGCCTCGGCGTCATCGGCCTGGTGCTGGCCGCAGCCCTCCTGCACGCCTCCTGGAACGCCCTGCTCAAGAGCAGCCATGACCGCCTGGCCTCGTTGTCGCTGATGACCATCGGCGCCGGCCTCGGCGCCCTCCCGCTGGTTCTGTGGCGACCGCTCCCGGACGCGACCAGCTGGTTCTACATCGTCCTCTCCGGCCTGCTGCACACCGGCTACAACCTGTTCCTGATCCGCGCCTACCGGATCGGCGACTTCGGCCAGTCCTACCCGATCGCCCGCGGCTCCTCGCCCCTGCTGGTGGCATTGGGCGCAGCCCTGTTCGCGGGCGAACAACTGGGCAGCACCACCGTCATCGGCATCGCCCTGGTATCGGCCGGCATCGTCAGCCTGGCCAATCTGCGCGCCATGCGCAGCCGCGAGCACCTCTCCGGTCCGCTGGCGGCGTTTGCCACCGGCGCCTTCATCGCCGCCTATACCATCACCGACGGCATTGGAGCGCGCCTGGCGGGCGACGCCATCGGCTACGCCGGCTGGCTGTTCGTACTTGACAGCATCCCGCTGGCCCTGATTTACCACCGCAAGCACGGCCGCTCCCCGCTCGTGCTGTCGCAGAAGGAAACCTGGATCGGCCTGGCCGGTGGTGTCATGTCGCTACTGGCCTATGGCATCGTGATCTGGGCGGTCACGCTGGCGCCCATGGGCATGGTCTCCGCCCTGCGCGAAACCTCGGTATTGTTCGCGCTCCTGATCGGCGCCTTCTTCCTGGGCGAAAAGCTCACCCTGCGGCGCGTACTGTCCTGCCTGGTCATCGCCGCGGGTGCGGTGGTGCTGGGCGCGCATCACTAGCGCCGCAGGACAGCGGGGCCACAAATGCAAAACGCCGGGTGAGCCCCGGCGTTTTGCATGGTCGCTTACAAGACCTTGCGCAGGAAGTCCCGCGTACGCTCATGATGGGGGTCACCCAGCACCTGCTGCGGTGGCCCCTCTTCCATGATCACGCCCTGGTCGATGAAGAAGACGCGGTCTGCCACCTCACGGGCAAACCCCATCTCGTGCGTGACCACCACCATGGTCATGCCCTCTTCGGCCAGTTGCTTCATCACGCTCAGCACCTCGCCCACCAGTTCCGGGTCCAGTGCCGAGGTCGGCTCGTCGAACAGCATCACCTTGGGTTCCATCGCCAGCGCACGGGCAATCGCCACGCGCTGTTGCTGGCCACCCGAGAGCTGGTTGGGGAAGGCATCGATCTTGTCCAGCAGCCCCACCTTCTGCAACAGCTTCTCGACCACCAGCACCGCCTCGCGGCGCGACAGGCTCTTGACCTGCATGGGCGCCATGATCAGGTTTTCCAGCACCGTCATGTGCGGGAACAGGTTGAAGCGCTGGAACACCATACCCAGGCGGGCGCGCAATGCATTGAGATCGACCCGGGGATCGTTGAGCTTGATGCCTTCGATGAAGATATCGCCGTCGCTGACCTCCTCCAGACCATTGAGGCAGCGCAGGAAGGTACTCTTGCCCGAGCCCGAAGGCCCGATCACGCAGACCACTTCGCCGGCCCTGATCTCGCAGTCGATACCGCGCAGGATATGCGCCTGGCCGAAGCGCTTCTGGAGTTGATTGACCTTGATCATCGTCGTGCTCATCGTGCATCTCCCTTGCCGTAACGGGCTTCCAGGTGGCGTACCAGCGCCGACAGGGCCAGCGTGATGACCCAGTAGATCACCGAGATGGTGAGGTAAGGCTCCCAGTAGCGCGCATAGGCACCGGACACGGTGCGCGCCGCATAGGCCAGTTCGGCCAGGCCGATGGCCGAGGCCAGCGAGGAATCCTTGACGATGGCAATCGCATTGTTGCCCAGCGGCGGTAGCATGCGGCGGAAGGCCTGCGGCAGCACGACCTTGCGCAGCGTAGCCATGTAGGTCATGCCCAGCGAACGCGAGGCCTCGCTCTGGCCACGGTCGATGGACTGGATGCCGGCGCGGAAGATCTCCGACACATACGCCCCCGAGTTGAGGGTGATGGCCAGCACCGCCGAGGCGAAGGCGCCGTAGTGCGAGCGGATCTCGCGGGCCAGGTCACCGGAGAGGATCAAGCCGCCGCTGGGGTTGATCAGCATCGGCATGAGCGCAAAGTGGATCAGCAGGATCTGCACGAACAGCGGCGTGCCGCGCAGGAAGCTGACGTAGAAGCGGATCGGCCACTGCACGCAGTAGCACAGGAAATATTTCCAGAAACCATGGCGAGCCTCGGCCAGGCGGCCGACGCCCAGCACCAGGCCCCAGCAGGTACCGGCGATGACGCAGATGATCGCGGCCTTGAGGGTCATCCAGGTGCCTTCGACGAACAGGGGCAGGTATTCGCCGATGATTTCCCATTGGAAGAAGGAATTCATGATGAGGTCCGTTCAAACGGAGGAGTTGAGCAGAGGAAGCGGACCGCCGACATTGCGTGGGCGCAGCGCGGCGGCCGTGATCGGGCAGATCAGACAGGCGGTGCGCATGCAGGATCGTGCAGGCGCACCGGGAGTGCTTACTTCAGCGGCAGGGTCGGTACTTCGCCATCGAACCAGGTCTTGTAGATCTTGGCGTAGGTGCCATCGGCCACGATCTTGGTCAGGCCGGCGTTGATCTTGTCCAGCAGTTCCTTGTTGCCCTTCTTGACGGCGATACCGAAGTACTGGCGCACGAACTTGGTGTCGCCCACCACCTTGAACTTCTTCTCGGGATGGCTCTTGATGTAGAACTTGATGACGCCGACGTCGCCCACGGCGGCGTCCACGCCACCGCGATACAGTTCTTCCAGCATCAGCACGGTGTTGTCGAAGCGGTGGATGGCGGTGCTGGACTTGCCCAGTTCCTCGGAGACCACGATGTCACCGGCGGTGGAATTGACCACGGCCACCTGGGTCTTCTTCAGGTCGGCCAGCGAAGCGATCTTGGCATCGGCATTGGTGATGATGACTTGCTCGGCGGGGAAATACGGCAGCGAGAAGTCCACCATCTGGGCGCGCTTGTCGGTGATGGTGATGCCGGAGATGATGATGTCGCGGTCACCTTGGCCGAGGGTGGCGAAGATGCCTTCCCAGGGCGTGCTCACCAGCTGGATCTTGAAGTTGGAGGCTTGCGAGATGGCCTTGATCAGGTCGATGTCGAAGCCGACCAGTTCCTTCTTCGGGGTTTCGAATTCGAAGGGACGATAGGTACCGCCGGCACCGACCACGTAGGTCTGGTCGGCAGCCAGGGTGCTGCCGGCAGCACAGGACAGGGCCAGCGCGCTGGCGGCAACGGTGAAGAATTTCTTGAACGACATGGGGACCTTCTTTCTGACGGAAAAATGGGCCGCGCCACCCGCAGGCAGAGGCAAGTTGGAGCAGGCGCGGCAGACTGGCGTTTCCTGGCGGACGGGAATGCGTGGGTAAAACCCGCACGGGCCCGCTGGAAGCGGAAAAACCCTGAATAATCCGGCATTCGCCGCAATCCTTCAACCTCAAATTGCAAGCCTGTCGCAATCCTCCAGCAAAACCCTAATTCCATCACCGCATGTAACGATGGCCATGTCAGCAGGCGTCAGTAGGGCCCTTCCGGCCGACGGATCAGGGTGGACTTGCCGAACAGGCTTTCCACCAGGTCCACCACCAGCTCCGCGGTCTGGTTGCGTACGTCGCAGGCCGGGTTCAGTTCCATCACGTCTAGCGAGGCCAGGCGGCCGGTGTCGGCGATCATTTCCATGCACAGTTGCGCTTCCCGGTAGGTGGGACCGCCGGGCACCGCAGTCCCCACCCCGGGCGCCAACGCGCTATCCAGGAAATCCACATCGAAACTCACGTGCAGATGGGTATCGGGGCCGATACCGGCGAGAGCCTGCTCCATGGTCACGCGCATGCCGTGCTCGTCGATATGGCGCATGTCGTAGACGCGCACGCCCAGTTCCCGCAGATGGCGCTTTTCTTCGCGATCCACGCTGCGGATGCCGACCTGGCAGATCTGTTGCGGCTGCAAGGCCGGCACCTGGCCGCCGATGCCGGTCAACTCTGCCGGCCCCACGCCCAGCAGGCAGGCCACGGGCATGCCGTGGATATTGCCGGTCGGGGTGGAATGGCTGGTATTGGCATCGGCATGGGCATCCAGCCACAGCACGCGCAGGTCCTTGCCCTGCTCGCGGCAATGGCGCGCCACGGCGGCAATGGAGCCCACCGCCAGCGCATGGTCGCCGCCCATCAGCAGCGGCACTTCACCCGCGCGCAGGCTATGCTCCACCGCCGCGTAGACGGTCTGGTTCCATTGCACCACCTGGTCCAGGTGACGCAGGCCCTGCACCGGTGGCTGTTGCGGATTGGCCGGACCGGCCAGGTCACCGCCATCGACCACCTCCAGCCCATGCTGCTGCAAGCCGCGCTGCAACTCGGCTACGCGCAAGGCCGCCGGCCCCATCGAGGCACCGCGCCGGCTTGCGCCCACATCGGTGGGGGCGCCCATCATCCTGATCTTGTTCATGGCTGTACCGCTCCTTACAGTGAAAACAGTGAATGACCGCTGCCTCGGGCGGCAGGGATCCTTGCGATTGTCCTACGATGGCCCTTCGACGTGCACAGGCCGCATGAATTCCGCCCGCCTGCCTGAGCGCAAAGAAAAATGCCGTTCAGCGGGCTGAACGGCATCCTTGCAGCATCATCGCGGACGATCAGATCTCGACCTTGGTTCCCAGCTCCACCACCCGGTTGGCGGGGATGTGGAAGAAGTCCGAAGGCTTGGCGCCGTTCTGGTACATCCAGGCGAACAGGCGCTCGCGCCACAGCGACATGCCCAGCAGCTTGCTTGGTACCACCGTGTCGCGCGCCAGGAAGAAGGAGGTATCCATCAGGTCGAAGTGATGACCGAACTGCTGCTCGGTCAGGGTCATGACCTTCTGCACTTCCGGTGCCTCCTTGAAGCCGAAGGCCGCGCGCAACAGGTAGACGTCGCCGCCCAGTTCCTTCATGGTCAGGCGCTCGCTGTCGGCCACGTAGGGCACGTCCCAGATGCTGATCTTCAGGAAGAACACCCGCTCGTGCAGGATGCGGTTGTGCTTCAGGTTGTGCAGCAGCGCGACCGGCACGGTGGCGATATTGCCCGTCATGAACACGGCCGTGCCACCGACCCGGTGCGGCGGATGGGCCAGCAGGCCCTCGATGAAGGGCTCGATGGGAATGCCGTCATCCTTGATGCGCATGCGCAGCAGCATGCGACCCGAATACCAGGTCATCAACAGGAAGAAGGCCGCGCCGCCGATGACCAGCGGGAACCAGCCGCCCTCGGTCAGCTTCAACAGGTTGGCGGCAAAGAAGGCCACATCGACGATGAGCAGGCAGGCAATGGTCAGCACCACGGCCGACGTGCGCCACTTCCAGATATGACGCATCACCACCCCCAGCAACATGGTGGTGATGACCATGGTGGTGGTCACGGCCACGCCATAGGCGGCAGCCAGGTTGTCGGATTTCTTGAAGGCCAGCACCACGGCCACCACCACCACCAGCAACATCCAGTTGATCAGGGGGATGTAGATCTGGCCCTGTTCATCCTCGGAGGTATGCAGGATGCGCATGCGCGGCACGAAGCCCAGCAGGATGGCCTGGCTGGTCAGCGAGAACGCGCCCGAGATCACCGCCTGCGAGGCGATCACGGTGGCGCAGGTCGCCAGCAGCACCATGGGCAGCACCAGCGGATCGGGGATCATCAGGTAGAAGGGATTCTTGATCGCCTCCGGATTGGCGATCAGGTTGGCACCCTGGCCGAAATAATTGATCAGCAGCGAGGGCATCACCGTGAACAGCCATGCATAGCGGATCGGCTTGATGCCGAAGTGGCCCATATCGGCATACAGCGCCTCGGCACCGGTCAGCACCAGCACCACCGAACCCAGCACGATGAAGGCCTGCAGCGAGTGCTCGGCCATGAAATGCACAGCATAGTAGGGATTGATCGCCACCAGCACCTCCGGTGCCTTGACGATGTTGTAGATGCCCAGCAGCGCCAGCGACAGGAACCACAGGAACATCACCGGACCGAAGAAACGCCCCACCACGCTGGTGCCATGGCGCTGGATCAGGAACAGGATCACCACGATCACCAGTGTGAGCGGGATCACCACATGCGTGGTGCTGGGCGCGGCGATTTCCAGCCCTTCCACCGCCGACAGCACCGAAATGGCCGGCGTGATGACCACGTCGCCATAGAACATGCAGGCGCCGAACACGCCCAGCATCATCAGCAGCTTGGCCCGCGGCGAGCCCGAGACGGCCGAGCGCAAGGACAGCGCCATCAGCGCCAGCACGCCGCCTTCGCCGTTGTTGTCGGCGCGCAGCACGAACATCACGTACTTGATGGTCACCACGATGGTGATGGCCCAGAACAGCATGGAGATGATGCCCAGCACCGCACCCGGGGAAAAGGCGATGCCGTGGTCGGGGCTGAAACATTCCTTGAGTGCGTACAGCGGGCTGGTACCGATGTCGCCGAACACCACGCCCAGCGCTGCCAGGGTAATCAAGTGGAATTTGGACGATCGGAGGGAAAGACTCGGATTGGTGTGAGATGAACTCATCTTGCTCCCTTGCTTCTTCAAATGGGTGCCGGCGGACAGGGTTCTGGCTTCAATAGGGCTTGCCAGGGAGGCAAGCGACGGTCTGTCCGGGCAGGACGCGTACTTTATCGCACTCTACCCGTGGTCGGCTCAAAATGCCGCCGGCGCCCACCCTGACGTTGCGCCCCAGCCTCTTCAAAAGCTTGTCGAACTTGACAGACGGGCCATGTCACGGTTCCTGAATGATCTGCCGGGAAACTCCGCATTTCCCGCGCAAACCCTTGCCGGACCAGCGATTGCGGCCTATACGGACGACGCATATGGATATGCGGTAATCGAGTTTTTCTTTCTCCCCTGCCCTTTATATACTCCGAACGAATAAAGAACCGCGCTTTTCCATCGTGACGGTTCTAAGCCATGACTTGTCAGCCCCTGCCGGATTCTCCGGCCCGCCATCCACGATACAGGACACCATGACCACTACCCTCTCCCCGCGAGGACGCCTGCGGCGTCTGTTGACCACCACCCTGGCCGGCGGCCTGGCGCTGACCCTGGCGGCCGCGCCCTTGTTGGCCCGGGCCGAAGGCCAGTTGCGCATCGCCGAGCAGTTCGGCATCGTCTATCTGCTGCTCAACGTGGCGCAGGACCAGCAACTGATCGAAAAGCACGGCAAGGCAGCCGGGGTGGATATCAAGGTGGAATGGCTCAAGCTCTCCGGCGGCTCGGCCGTCAACGATGCCCTGCTGTCGGGTTCGGTGGACATCGCCGGCGCCGGCGTGGGACCGCTGCTGACCATCTGGGACCGCACCCATGGCCGCCAGAACGTACGTGGCGTCGCCTCGCTGGGCAACTTCCCCTACTACCTGGTGAGCAACAACCCCAAGGTCAAGACCATTGCCGACTTCGGCGACAAGGATCGCATCGCCGTGCCGGCCGTCGGTGTCTCGGTGCAGTCGCGCGTGCTGCAGCTGGCCTCGGCCAAGCTGTGGGGTGACGCCCAGTACAACCGGCTGGACAAGCTCAGTATCGCCGTGCCGCATCCCGATGCCACCGCCGCCATCATCAGCGGCGGCACCGAGATCACCGGCCACTTCGGCAATCCGCCCTTCCAGGAACAGGAACTGGCGGGCAATCCGAATGCCCACATCGTGCTGAAGTCCTACGACGTGCTGGGTGGCCCGTCCTCGGCCACGGTGCTGTACGCCACCGAGAAATTCCGCAAGGACAATCCCAAGACCTATGGCGCCTTCCTCGGCGCGCTGGATGAGGCCGCCAGGTTCATCGCCGCCAACCCCGAGAAGGCGGCCGATATCTACCTCAAGGTCAACAAGGGCAACACCGACCGCAAGCTGCTGCTGCAGATCATCACCAACCCCGAGGTGCAATTCAAGATCGCGCCGCAGAATACCTACGGTCTGGCCGAGTTCATGCACCGCGTGGGTGCCATCAAGAACAAGCCGGCCTCGGTGAAGGATTACTTCTTCGACGACGCCCACATCCAGGGAGGTAGCTGAGATGCGCCGTCCCTCCTTGTCCTCCATCTCGCCCAGATGGCTGGCGGTCCTCACCGCCGGTGTATTGGCCGCTGGGATATCGACCCAGGCCATGGCCGAAGGCAGCATCCGCATCGCCCAGCAATTCGGCATCGGCTACCTGATCCTGGACGTGGTACAGGACCAGAAACTCATCGAGAAATACGGCAAGCAGGCCGGCCTGGACATCAAGGTCGAATGGACCAGCCTGTCCGGCGCCACCGGCATGAACGAGGCGCTGCTGGCCGGCGCCCTGGACGTGGTCTCGGCCGGCGCGCCACCGGCGCTGGTGCTGTGGGACCGCACACGCGGCCGCCAGAACGTCAAGGCCATCGCTTCCCTGGGCTCCATGCCCAACTACCTGCTGTCGAACAATCCCAACGTCAAGAGCATCAAGGACTTCAGCGACAAGGACCGTATCGCCGTGCCGGCCGCCGGGGTCGGCTTCCAGTCGCGCACGCTGCAGATCGAAACTGCCAAGGTCTTCGGCAAGGAAGACTTCAAGCGCTTCGACAGCATCAGCGTGAGCCTGTCGCACCCGGACGCCACCGCCGCCCTGATCGCCGGCGGTTCGGAAATCAACGCCCACTTCTCCAGCCCGCCCTTCCAGTACCAGGCCCTGGAAAACAAGAACGTGCACAAGGTAATCAGCTCCTACGACATCATGGGCGGCCCGGCGACCTTCAACGTGCTCTACACCACCCAGAAATTCCACGACGACAATCCCAAGACCTATCGCGCCTTCTACCAGGCACTGGTGGAGGCGGCAGAGTTCGTGCGCAACAACAAGGCCAAGGCGGCCGATACCTTCATCCGCGTGCAGAAGTCCAAGCTGGCACCGGAGTTCGTGCGCAAGATCGTCGAAGATCCGGAAATCCGTTTCACCGTCTCTCCCGAGCGCACCTTCGTCTATGCCGAAAAGCTGCATGAACTGGGCGTCCTGAAGAACCGCGCCAGCTCCTGGAAAGACTACTTCTTCGAGGAAGCGTATGCACAACCCGGCAGCTGAGACCGCCAGCGTGAGCGCCACGGCAAGCCTGCAACCGCTGCTGCAGGTGGATCGCGTGAGCCTGCAGTATCGCAGCGCCACGGCGGTGGTGCAGGCGACGCACGAAGTCAGCTTCGACATGCATCCGGCTGACCGCTTCGTGCTGCTGGGGCCGTCTGGCTGCGGCAAGTCCAGCCTGCTGAAATCGGTGGCGGGCTTCCTGCCGCCGGCCGCCGGCGAGATCCGCCTGGAGGGCCGCACCGTGCGCCAGCCGGGACCTGACCGCATCGTGGTGTTCCAGGAATTCGACCAGCTGCCACCCTGGAAGACGGTGCTGCACAACGTGATGTTTCCGTTGCTGGCCTCGCGCACCCTGGGCAAGCGGGAAGCCGCCGAACGCGCCCGCCACTACCTCGACAAGGTCGGTCTGACACGCTTTGCAGATGCCTATCCGCATACGCTGTCCGGCGGCATGAAGGCCCGCGTGGCCATCGCCCGCGCCCTGGCGATGCAGCCCAAGATGCTGCTGATGGATGAACCCTTCGCCGCCCTCGACGCCCTGACCCGCCGCAAGATGCAGGAAGAACTGCTGGCGCTGTGGGACGAAGTGCGTTTCACGCTGCTGTTCGTGACCCACTCCATCGAGGAGGCGCTGGTGGTCGGCAACCGCATCCTGTTGCTCTCGCCCCATCCGGGCCGCGTACGCGCCGAGATCAACAGCCACCAGTACGACCTCTCCAGTTTGGGTGGGGTCGGCTTCCAGCAGACTGCGCAGCGCATCCACCGCCTGCTGTTCGACGAAGGTGGTGCCGCTGCCGCGCCCGAGCGCAGCATCAACTTCAGCGACGTCCGTTTCTCCTACTGAATAGCGCCATGCCCCAGACTCCCCCCATTCGCGACGAATACGAAGTTCCGCTGACGCCCCTGCCCGGCCTGGTATTGGAGCGCCAGTTCACGCTGCCACAACGCATCTGGCAACAAGGCTGGGTACGCAAGGGCGCCATCCTGCTGCTGCTGGCGCTGGTCTGGGAAGCCGTTGCCCGGTGGCAGAACAACGACCTGCTGCTGCCGACCTTCCTGCAGACGGCACAGGCCTTCGCCGAGGGCATCCGCAGCGGTGAGCTGTTCGGCAAGACCTGGCTGTCGCTGCAGGTCTTGCTCAAGGCCTATGTGCTGGGCATCGTGGCCGCTTTCGTGCTGACCACGCTGGCCGTGTCCACCCAGTTCGGACGCGACCTGCTGGGGACCCTGACCTCGATGTTCAATCCGCTCCCGGCCATCGCCCTGCTCCCCATCGCCCTGCTGTGGTTCGGCCTGGGCGAAGGCAGCCTGATCTTCGTGCTGGTGCATTCGGTGCTGTGGGCGCTGGCGGTGAATACCTATGCGGGCTTCCTGGGGGTATCGGACACCCTGCGCATGGCCGGCCGCAACTACGGCCTGCGTGGACTGGGCTTCGTGCTGCAGGTACTGGTCCCAGCGGCCCTGCCCTCCATCCTGGCGGGCCTGCGCATCGGCTGGGCCTTCGCCTGGCGCACGTTGATCGCGGCCGAACTGGTATTCGGCGCCACCAGCGGCAAGGGCGGCCTGGGCTGGTACATCTTCCAAAACCGCAACGAGCTCTACACCGACAAGGTCTTCGCCGGGCTGGCCATGGTGATCCTGATCGGCCTGCTGGTGGAAAACCTGGTCTTCAATACCCTGGAGCGGGCGACCGTGAAGAAATGGGGCATGCAGCGCTGAAGCGCCACATTCCCCGTAATTATTTATATCGTTTACAGCAGGGAAAGCTGGTTGGGGTCTTCGCGACGACGTGACTGCGCCTTGCGACGCGGATCGATCACCTGGCCGGCATCCTGTCCTTCGGTGGCGATGCCTTCGATGGCCAGCAGCAGCTTCTTGACATGCAGGCCACCGGCAAAGCCGGTCAGCGCACCGCCCACACCGATGACACGGTGGCAGGGCGCGATGATGGAAATGGGATTGCGGCCATTGGCCGCCCCCACGGCGCGCACCGCCTTTTCATTGCCGAGCTGGCGCGCGATGTCCAGGTAGGTACGGGTCTGGCCGTAGGGGATATCCAGCAGTGCCGACCAGACCTGGCGCTGGAATTCGGTCCCCTCGAAGTGCAAGGGCAGCTCGAAGCTGTCTCGCTCGCCGGCGAAATATTCGCGCAGCTGCTGTTCGGTCTCCAGCAAGACCGGGCGATCCTCGTCCTCCACCATCTCGCCCAGACGCACGCGTAAGGCGTCATCGTCCTCCCACAGGATGGCCGCCAGGTGATCGCCCCTGGCCACCAGCTTGAGCAATCCGGCCGGAGAGGCCATCAGCTTGTAGGCATATTCCATTCGCATCTCTTCTGTTGCATCGAGGGGGTGATTCTACTGTGTCCAAAGACAAGATTGCCAGGCGCTCTGAATAAACTTCGCGCATCCCGTCGCCATGGATGATGGATGATATATGATATGTATATCATTCATCGCCACGGAGCCCACGATGAGACGCATTCTGGTCGACATCCCCGATTCGCAATTGGCAGAGCTGACCCGGATCGTCGATAGTCAGCAGCGTCCGCGTGCTGTCGTCATCCGGGAAGCCATCGCCGCCTACATCGCCCAACACAAGCCGGAGCACGACGCCGAGGTCTTCGGCCTCTGGAAAAAGAAGAAGGTGGACGGGCTGGCCTATCAGAAGGAGCTGCGCTCGGAATGGTAAAGGCGCTCTTCGACACCAATATCCTGGTGGACTATCTCAACGGCATTGTCGCGGCCAAAAAGGAGATGGCACGCTATGAATACCGTGCCATCAGCATCATTACCTGGATGGAGGTGATGGTAGGCGCCTCGGAAGACAATGAAGAGGCCCTGCGTTCGTGGCTATCCTCGTTCCACCTGATCAATCTGGACAGCACCGTGGCCCAGCGCGCCGTGATGATCCGGCAGCAACGGAGAATCCGGCTGCCGGACGCCATCGTGTGGGCATCCGCACAGGAACATTCCCTGTTGCTGGTCTCGCGCAACACCAAGGACTTTCCCGCCAATGAGCCCGGAGTACGGGTTCCCTACAAGCTCTAGGCGTCCCGATATGCAGGTGATTCACACCGTCAACACCGAATACCCGCTTTCATTGAGGGCATCATAGACCCGGGTGCAGCTCCTGCAGAACAGGTGGCTGCGCTTGACATGCCGGTGCCGCAGCACCAGTTGCAGGGCCACTCCATCGCAGTGCGGGCAGGCCTCGCGCATGGGTCCCACCGGGACCACGTCGGCGGTGACGAAGCCGGCCGGCGTCATCACGCCCTCGATGACCTCGCGCGGATCCAGCTCGACCAGTTTCAACAACAGTGGGGAAGTCCGCTGTACATGGCGCGGACGGTCGGGCAGGGCAGTGCCGAAGGGCGGCAACGAGGAGGGCCGGACATCCGGATGCCGGGTGGCGATGCTCATGGTGTCTCCTTGGTGAGAACGGCTGAGTCTGATCGGACCTGCGAGAGGAGGAAGGCCGGACGGCACTTCCAGGTGTCGCTTCCACTGGGGCAAGAGATCCAGGCGGTGGCGCGACGAGTCTTTACTCTAGTCGCCCGATCCTGCGACTTCAATGGTGACGGTGAAAGAAATTTGGTGTTGGCGAAGCGACAATCCGCATCGCCCCAGCCCAACGCAAAATCGACATCGCTACGCCAGGATTTTTCCAATTGCCAAGCTGCCCTGGCCACGGCTTCGATTTATCGCCATCCTCGGTGGCGTGCCGCACGAGGTGCTACAAACCGGCGCATTGGCTCTACAATCGCAGGATGACAACGCTCAACGATATCGAAGCAGCCGCCCGCCGGCTGCAAGGCCAGATCCTGGAGACCCCCTGCGTGGAATCGCGCACGCTGTCCCAGATCGTCGGCGCCCAGGTCTTCCTCAAGTTCGAGAACCTGCAATTCACTGCGTCCTTCAAGGAGCGCGGCGCCTGCAACAAGATGGTCGACGTTGCCGCCAGCCAGGACGGTGCGCGCGGCGTGGTGGCCATGTCGGCCGGCAACCATGCGCAGGGCGTGGCCTATCACGCGCAACGGCTGGGCCTGCCGGCCACCATCGTCATGCCGCGCTTTACGCCTGGCGTGAAGATCGAGCGTACCCGCGGCTTCGGCGCCAACGTGGTACTGCATGGCGACACCCTGGAAGCGGCACGCGCCCATGCCTACGAGCTGGCCGAGAAGGAAGGCCTGACCTTCGTCCATCCCTATGACGACGAAGCCATCATCGCCGGCCAGGGTACGGTCGCGCTGGAAATGATGAAGGCGGTGCCGGACCTGGATTGCCTGGTGGTGGCAATCGGCGGTGGCGGCCTGCTGGCCGGCATGGCTGTCGCAGCACGGGCCATCAAGCCGGAGATCGAGATCGTGGGTGTACAGACACGGCGTTTTCCGACCATGGTCAATGCGGTCAAGGGGACCGAGCATCCGGTCGGCTCCAGCACCATCGCCGAAGGGATCGCCGTCGGCACGCCCGGCACCCTGACCCGCGCCATCATCGCCCGCGAAGCCAACGATCTGTTGCTGGTCGATGAGGGCGATATCGAACAGGCCGTACTGATGCTGCTGGAAATCGAAAAGACCCTGGTCGAAGGCGCGGGTGCAGCCGGACTGGCGGCACTGGTGCGCTATCCGGACCGTTTCCGCGGCAAGCGCGTGGGACTGGTGCTGTCGGGCGGCAACATCGATCCGCTGCTGCTGACGGCCATCATCGAGCGCGGCATGGTCCGCGCCGGCCGCCTGGCACGGGTGAAGGTCAGTTCGCGCGACGTCCCCGGCACCCTGGCGCGCATCACCGGCATCGTCGCCGAAGCCGGCGCCAACATCGACGAAGTGCACCACCAGCGCGCCTTTACGCTGCTGGCCGCGCAGAACGTGGATATCGAACTGGTATTGCAGACCCGTGGCCGGCCGCATCTGGCCCAGGTACTGCAGGCGCTGCGCGCAGCCGGCTTCGAGGCCGAGGAACTGCACTGACCGCCAGCCCGCCGCGGGAGCCGGTCCTTATCTGCGGCGGTGGAAGCTGATCTTCTGTTCCAGTGGGGGCAAGGTGTCGCCACTGTCGCCACAACCATCACAGGCGCCGCCGCCGCAACCGCCAGCCCTGGCCGGTGGCAGGATGCGCCGGCCCAGCGCCTGCCAGGGCGCGCCACGACGCCGCACCAGCCAGCTCCCCAGCCGTGCCTGCCAGCGCCAGCTCACCGCAGGCGCCAGCTTGCGTGCCATGTAGAGCAGGCTGGCCGCAACCAGCAGGCCGATGATCAGGTATTGCCACCACAAGCTGCTCATGCCAGCCACCCCGCGATCCGATAGGTAAAGAAGGACGCTACATAGGCCAGCACGAACATGTAGCCGAAGGACAGCGCCACCATGCGCCAGGACTGCGTCTCGCGCCGGATGATGGCCAGCGTGGACATGCACTGCGGCGCGAAGGCGAACCACACCATCAGCGACAGCGCGCTGGCCAGCGAGATATGCGCAGCCAGCGCCGTCTGCAAGGCGGCCCCCTCGTCGCCACCGACGGCGTAGACGGTGGCCAGCGTCGCCACCGCCGTTTCGCGGGCGGCGAAGGCGGGGATCAGCGACAGGCTGATCTGCCAGTTGAATCCCAGCGGTGCAAACAGGTACTGCAGGCTATGGCCGATATGGCCGGCGATGGAATAGTCGATGGCCGCCTCGGTGGCGCCGGCCGGTGGGGCAGGGAAGGTACAGATGGCCCACATCAAGACCGTCAGCGCCAGCATCACGCCGGTCAGGCGCTTGAGGAAGATGGCGCCGCGCTCCCACAAACCCAGCGCGATATCGCGCCAGTGCGGCAGGCGATAGGAGGGCAGTTCCATCAACAGCGCACGCTCCTGGCGCGCACGGCCGATGCGCTTGGCCACCCAGGCCACCAGCATGGCGGCGGCGATGCCTGCCACATACAGGCAGAACAGCGCCAGCCCCTGCAGATTGAAGAAACCCAGCACCGGACGATGCGGGATGAAGGCGCCGATCAGCAAGGCATACACCGGCAGGCGCGCCGAGCAGGTCATCAGGGGCGCCACCAGGATGGTGGCCAGCCGGTCACGGGGATCGGTGATGCTGCGTGCCCCCATGATGCCCGGGATGGCGCAGGCGAAACTGGACAAGAGCGGAATGAACGAGCGCCCGGACAGGCCCACCGACACCATCACCCGGTCCAGCACGAAAGCCGCGCGCGGCAGGTAGCCGGATTCCTCCAGCAGCAGGATGAAGAAGAACAGCACCAGGATCTGCGGCAGGAACCCCAGTACCGTCCCCAGCCCGGCCACCAGGCCATCGGTCACCAGGCCGCGCAGCGGCCCCTCGGGCAACCATTCACCGACCACGCCACCGAGCGTGCCGAAGCCATCGGCAATGGCGTCCGTCATCGGCTTGCCGATGGCATATACGGCCTGGAACACCAGGAACATGGTCAGCGCCAGCAGCAGCACGCCCAGCACCGGATGCAGGGCGATGCGGTCGATTGCGTCATCACGCCGGTCGGTCGGTGCCGGCATCACGACGGTGTCCGCCAGCAGGGCGCGCACCTCCACGTGCAGGTCGGCCACTGCCGGCACCGTCGGTGCCGCCAGCGATTTGGCGTCGTCGATGGCCGCCTGCAAGGCATCGGCACCGCCGCGCCTGACGGCGATGGTTTCGATGACCGGCATGCCCAGCCGCTGTGACAGGGCCGCCACGTCGACCCGGATACCGCGCCTGGCAGCGGCGTCCATCATGTTCAGGGCCAATACCATGGGCCGCCCCAGGCGCCGCACTTCCAGCACGAAGCGCAGGTGCAGGCGCAGGTTGGTGGCATCGGCCACGCAGACGATCAGATCCGGCACCGCCTCGCCCGGGTAGCGTCCCTGCAGCACCGCCTGCGTCACCCGTTCGTCGGGGCTGACCGACTGCAGGCTGTAGGCGCCGGGCAGGTCCACCACCCGCACCTGACGGCCGGAAGGGGAAGTAAAGCTGCCCGATTTGCGCTCCACGGTCACGCCGGCATAGTTGGCCACCTTCTGGCGCGCCCCGGTCATCTGGTTGAACAGTGCGGTCTTGCCACAGTTGGGGTTGCCGACCAGGGCAATGTTGAGTGCGCCCGCGCTCATGCTGCCATCTCCGAACCGGCCTGCAGCGACACCCGCTGCGCTTCGGCCCGCCGCAAGGCAAAACGGGTGGAGCCGATCTGGACCACGATGGGATCGCCGCCAAAGGGCGCCGTCGCCACCACCCGTACCGGTTCACCGGTGACGAAACCGAGGTCGCGCAGACGGGCGGCGACGGCATCGGCGGCGTGCAGGTCGGCAACATGATCGACGATGGCGGCAACGCCCTTGGCAAGTTCGGTGAGACGCATGATGGTGTGCTTCAGTCGGTGGAATCAGGAACGATTCTCATTATATTCGTTCACTTTGACGCTTGCCTGACAGAAGCCCAACAGCAGCGGAGGAGGGTACTGACAGCCAGCAAGAGACGCTCAAGCCCGCCAGCTGGCGAAATTCGAGGCGATCCGGGGGATTTTCCAAGGGGTATCGAGGGCCGGGAAACCCTGCTTGCGGGTCCCACCTGCGACGATATGTCGCAATCACGGGGTGCAATCCACACGAAAGTGTTGGATTACAGACAACTAAAAAACGCAACTCTGTGATTTTCTTTTATTATCCGAACAACAAAGTCGCTGAAAGTGTCGCTTCTGCGTCCAAATGACGGATTTTTTCATGCGTAAATTTTTGCAGCGCACTATACTTTATTTAGTTTCCTCAGGGAAATTTTCGCCGAACTTCGCAAGTTCAGCGCATAGGCACCGGCGATACAACCGCATGGGGGCGGCATCGTCGGCACGATCGATTCAAGCAGCTTGCCCGGTCTCTGCCCTGGCAGGCTGAGCAACAACAACAATATGAATCCACATCCAGCAGGACCAGCCGAATCCGACATGCCGCAGCAAATGCCGCTGCGCTCGTTGCTCGCTGAAATCAGTGCCTTGACGCTGCATGTGCAGCAACTGAGTCGCATGGCGGGGGAGGCCAGCGCACTCATCGAGAACAGTCAGATGCCGGCGCCGGTCGATCCCGAACCACTACGACGGGACGATCGCCTGCAACGCAGCGAGCGGGTACAGCTGGAAGAAGCCATCATGCGCATCTTCGATGAGGTCTTCGGCCCACGTATCGACACCCTGGAACGCCAGATGAGCATGAGCCTGATCGCCGAGATCGGACCAGCGGCCTTCGTGCAGAAGGTCCTGTGGGGCGAGGAAATCAGCGATATCGCCCTGACCATTGCCCTCGAACGCATGCTGCCGGCGCTCGAACAACTGGTGGAGGCCTATCCCCAGGCCTTCCTGCAACAGGCCAACAAGCTGCTGGGACGCTTCAAAAGCAACTGAGCAGACCTGGCCTGCTGCCCGTCGCCCATACAGCCTCACGACGACGCTTCACGATACATCCCGTTCGCCCCCGACGCGCCTGAGCGAACGCTGCAGGTGCGCCGCAAAGCGTGCCGCGGCAATCGATTGCCGGTGGTAGGCCAGCGACAGCTGCGCCCGCGGCGCCGGTTCGCGGATCTCGATGTAGCGCACCTGTGCCAGTTGTACCTGTTCGATGGCTTCCGGGACGATGGAAATCCCCAGCCCGGCGGCCACCAGATTGATGGCCGAGGTCAGCTGCGGCGCCAGCTGGATCACCTGCGGATCGAAGCCGGCCGCCTGGCATGCGCTGAAGATGTTGTCGTACAGCGCCGATCCCTTGCCACGCGGCACCATGATGAAGTTTTCCCCGGCCAGGTCCTGCAGGCGCAGCGATTTGCGTCGTGCCAGTGGATGCGAACGCGGCAAGGCCACCTTCAGCTTCTCGGCCGGCAGTTCCACCACCCCCAGCTCGGCCGACGGCGTCGTCACGATGCGCACAAAGGCCGCATCCAGTTGCGAGGCGGCGATATCGGCCAGCAACTGCTCGGTGATCCCTTCGCTGAGGGAGATTTCCAGCTTGCGATGACGCTCGCGGAATTGCTGGAGCGCATGCGACACCAGCGGATGGAATACCGCCGACGAGGTAAAACCCATGCGCAGCAATCCCACCTCGCCGCTGGCGGCCTGTTGCGCAGCGCGCAGTGCCTGCTCGGCATTGTCCACCGCCGTCTGGGCGTGTGGCAGCAACACCCGTCCCACCTCCGACAACTCCACGCCATGCGAGGTACGGATGAACAGCGCGCCGCCCACCTCCTGCTCCAGGTCCTTGATCTGCATCGACAGGGGGGGCTGGCCGATGCCGACCTTCTCGGCCGCCCGGGTAAAGCTGCGCTGTTCGGCCACGGCCAGGAAATAGCGGAGATGTCGCAGTTCCATTGTGCTCACCTGATATCTGTTTCGTAGATGGCCAGGCCACCTTCCATATATTGGACAATATAGCGCATTTATCCCAGACTACCCCTCTCCACAACACATGGCGGTACGCCTTCCTCCGGCGCGTCTGCCGTCCCCTTGCCATGCAGTCGCTCTCCGATTCACCGTCTTCCACTGTCCCGCGCCCGGAAGCGGCACCCGCCGCGCACCATGCCATCTCTGCCACCCCGGCCAGCCATGCCAGCCATGCCAGCCATGCCAATGGTGGCGCGGTCCGCGGCTCCGCCACCTACCGCCACATCGTGCTGGCGTTGTTCTGCTCGGGCTTCGCCACGTTCTCGCTGCTGTACTGCGTGCAACCGTTGCTGCCGGCCTTCGCGCAGGAATTCCACATCGGCGCGGCCAGTGCCTCGCTGGCGCTATCGCTGTCGACGGGCTTCCTGGCGGTCTCCATCCTGTTGGCGGGCATGGTGTCGGAGCGCTTCGGCCGCAAGGAACTGATGTTCGCCTCACTGGCCACCGCCGCCTGCTGCAACCTGCTGGCCGGCATCGCACCAAGCTGGCACCTGATCCTGGTTGCCCGTGCGCTGGAAGGGATTGCCCTGGGCGGTGTGCCGGCCGTGGCCATGGCCTATCTGGCCGAGGAAATCGACGCCGGTGGCCTGGGCTATGCCATGGGGCTGTATGTGGGCGGCAACGCCTTCGGCGGCATGGTCGGTCGGGTCGCCATGAGCACCCTGGCCGAATCCTTCGGCTGGCGCCACGCCATGCTCGCCATCGGTGCGCTGGACCTGGTGCTGGCAGTGGCCTTCGTGATGATGTTGCCGGCCTCACGCAACTTCGTACGCAACGGCACGCTGCGCCTGCGCGATCACGTCGGCCTGTGGCGCCGCCACCTCCGCCACGCCCGCCTGCCGCTGACCTTCGGCATCGCGGCGCTGAACATGGGCATCTTCGCTACCTCGTACAACTACGCCGGCTTTCGCCTGATGAGCCCGCCGTTCTCGCTCTCGGCCACGCTGACCGGGCTCATCTTCAGCGCCTACATCTTCGGCATCGTGTCCTCTTCCTGGGCCGGTGCGCTGGCTGACCGCTATGGCCGTGCACCGCTGGTAGCTGCCGGTATCGGCACTTCCTGCGTGGGCCTGTTCCTGACCTGCACGCCCTGGCTGACGGTGGTCATCGCCGGCATCGTGCTGTTGACCATCGGCTTTTTCACCACCCATTCGGCCGCCAGCAGCTGGGTCGGTCGGCTGGCGGGGCAGGGCAAGGGGCATGCCGCTTCGCTGTACCTGCTGGCGTATTACCTCGGCGGCAGCGTGCTGGGCTCGGCCGGCGGCTGGTTCTGGGAACACGCAGGCTGGAACGCCGTAGCCGCCTTCATGCTGCTGCAGGTCCTGACGGCCGCATGGCTGGCCCGCTGCCTATGGCGGCAGGGTCGCAACTGACACCTCTGTGAAAGCAGAAACGACAAGGCCGGCACAATGCCGGCCTTGTCGTTTTCGACCGTCCAGTTCACTGCGCCGGCCGGCTCGGATTCCACAGGCGCTGCGCGGTATGGCCCTCATAGGCCTTGCCCTTGGGATAGCTGACCAGTTCCATCTCGGCGCCCCACGGTGCGCGGAAGTGGACCCAGGTCTCGCCACCGGTGTCGCCAGCCGTCATGGTGATCGGCTCACCCAGCACGGTGATGCCGTGCGACTTCAGGTAGGCCACGCCAGCGACGATGTCCTCCGTGTAGAAGGCGATGTGCGAGGCACCGGCCTCGGCCAGTTGCGGCATTGCCTTGCTGCCACGCGGATTGACGTACTCGAACAACTCGATATTGGCACCGGTCCCGCAGCGGATCATGGCCAGGGTCACGCTGTCGGCGCGCGGCGCGAAGGCCTCTGATTTCTCGGCGGCGGCGGCATCCAGGGGGAAGGGGCCGATCTGCGTCACCGGTACGCAACCGAAGGTATCGATGAAGAAAGCCTCGGCCTGCTTCAGGTCAGGCACATTGATGCCGACGTGATCGACCCCGGCAATCGGAACGCCGGCGGCATGACCCGGTACAGCCATCAGCAGGGCAACTGCGGCCAGAAGGGAAGCAATGAATTTCATGGAAGACTCCGTGCAACGGTAAAGGTGAAAAGTGAAAGGTGATCAGTGGGAAGGAGCTACGTCGAGGAAGACGAAGACACTGGCCAGCTTGCCCTCGCGAATGGTGAAGATGTCCTCGCCGTGGATCAGGGCCGGCTGGTCCGGCGGACCGTAATTCCAGGTGACGCGACCCAGACCGTGGTTCCAGCTCACCGGATCGGCCTTGAAGGAAAAACCGGGATGCTGGTCCTGGACCCGTTGCAGCAACTGGCCCACGGCGGCGTGTCCGACCGCCTTGGCCTGGTAGTCGGCGACAAAGAAATCATCGGTATAGACCTGGCCGAAACGCAAGTTGCGGCGCTGCGCATCGGGCTCGTTCCAGATCGTGAAATGCAGGTCGATCAAGGCCTGCGCCTGTGCCACGTCAACGGTGGCGTCACTGGTGAGATGCATGGAAGACTCCTGGGTGAAGGCTGCCGGCGCTGCAAGCAGGGCCAGCGCGCCAATGACGGAAAGGGTGGCGACGAGATTTTTCATGGTCGGTCTGGCGATGTAAGACGGCGCTGGCGGACATGCCGTGCCAGCGCCCCCGACATCACACCTGTGCCATGCCACCATCGACAAATAGTTCGATGCCATTGACGAAGCTGGAGGCATCCGAGGCCAGGAAGGCCACGGCCTTGCCGATTTCCTGCGGTTCGCCCAGGCGGCCCAGCGGCACTTGTGCGGCGAGGAAGTCGAACAGCCCCTGACGCGCTTCATCGGGCACCAGGCCGCCCAGGCCAGGCGTACGGACCGGGCCGGGGCTCACCACGTTGACGCGAATGCCGCGGTCCTTCAGGTCCAGTGCCCAGGAGCGGGCGAAGTTGCGCACCGCGGCCTTGCTGGCACTGTAGACACTGAAGTTGGCCGTGCCCTGGATGGAGACGGTGGAGGCGGTAAGCACCACCGAGGCGCCATCGACCAGCAGCGGCAGGGCCTTTTGCACGGTGAAGAGCACGCCACGCACATTGGTGCCGAAGATGCGGTCGAAGTGTTCTTCGGTGATCGCGCCCAGCGGCATCATGTCGCCACCACCGGCGTTGGCGAAGAGGATGTCCAGCTTGCCGGCGCTCTTGGCGATCTGGGCATAGACCTGGTCCAGATCGGAGAGGACCGAGGCATCGGCCCGGATACCGGTGGCGGCCGCGCCGATGCTGGCCACTGCGGCATCCAGTTCAGCCTGGCGGCGACCGGTGATGAAGACACGGGCGCCCTGTGCTGCCAGTTCCTGGGCGGTGGCCAGGCCGATGCCGCTGGTGCCGCCGGTGACGAGTGCGATCTTGCCGTCGAGTTGCTTGTTCATGGTATTGCTCCTTATGTCGGGTGCTGCGATTTGGATGAAATGGACGTCTGCATGTCGTGGCGCCCCGCCTTGCGTTGCGCTGTGTATCGATCAGGCATGGCTGCACTTTAGCGGCGGTCGATTCCCAGATAAACCGTGTAAAATCAAAATTACTATTCACATACGTGGATAATCTGGACGATCCCGCAGACTTTTCCGGCAGGCGTCGATCAACCAAGGACACTCGACATGGATCAATTGATGGCCATCCGCGGCTTTGCGCGGGTGGTGGAAGCCGGCAGTTTCACGCGGGCTGCCGATTCGCTGGACATGCCCAACGCCACGCTGAGCAAGCAGATACAGGAACTGGAGTCGCACCTGGGCGTGCGACTGCTGCAGCGGACCACGCGCCGCGTCACCGTCACGGCCGAAGGGCGCGACTACTACGAGAAGACCACCCGCATCCTGCGCGACCTGGAGGATATCGATACCTCCTTCGACGCGGCCCGCGTCAAGCCCAAGGGCCAGCTGCGGGTGGATGTCGGTGGTTCGACCGCGCGTGACGTGCTGGTCCCGGCGCTGCCGGAGTTCATGGCGCGCTATCCCGACATCCGCATCGACCTCGGCGTCTCCGACCGTTCGGCCGACCTGATCAGCGACAACATCGACTGCGTCCTCCGCGGCGGCCCGCTGGACAGTTCATCGCTGGTCGCGAGGCACATCGGCAATGCGACGCTGATCACCTGCGCGGCGCCGGCCTACCTGAAGCAGTTCGGCACACCGGCCTATCCGGAAGAATTGAAGAACGGACACCGGCTGGTGAGTTACCTGTCGCCGCAGAATGGCCGGGCCTTTCCCTTCCGTTTCGAACGCAAGGGAGAAAAGCAGGACATCAAGATCGACCATCGCATCGGCGTCAACGAGAGCAACGCCCATCTGGCGGCGGCAGTGGCGGGCCTGGGCATCGTGCAGACCTTCAGCTATGCCGCGCGCGACGCACTGGAGAGCGGGGCGCTGGTGGAAATATTGCAGCCCTGGCGACCGGCGGCCTATCCCTTCCACGTGGTCTATCCGCAGAACCGCCATGTCAGCCAGCGCCTGCGGGTCTTCATCGACTGGCTGCTGGAGTGCCTGCCGGCGCGCATCGCCGCCGCGCATATGGCGACTCAAAAAACCGTGACCAAGACCCGCAAGCGCTAAACGGTCGCAGGCAAAAAAAATCCCCGGCCGCAGCCGGGGATTTTCATCACGACATGAGCGCCGCAGATTACGGAGTCTTGTCGGACTTGTCAGGAGTGGCCGCCAGGGCTGCATTACGCTCGGCGGTGGACTCCTTCTTCTCTTGCTTCAGCTGCGCCCTGGCAGCCTTCTTGTCGGACTTGTATTCCTGCTTGGCGGCCTTCTTCTGTGCCTTGTATTCGGCCTTGGCATCGGAATCGGCCTGACGCTTCTGGACGAACGGGTCATTGGAAGGCACGGCCGAAGGCGATGCGGTCGAAGCCGACGACATCGGCGCGGTCGGTGCAGCGCCCACGGCGTTGCCATTGGTCGGTGCATTCTGCGCCATGGCGCTACCGGCCAGGGCCATGAACAGGGACGAGATCAGAATGTGACGAGTCTTCATGTGTACCTCCTTGCGTTATGTTTTTCGGAAAAGCCCGAGGCTTGGATACTCAAGAAAATTACAGGATGCGGGATCGCAGATCCGTGTCATCACTATAGGCAAGCTTGCGGTCGCGCTATGTCGGACAAGGACTGATTCTCCGCTTCCCCGATTACGCAAAATGTGGGGCCTGTTGGCCTGCCTGTTCTGCGTAACACGTGAATCTCTGAAGCCTTTTTCGACAGGAAGGTTCGAGGAGAAGTGCAAGCGTTGGTGAGGCTTGAAAGCAATCGTAACAAGGGGGAACCGTCGCTCCTTGTCGCCGGCAGATGGAGCTGCAATGAGATGCGATGCAAAGCGACGAAACGAAACAAAACGCGGCAAGCAATGAATGATCGCCACCACACGGCTTCTGCAAATCGACACCTATTGGGGAATGCGCAAATGTCGGGCGGAGAACGACGCTTGCCCAAAGGCAGCCACCCGCTATGTTTTTCGACATATAGCGAAGGCCTGAAAAACTCTGTCAAATCCATTGAACAAGTTATTGCGATTTTGTATTGGATCGATAGGAATTTTTTTATCGCACCGCAAAATGGATCAATGGACCATTATCGACAGCAGGTGATCAATTCTATATTTTTTCAATAATATCAATGGCTTAATTAACTTCAACTAGTTCATGAATAGAAATTTATGCAATATTTTCCATGTGCAGATGCGGTGCAAAAAGAGCAGTACAGGCTCGAAAAAACTGATTGTTCGCGTTTCTGGAATGATGTATTCCGGTTTGTCTGCTTTTTCTGCCGCGCTTGGATCTCTAAACTTGGTTCCACGATGACAGCACACAACGACTGAACCACAAGTGTCGGCCCAGGTTGCAGTGCTCATCCCCTCACTCACAAAGGAATGATCATGAACACCAAGAATATTGCCAAGAACCTGTTTGCCGGCCTGCTGTTGACTACCGCTGTCGGCGCCGCCATGGCTGAAGCCCAGTATCCCGCCGAGACCCAGATCGTCTCGACCAAGAGCCGCGCCGAAGTGGTCGCCGAGCTGAAGCAAGCCCGCGCCAATGGCGACCTGCTGGTGACCGACCAATATCCGGTCGACAAGCCCTTCGTCTCGACCAAGACCCGCGCTGACGTACGCGCCGAACTGATCCAGGCCCGCGCCAACGGCGACCTGCTGGTGACCGAACAATATCCGGTGGAAAAGCCCTTCCACTCGACCCTGACCCGTCAGCAAGTGCAAGAAGAACTGCAGCAAGCCCGCAACCAGGGCACTGCCATCAGCAACAGCAACGCACCGCTGTAATCCGCATGCCCTGATGCCAGGCTGGCGCCATCCGCGCCCCTGGCTGCGCATCACCCGCACCGGCGATCCCGGTGCGCCAGTTTCTCCCCAGGCGGGCCTCATGAAAGCGACGTTCTCTCCCCTCGGTCGCCGGTAGTGAGGTCCGCCTGCCTGTTTTCTGCGCCCATCTCGCCGCCTCGATTCCGGACAATTCTCGCCGCCGCCCTGATGCCGCCACGCTGCCGGCCGAATTAGAAAAATTTCGACTTTTTTCTAAGTTTTTCCAGCGGTCCCCATCCGGAATTTTTCCCCTTCCAAAGCACGATTTTCACTCTGCAGTCTGCTCAGTTTTTGAGCAATTCGGCGGAGCATTTATTTTTTCATTTTCTAAGTTTCGCCGTTTTCAACTTATAAGTTTTCACAATCTGTGTTTCTAAGTTTTCGACAAGCGACTGTCTCACCCGATCACGTCATGTCACGGTGCGCGCACCAAACAACAATGGATGGGCTTGTTCTGAAATCCGGAACGATGAATTCCGATTTCGCGTCTTTATCCGTCATCCGTTGATCTCTAAACTTGGCTTCACGATGACAGCACACAACGACTGAACCAAGACCTTGGGCCGGGTTGAAGTGCACATCCCTTCTCTCACACAAAGGAACGATCATGAACACCAAGAACATTGCCAAGAACCTGTTTGCCGGCCTGCTGTTGACCTCCGCCATCGGTACCGCCATGGCTGAAGCACCGTATCCTGCCGAAACCCGCTTCGTCTCCACCAAGAGCCGTGCCGAAGTGGTCGCCGAACTGCAACAAGCCCGTGCCAACGGCGAACTGCTGGTGAGCGATCGCAACCGCGACGACAAGCAGATCGCCTCTGCCAAGACCCGTGACGAGGTGCGCGCCGAGCTGGCCCAGGCCCGCGCCAATGGCGAAATGCGCGTCACCGATCAATAAGCCTTGACGACCAACAAGCCGGGTTGTCCGGTACACCAGTCTCTCCCCTGCAGGCGGGTCCATGACAGCGACACTCTCTCCCCTCGGTCGCCAGTTGTGAGATCCGCCTGATCTTTTTTGCGTGTGGCTTCATCAGGCGTCGACAGCACGCATCAGAACAATCACGGTGACAGTTTTTCTAAGTTTTAGCTCCTGTGATTACTTATTTTCAACCATCCGACTTTCTAAGTTTTTCATGCCACGCCGGTGTTGTAAAAATGCGACCTCCGGCGAGTTCATTGTTGCCCCTTCAGCGGCTCTCCGGGCGCACCATCGATGAGGGTATCCAATGCATCCGGCTGATTGCGCGAGCTCAGTTCTGCGCGCATGCGGGGCAGGGCATCAGGGTAGTGGCTGGCGATGAAGTTGATCATGTGCTCGCGAATCTGGCAGCGCAGGTCGAAAGCACTACCCGAATCCCTGGCCGACACCAGCAGGCGAATCTGCATGGTGCGTTCGCTGGCGTCGGTGACGTGCATGACGCAGACCCGCTTGTCCCAGAGCGGCAGGGTCTGGCAGATGCGCTCGAATTCGGCACGCACGGCCTGCGTGGGAACCGAAAAATCCAGCCACAGGAATACCGTGCCGAGAATGGTGGAGGAGGTGTGGGTCCAGTTCTCGAAGGGGTTTTCGATGAACCACTGCAGCGGCACGATCATGCGTCGCTCATCCCAGATCCTGACCACGACGAAGGTCCCGGTGATTTCCTCCACGCGCCCCCATTCGCCCTTGACGATGAGCACGTCGTCGATGCGGATCGGTTGCGAGAAGGCAATCTGCAGGCCGGCAAAGAAATTCCCCAGCACCGGCTTGGCGGCGATACCGGCGACGATACCGGCCACCCCGGCCGAGGCCAGCAGGCTGGCACCAAACTGGCGCGCACCGGGCAGGGTCAGCAGCACGAAGGCCAGGCCCAGCAGGGCGATGAGGAAGTAGGCACTGCGCGAGAGCACCCGGGTCTGGGTCAGGATGCGACGGGCCTTGAGGTTGTCGGCCACGTCGTAGGGATTCAAATTGACCACGGTCAGGCTCACCGATTTCACGCAGCGCATCAGGAACCAGGTCAGCGCCAGGATGAAGGCGATCGAGGTGAGATAGGAAATACGGGTCAGGCCCGGTGTATTGTCGGGCGCACCGGCCAGCACGATACGCAGCATGAACAGGATCACACAGGCACGGCTGGCGTTGAAGGTGACCTGCGTGGCGGTGGTGGTAAAGGGCCGGCCGCGTGCCAGGCGCCTGACCAGCGCCACCCCCAGCCGATGCAGGAAGATCGCCACCAGCACCGCCACCAGGGCGACGCCGAGCACGATCAGGCCCGAACGCAGCGGGCCTTCGTTCATGTTGTAAAGAAAATCGAGGTCCAGGCTCATCCGTTCCCTTCCATCTGTTGTGTTGTCGAATCGCTACGCCCGCAGGCGTTTTTCCAGTTCGAACAGGGAAGGGGGATTTTGTTTCCGCTAATTTCCTGGCGCCGGCCCGGTGGCCTCCAGGGTGGCCACCAGCAGGCAGGCGGTCTCGACGGCAGCGGCCTGGGCCAGCTGCACCGGGGCAGGGCGCTGGCGGGTAAGGGCTTGCAGGGTGGCCGCATCGCGCGCCTGCAGGGCCTGGGCCAGCGCGTGCAGCCACTCCAGCAGTTCCGGTGCGACAGGCTGGGGATGCGCCCACAGGTGGCTGGCGGCAGCCGCCAGGCGGCGCGACAGGGCGACTGCCGTGCGGCCACGCCCATGGTCACGCTCGCGCCAGCCCCGTTCGCGCGCCACCCGTTGCAGCAGCAGGCCGGCTTCGACATTGGCCACGCAGGCGTCGCGGCGGTGGGCATGCAACTGCGCGATACCGGCCTTGTCCGTTCCACCGGCGCCAGCCGGCATGGCCGGTACCAATGCCGCAGCCAGGTAGTCCAGGTTGAGCTGGGCCATGCGGCGCAGTTGCGCCTGCGGGTCTTCCTGCTGGCGACGCGGCCAGAACAGGTAGCTGGCCAGGACCGCCACCACCGCGCCAATGACGTTGTTGCCGGCACGCAGCGCGGCATTGGCCAGTTCATGGGCCGGATCGCCGCCGACATCGGCCACCAGCACGAATACCGGTGTCAGGAAGGTGGCATACAGGCCATAGCTGACCGGCCGCAGGGCCATGGTCAGCACGGTCAGCGGGAACACCAGCAAGGCCAGCCCCAGTGGCGAATGCACCACCAGACAGACCGCCACCGCCAGCACGCCACCGACCACGCTGCCGACGGCGCGCTCCATGCTGCGCGACCAGCTGTCGGAGATGCTGGGTTGCATTACCAGCATGGTGGCCATGGTGGCCCAGTAGCCGAAGGGCAGTTCCAGCAGATGCACGACCAGATAGGTGGCCCCGGCGGCGGCGGCGCAGCGCCAGGCGTGATGCCATTCGGCCGAACCGGCGCGCACGTGCAGGGCGGCCTTGCGGGCGGCCGCGCTCAGCAGATGAAACCAGGCCGATACCCCCACCCGCTGTGCGCGCTCGGCGCGGGCGGCCTGCTTCAGGCGGGCGGGATCATCGCCGCCATGGGCCAGTGGCGTGTCCACCCGCTGCAACAGACGGCCGGTGCCGCTGGGCAGTCGCGCCACCAGTTGCCGCAGGCGCAACATGATGCGGGCATCGTCATCGGCGGCAATGGCATCACCGCGCTGCATGTCGCGTTGCATGGCCTGCAACTGGCGGGCGATGGCGGCCAGCACGCGGCCGGTGCGCTGGCGGGCGCGGGGCGCCTGATAATGCGTCAGCTGCAGATCGGCCAGCACGGTGATGCCATCGAGCAGCACCTCGGCACGGGCCAGCCGGACCAGCAGGTTTTCATACAGACGGCGTGATTCGGTACGCTCCACGGCCACCGCCTCCAGGGCGCGGTGCGCACTGGCCAGGTCGAAGCGGGCGTGACGGCGGGTGTGGGCGGCCAGTTCGGCGGCATGCACCGCATAGGCCGGGTCGTCCAGGTCATTGGCGGCCGCAATGGCGGCCAGTTCGGCCAGGGTGCCATAGGCGCGCGCGACGGCCTGGCGTGCCGGGGCGAAGGGGTGGATGCGCCAGACCGTCAGGCCCAGCAGCAGCGCCCACAGGCAGCCGGCGAAATAGATCAGGACATGGCTTTGCGAAAGCGGCCACAACACCACCGGCGCATCGGCCATGATGGCCGAGACCCCGGCCGCCAGCATCAGCACCAGGCCGACGGCCGCACCATAGATACGCGAAAAACCAGCCGCACCGGCGCAGGCCATGATGGCCAGCAAACCCGCTTCCACGCTCAGGCCGGCGGCGCTGGCGGCGACCATGCCGCCGAGGGTGGAGGCCAGGGCGAAGCCGCCCATGGACGCCAGCCTGGCCCGGTTGGAGCCGGCACTGTCGGCCAGCGAGGTGAGAAAGGCACCGATGGCGGCCCAGGAGAAGAGCGGATTGCCCAGCCATTCGCCCAGCAACAGCATGGCCGCCGCACCGCAGGCGGCACGCAGGCCTTCGGAGAGATTGGCGTGACGCAGCGGGAACTGCATGCGCCAGCGTTCGACCCGGGTGCGGCAACGACGGCAATGGGTCAGCAGCAGAACTCGGTAGAGCGAAAACCGCGATGACAGCAGCGACAGGGATTGCAAAAGCGGGAGCGACGACAAAGGCGGCGGCATGATCACGTGCTGACGTAGAGGGCTGGGGCGCAGGCGGCCTGGAGACTGGCCAGGAGGATTGCCGACACCTGCGCACTCACGGTCGCAACGACGTCATTCCGGTTCCGCCGTCACGGGTGAGGAGGGGCGGCAGGCATCGGCAGTGCTCAGTATAGGAAGCTGCGCTCATGCACAGCATGACTTAAATTCCGGCTTTGCATTCCATTTCAGAATATTCAGGAGTGCATGGGGAGGAGCCACCCGGCCGGTGAGAGATGGGGTAGCCGCCGTCCTGCGGCCAGAGGGCGGTCCTTGTCAGTAAACCCTACTTGCGGCCCTTGCCACCGGCGAACAGCTCGCCGCTCAGGTCCATCCATGCCCTGGCCGCATGCGAGAGATACCCGCCCCGGGTGACGTAGGCCACCTGCCACTGCACCTCCGGCTCGACCAGGCGCACCGCCTGCAACTGGTCGGTGGCCAGGCGGTGGATGAAGGGTTCCGGCAGCAGCGCGGCGCCCATGCCGGCCAGGGCCATGGCCACCAGCCAGTCCCATTGCGCGCTCTGGGCCACGATCTCGGGCGCGATGCCCTGTTCGCGGAACACGCCGCGCAGGCTGCGGGTCAGACCGAATTCATTGTTGAGCAGCACCAGCGGCATGCCGTCGAGCTGGGCGCAGCGCAGGGTAGAGCGGTTCTTCTGGAAGCTGCCGGCCTGGGCCACCGCCCACATCGGATAGCGCGCTACCGGCATGGTCTGCAACTCCAGCGCGGGGTCGGCCGGCAAGACCGTCATGCCGATCTCCAGCTCACCGCTGGCGACGCGCTGCTCGATCTGCGGGCCGGTATCTTCCTGGAGCACGATGGCGATCTCGGGATGGCGCTCGCGGAAGGCCTTCAGCACCGGAGTACAGAGGATGTTGATCATCGGCGGGATGCCGATCTCCAGCCGGCCGCTGCGCAAGGCCTTGGTATCGCGTACCTCGGCATCCAGACGCTGCATCGAGGCCAGGATCTGCTGCCCCTGCTCATAGACCACGCGGCCGGTGTCGGTCAGCTGCAGGCGGCGGCCATCGCGAATGAGCAGAGGAGCTTCCATCTCGTCCTCCAGCTGCCGCACCATCTTGCTGACGGTGGACTGGGTCACGTGCAAGGCGTCGGCGGCGCGGCTGAAGCTGTTCAGACGCACCGTTTCGGTGAAATAGCGCAGGGCGCGGATGTCCATAGCGAGGGCTTTCTGCAGCGGGAAGGCGGGCCGGCCCACCTATGCGTTTTACGACTGGAATGCGGGAATTTTAATCATACAGCGCATAGGGACCCGCTCCTACACTTGATACAAACAAGAATGCAAGAAGTCCGTCGAGGATGCACTGCACACCCCCTAAAGAACCCGAGCAGGAGCACACCATCCATGGATAGCCAGCGCATCCGCCAGCCCGCATTGGCCGGCAAAGTGATGTCGGCCGCAGAGGCGGCGACATTTTTCCACAACGGCATGACCATCGGCCTGAGCGGGTTCACCCGTGCCGGCGACGCCAAGGCCATGCCCCGTGCGCTGGCCGACCGGGCCGCGCATGAAGAACTGCATTTCACCGTCATCACCGGCGCCTCGCTGGGCAATGGCAGCGACGGCCTCATGGCCGAAGCGGGCCTGCTGGCGCGGCGCCTGCCGTTCCAGGTCGATCCCACGCTGCGCAAGAAGATCAATGCCGGCGAGGTGATGTTCATCGACCAGCACCTCTCCGAAACGGCCGAGCAGCTGCGCAGCGGCACGCCTTCGCGCATCGACATCGCGGTTATCGAAGCGGCAGCGATCACCGAGGAGGGCATCGTGCCGACCATGTCGGTCGGCAATTCGGCCAGCTTCGTGGAGCAGGCTGCGCAGATCGTCATCGAACTCAACACCAGCATGCCGCTGGCACTGGAAGGCCTGCACGACATCTACCTGCCGGCCGCGCGCCCGGAGCGCAAACCCATTGCGCTGACCGCCGCCGGCGACCGCATCGGCCATCCCACGATTCCCTTCGATCCGGCCAAGGTGGTGGCCATCGTGCTCACCGAAACGCCCGACAGTCCGTCTTCGGTACTGCCGCCGGATGACGAGACCCGGGCCATCGCCGGCCATGTGATCCATTTCCTGGAATGCGAAGTCGAGGCCGGTCGCCTGCCGCATACGCTGGCGCCGCTGCAGGCCGGCATCGGCACGATTGCCAATGCGGTGCTGCACGGCCTGGTCGATTCGCCGTTCCGCAACCTAGTGATGTATTCGGAAGTCTTGCAGGACAGCGCCATCGACCTGCTCGATTCGGGCCAGCTGGCCTTTGCCTCGGCTTCCTCGATCACGTTGTCGCAGGCCAAGTATGCGCACTTCCTGGCCAATATCGAGCGTTACCGCGACAAGCTGGTGCTGCGCCCGCAGGAGATCAGCAATCATCCGGAGCTGGTGCGCCGCTTGGGCATCATCGGGCTGAACACGGCGCTGGAGTTCGACATCTACGGCAACGTCAATTCCACCCACGTAGGCGGCACGCACATGATGAACGGCATCGGCGGCTCGGGCGACTTTGCGCGCAACGGGCAGATTTCGATCTTCGTCTCCAAATCGGTGGCCAAGGACGGTGCGATTTCCAGCGTGGTGCCGATGGTCTCGCATGTGGACCACAGCGAGCATGACGTCGATGTGCTGGTCACCGAATGGGGCCTGGCCGACCTGCGCGGCCTGGCGCCGCGCGAACGCGCCGTGAAGGTGATCGAGCAGTGCTGCCATCCGGATTACCGCCCGCAGCTGCGCGACTATTTCGAACGCGCCTGCCGCGCCGGAGGGCATACGCCACATCTGCTGGGCGAGGCGTTCTCCTGGCACCAGCACTTTGCCACGCACCAGACCATGCGTCTGGACTGACATCGCCCGACCGTCGGGCAGCCTAAGCTCAGGCCCGTCCGACCGCCTTGTGGACCACCCCGGGCATGGCTTCCTTCATGGTATCGATGAAGTGGCGCAGGCGCGCCGGGTAGAAGCGGGCGTAGGGGTACAACAGCGAGACCGGCAGCGGTGCCGGCTCCCATTCCGGCAGCAATTGCACCAGCCGACCAGCGGCCACATCCTCGGACAGTACCCAGGATGAACCTACGGCCGCACCCATGCCGGCGATGGCCGCATTGCGCAGGGCGTAGAGGCTATCGGTGACCAGCTGGGGCCGGAACGCCACCTGGCTGCGCTCACCACTGTGGGCGTGGGTCAGCGTCACCTCGCGGCGATAGAAGGCGGGAATGGCGATCCATGGCAGGTCCGCCAGCTCGGCCGGCGACTGCGGCAGCGCCCGTCCCTGCAGAAGGGTGGGGGCGACCACCGTCATGCGCGGCACCTCGGCCAGATGGATCGCCACCACCGAGGGGTCAGCCACCTCACCGACCTGGATCGCGCAGTCTATCCCCTGGCTGATGAAATCGGCGGCACGGTCGTGCAGCAGCCATTCCACCGTGATGCGCGGATGGTTGCGCATGAACTGCGCCAGCGGGCCGATCAACTGCTCCTGCCCGAAGGCGTGCGGCACGGCCACCCGCAGGGTCCCTTCGGCATGCTGACGGGCACCGCGCAACTCGTTCTCGAATTCATCCCAGCCAGCCAGCAATTCCTTGGCCCGTTCATAACAGCGCTCGCCATCCTCGGTCATCTTCATCGCATGGGTGGAGCGCTGCAGCAGGCGCACGCCCAGCGAGCGCTCCAGGGTCTGCAGGCGACGACTGATGGTGGGCTGGGTGGTGGCCAGCTGGGCCGCCGCCGCCGACAGGCTGCCGGCATCGACGATGCGCACGAAGGTCTGGATCAGCTCGATGCGGTCGGTCAGCCCGGCCGCGGAAAAGCTGGCCGTATTGGGCTGATCGGACGCGCCAGGGGAGGGGGAGATAGGCTTGCTCATACGGCTAACGTATAACAATTCTGCCGCGTGCGCTACTACCGGATGCGAGCCAGGAGGCGGAGAATCCGTTCCAACGCTGGCAAAGAGGGGGTTTCCCGGGCCGGCCGCAAGACAAACCCTACGGAGTTCCATCATGAACAGCATTCAAAAGACGCATACCGCTGCCCCGGTTTCCGCCCAGCCGGCCGCGCATGCCAATGGCCTGTCGCCGGCCCTGATCGGCCTGCTGGCCACTGGCGCCGGCCTGGCCGTGGCGTCCCTCTACTATTCGCAGCCCATGCTGGGTGTGCTGGCCGATGACATCGGCGCTTCCGAGCGCGCGGTGGGCATGGTGCCGATGTCGACCCAGCTCGGCTATGCCTTGGGCATCCTGCTGCTGGCACCGCTGGGCGACCGCTACGACCGCCGCCGCATCATCCTGATCAAGGCCGCCATCCTGACGGTGGCGCTGCTGCTGGCCGGTGCCGCCTCCGGCGTAGCCACGCTGCTGGCGGCCAGTCTGGCCATCGGCCTGACCGCCACCATGGCCCAGGACATCGTCCCGGCCGCCGCCACCCTGGCACCGGAACAGCATCGCGGCCGCATCGTCGGCACCGTCATGACCGGCTTGCTGCTGGGCATCCTGCTCTCGCGGGTGGTCAGCGGCTTCGTGGCTGAACACTTCGGCTGGCGCGCCATGTTCGTGGGCGCCTCGGCCAGCATCGCCCTGGTCGGCCTGGCCGCATGGCGTGGCCTGCCGCGCTTCCACCCGACTTCGCGTCTGTCATATGGCGCGTTGCTGGGCTCGCTGGGTACGCTGGTCAGCAAGCATGGCGCCCTGCGTCGTGCCGCCCTGGCCCAGGGCCTGCTGTCGGTCGGTTTCTCGGCCTTCTGGTCGACCCTGGCGGTGATGCTGCATGGCGCACCCTTCCACCTGGGTAGCGCCGCTGCCGGTGCCTTCGGCCTGGCCGGTGCGGCCGGTGCGCTGGCCGCTCCCCTGGCTGGCCGCATTTCCGACAGGAAAGGTCCGGAACTGGTGACCCGTCTGGGCGTGACACTGGCTGCCCTGGCCTTTGCCTCGATGGCGCTGGCACCGTGGTTCTCGACCCAGGGTCAACTGGTCTTGCTGGCCCTGGCCGCCATCGGCTTCGACCTTGGTGTGCAGGCTACCCTGGTGGCGCACCAGACCATCGTCTACAGCATCGAACCGGGCGCCCGCAGCCGTCTCAATGCCGTGCTGTTCGTGGGCATGTTCATCGGCATGGCCGCCGGTGCCGCCCTGGGCAGCCTGGCGCTGGCCCAGTGGGGCTGGATCGCGGTAGTCGCCCTGGCAACCCTGTCGGCCGTGCTGGCCCTGGTGGTGCGGATGTGGCCGGGGGCGGCCAAGGCACACTGAGCCTGCAGCGCGATCTGTTTGCCCTGAGATTGACTGAGAGAACGACGGTCCCGGCTTTGCCGGGGCCTTTTTTTATTTTCCGGTCCGTCATGCCGTCTCCCCGTCTGTCATTAACAGACCCGCAGTCAGGTTGACGGCCACGGCAGTCCTATCTACAATTTCTGTAATGACAGAAATAACGGAAGTGAAATGACAATGGATCTTGGCCCAACCGCACAGAAATACGTTCTCCACTGGGGAGAAATGGGGACACGCTGGGGCGTCAATCGCACCGTCGCGCAAATCCAGGCCTTGCTGTTCCTGGCCGACCAGCCCATGCACGCGGAAGAAATCGCTGAAACGCTCAATGTTGCACGGTCCAACGTCAGTAACAGTCTCAAGGAGCTGCAAAGCTGGGGCCTGGTACGCATTGTTCATCTCGCTGGCGACCGGCGTGATCATTTCGTGGCGCTGCAAGACGTCTGGGAAATCTTTCGAGCCATTGTGGAGGAGCGCAAGCGGCGCGAGATCGACCCGACCTTGACGGTATTGCGCGACTGCGCTTCCGAAGCCAGGCATGACAAAAGTTTGAGCAAAGCCGCGCAGGGGCGCATGGATGAGGCGCTGGACTTCCTGCAGATGCTGACGGCTTCCTATGACGACTACAAGCATCTTCCGCCTGCCACGCTCAAGCGCTTCCTGAAAATGGGCGGCAAGGTGGCGCGACTGCTGAGCACCGACGACAAGACCTGAATGATCAAGCGAGATCTTCTTACCGGAAGATCTCGCATTTTTTTAAAGAATTATTTCTGTATTTACAGAAATAAGTGACAAAACTTTCGGAGAAACGGCGATGAGGATTCTGGTTCTAGGCGCCACGGGCGCCATCGGCGCGTGCACGCTACAGGCATTGCTGGCAGAGGGTCATGAGGTCATCGGCGCCAGTCGTCGACAGCCGGAACAGGAGGTCGCCGCAAGCACCGCGCCATGGATCGGCGTGGACGTCACCCAATTGCCGACCACCGCACAGTGGGAGGCCATGCTGCAGGGGGTCGAGCTCGTCGTCAACTGCGTCGGCATCATCGCCGAAAAGCGAAGCGGGGACTTCGAGATACTCCATTGCACCATGTTGCAAGCCCTCAGCCCGGCATGCACGAAGCGGCATTGCGCACTGATCCATCTCTCCGCGCTGGGCAGTGCCAGCACCGCACCTACTGCATATTGGGCCAGCAAAGGAAGGGGAGAAGAGTGGCTGGCCGCGCAGAATATCGCCTGTACCATCCTGCGCCCCTCGCTGGTCTTCAGTCCCCAGGGCGCCAGCAGCAAGCTGTTCCTGGGACTGGCCACACTGCCCCTCGTGCTGCTCCCTGGCGCGAACGTGCCGGTGCAACCCGTCTCCGTGGACGACCTGGCGGCGCTGGTCGTGGCCCTGGTGCGCATGCGGCTGGCCGGAGAGACCTGGCCACGCCGCATCGACGTCGCCGGCCCGCGCAAGATGACCCTGGCGCAGTACATCAGCCTTCTGCGTCAGGCCATGGGAGCGCCGCCTGCCTGGCTAGGCCACTTGCCGTTTGCCCTGGCGCAACCGATCGCGCACGTCAGCGCATGGCTGCGACTGCCGATGCTCGGCCCGGAGCCGCTGACCATGCTGGCGGCCAGCCAGGACGGTCGCCTCTGTCCGGATAACAGCAGGATGTGCCAGATTCTGGGCCGTTCGCCACGTGATCCCGCCGGTTTCGCCACACCCTCCCTCCGGCCAGCGGCCATCGCCGGATGGGCCTATCCGGCCTTGACCGTGATCATCGCCTGGCTATGGCTATATACCGCGTATGTCTCATGGTTCGCCTGGCCACACGAACAAAGCCATGCCTGGCTGTCAGCATGCGCCATCCCGCCCAGGCTGCATGAATTCGTGCTGGCCACCGCCAGCATCACCGACGCCGCGCTCGGTACGGCCCTGTTGACAGGACTGGTCCGTGCCCGTCACTGGCATGGCGTGCTGTGGCCGGTACAGATAGGCCTGGTCGCGGGTTACACGCTGTTGATGACGGTCTTTCTGCCGCAATTCTGGGCTCACCCATTCGGGCCGCTCTCGAAGAACCTGCCTTTGCTGCTTCTCTTTTGCGTCATGTGGCGCCTACGTTGAAAGGAATTTCCATGACCTACCTCACCATCAAGTGGGTACACATCATCTCGGCCACGTTCATGTTTGGGACCGGCTTCGGCACCGCCTTCTACATGTTCTTCGTCAATCGCAGCCACAACGTGCAGGCCATTGCCGTGGTCACGCGCTGGGCCGCACGCGCCGACTGGTGGTTCACGACGCCGTCGGTGATCGTGCAGCCCCTGTCGGGCTTCTGGATGATGCACCTGGCGGGTTATCCCTTGCATTCGCCCTGGATCATCTGGTCACTTGCGCTCTACGCCCTGGCTGGCGCGTGCTGGCTACCGGTCGTCTGGCTGCAATTGCGGATGCGCGACATGGCGCAGATCGCCGCTAGGCAGGGCACGGAGTTGCCGGCGCGCTTTTGGCGCTTCGAAAAAATCTGGACTGTGCTCGGCTTTCCCGCTTTCGGCGGACTGCTCGTGGTGTATTGGTTGATGGTCAACAAGCCGATGTAAGCAGGTTTTCTTGCGGGGAACATCTGCCGCCGCATGCCCCCTGATCCTTCACATCTTCTATAATCGCGGGCAGGAGACAACCCATCGCCAGCATGATCCCGGCCAGTGATAGCGCCCATCCGGCGCGGCGGCCACGCGGCGAACAACACGGCACGGTGAACGGCATGGCCCTGTATTTCAAGAACAAGCGACAGAAGACCTTCCTTGGTGCGCCCGTGGGCTGGCCACTGATGTTGCTGATGGCCGTCGACCTCTGCATTGCGGCCCTGATGTTTCTGTCCGATCACGACTGGAGCGGTCTGATCCTCCTGTATCCGCCACTGGCGCTGGCACTGGCGATGCTGGCCGATGCCCGCAAGGAGAAACGCGCCACCCAGGAAGCTGAACGACAAGCCGCCCGTCGCCAACGCCGTTGAAACGGCCTCACCCAATCCCTCCGATGACACAAGCTGCTGATCGTGCTGGCCTGCTGCTGGCTTCCCGCCTCAATTTTTCCTATCCCGGTCTGGATCTGTTCCAGGATTTCTCGGCCCGCATCACCTCCGGCGTGACGCTGGTGCGCGGCGGCGATGGGCGCGGCAAGACCACGCTGCTGAACCTGCTGGGCGGCTTCATGCCGGCACGCGACGGGGTACTGGAACTGGACGGCGTGCGCCTGGACAGCGATGGCGAAGCCTATCGACGTCAGGTCTTCTTCATCGACCCGCGTACCGAGGCCTACGACCAGATGTTGCCGGCGGAGGTATTCGCGGCGATGGCCGAGCGGTTTCCGCGCTTCGACCACAGCCTGCTACCGGCCCTGACCGAGGGCCTGTCGCTGACGCCCCATCTGGAAAAGAAGCTCTTCATGCTCTCCACCGGCAGCAAGCGCAAGGTCTACCTGGCTGCCGCCTTTGCCGCCCACGCCAGGCTCACGCTGCTGGACGACCCCTACGCCAGCCTCGACCGGGCCTCGATCAACTTCGTCGCCGCCACGCTCGATGCGCATGCCGATGATGCCCAGCAGGCCTGGGTGGTGGCGATGTACGAAACCCCGACGGCCATCCGCCTGGCCGGGACCATCGACCTGGGCGACTGAGCGATCCCACGCCCGGTCCCCGTTCTACCTTCACATTCTCTCCCCGCTGAGTTACGTCGGGACGCCTGAGTCTTCGGCCTGTCGGTGCTCGCCCGCGACAAGGCCGTGCTTGGTTTCAACTGCATCGTCTTCTATGCTGGAAAAGGCAGGGCACAACCGGACTGCTGGCCGTGCCTTGCTTTCCGGTTACGTCGCCCGGCCTGCTTGCCTACCGACAATGAAACGATAACAGGGGGAATTCCATGCAACTTTCCAACGTCACCATCCGTGTGCGTCTGTGGTTGGGCTTCGGCCTGCTGATGGTATTGATGCTGGCCATGGCCGCCAGCGGCATCGCGCGCCTGGCGCAGCTGAACGGCCAGATGAAGGATGTGATCCACGACAAGTATCCCAAGACCGTGGTGGCCGGCGACATTGTCGACCAGCTCAACCTGGTGGCGCGCTCGGTACGCAACATCGTGCTGCTCAAGAAGGAAGGCCAGATCAAGAGCGAGTACGACCGCATCACCGGGGCCGACAAGGCCGTGCGCGAGGACCTGGCGCAACTGGACCGCCTGCTTACCGACGCCGACAGCCGCGCCGCCTTGGGCAAGTTGCTCAGCGCCCAGAAGGCCTACATGGAAAAACGCGACAAGGTCCTGACCATGGTGCAGCAGGGTGGCAAGGAGGGCGCCATCGATGTGCTCATCGACGAAGTGCGTCCGGTACAGAGCGCCACCATGAGCGCCGCCGACGCCCTCATCAAGCTGCAGCATGACATGATGAAAAGCGCGGGCGAGGAGGTGGAGGACAACTACCAGCACGCCCGCGCCCTGCTGCTGACGCTGGCCGTCGTCGGTCTGGCGGCCGCCACCGCCATCGCCTGGATGATCACCCGCAGCATCACCCGGCCCCTGGACCGCGCCGTGCGTGTGGCCGAGACCGTGGCGGCCGGCGACCTGACCTCGGCCATCGATGCCCATGGGCGCGACGAGACCAGCATGCTCCTGCGTGCCTTGAAGAAGATGAATGACCGGCTGCTGGAGATCGTGAGCCAGGTGCGCGTCTCCACCGATACCATCGCCACGGCCAGCAGCGAGATTGCGCGTGGCAACCTGGACTTGTCTTCCCGCACCGAGGAGCAGGCGGCTTCCCTGGAGGAGACTGCCTCATCGATGGAGCAGCTCACCGCCACCGTCCGGCAAAACGCCAGCCACGCCGGCCAGGCAAATCAACTTGCGGACTCGGCCTCGGACATCGCGCGCCAGGGAGGGGAAGTAGTCAGCCAGGTGGTAAAGACCATGGGAGCCATCGACGATTCTTCCAGGAAGATCGTGGACATCATCGGTGTCATCGATGGCATCGCCTTCCAGACCAACATCCTCGCCCTGAACGCAGCAGTGGAAGCGGCCCGCGCCGGCGAGCAGGGCCGCGGCTTTGCGGTGGTGGCCTCGGAGGTGCGTGCGCTGGCGCAACGCTCGGCCACGGCGGCCCACGAGATCAAGGGCCTCATCGCCGACTCGGTACAGCGGGTCAGCGATGGCAGCAAGCTGGTGGAGCAGGCCGGACTGACCATGCAGGAGGTGGTGCAAAGCGTGCAGCGGGTGGGTGCCGTGGTCAATGAGATCAGCTCAGCCGGGCAGGAACAGAGCGCCGGCATCGAACAGGTGAACCTGGCCATCGTGCAGATGGACCAGGTGACCCAGCAGAATGCAGCGCTGGTAGAGCAAGCCGCCGCAGCAGCGCAGTCGCTGCAGGACCAGGCCGCGCAACTGGCCCGGCTGGTGTCGGTGTTCAGGCTGGAAGGAGGGACGCCGGGGTTGGCGGTGCTGGAGTTGCCGACGACGGGTCGGCTGGCCTATGCGTAGGTCGATCCGCTATTGAGCGCTGAAGTTGTTGGCACTGGCAATCAGGGTCGCGCCGCAACTGGTCTTGTGGCCCTCGTAGGCCACGGCGACGCCATTGATCTTGTGATGGGCATGACCTTCGACGATGGTGCAATTCTCGTGACCCTTCTGCGGGCAACTGCAGGGGTCGCCTACACGGGCCACGGCAATGCCATTGACCTTGAAGTGCGAGGCGCTGACGCTGGTGACCTTGCCGCCGTGGGAGGTGGCGTCACCGAGACGAATGATCTTGGGCATGGGGATTTCCTTTCGGGCAGGGATTGGGGATAGTGATCAGGAGGCGGACTCGGCGGGGTGGGCAACGCCGGATTGTGGAGTCTCAGCAGGCTGGGGCATCACCGCAGGGGGATCGCGGTGAAGCAGCTTTTCGGGGCTTGCGGTGGGGCGTACGCGGAAGCTGTTGAGGACTTCGTCCCAGAGCTTCATGGCTTGCTCATCCGTTAGTTTTGTCTTTTGCGGGTTGCCGCTTTTGTCTCGATGACCGGTAGTGAGTTCGATCTTGAGTGCTGGCGTATCGAGGGTACCTTCACCTTCGGTTTCCCAGATGAAGCTGTGACCGCGCATGCCGCCGCTGTTCGGCGCCGTTGCAAGATGTTCCTGGCCACGGTAGGGGCCGACTTGTCGATTGCCGCTGCGCAAGACCCGTACCGATGTGGCGAGTCTACCAAGCGATTGTAGGACTCCGCTCATGCGCTCCAGTAACGGGCGGTCATGTTTGCTCATGGCCAGGGGGTAGAACCAGACGGAGATAAATGCGTCAGGATGGCCCGCTATGTCGATATCGATACCAGCTTCTTCATTTCCCCACTTGGGACTGGAGATGAAGCCACCTTCAAAGCAGTAGCCGGGTTCTGAAGGGATTTCGCCATCAGATCGCGGCCGCAAATGGGCAAGGATTTCACGCATCCGGTTAATGACGATATCCTGACGACTTATCGTTCCATGGCTAGGTTTGCTCATCCCGGCCCGACCTTTGATGACGAACCGTATGCCATCAATCCAGCGATATCCTTCGACCTCAGCAATAGCCTCTGTAAAGTCTTCTTCCCAAAAAACCAGGATATGTGAGTGAGTATCAGGCCTCAAAGACAAGCGAAGGAGGCTGGGCTCGATCTCGTGTTTCATGGCCTTCAGGGCCTTCTCCTTTTCAGCTATGGCGGCTTCAAAACTTTGTAAGCTGATTTGCTCGGGCTTCTCCAATCGCGTGAACTTATAAATATAGTTGCCGCCACTAATTCGCGATCCTACAGGAAAGTCAAGAGCATAACGTCCGATGCAAAACGTGGTCGTTAAAGAGGTTACTTCAGAGATCACGACGTTCGTTTTTGGAGATGATTTAGTCTGGGCTGATGCATCGGATGAAATGAACAATACCGTACATGTGGTCGCTACGCGAGCGATACGAAGGAGGGTGTGGATATTCATGACTGACCGAGATGAAATTTCGGAAACATCGATTCGCTCACGATTTTGATGATCAAATAAAAATTGATCTCCTGGGTAACCTTGGCGCTGTAAAAATACTGATGACCATAACTTTCATGCGCCTTAAGTTTCCCTTCATTCTTGAATGTCTGGACCCCAAATAGCGTCGTTGAACCGTCAGATTCGGCCGCTCCCGGTCTGCTACCGGATTGGATACTGAATCGACTCTTACTGATATCTTCATACTTGCAACTCACCCCGCTGAGGGAAATCTAAGTGGCACATCAATAAGAAATCACCCTACGCAGAAAGTGGACACAGAGGTAGCTGGACGGTCGTTCATCAGTTCTGATCGCTGGTCACCACTATCAGCAGCGCGGGCGGTCGCGACCAACACCGGTAGTGAGAAGATCAACCAAGAGAGTGCGCGGCGCATCACGACTTGCTCCCGCCTTGCGTATCGGCACTTTCACCGGCCGAGCCGCTTTCCGAACTGGTGACGTCGACTCCTTCTTCGTAATCGACCAGAGTCCATACGGTCTTGGTTTCATATGTCGGTGGTTTCTTGCGCAAGGCCTGCCACAGGTTCGGCGGACCCAGCAGGACAACGGAGGGCATCTTCTCCCCAGCCTTGAAGAAGCGCCGACGACCGCCCGCAACATTGCCCGTGTCAACACATCTCCACCAGCCATTCTGCGGGCAGGTGCTGCCGGTCCCGGCGAGCTCGCCGAGAGGACGCAAGGGGGAGGATGGAGGATTGTTCTGGCTGGTTTTCTGCGGGTCCGTGGTCGGACGCACGCGGAAGCTGTTGAGGACTTCGTCCCAGAGCTTCATGGCTTGCTCATCGGTCAACCGGGTCTTTTGTGGGTTGCCGTCTTTGTCTCGATGACCGGTAGTGAGTTCGATCTTGAGTGCTGGCGTATCCAGGGTACCTTCGCCTTCGGTTTCCCAGATGAAGCTGTGACCGCGCATGCCGCCGCTGTTCGGCGCCGTTGCCAGATGTTCCTGGCCTCGATAGGGGCCGACTTGTCGATCTCCACTACGCAAGACCCGTACTGATGTGGCCAGGCGACCCAGAAATTGCAGCACCCCGCCCATGCGTTCCAGCAATGGACGGTCGTGCTTACTCATGTGTAGAGGGTAAAACCAGACGGAGACAAACGCGTCAGGATGACCGGCGATGTCGATATCGATGCCGGCCTCTTCCAGCTCCCACTCAGCGCTGGCGATAAAGCCGCCCTCAAAGCAGTAGCCGGGTTCTGCAGGAATTTCCGTATCGGGGCGCGGCCGAAGATTTGAAAGGGCCTTTTCCATCTTACCGAGGATCAGCTCTTCTCGGCTCTTGGTTCCCTCGACCGGCGGGCTAGTTCCTGCTCGCGCTTTCAATACATACTGTGTGCCATCAATCCAACGGTATCCTTCGACTTCGATGAGACCTGCCGACATATCGAATTTCCAGAAACTTAAAACACGAGAGTCTGCTGTCGGCGTCCTCGATATGCGCAAGAGGCTTGGGTCCTTTTCGTGCTTTTCCTCTCTGAGCATCTTTTCCTTCTGACTGAGTTCGCGCTGAAAGTCTTCAAACGACTTCTTGGTGGAACGCTGAATTCTGAGATAGTCATACTTGTAGTTTCCTCCACTAAGCGAAGATCCCAGAGGCACATCGATAAGAAATCGACCCATGCAGAAAGTGGAAACGGAAGGGAAAGGGGAGATATTGGATTGCATGTTCATCAGATTTGATCGTTGGTCACCGCTGTCCGCAACGCAAGTCGCCGCGACGAACAGCACAAAAGAAAATATCAGACGAAAGAGAACAGGCGGTTTCATTCCTTCTCCAATAGGCTCTTCACATAAGGGGATTCGGCCACCATGCTGACGATGGAATACAGGGTGACAGCTTGTACGATCGGAGCGTTGTATGAAAATTGGTGTTCGTAGCTATCGTGCATTTTCGATTTTCCTTCGTGCTTGAATATCTGAATTGAGTACGGCTTAGGTGCCGCGCCCGACTCGGCGGGTACGGTACCGTCGCCGGGACCGGCCCCATCCTGGATACTGAATCCCACCCGGCATCGTTCCCCGAAAGCAAGCTCCACCGTCCCATTCAAATCATCGGATCCGAGAACTGCGGATTCCGGCTTACTTGGGACAGATCGAGCGCTTCTCCATAACACCTCGTTCCACGACGGCTTTTCAGGATCAGCAGCGTAATAGGCATATGTTGTCGGATGATATTTTTCGGCAATCATGTGATGCAGCTTCATTGCCACTTTCATATTCTCAAAATACCTATCAAAATCTGCGTTTTCGGCGAGAGCCAAAGGTACTGACTTACCCTCCCTCATCGCTTTCTCTCGATCCTCCCTCCCCGCCGGATCAATCAAATCCTCCCTCACCAACTTCCACCAGTCCGCCGTATTGTTGAGATAGATGTTCGCGTAGGGGTCCCCCTCGCCCAGAAAGCTCTCCATCTCCTCCTGCACCCCGCGTTGCCCCATCCCCACATAACTGACGCGCAGCCAATGCCGCTCGCCACTGTTGCTCCAGGTCCGGTATTGATCTGTGGGCAGCAGCTCCAGCGGACCTGCTGCGTTGGCCATCACCGCGGTGCAGTCGGCGCCGTTGCGCCCCAGAATCACCTGTGCTGCCCCCTCAAACCCTGCGCGTATGCGCTTGTAGGTGGCTGGTGCCCCCAGGGCGGGCATGACACCGTGCAGCACCCCCAGGATGCGCTGGTCCATTCCCGGCAATTGCGCACAGGCACGGGCCACCAGGCCGCCCATGCTGTGCGTGATCAGGATCACCTGCTCGCAGGCTTTGCCCTTGCTGCGGTAATAGGCGGTGATGCGTTCGATCTCGGCGGCCAGCCGCTCGGCGGAAACCTTGTTGCTCTGCAGCCAGTTGTACCCCACCGCATGTACCGGGTAGAGCAGTTCGGCAGCGTCGCGCAGCTGTTGCTCCTGCAAGGGAACGAAGGGCTTTTGCGCACCTAGCTTGGCGGCGTCCTGGCGGTTCATTACCAGTTCCTGCCAATGTGGAGTGAGTGTCTGCCCCTGGCTGATCGGATCGAAGATCGTCGCCATGCTCTTCTCAAGAAACGCCAGGATCTTTTCGTAGCTGTCGCCGTGTAGTTGGCCCCAGCCACGCCATCGCGCGCGTTCGGCATCGGTCTTGCCAGGCGCAATCGCCAGCAAACTTTTGCAGGCGTCGTCGGGATAGGCCGGCCCCTCATCATCGACTTCGGTATTGTCGGGATCGAGCAGACGCTGCCTGTCCGCAGCAGTTCGAACGAGGGACCTGAGCAGGAGAATGACGGCGTCCCATTTGCCTTCAGGTGGAAACCACGCTGCGTCCCTGTCACGATCCATTGTCTTGAGCCGCGTCCCCATGATCCCCGGCACGAAGACGATGGGCAGCACCGCATCCGGCGAGGTGAGGCACAGGGCGCGTACCTTCATGCTCTTGCCGGTCAGGACCGACTGCGCCACATCATTGCCCTGATCGTCCCAGCTGGTGCCGACCAGGCGGGTGGGTTCCGGGTTGTTTGCCTGCTTCACTGTCTGATTCATTGCCTACTCCTTCAGTAGATGCAGCCGGGCGATGCGCAAGGCCATGTCCTGGCTCAGCTCGGTGCGGCCCTGCTCGTCGGTGATGCCTTCCATGGCGCTGCCATCATCAAGTTCGATGCGGTAGCGCTGGTGCGCATGGGGTCGCCCGCTGCCGCGCCGGGCCAATATGAAGCGCTCGTCAGTCGGCACATTGCTGACCGGCAGGGTGATCTCGGGAACGTGCGCGTCTGCACCGCCCAGGTGATGGAAATCGGCCGAGCGGATGACGTGGTCGCCACTACTCTGCTGGGTGATCGCGCCGCCGCCGAGATCAATCTGCGCGCCCTGTGCAACGAAGCGCAGGCGCGGTGCCTGCAACACGATTTCTTCTGCGGCGGTGAGAACGATGCGTTTGGCAGAGGTGGCTTCGATGTTGTCGGCGTCCGTCTGCAGTTCCAGCTTGCCGCTGGCGGCAACCAGTTTGATCCCCAACCGATGGGCGAACAGGCTGATGCTTTCGGCCACGCGGGCCAGCAGCTTCTTGCCCACTGAAAGCTGGGTGTTGCCCACACTGATCATGTCGATCTGGGTCTGTGCGCCGATGGCGATACTGTCTTCGCTGCTGATGGCGACACCGGCCGGAGCGGTCACGGCGACCAGGGGACGCCCGCCGCCGCTGCCTTCCTTGTCGGTGTTGCTGCCGGCTTCCCAGCGTTCGAGGCGTTCACGCAATGTGCTTAGGGTGCGGGCCTCGGTGTCGCCGGCACGGTGGGTCTGTGCCAGGGAGGCCAGTTGCTGCTGGACGTCCTGCAGCGCCGTCATGAGACCGAGCAATTCCTGCCTGTCGAGTTGCCCTCCAGCGGCGGCCGGGCGTGCGGCGGCGCTGATCAGTACGCCTTGTCCACCCCGCAGGGCCAGTGACTGGTCGGTGCGCAACTCCGCGCCTTCACCCCGCGCGGTCCCAAAACCCTGGTCGCGGGGATGGGTGAGCCAGCCCAGGTTCAGTTCGCTGTAGCCATGCTGGGAGGCGAGCTGCGCGCTGATTTCGCGCGGCGTGTCGTCCAGCCGTAGCTGGTTGTAGCGGTGGCCTCGGACTTCCTTGCTTTTGATGCCGGCCAGGAAGCGGTTGGCCGGTAGGGCGCCGATGTCGCTGAAGCTGGGCGGCAGGGAGGTGGCGCCGTGCACGCGACCGATGATGATGGGCTTGTCGGGATCACCGCCGAGAAAGTCGACGATGACTTCCTCGCCCACCCGCGGCAGACTGATCGCACCCCACTGGTGGACGGCCCAGGTACTGGCCACGCGCACCCAGGCCGAGTCGCGCCCGCTGTCGCTGGCACCGGCGCCATTGGCGTGGTGATGATCCTCGATCCGGGTGCCGGGAAAGCGGATCTTGACCCGGCCAAGCGCGTCGCAGAACACCGCCTCGTTGGGGGGACCGACCACGTGCGCGTTCTGCAGGCGAGGCGTCGGCACATCCTGCCGCGGATCGAAGGCCGGTACCACCGGGGTGCCGCGCCGTACACAGGAAAAATGGTTGCGGTAGCGGAACGTCCGGGTGGGCGCACCTTGATTCGGGCTTTCAACGCCCTGGTGTCCATCCTCGTCGCCTATTTCCCATCGGTTTCGAACCGACAATGCCTTCACTTTGGTCGCCAGGCTATGCGGCAGGTTGTTCTCGGCCTCGACGTCGAGGCTGGTGATGATGAACTCCCGCTCGTGGGCGGGATGCCGGTCCAGCTCCGGATGATCTTCGACGGTGATCCACTCGCCCACGCGCAGTGCGCGCACAGTGGAACGGGCCTGGAAGGATTTGGATTCGTACGCGTGGCGCTGCATGCGCAATTTGCCAAGCTGGCGATAGTCCTCCGATTCGTTGCCGGTACGCGGGGCGTCGATCCGGTAGTCATCCACACTGGCGGCGAAGCGGCTGCCGAGGATGCCCTGGTCCGCCCGGGTGGTTTCCCGGCTGCGCATGGGGCCGCCCTTGGCGTGGTCCCAGCCGTAGCGATTGACGCTACCGGGCCGCAAGGTCCTCACCGCGCTCCAGTGCGTGATGCTGTCCTGTTCGCCGGGCGCATGGTCACGGTGATAGCGCACCATGCCGGCGGCGTTGGCCGGCAACTGGAAGGCATCGTTGAATAACACCAGGGTGTGGGTCGGCCGGCCTGTGCGGTCCTCCGGTGCCGGCTCGCCCGGGCGGATGAACCAGCCTATGCCGCGTCGCTTCCAGAGCCGGCGCAGGAAGTCGCCATCGGACTCGTTGTGCTGCATGGTGAATTCGCGCAAGGGATAGCCTCCGGCCAGCAGGCTCCAGTCGACGTCGAAGCAGGACGTGAGCACGGGATTGATCCTGCGCCACTCGGAGAGCAGCACCTGCGTGACATCGAGCTCATTGGCATGCAGGAAGACCCGCGTATTGCTGCGCTGGCCCATCAGCGCCAGGGCGTCGCGCAGGATCAGCCGATAGCTGGCGAGGCCATCCTCGACTTCACCGGCACTGGCCTCGGCAATCAGGCCGGACACCCTGCGCAATTGGCCACGATCGGTCACGAAGCGGATCTCGGCGGGCAGCGCGATAAAGTCCTTGAGCGGCAGATCGGCCTGGGCGGAGATGCAGTGCAGACGGTATTCGAATGCACCGCAGACGGCCTCATGGCCTGAGACGTGGGTCACCAGCAGGCGCTCGTCCAGGCGCGGCGCATAAGCCGATCCGGGTTCGGCGGGTGGCGGCTGCATCAGCCGCAAATGGATACTGCGTGCGATGTCGGAGTAGCCCGTAAGCGACTCCTTCAGAGAGCGGAAAACCATGCCAGGGTCCTCGATGCGAATCCGCCTGGGTGCCGGGGGCATGCAGGACGGCAGAGCTATAGTTGGAATGGGGTAGAACGCACTGCGATTGAGGCGGTTATGCTAGCGGCGGCATACGCAAGCTTCGCGGCGAGGAAGACTGTTGACAGGTATTTTCGTTAGAATTCGATAACACGCATTGCCGCACATGCATGCAGCAATGGACGGCCTGCACGCAGTCCCGCGTGCTGCGACAAGGCCAAGGCGGTGAAAGACAGGCTCATACCGGCCTGACCCACGAATCAGAGGCGCGCCCGCGTAGGCAGCGCCCGCCGGATCAACCGGGACCGCACGGCCCCGACACCCGAAGGAGACCAGAAGTGAATCCCACCATCCCGCCACGCACCGTGATCAATGGCACGCACTACCGCCACGACGAAGCGGCGCCGTACCAATGGCAGATACCCGAATTCTTCAACATCGGCATCGCCACCTGCGACCGCTGGGCCGATGGCAGTGGCCGTCCCGCCATCATCAGCGAGGAGGCCGACGGCAGCGTCACCACCTGGAGCTACGACCAGCTCAAGACCCTGAGCGACCAGTTTGCCCAGGTGCTGGCGGAGGCCGGCATCGGGCGCGGGGACCGCATCGGTATCTACCTGTCGCAACGCATCGAGACGGTGATCACCCATATCGCCGCCTACAAGCTAGGGGCGATCACGGTGCCGCTGTTCTACCTGTTCGGGCCGGAGGCCATCGCCTATCGGCTGCAGAACAGCGAAGCGGCAGCGCTGGTGACCGACAGCAGCGGCATGGACAAGGTCCACCTGGCCGGCGAACTACCGGCGCTGAAGGTCGTGTTCTGTGTGGAGCAGTCCGACATCGTGCTGCCGCAGACCACCGACTTCTGGGATCGCCTGCGCGCGGCGGCACCGCTGCCGCAGGCGGTGGCAACACGGGCCGACGATCCGGCCATGATCATCTATACCTCCGGCACCACCGGCAAGGCCAAGGGAGCGCTGCATGCACATCGCGTGCTGCTGGGGCATCTGCCGGGGGTGGAGGTCTCGCACGACAGTTTCCCGCATCCTGGCGACCGCTTCTGGACGCCGGCCGACTGGGCCTGGATCGGGGGGCTGCTGGACGTGCTGCTGCCGTCGCTGTATCACGGCGTGGCGGTGGTGGCGCGGCGCCTGGAGAAGTTCGACGCCGAGGCCGTGTTCGGCCTGCTGGCGCGGCATGACATCCGTAATGTGTTCTTCCCGCCGACCGCCCTGAAGATGCTGCGCGGCACGCCCTCGCCACGGGAGCAATGGCCTTTCACGCTGCGCAGCGTGGCCAGCGGCGGCGAGACACTGGGCGATGACCTGATCGCCTGGGGACGCGAGGCACTGGACGTTACCATCAACGAGTTCTATGGCCAGACCGAATGCAATCTGGTGGTCTCATCCTCGTCGAAGCTCTACCCCAGTGCTTCGGGCAGCATGGGCCGTGCCGTGCCGGGGCACGACGTGCAGATCGTCGACGAGGATGGTCGGATCGTGGCGCGTGGTGCCGTCGGCAACATCGCTATCCGCGCGCCGGACCCGGTGATGTTCCTGCGCTACTGGCGCAACGAGGAGGCCACACAGGAGAAATTCGCCGGCGACTTCCTCCTCACGGGGGATCTGGGCAACATGGATGAACAGGGCTATATCCGCTACCTGGGCCGCAATGACGATGTCATCACCAGCGCCGGTTATCGCATCGGGCCGGCGCCGATCGAGGAGTGCATCATGCGTCACCCGGCGGTGCGCATTGCGGCGGTGGTGGGCATCAAGGATGCATTGCGGACCGAGGTGGTGAAAGCCTTCGTGGTGCTCAAGGACGACCATACACCGGGCCAGGCACTGGTGGCCGAACTGCAGCAGCATGTGCGGGCGCAACTGGCGGCCCACGAGTATCCCCGCGTGATCGCCTTCGTCGATGCGCTGCCCACCACGGCCACCGGCAAGATCATGCGCAAGACCCTCAAGGAGATGGATCAGTAGTCCGGTTCATTCAACCACGGCGTCATGGTGTCATGGCCCGTGTGCGGCCCATTGCATCAACCATGACAGGCCGAACAGCAGGGCGCCGATCAAGCCCCCCACCAGCGTGCCGTTGATGCGGATGTACTGCAGGTCGCGCCCGATGTTCAGTTCGATCTGGCGCGACAGCTCGGCGCTGTCCCACTGCTTGATGGTGTCGCTGATGTGACGCGTGAGCAGTTGCGCTACCTCCGGGCTGAGGCTGGCCATGGCCTGCTCCAGGTGATCGTTGAGAGAGGCGCGCAAAGCCGCGTCCTCCTGCAGGGCGCGACCTATCCACTGCGTGGCGGCAGCAGCCTGCGCGTGCAGGGCCGAATCGGGCCGTTCCAGGTCTTGCCGCAGCCAGGTGCGCAAGCTCTCCCAGAGACTGCCGACATAGGCGTTCACGGCCTCGCCTTGCAGGACCTCGCGCTTGATCTGCTCGGCACGCTCGCGCAGGGCGGGGTCCTGCTTCAGACGCTCGATGAAGCCTGCCAACTGGCGGTCGAAGGCCTGGCGCAGCGAGTGTTGCGGGTCCTCGGCGATGCCGCTCAGCAGTTTGTCCAGGATGTCGGCCAGGGTGCTGGCGGATTTCTCGCCGATCCAGCTGGACGGCAGCAGCTTTTCGATCTTGGGATATTCGCGCTGCAACCATTCCACCATGCGTTCGGCGATGAAGGCGCGGGTCTCCTCGCGATTGAGCAGTTCGGCCAGCGCCACGATGGCGCGGTCCAGCAACTGCTGGTGGCGGCCGTCCAGGGTGAGGGTATCGAGGATGGTGGCCAGCGAGCGCGACAGGTCCAGCTTGCCCAATGCCGCATGCAAGGCGTCGCGCACGAAGGCCTGGATGCGACGGTCATCGATGAGCGTGAGCACGGCACCGACCGCCTGCGCCATGTAGCTGCCCAGGCGGGCTGCATTCCCGGGCGCGGCCATCCAGGCCGACAGGCGCTGCGCCGGGTCGTGCCGGCGCACCAGCGCAGCGAGCGATTGCGGGCTCAGGAATTTCTCTTCGACGAACACCGCCAGGTTGTCGGCGATGCGATCCTTGTTGCGCGGGATGATGGCGGTGTGCCGCGACAGCCAGGGTAGGGGCAGGTGGCGGAACAAGGCGCTCACCGCGAACCAGTCGGCCAGCGCGCCCACCATCGCCGCTTCGGCCATGGCCCGCAGCAGGCCGCTCCACAGCGAAGGCGGCGCCAGCGACGCGCCGACGAACAGCGCCACCGCCGCCAGCAGGCAGATCAGGGCCAATCCTTTGGCGCGACGCAAGGCTTGTGGTTTGTCCATGTCGATGCAGTACGTGTGATGAAGGTCCTTTTGCTCGCAGGATGAGACAAAGAGCAACAATCAACAGCGAAAGTTCTGAATATTTCGAAGAAAAACTAGAGCTTTTTCGAAGAAATACTCAACCAAACTACGATAACAATCTCGTTATTTTTCGATTATTCCGCGAGAGATTCGCAGGTATAAGTATTTGTCGCGGATAGTTTGTGCGTTTGTAATTGTAGCTAATCGACCGTCACCCCTAGCCGCCCGATCCTTGCGCACATGAAAAATACAGAGACTCCACCAAGCGCCCGCATCATCTTCGGACAAAACGTTCGCAGAGTTCGCCGGCTTAAAGAGATGTCACAAGAAGAACTGGCATTCCGGGCTGACATCAGTCGCACCTACCTGAGCGAGGTTGAACGCGGAGATCGCAATATCTCCGTGGACAACATGGAAGCCCTCGCCATCGCCCTGGAGATGGAATTGCCCGATCTCATGCGGCATACCCTGCTGGCGCTGCCCAGCGAGGATTCCCGCTGAGACCCCGGTCCGGCCGATGCCCCTGGCCTTCAGGCCTTAACTGACGAACCTGCCTGCGCCATGGGAAAGCGCAGGGTGAACACCGTCTGACGGCCCGGCATGCTGCTTGCGCCCGCCTGGCCACCATGCAACACCATGATCGACCGCACGATCGCCAGTCCCAGTCCGCTGGAGCCACTGGCGCTGCTGCGTGAGGGATCGGCCCGATAGAAGCGATCGAAGATGCGCTCCAGCAGGTCGGCCTGGATGCCCGGCCCGGGGTTGGATACCGCAATGACGGTGGCGCCATCGACGGTGCTGGCTTCGATCGTGATGCTGCCCTGCGCCGGCGTAAAGCGGATGGCATTGGCCACCAGATTGCCGACGGCGCGCCGCAGCAACATCACGTCGGCCTGGATGCGCCCGCTGCCGATGACCGCGATGCCCACCTGGGCGTCTTCGGCGATGCCCTCGAAATACTCGGCGATGCGATTCAATTCCTGCGCCACATCGAGGTCCTGAATCTGCAGCACCACATGGGCGTTCTCGGCACGGGCCAGGAACAGCATGCTCTCCATCATCCGCGACAGACGCTCGTACTCCTCGATATTGGAACTGAGCAGGGCCTGGTATTCATCGATGCCGCGAGGCTTGCCCAACGCCACCTGGGTCTGCACCATCAGATTATTCAATGGCGTACGCAGGTCATGCGCCAGATCAGCCGAAAACTGGCTCAGTTGCTGGAAGCTGCGATGCAGCCGGTCCAGCATCTCATTGAAGGATTGCACGATCTCGTGCAGTTCACGCGGCGCGGCCTGCAGGTCGAGCCGGGTATCAAGACGATTGGCGGAAATGGCGCGCGTCTGCAGGGCCATCATGCGCAAGGGACGCAGGCCGCTGCGCACCAGGAAAAATCCAAGCAAGGTCGCCAGGACCGTCCCGATACTGGCCGCCCACCATACGTCGGAGCGATAGTCGGCCAGCAACTGCATGCGGTCCGAGGCGGTGCGCACCACCAGCACCACCGCCTGTTCCCCCGAGAGGGTGACGGGCTTGCTGGCGATATAGCGGGCGCGCAGATCGCCGATGTGCAGCGACTGGATACTGTCCCAGGTGCGCAGGTCGATGCGCGAGAGGTCCAGACCCGGGGTGCCGCTGGACGGGTCGTGGCTTTCCATGAGCGTACTGCCGTCGGCGCGGGCGATGCGCACCAGCAGCTGATCGTGACCGGAGAGGGTATCGAGTACCAGATGACGGCGCGCCAGGATATCGTCCAGCGAAGCCGCATGTTCGACCAGATGATTGATGGAGCGGCACTTGCCGGCCAGTTCCTCATCGTCGCGCCGCTCCAGCTGCACATGCAGCGAATGCGAGAGATAGCTGCCCACCGCCGTGAAAATGAGCAAGGCCAGCAGCCCGAACAGCACCACCAGCCGCAGGCTCATCGAGGCCGGTGCGCGCTGGCTCACTGGCGCGCCTCGAAGACGTAGCCCATGCCCCAGACGGTATGCAGCAGCTTCTTGTCGAAACCGTCATCGAGCTTGGCACGCAGACGGCGTACGGCGACGTCGACCACATTGGTATCGCTGTCGAAATTCATGTCCCACACCTGGGAGGCGATCTGCGGGCGCGACAGCACTTCGCCCGGCCGCCGGATCAGCATGTGCAGCAGCGCAAATTCCTTGGCGGTGAGGTCGATGCGCTGACCGGCCCGCGTCACCTTGCGCCTGACCACATCGACCACGACATCGTCGTAATCAATGACATCGGCCTCGCGGCTGGGGCCACGGCGCAGCAGGGTGCGTACCCGCGCCAGCAGTTCGGTGAAGGCAAAGGGCTTGACCAGATAATCGTCGGCGCCCAGTTCCAGGCCCTTGACGCGGTCTTCCACCTCGTCGCGCGCGGTCAGGAACAGGACCGGTGTATCGTGGCTGCGCCGCAGTTCGCGCAGGATGTCCCAGCCGTTCATGCCGGGCAGCATCACATCCAGGATGATCAGCTTGTAGTCCAGCGTGCGCGCATGGTGCAGGCCATCCACGCCGGTCTGCACCCAGTCCACGACAAAGCCGGACTCGGTCAGCCCGCGCTGCAGATAGTCGCCGGATTTGGGCTCGTCTTCCACCAACAAGATATGCATGATCGGATTCCTGACGGATAAGCCGATATTGTGAACCAGGCCCGTCGGGCATTAATTACAAATCTGTAATGACTGGGCAATCTTTCTGAGCGGACCGGCTCCTTAGAATCCATTCCAACGATACGCCAGACACACCACTGGTCATCGCGTCGGCCCCGGCCGATGCACGCCACCCATCCGGGCGGGCATCGAACAGGGCCTTGTGGAAACACTTCTCAAAGGAGCTTCATCATGAAAATCTCGCATCTCGTCATCGCCACCCTGGTCAGCGCTTTCTCCCTGTCGGCCTTCGCCCAGTCCACCGTCCCCACCGAAGCAGCCCGCGACCAGGCCAACCTGTCGGCCCGCAACAACTATCCGGTGGTGCAATACCAAGGCACCAAGACCCGCGCCGACGTGGTTGCCGAACTGAAGGCGGCCGAACTCGGCCAGCCGATGCAGACCGCCGGCGCCAAGCCCTCCATGCAGGACAGCAGCACCCAGAACCAGGCCTTTGACTCCTCGCTCTACAACGGGGCATAATCGGCGCCGGCCGTTACCGCAGCGGTAACGGCAACTGTGGCTGTGGCTATGGCTACGGTGACAGCGACACATCGTGGCTACCTGCCTGTCCCGGGCCGGTAGCCAAACCCACGTCTCCTTCATGCGTGCATTGATTCTTTTCCTGGCCTTGTTGTTGCCGTTGCAGCTCTCGTGGGCTGCAGTGGCCAGCTATTGCCAGCCGGAAAAGGAAAGCCACGGTGCCGCACCCACCGGCCATCCCGGCCACCATGAACACGTTGCTGCACCAGCCGGCGACGAAGCCTCACCCGACGGCCGCAGCAACGCGGGGCAGGGGGGCGACGCCGATGCAGCCTGTGCGGTCTGCCAGCTGTCCTGCATGAAATCCATGCAATGGCAGGGCGCGCCGATGGCCGAACAGACCGGCAGCACGCTTGACGTTTTCAGCACCATCGCGCCCCATCCCAACTCCCACATCGCCGACGGGCCGGACAAGCCCAACTGGCCGCTCGCCGCCTAGCCCGGCGAGCACGCTTCCCTTCTTTCTGCACTCGCCGGATTCCCCTTTTCACCACTGGAGAATTCGATGTACCGGCATATCCCCATGCTGGCGCTTGCCCTGCTCGCGCCGGCCCTGGCCGTGGCCCAAGCCACGCCGCCAGTTGCTGTCCCGTTTTCGGCACCATCCACCGACGCGGCGCCCGTCCTGACCCTGGCCGCCGCACTGGACCTGGCGGCCTCCCACAACAAGGCCTTGTCGGCCGCCCGCCTGGAAATCGAAGCGGTCGAAGGCAGCCTGATGCAAGCCGGCGCGCGCCCCAATCCGGAGTTTTCCGCCCTGATGGAAGACACCCGCAAGGCCAGCCGCACCACCACCTACCAGATCAACCAGCCCATCGAACTGGGTGGCAAGCGCAGCGCCCGCATCGAAGCAGCACAGCGTCAGCTGGACATGGCCAGGATGGAATATGCCAGCCTGCGCCAGCAGATGCGCAGCCGCGTCACCAGCGCCTATCACGAGGCCTTGCTGGCCGGTGAACGCCAGCGTCTGGCGGCCGAACTGGTGCAGCTGGCGCAGACCGCTGCCGACATGACGGCCCGCCGCGTACAGGCCGGCAAGGTCTCGCCGGTAGAACAGACCAAGGCACAACTGGCGCTCTCCACGGCCCAACTGGAACGCCAGCAGGCAGAGAGTGACGCCACCCTCGCCCGCGGCCAGCTGGCCAGCCTGTGGAACGCCCGGCAGGCCGACTTCGTGCTGGCCGATACCGCGCTCGATACCCTGCCACCCCTGCCGGCCATCGCCGACCTCACCGCACGCGTGGGCAACGGGCCGGCGGTGCAGCTGGCGCGGCTGGAGGTGGAACGGCGCGCCGCGCTGGCACGCATCGAAAGCAGCAAGCGCGTTCCCGACCTCACGCTCTCGCTGGGCAACAAGCGTGACGAAGAGGCCGCACGCAACATGTGGGTGGTCGGCTTCTCGCTGCCCATCCCGGTATTGGACAGCAATCGCGGCAATGAACTGGAAGCCATCAAGCGCACCGACAAGGCGCGTGACGAACTGGCCCTGGTCGAACTGCAGATGCAGAACGACGCCGCGCAATCCTACGAGCGCCTGCGCAATGCACGGGCCGAAGCACTGGCATTGCGCCAGGACATCGTCCCCGGCGCACAGAGCGCCTACCTGGCCGCCCGCACCGGCTTCACGCTGGGCAAGTTCGGCTTCCTCGATGTGCTGGATGCGCAGCGCACCTACTTCCAGGCCAGGGCGCAGTACTGGAAGGCGCTGTCGACCGCCTTCCAGGCCGCCGCCGAACTCGATCGCCTGGCCGGCGACGCCCCCCTCAACCTGCAATGAGAACCACCATGACCAGCAAACAGAAACTCGCCATCGCCGCGATCATCGCCATTACCGCACTGCTGTGCGGATGGACCCTGATGAAGGGCCAGGGCGACGCCGAAGCCGCCTCTACGCATCAGGAAGAGGGCGCCCACAAGGATGACGATCATCAGGAAAAAAACGCTACCGACGGCAAGGAAGCCCATGACGACCACGAAAAGCATGAAGAGGGCAAGGATGAACATGGCGAGGAAGAAGGCAAGGTCGCCCTCAGCCAGGAACAGATCACTGCCGCCGGCATCACCCTGAAGCAGGTCGGCGCAGCGCGCATCGAAAGCGGCCTGCAACTGCCGGGCGAGATCCGCTTCAATGAAGACCGCACCGCACATGTGGTGCCGCAGGTGGCCGGCGTGGTCGAATCGGTCTCCGCCACGCTGGGCCAGAAGGTGCGCAAGGGCCAGATACTGGCCGTCATCAGCAGCAGCGCCGTCTCCGAGCAGCGCTCCGAACTGATCAACGCCGAACAGCGCCTGAGTCTGGCACGCAGCACCTGGCAACGCGAGAAACAGCTGTGGGAACAGAAGATCTCGGCCGAACAGGACTACCAGCAAGCGCAACTCTCCCTGCAGGAGGCCGAGGTCGCCGTGCGCAATGCACGCCAGAAGCTGCGCGCCATCGGTGCCACCGGAACGGGTAGCGGTGCCCTCAGCCGGCACGAGATCCGCGCCCCCTTCGACGGCACCGTGGTCGAGAAGCACCTCGGCCTGGGCGAAGCGGTACGCGAGGATGCCAACGCCTTCATCATCGCCGACCTCTCCAGCGTATGGGCCGAGATCATCGTCTCACCCAGGGACTTGCAGAAGGTCCGCGTCGGCAGCTCCGCCGTGGTGCGCGCCACCGCCTTCGAGGCGAACGCTACCGGCCGCATCTCCTATGTCGGGGCCCTGATCGGGGAGCAGACCCGCACCGCCAAGGCCCATGTGGTCTTGCCCAATCCGCAGGAGAGCTGGCGTCCTGGCCTGTTCGTCACCGTCGATGTGATGACCGAGGCCAGCGAGGTAGCACTGACAGTGGATGCGGAAGCGCTACAGACGGTGGACAACAAGAGCGTGGTCTTCGTGCGGGTGGACGATGGCTTCAAGGCGCAGGAAGTGCGCACCGGGCGCAGTGACGGCAAGTCGGTGGAAATCCTCTCCGGCCTGCAAGCCGGGCAGCAGTACGCCGCCAGCGGCAGCTTTGCCATCAAGGCCGAGCTGGGCAAGGGCGCGGCCGAGCATAGCCACTGACGCGGATCGCGACCATCGCGTCACGTCACTCCTACCATTCTGAAAGACGACGATCATGTTTGAACGCATCATTCGCTTCGCCATCGAGCATCGATGGCTGGTCCTGCTGGCGGTGCTGGGCATGGCGGCCTATGGGGTCTACAACTACCAGAAGCTGCCCATCGACGCCGTGCCCGACATAACCAACGTGCAGGTGCAGATCAACACCGCCGCCCCCGGCTACTCACCGCTGGAAACCGAACAGCGCATCAGCTACCCCATCGAGACCGCCATGTCGGGCCTGCCGCAACTGGAACAGGTGCGCTCGCTGTCGCGCTACGGCCTGTCACAGGTAACGGTCATCTTCAAGGACGGCACCGACATCTACTTTGCGCGGCAACTGGTCAACGAGCGTATCCAGCAAGCCAGGAGCCAGCTGCCCGCTGGCATCGATCCGGCCATGGGGCCGATCTCCACCGGCCTCGGTGAAATCTATCTGTGGACCGTGGAAGCCCGCGAGGACGCCCGCAAACCCGATGGCACGCCCTATGGCGCAGCCGACCTGCGCGAGATCCAGGACTGGGTCATCAAGCCGCAGCTGCGGCTGGTGCCGGGTGTGACCGAGATCAACACCATCGGCGGCTACGCCCGCGAATACCACGTCGCGCCCTCGGCTGAACGCCTGGCCTCCTATGGCATGACCATGGACAGCATCATCAAGGCCCTGGAAAAGAACAACAGCAATGTCGGCGCCGGCTACATCGAACGGCGCGGCGAACAGTACCTGATCCGTGCACCGGGCCAGGTGGCCTCGCTGGAAGACATCGGCAATATCATCCTGGCCAATGTGCGCGGCGTGCCCATTCGCATCCGTGATGTGGCCGAGGTCGGCATGGGACGTGAATTGCGCACCGGTGCGGCCACCGAGAACGGGCGCGAAGTGGTGCTGGGCACGGTCTTCATGCTGATCGGCGAAAACAGCCGTACGGTCTCGCAGGCGGTGGACAAGAAACTGCGCGAAATCAACCGCAACCTGCCGGCCGGGGTCGAGGCCATCACCGTCTATGACCGCACCGTGCTGGTGGACAAGGCCATCGCCACGGTCAAGAAAAACCTGATCGAAGGCGCGCTGCTGGTGATTGCGGTGCTGTTCGTCTTCCTCGGCAATATCCGCGCGGCCATCATCACCGCCATGGTGATTCCACTGGCCATGCTCTTCACCTTCACCGGCATGGTCTCCAACAAGGTCAGCGCCAACCTGCTGAGCCTGGGTGCGCTGGACTTCGGCATCATCATCGATGGCGCGGTAGTGATCGTGGAAAACTGCGTGCGCCGGCTGGCCCATGCGCAGCAGCACCATGGCCGCCCGCTCACGCGCAGCGAGCGTTTCCACGAGGTCTTCGCCGCCGCCCGCGAGGCGCGCCGGCCGCTGCTGTTCGGGCAACTGATCATCATGATCGTGTACCTGCCCATGTTTGCGCTGACCGGGGTGGAAGGCAAGATGTTCACGCCCATGGCCTTCACCGTGGTGGCGGCACTGCTGGGCGCGATGATCCTGTCGGTGACCTTCATCCCCGCCGCCATTGCCCTGTTCATCGGCGAACGCGTCTCGGAGAAGGAGAACATCCTGATGCAGTGGGCCAAGCGGCTTTATGCGCCGCTGCTGGTACGCGTCATGGACAACAAGCCGGTGGTGCTCAGTTTTGCCGGTGCGCTGATCGTGGTGTGCGCGGTGCTGGCCACGCGCCTGGGGACCGAATTCGTGCCCAGCCTGAACGAGGGCGACATGGCGATCCAGGCCTTGCGCATTCCCGGCACCAGCCTGTCGCAATCGCTGGAGATGCAGCAGCAGATCGAGAAGACGCTGATGCGGCAATTCCCCGAGATCGAACGCGTCTTCGCCCGCACCGGCACCGCCGAGGTGGCCTCGGACCCGATGCCGCCCAATATCTCCGACGGCTACATCATGTTGAAGCCCGAGTCGCAATGGCCCCAGCCACGCAAGACGCATGAACAACTGCGCGAGGCAATCCAGCAGGCAGTGGCCCGCATCCCCGGCAACAGCTACGAGTTCTCGCAGCCCATCCAGCTGCGCTTCAACGAACTGATCTCGGGCGTGCGCAGCGATGTCGCGGTCAAGATCTTCGGCGACGACATGGGCGTACTCAACGACACCGCCGCCAAGGTCGCCGCCGTGCTGCAGAAGACCCGCGGCGCCACCGAAGTGAAGGTGGAACAGACCACCGGTCTGCCGATGCTGAGCGTGGACATCGATCGCCAGAAACTGGCGCGCTATGGCCTGAACGTGTCCGACCTGCAGGACACGATCGCCACCGCCATCGGCGGCACCCAGGCCGGCACGCTGTTCCAGGGCGACCGCCGCTTCGCCATCGTGGTGCGCCTGCCCGAAGCCGCCCGCGCCGATCTGGACGCCCTGCGCCGCCTGCCCATTGCGCTGCCGCTGCAGGAGGGCGCCAGCCGCATCAGCTATGTCCCGCTGGCCGAGGTGGCGACGCTCAACATCGCCCCCGGTCCCAACCAGGTCAGTCGCGAAGACGGCAAGCGCCGCATCGTGGTCAGCGCCAACGTACGGGGCCGCGATCTGGGCTCCTTCGTGGCCGATGCGGAACAGGCTCTGCAAGCACAGGTGCGCATCCCCACCGGTTACTGGACCACCTGGGGCGGCCAGTTCGAGAACCTGCAATCGGCCACGCAACGTCTGCAGATCGTCATCCCGGTGGCGCTGCTGATGGTGTTCGTGCTGCTGTTTGCGATGTTCAACAACGTCAAGGATGGCTTGCTGGTCTTCACCGGCATTCCCTTCGCGCTGACCGGCGGCATCCTGGCGCTGGCCGCGCGCGGCATTCCGATGTCGATCTCGGCGGCAGTGGGCTTCATCGCGCTATCGGGCGTGGCGGTGCTCAACGGGCTGGTGATGATCTCCTTCATCCGCAGCCTGCGCGAGGAAGGTCGCAGCCTGGACGTGGCCATCCACGAGGGCGCCATGACGCGCCTGCGCCCGGTGCTGATGACGGCGCTGGTGGCGTCACTGGGCTTCGTGCCGATGGCACTGGCCACCGGCACCGGCGCCGAGGTACAGCGTCCGCTGGCCACGGTGGTGATCGGCGGCATCCTGTCCTCCACCGCATTGACGCTGCTGGTGCTGCCGCTGCTGTATCGGATGGCGCATAGGAGGGACGAGGAGGGCGAAGCTGAGCGCCCGGGCGCAGCAACGCGCCGCTCGCGCTGGATGAAGTGGTTGCCTGGCTATCGGACTGCCCGGCGCTGATGTCCAGCGGCAGCCCTGCCAGGCGGATCAGCGGAAGCGATCCGGCGTCGTCAGCAGTTCGACGAATTGCTCGCCCGGCATGGGCTTGCCGTACCAGTAGCCCTGGTACAGCGAACAGCCTTGCGCATGCAGCAGGTCGCGCTGCTGCTGCGTCTCCACCCCTTCGGCGATGATGGACAGGTTCAGGCTCTGACCCAGCATGATGATGCTGCGCACGATGCTGGCCATGGCCGCATCCTTCTCCATTTCACGTACGAAGCTCTGATCGATCTTGATCTGGTCGATGGGGAAGCGCCCGAGGTACGCCAACGACGAGTAACCGGTCCCGAAATCATCCAGCGAGATCGAGATATCGCTGGACCTCAGCATTTGCATCTTGGCGATCACGTCTTCGACGTGGTCCACCATCATGCTTTCGGTCAGCTCCACCTTCAGTGCATGGCTGTGGAGGCGATACTTGCCGATGATCTCGCGGAAGCGGCCCACGAAATTGTCCACCTTGAATTCTTGCGCCGACACATTCACCGCCACCACCAGCTCATGCGCCAGCCCCTGGCGCTGCCAGGCCTGCAGATCGGCACAGATGGCGTGCAATGCCTGCTGACCGATCTGCTCCATCAGGCCCATGTCTTCGGCCACCGAGATGAAGCCGCCCGGCGCGACGATGCCCTTTTCCGGATGCTTCCAGCGCAGCAAGGCCTCGGCGCCCACCACTTCACCCTCATAGGTCACCTGCGGCTGGTAATACACGATGAACTGGCGCTGCGCGACCGCCTGGCGCAGTTCGGCTTCCAGCAGGCTGCGCTGGTTGGCCAGCGCCTGCATCGCGGGGTCGAAGAAGCGGAAGGTATTGCGGCCGGCCAGGCGCGACTGCACCATCGCCAGCTCGGCCTGCATCAGCAGTTCGGCCGCGCCGTGGTGATCGTCATGGACGATATTGATACCCAGGTTGACCGCGCAAGGGAAGCGCGCAGCGGCGAGGGCACGGGGATCGGTGAAGGTGGCAATGATGCGATGGGCCAGCGCCTCGCAGAAGCGGAGGCATTCGGCCAGGTCCTGGGTCCGGATTTCGCTGCCCAGCGCAAACTTCGCGCCCTCCAGGCGCGCCACGGTCTGCTCGGGCGTGACACACCCGGAGAAGCGGCGCGCGCACTCGACCAGCAACTGCTCGATCTCCTCCGAACTGGCGCCGCCATAGGAGAGATCGGCCCGACTGATCTCCATCACAAAGACCGCCCCGGCCGTACCGTTGCTGCGACGTCGCGCCAGACCGCGTCGCAGGCGGTCCATGAAGAGCGTCTTGTTGGGCAGCTGGGTGACCGGGTCATAGAAGGCCAGGCGGTCGATACGGTTCTCCGCATCCAGCCGTGCACTGACATCGATGACCACCCAGATCTGGTCCGCCGGCCGCGCCGGATCGATCAGCGAGGTATGCAATTCGGCCGGGAAGCTGCCGCCATCACCCCGGCGCAACAGTACGATCTCGCCGGCCGCCCCACTGGAACGGGCCACCGCCTGCGCCACGTAGGCCGCCTGCTGGGCCGGTTCGACAAAGACCTCTTCGGCGGGCTGGCCGACGAGATTCCTGTCCGCACTGCCGAGCAGCGCCTGCGCGGCCTCGTTGACGAAGACGATGCTGCCGTCGCGCACGAACAGCACCCCCGCCGGGATGTTACCGAGAATGGCCGCCTGTTCATCGAAGAGCGCCTTCAGGCTGCTTTGCATCGATTCCATATGGCGCGCCAGCTGACCGATTTCATCCTGCTGCGGGATGGCGATGCGTTCATCGAAGCTGCCGCGCTCGATGCGCTCGGTCGCTGCGGTCAACATGCCGATGGGCCGAAGGATGCGACGATAGACCAGCAGCCCGATGATGATCAGCGAAGCCACCGCCTGCGCCAGCAGCACCAGGGTGTGGAAGCTCTTGTCAGCGGCCAGCTTGCGTTGCAGCTGGTAGTCCGACACGATCAGCTGCAGGCTGCCCAGGCTCACGTTTTGATGGTTCTGCTGCATCACCAAAGGCACGCTGCGCGAGATGATGTTGCCCAGGCGTCGCTGGCCGTCTTCCACGCGGGCGATGATCTTTTCATCGGGATCGGCGATCTCGGCCGACACCACCTGCGGATCGAGCATGGCCCCCTGCAGCACGGCGTTGATGTCGGACTTGTCAAGGCTCCACACCGGCAGCACCAGGCTGTGCTGCATGGTCTGCGCCTTTTCGTTGACCAGTGCCTGCATCTCGATACCGATCTGCTTTTCGCGCACGCCGTTGAGCACGGTCAGCGCCAGCACCACCGGCAGGCACAGCGCCACCAGCATGGCAATGGCGATATAGACGCCGAGGCTATTGAGTTTCTTATTCATGGTCTTGCAGAGAACGTGACGAGGGCGAAGCCCGCTTATTTGAACCAGTCCAGGCGATAGGTCTCGATGGCCTTGCGCTCCAGGGGCGTGAGGCGATCATTGTTGAGGACGATGACGCGCGGGTGGGTCGACTTCAGCAACTGCCGCGCCTGGCGCGTGGAGCGATGCTGGCGGATCAGCTCGGCCAACTCCCCGCTGCGATGGATCTTGCGCAGGCCTTCCAGCAGGGCATCGCGGATATCGTCGCGCCCCGGCGTGGTGTAGAAGAACAGGTCCACCGGGTAGTACAGCACCAGGTCCGGCACGATGGCCAGCTGATGGTCGCGGTCGTAGGTCTCCAGCTCGCCGCTCGCTTCGAAGACCGAGCGGTTATAGAAGTCGAAGCGCCTGGCCTTGAGCATCTCGAAGAGATTGAGATAGTTGCCCTGCACGACGTCCAGGCCATTGGCCTGCATGATGCTGGTGTCGGTCCAGCCGATACCGGAGCCGATGCGGAACCTGCGCAGGTCGTCGAGGGTACGGATATCCCGGGCGCGCTGCAGGCTGGCGGCATTGGCCATCAGCACGCGGTAGCCACCGCCGCCGAGGTAGATCGGAAAGGGAATGCCTTCCAGCCCGCGGGTCATGGAACTGCCGGCGGAGGTGGTCATCAGGTTGCAGTACTGGCCGGCCTGGATCAGCTGGACGTAGCGCTGGTCGGAGGTTGCCACATCGGCCACCTGGCAACCCTTGATGGAGAAGCGCTTGCCGGTCGCCCGCATCGCCAGTTCGAGGACGGCCTTGCGGTAATCGATGAGGGGGTTGTCATCGTTGAGATCGGCCAGCTTGATCTCGATGACGTGATGGGCGGGGTCAGGGCTGGTGGAGGATTGGGCGCGGGCAATATTGGCGCAGAACGGACCCATCACCAGGACGAGCAAGACTGCGGCAACTGTTCGGGCGCTCGTCTTGATGTTACTCATACAGGGCGGTGTGATCGAATTGAGATTCGATGGTATGCAAGCATCAGGGGATGTGCAAGATTTTGTGGGGCGGGGAGGGGGTGGGGTGTGGCGGGATGGCACAGAAAATGGATGTTGATGTGAAATCGGCGGGGTAATGGGACGTTAATGTGAGGAACTAAGATTTTCCATCCTCTTCGGATGTCGAAGCGGCGATCAATGTTGAATCCGCCACGGCCCCTTTCCCCGACGGAATGTCGGTACAGATAATGAACTTATAAGCTCGTCTGACCTTGATTATCAGTTAAATCCAGCTATATTTTTTAACGGATGAGCTGTCGTTGGGGCGACTTCATCACATCTTTGAACAAGACCGATTCAACTGACGGCCGCTTTCCTATAAGAAATCGTCGCTGTCGTCACAGGGGGAGTCCATGAAAACAACGATCATCAAAGTCTTGATCATCTTCGCATGTCTGTCGGGTTGGGCAAGTGCGCATGCCCAATCGCTCAGGCTGTTCTTGAGGGATAGTTGTCCAGTCGTTCCTGCCGTCAAGCCCGTATCTGCGGACGCCAAGGCCATCGCGGCGCTTGCCGCGGTGCTGCTGGAGCAGGTCATTGCAAAGGGCGTCGATATCGCCTCCACCGCGCTGAGCGCGGCGGCCAAGGACAGGACGATCAAGGTTTCTGGGGAAAGCTCGGTCGCAAGCTTCTATCAGATGAACGAGAAAGGCGGCCTGGCGCTCAACCCGGAAGTGGCCTGCATCGTTCTGCTGAGCCCGGGAATTGACCAAACGCGACATCCCGATTGGGTAAAGGAGAAGAGCGACGCCCTGGCAAAAATCAAGCTCGATGGGGCGCCCGATTTCTATCTCGAGGTGGCGCTTGAAGAAAAGGATGCGGTCATACAGGCCACACCTAGGTTTTTTTATCTCGGTAAGCCGCTGGAGAGCAGTAGCTGGTTCCGAAAGGCTGAAAAGGATTACGTGGTCACGCTCTCTCTGAACGAGGAAGCCACAGGTAAGGCGTTTGGCTCCATGGTATTTTCATTCGGCGATGTCGTCGCCGACACGCCTTATGCCAGTGCGCAGCCGGATGGAATGCAGACGGAACTCCAGGTGCTGCCCAATTGGCCCAACGCCAACCGTGTTGCCAAGTTTCCCTTGCCCGGCGAGGTCAACGATGCCGTCTCCGCGCGCAAGACCAGGATTGCCGATTATCTGGAGGCCAATGCCATCCTCAAACGGGCAGCGCTTTCCACGCCCCCCTTGGTCAAGCAAGCGATTGACACCGACCAGAAATATCAGGAGGCCGTAGCCGCGCTGTGCGCCAGGATAGACGCGGTCAATCGCAATTCGAAATCGAACGATAACGCCAAGGCACAGGCGGCTCGGCTTTCCGATCCGCGCTGCCCGGTGGATCTATGGAAGGCCAGCCTGGAGGTGGAAAATCAATCCGCGCTCGCCAAGCGTAGTGTGGACACCGCGTGGGCCAGCGTATTCTTCCAGCGCAATTGCAGTCCGCCGAATGGATTCGTGGACCACAGCGTCGACCTGAAGGCTGGTACCTCGGCATACAAGTCCTGCAAATTGCCCGACTTCGAGGACAAGTTCGCCAATCTGACTGGCAGCTTTGTCACCTCGGCCGCCGTTGTGGAAACATCGGAAGCCTCTGCGTTCCTGAAGACCTTGGCGTCGGCCCTTGCCGACAACAAGGGTAAGGTGACCACGGCGCTCAATGATCAACTCAATCCGGCACGTCGAGAAGACCTGGCCGCTCAGGCTTCGACATCGGAGCGTGACGCCCGACAGAAATATCAGATTGCCCTGTTGAAGGTCGCGCAGCTGGACGCATCGCTGCAGGAAAACAGCGCGAGCCCATTGTCGAGTCGCAAGCTTATCGAGATACAGTTGGCGCAGGCAAAGATCGATGCCAATGCCGCCGCCCGCGCTGCCGGAGTATCGGTCCCCTTCACCGACTATGACTGACGCCATGCGCCGGTTTCGATTGCACCGGCGGCGGATCGGTGTGGCCACGTTGATTGCCTGCCTGGCGCAGCTGGGCGTGGCGCACGACCTCGCCGGCATCGACGAGGAACGCAGACTCCAGGCCACGGAGGTCGCCGCCCCGGTCAAGGAGGCAGACGGCGGCGCCAAGCCCGCTGCGGCCCAGGATCGCCAAGCGAAGCGCGCGCTGGATAGGGAGCTGGCCTATCAGACCTTGTTCTCCTTGCGTGGAACCGAGCTTTCCTACGTGGCGCGTCTGGTCAACAGCGGTGTCATTCCCTATTCCATCTTTGAGCGGAACAGGAAATGGGACATTGGCACCACCCTCAAGGTGTGCTTCTATTCAGCGGGGGATGCAGCGGCAAAGCAGCGCATTGCGCAGATCGCGAGCATATGGTCACGATACGGGGCCATCTACTTCGATTTCGGTCCGCCCAAGACTTTTCATTTTTGCCAAGCCAATGATGGTGCACTTATCCGGATTTCATTCAACCAGAAGGGATATTGGTCTCTGATCGGGACGCGCGCCTTGTCCAGTGACCGCCTGAACATCGCCACCATGGGACTGGAGGACCTGGGTCAGGGGAAGCGCTATCCCATCGACAGCGAGAAATTCAAAGCCATCGTGATTCATGAATTCGGGCATGCCATTGGTCTCGCGCATGAGCATCAACACCCCGCGACAGATTGCTATGCGCAGTTCGACATTGCTGTCATCGAAAGAGCCTATGGATGGACGAGGGAACAAGCCACAGCCAATCTGGCTCGCCTACAGATGTCGAGCGTGACCACGTATGGCAGGTTCTTCAAGATAGGCAGTGGAGAGGACAATGAAGTCTATGAATACAGCAATGCCCCGGATCCAGATAGCGTGATGCATTACGACCTGCGCAAGGAAGACTTCAAGCAGCCAGCAGGTGATTGTTATATCGCTGCCATCCACTCGGAGCCCTCTCGGGTCGACCAGGCAGCGGCGGCGCGTGCCTACCCCAAGGACGGCGAGGCGGTCAAATTCAAGAAGGCGCAGAACGCCTTGATCGATCGACTGTTGAAAACGGATCGTCATCTGTCGACACTGGAGCGCGCGGCGATACGCAGCTATAAGTATTAGCCGCTTGGTGATACTTGAATTGTCCGTAATCCCCCGCTTATCCTGGGCTGGCCGGCAGGTCCGCGAAGGCGTGGTCATCGACAGAACCGACGATGACCACTACGAGGGATTCATTTCCAAAGGCGGATGCGAACCAGGAAAGCTTGAATCTTCTCTTATAGCTCTCGATGCGCATCCCAGGCGCCACATTGTATCGCTCGCTGGCCGACGCTCGTGTCTGATCGATTCGATAGTCCCATTTAAGCTTGGTGGTCTATCGGCTCTGACGAAATCTTTCTCGTCGCACGAATCGCTATCCATCCACCTCGCGACGGTCACGCGGCACAAGATGTCGGTGCGCTTGGAATAATCCTCCGGCCAATGATTCGATGGGAAGATGCGGCGCCGGAGGTTGATAGTCCAATGCCACCTCCAGCTCTTGCGCGTCTGCGATACCTGCTGCCAGCGGCGAGTCGACGGCCGCGTCATTTTCGCGCTTGCGTTCGAACAGGTTCTCGATCTGGCGGCGCTCAAGCGTGTCTTTCAAGTGCGGATAATAGATGTCCAGCGTTGGCCTTGCCTGGCCATCGGCATGCGCTGCCTGCAGGTCGCGCTCGATCAGACTGAAGTAACGGTCGACCCGGCCGATCCGCTGTTCGAGGTCACCCGCCGTCCAGGCTACGCCGTAATGCATCACACGCTTGCAGAACAGGTGCAGATTGACACCTTCGCGCAGAGTATCGGTACCGACGACGATATAAGGCAAACCCGGCGTGTTGAACTGCTGGATGAGACGATGATGGTTCCCGCTGCCGCCCGTCACGCCCATCACCGGGTCAAGCATGTGGAGGAATTCGAAGTCTTCTCTGGACGCAAGTTTGGAAGGGGACTCCGTCTCACCAATGGCGGATGAAAAAATGAGACGGTAATGGGCGATCCAGTCGGCAAAGACCTTGAGCAGGCGGCGCGCATCGATGTCCTCACTACGGAGCCAGGTGAAGAAGCAGTCCAGCGTATCCTGGTCGACCCCATGCAACCGATCTGCACAAAACAAGTCGACCAACACATCGGACAGGCGCATGTACTGCGCGAGCACCGCCATGACGATGCGGCGCCACAGGATCGCTTCCAGCTCGTCTGTCCCTGGCGGACCGGGTAAGGCATACTCTGGCTCCGTGAAGTATTGCTCCCAGTGCGACCAGAACGAGCGGAACTCCAACACGGTGGTATCTCGGTTGGCCTGTCCGGAGGCTGGCTCGACACAATGCACTCGCTCCTTGATATCGTCGGTGAAGACGTGCTGCAAGACAGTGCGCCAGAAGACAAGTTGTTCCTGCGTTAGCCCGAACACCTCGCGGCCATGACGGTCCAGACAGTGCCACGTCAGGTAACGCGCCTGACGGCGGCGGTTGCGGTTGCGCTTGCCCTTGTCCTGTGAGACGCCGGCATGCACATAGGATTCGGCCCAGATCTCGGCCGGCACGCGCGCGCATGCATGTTCCCTCTTCGTATTGCCCTCTTTGCAGAGCCGCTCGAACCAGTTGTATTCGAAGAACAGCGCATGACGCTGACCATCGTCGAAGGTGGCGCGAAAACGGTGCAGCCATTTCTTGTCCTGGAGCGCGATGCGCAGCTTGTTATCGACGTTGCCGTCATCCGTTCGGGTGGTTACCGCTGTGATGTCCGGCTCCGGATCCGGATCAAGCTCACCGTCTGCTGGTAGCTCAGTCAGGCCGATTTGCCAGTCCAGCGGCCGTTTCCAATAGGTACGGCAACGTGCTTCGATACCTTCCAGATAGTGGCGTGTGAGACGTGTACGCAAGGCCGTCACACTACTGATTCGACGGCAGAACACCAAGGTCTTTGTCCCCCCGACTTCGTCGCCATCGCGACCGCGTACGCCGAAGGCAGCGCGCGCCAGGTCTTCTTCCACGGCATCCAGCTTGGGATGCGGCAAGGACATGTTCTGGAAAGAACGCTTGAAGTCTTCGCTGATCCTGGCGACGAAGCCGGCGTCAGGCGCGGCAGCGTCAGGGTGTCGATGGTATTGGTCGGCAAACCAGTCTTCAAAGCTGGCGTCTTCCTCAGACTGATCCGTCTCGGCGCCGCGGTGCTTTTGGCTTTGAATTGGCCGACCACGCAGCGAGTCGTCCAGGCTCTCGAACGAGGCCATGTAGCCAGTGCGGAAACGGTTGTTGTTTTGCGCAAGCGCCTGCACCAGATAGCGTTGCACCATCCCGATCGACAATGCTCCAAGGGCCGTGTCACAAGTCAATTCCAACGCGTCCTTGCGGTCGCGGCGGTAATCATGCTTGGTCAGGGTCGTGTTGCCGACGTCATAGGTACGCGGTCGGCGGACCATATACTCGGAAAGCAATTTCTGGAGCGCAACGTAGCGGTCGGTTCCGGACATCATCGTCTTGGTGATGAGTTCGCCACCCTGACGACGGGAAGGGTAGTGGTTGAGCACAGCCGCGAGTGTTGCCACTCCCGAATGGGCTGGCGTCGCACTCAGGAAGAGCCACTTCTCGGCGCAGCCCTTGAGCAGATGGTACAGCACGGTGTTTGATTGATTGTCCGGATTGCGCAGGCACTGCGCCTCGTCCACCACGACGAGGTCAAACACCAGCTTGCGTCTTCTAAACCAGGCGTTGACCTGTTGGGCAAATGCCTTGTTGAAGTCAAAGCTGCTTCCTTCGCCAGACGCCGCAGGCGGCTGCTGCGAAAACGTGTCGATATGCTCGAGGTTCAGCGCGGCAATCGCAGCTCGCCAGGTCCGCGTGCCGGCGCCACTGGCCCTGACTGGCCGCATGAAGCTGGGAAGTCGCAGGAGCGATACCGTAGGCTCACCGGGCAGGGTGTGCAGCCAGTCCCCAAGTCGATCATGTTCTTCGAGTTCCTCAGGCATGTCCTTGCCGCACCAGATATTGGCAACGAAACGCTTATATTCAGTCAACCAGCTGCCCTGGATGCTCTGGCGCGGTGTGATGATCAGGATGCGCGCGGCCGGATTGCGGGCGCGGTAGCAGCCCACCACACCCAGCGTCTGCATCGTCTTGCCAAGACCCACTTCATCGGCGAGATACGCGAAGGGCTTGTGCCGGAGAATATTGCATAGCGCCGTCACGCCTTCTTCCTGCAGGCGAATCATGGATGGACTGGCCGTGGAACGTAGTGCAGGGTCCTTGCCACCGAATTGCATGAGGGCACGGACCTGGGACAGGGTGACATCAGCCATGATCATCAAACTCCAGATTCAGTTTCTTTTCATACCATTTGAGCATGCGCTCGGGATAGTCTGCATTGGCCGCACTCAGCAGACCACGGTCGGAGAGCTCTTGACGGATGGCATCCAGCACGGCGCAGCGCACGTGGTGGAGACGGTCGCAGATCCGCTGTCGTGCGATCACGGCTTGCGGGATGTGAAGGAAGCCTCCAAGCAGACGCACGCATTCCGTCAATACCACGAGCTCGGAGGAAGGTGACAGCTTGGCGGCCTCGGCGCAAGACGCCAATGCCTCCACGCTGTCGCTACGGACCACGAGGAGATCAAGTACCTGGGCGGCTTGTGCGCCTTTGCCGTTCCTGCCTCCGAGGTCGGCCAGACGTTGGCGCAGAAGCCGGGTGGCCTGGAAGAATGCGAAGAAATCAAAAAACGCGGGGGCCTTAGCAGCGCCACGGCCGCCTCCCTGTCCGTTATCCTCATCGTCTTCCCCATCACCACCCGGCTCTGGTTGCTGCGTCGAGTCGTCATCGTCGTTGGTCGGTGGCAACGGTTCGACAATTGCACCATTGCTCCAGGATTGCAGGATGGCCGCCAGTCCCAGCGGTGTACCGTAGGTGCGTATGGAATGGTCGAGGTTCAGTTCAGTGATCAGACCGACATAGGTTTCACTTCCGTGACGTACCTGGAAGATTGACGAGCACAACTCCCCTGGAAGCTCTCCGCCCGGTCGGGCGTCACTGATCTCAATCTCTTTCCCAAGGCACTTGATTGTCAGCGTAGCGGATTGCAAAGTGACCTTGCCTTCGAGGCGCCAGGCGTAGCGCTGCTTTTTCCAGTCATAGGTTACGGCGACATAGAATGGCCACGGACGCGGGATCTCGGCTTCTTCGTCGACGTTCCTCTCACCGAGGTCGTGTACAGCCAGTGGGCGGGTGGCGGGCCAGCTGATGGCGCATACATCGAACAGCATGGACTCGACGTTGCCCTTTTCTTTCTCGTCGGCGGCTTTCCAGAATTGTCCGCGCGACGTGAAATTGCACGAACCGATCCCCAGCACCGGGCCCTTGGCGGTTTCGACCTTGTACAGCTTCACGTGGCTGAAGCGCCCGCTATGATCGTCCCACGTTGACACCTGATCCTCAGTGTCTGCCGGGTAGAGTGCATATGAGCCTTCCTTGCCCAGACCGGTTTTTTCAAATGCAGGTGGCAGATGGGCAGCGACGGCCTGCAGCGGCAGGTCTGCACCAAGCGTTTCGCGTATCCTGGCGCAACCGCCCCAGTACGGCGAAGCGGCCTTCACCGAGGTGAGCTTGCCGTAGTGATGGCGCATGAAGTCCCACATCGAGATGCTGGATGGAGAAAAATAGAAACGGACGGCCTTTTTGGCCGCATGCCCCACACCATCCGGATCCTCCGCAGAGCAATTTGACTGCATCTTTTCCAGTAGCGAGAGAGCGCGGTCAAGCGGATGGTCCTTGCGGGGGATCCTTATCTTGTTTTTCAACCACAGTAGCATGTCCCTGGTGGCTTGCCATGGCTGCTCCGACTGCGCGTGTATCCAGGTATCGGCAAAACCTTCGCGGTTGCGCCCCCAGCCCGACAGCGTGAGATTGGCCGACATCGCGGCCAGATACAGCCAGCGCCGTCCTTGGTGGTCACGGCCGATGAGGAGGATGTTCTTCGAATGGAAAAGCCGCCCATCCAGGAAAACCGGATAGTGGGTATACCGATAGGCCTTGCCGCTGCTGCGCGCCACAGAGGGATCGTAGAAAACACCGACGGCCGTCTGCTTGAGTCGCCGGTGCACGACGGCATCGCGCGCGGCCAGGATTGCAGTGCTTTCGACATCGAACAGTGCGGGCAGGACGTTCTGCTCGAAGAAATCAGCGCTGTAAGTGAAGGTAGAAAATAGCGCCACCTCTATCTCATGGAAGCATTGTGCGACTTCCTGGAGCCGCTCTCTCAGGATCACATTCATGCTTGCTTCATCCTTGGTGCGACTTGGGCCGTCAAGGTGCCGAGCGCGTCAAGGTAATAGCTATTGCGCCAGGCCTGTGCGGGTTCGAACGAATCGAGATCGGTAGGGGCAAGATGCCGCCGGATATCGAGCTTCCCGCTCGCGTCAAGGTCTATCCATGATTCGTTCCCCCGCGCCACACTCAGCGTCTTGTGGTAGTCCACCAGTGTTTTGACGAACAAGTCCGCCTGTGTAAGGTCGATCGCTGCGAGGGCATCCATTCTCGTCTTCGCCAATCCGGTGTAGGCACCCGACAAGACGAATTCCGCACGTAGCTTGCGCAGGCTTTCTAGGAAGCGGTGCAGTGCGTCCGCTGCTACTGCGGGGTTGGTGTCGTCCATTCCGCACAGGAACTCAAAGCAGATCTCAAGGGAGGCGAGGTAGTGCTCGCAGCGCTGCAGCTTCTGAAATGTGTCCCGGTACTCGGGCAGAGCCTTCATTGCTTCGGCTACCAGTGCGCCCGTGCCACGCGCGAAGTCGAAGTCGCGCGCAAGCGGGGCAATGGCGCGGGTGATGGCCGTCTTCTCGAGGAAGATGTGCTTGAGTCTGTCGCGCAACGGCGGCTTGGTCACCAGGGCGGAGAGTGCCTTGACGAGGTGGTGATTACTCCGTTCCGCAATCACGATGCTGTCCGTCTTCACTGCCTTGAGTAACTTGTCTATTGAGGGAAACAGGTCCTGCATGAAACTGGATTCGACCGGCACTCTTCCGGCCATTGCCTCATTGACGGTGTTGTCTTCGTTGATGAGGCCGGCACTGATGGTCGGTCCGCGGTACAAGCCCCACACCCCGTTGGCCAGTGGGCTATCCAGCAGCTGCGCATCCTTGCTCAGGCCGATCCATACGCCCGACGCAGCGCTGTTCAGTCGACGGTTGCCGGGGAGCGGCCACGCTTGGCCCATGAGCCTGGTTGCACGTGCGAACGCTTGCTCCATGAGCAGGAAGTACTGGGTGATTTGCGTCGGCGGACGCTGGTATTTGCCCTGGAATTGCGGCCACCATGCCAGCGCGGTGAGCAGCACCTGGAAGCCGGCGGCGTGCCGGCTAGCGGCCGTGAGATGGGGTACCACATCGCGGGCCCGATGCTGCCACACGGGCAATACCCCAAGGGGGTCGCGCCCGGCGAGTGGAAGTACTAGTTCCTTGTCTTCTTGGGTCAATGCGAACATCGTTCATGCCTTCCTGCTTTGGAAATACAGAATCAGGCTCGACGCGGTCTTTGCTGGCTTCCGTGCGGACCAGTCATTCCACGTAAGCTTGAATTATTCGTGCATTGATATCCGCCTCCCCAGTACCAAGGAACGCGATGTTCGATGGCGGCACGCGCGCACCCACCAAGCCGATGCTGGCCACTCTCGACTCACCGTTGAGTCCTCGCTTCCAAAAAGGCAGGATGGTGTGGTCATGAGACCTGGCTGCTGATTCGATCGCAGACCGGTCCCCTCGTTTGACCGATCTGCCCTGTGCCACCCAACGGCTGCCGCAGGACATGCCACCCCTGAACTCCCTGCACCCCTGTTACCACTATTGGCTATTTTTTGTCACCAGACCTGGATCATTGGATCGCAGGCTCTCCCGCTCCAACGGCGATCTGTTTCCTGGTTCCGGATCTTGATTCTGCAGAAAAAAAATGCAAAAGCCAACTCTGAAGTTGGCATTTGCATTTATTGCGGCACGGGTTTTCGCTGGCCCGCCTCACTACGCGCCAGCTAAGTCATGCGAAAAAATGTAGGTGCACGCATATACTGAGAAGTGAGCGCACAGAAAATTGGGGTATTTAGAGATGTGCGCGATGCATGACATGAGAAACTGTAATGACCCACTGAAAACCTGCTCAGTAGATAATCCTAAGAGGAAATCAAAATGAGCAAGGTCATGGAAGAAGAATTCAAGCGTTGGACAGCCAAGCGCAAAGCGGTGCTGGTGATGGAAATCATCCAGGGAAAGACGACAGTAGCGGAGGCTAGCCGGTCATTTGATATCCCACCTTCAGAGATCGAAGAATGGGTCGATGAAGGTCGTAAAGGGATGGAGAACGCCCTGCGTGCCAAGCCCTTGGATGTTCGCGAGCAGTACGAACGGCAACTCAAGGAGCTGCAGGAAGCCTACGGAGAAGCCATGCTGGAGCTGCGCGCCAGAAAAAAATTGGCGTCCCTGTTGGGCGAGGAAGACAGGTAATCGAGACCATCCGCCAGGGACTCAAACAAGACGGTTTCGATGTGGCTGTCAGCAAGATATGCGCGTGGTTTGGGATTGCCAGGCGCAGTGCTTACTACAAGCCGGTGAAGGCAGAGCCCAAGGTGCAGGAGCGCTTTGCCGAACCCATTCGCAAGATGATCCTGGAAGAGCCGTCCTTCGGCTATCGCACGGTGGCTGGCCTGCTCGGGTTCAATAAGAACACGGTGCAGCGGATC